>Ga0335073_10007745_pt1 | contig 15063 bp, 15 predicted proteins | sample Lox_Sample_22_FD_207093 | JGI IMG/M metagenome (GOLD analysis project Ga0335073, IMG submission 207093) | Soil microbial communities from Loxahatchee National Wildlife Refuge, Florida, United States - Lox_Sample_2.2 | ecosystem: Environmental > Terrestrial > Soil > Wetlands | place: USA... | reverse complement strand
GCGCCGCCGTAACAGCTGCCCAGGCTGACGCAGCCGCCGCTCGAGCCGGCGCCGGTCGAGCTGCTTGAAGCGCCGGTCGACCCGGTGGCCGAGGTGACATGGCCATTGCCGCACGCGGCGAGACAGAACGTGGCAACGAGGGCTGCTCTGGGAACGGTCATCGCCACGCTTCAGGAAGGAATATCCCAAGGGGAGGGAGGCGTCCAACGCGCGTCTCAATCTGCCCTTCGAAGCCGTTCGCGGGCGGTCGGCGCTCGAGGGCATGGCCTCGAAGCTCGCGCTAGCCGCCCCGGGGTCCGGGCCGGCGCGACGGCTGCGTGCAGGTCGAGCTCTCGAAAGGTGGTCTTGCGCGAGAGCAGGTCCGGCGCGGCCTTCCCGTCCACCTCGAGGTACGGGTACACGAAGAAGTTGAGCGGCGCGCCCGCCATGCCGGGGAAGACCAGGTCGCGGCCCATCGAGAGCGCGAAGCGGTCGGCGTCGTGGTGGCCGAAGAAGTACGCGCGGCGCTCCGGATGTTTCCAGGCCTCGCTCGCGTCCACCGGCACCCAGCCGGCGCCCGACAGGTAGAAGTCCGCCCAGCAGTGGTAGCCCGGCAGGTCGCCCCCGGTCGTCTCGGGCACCGCGTAGCCTATCTGGAAGCGGGCCGGTATCCCGCTCGCCCTCAGCAGGCCGATGAGCAACGAGTGGAAGTCCGTGCAGTTGCCGCGGTGCTCGTCGCAGGCCCAGCGGAGGTCGCCCTCGCCCCAGCCCTTGCCGCTCTTGTCGTAGCGCATGTGGGCCAGCACGTAGTCGTAGATGGCCCGCGCCCGCGCGAGCGGCGTGGCGGCGCCCGCCGTCAGCTCGTGGGCCAGCGCGCGCAGCCGATCGTCGACGGGGACGCGCCGGTCGCTCCGCAGCGCATCGGCGTAGCCGTCGGGGGCGTTCTCGCCGTCCGCGAGCGACACGTCGGCCGCCCGCTCGCGGCGCCGGATCTCGTAGCTCACCGCGACGTGGGCGCCTCCCAGCGGGACCTGCACCAGCGCGGCTTCGTTGCCGTGCGCGGAGTCGTGGACGATCTCGAACGGCGCCCCTTCGATGGACAGCGCCGTGACTTGCTGCCAGGGGTCGTCCTGCGGCAACGGGAGGAACAGCTTGCCCTGGGGCGTACCGGCCGGCAGCGCTCGGACGTCGTAGCGCTGGGCGACGGCGAAGTGACGGATGGGAGCGGGCGCGAGGAGCGCCAGAGAAAGGAAGGAGGCGAGCATGCGGAGCAGTGTGCCGCCGCGCCTGGGGCGAGGCAAGGGCGATGAAAGGCGTGAAGGCCGCTCCGGATTGGGATAGACCACGCTCATGACCGATCCCGAAGGCGCGAAGCGGCTGACACAGTTCAGCCACTGCGCGGGTTGAGCCGCCAAGATCCGTCCGGCGGACTTGGCGCAGGTCCTGCGCCAGCTGAAGACGACGCGGCACCCGAGGGCGCTCGTGGGCTTCGCCACCAGCGACGACGCCGCGGTGTACCGTCTCACCGCCGGGCTCGCCGTCGTGGAGACCGTCGATTTCTTTCCGCCGGTCGTCGACGACCCCTTCACCTTCGGCCAGATCGCGGCGGCCAACGCGCTCTCCGACATCTGGGCGATGGGCGCGAAGCCGCTGTTCGCGCTCAACCTCGTGGGCTTTCCGGTGAAGCAGCTCCCGCTCGCGACGCTCTCGCGCATCCTGGCCGGCGGGCAGAGCAAGGCCGAGGAGGCCGGCATCCCCATCCTGGGCGGCCACTCGATCGACGATCCCGAACCGAAGTACGGCCTGTGCGTCACCGGCGTCGTCCACCCGCGGCGCATCCTCCGCAACTCGGGCGCGAAGCCTGGCGATGCGCTGCTGCTCACCAAGCCGCTCGGCTCGGGCATCGCCTCGACCGCGCTCAAGCAAGGGCAGGCGTCGGCGGCGCTCACCGCTCGCGCCGTGGCCGTGATGGCCGAGCTCAACCAGCGGGCGGGGGAGGTCTTCGCCTCGCGCCGCTTTCGCGTCCATGCGCTCACCGACGTGACCGGCTTCGGCCTGCTCGGGCACCTCGTCGAGATGATGGCGGGCGCGCGGCTGAGGGCGCGGCTTCTCGTCGACCGCGTCCCGATCCTCGACGGGATCCGCGAGCTGGCCGAGCGGGGCGTGGTGCCCGGTGGCAGTCACGCGAACCTGGAGCACTTCTCGAAGGAGATCGCGTTCCCCGATTCACTCGGGCAACCGATGCGGCACGTGCTCGCCGATGCGCAGACCAACGGCGGCCTGCTGGCGAGCGTCGCGAAGGTGGACCTCGCCAAGGCCGTGGCCGCGCTCGCGCGACGAGGCGTGCGAGCTGCCCACATCGGCGACGTCGTGAAGGGCCGGCCGGGCGTCGACGTGCTGGCGTGAACCTACGGGTGGCTCGACACGTCGCCCGCGCTCACCGGACCCGCGGCCGGCGCTTCGTCGAGCGCGCCGGTGACGGCGAGCGGCGCGAGGCAGGTGTCCCGTTCGATCTCGACGAGCCCCGAGGTGGGCCGCAGCGGTCGTCCGATCCTCGCGCACCAGCGCTGGACCGCGTCCCAGCTCCAGAATGAAAGGGACAGGCTGCTGGCCCCGGAGCTCGAGGTCGGGCAGACCTCGAGCTCGACCTGGCTGGTGGGCCGGAGCGGCGCCGGCAGCGGCACCAGCACCGCGTTCCAGCGTCCTCGCGTGAAGGGGGCGTCGCCCGCGAAGACGCGCGCGCCGTCGACGCGGAGGGTGAGGCGGGGGCCGCCGCCGAGGAGCGCCAGCTGCGCGCCCTGGAACGCGCCGATGTCTTCGGGCGGCACCGCGAGCTGCGTGCAGCCCAGGGCGTCGCGGGGTCCGCCGCGCAGATCGAAGACGGCGGAGCCGGGGCGCAGCGCGAAGCGGCCCGTCGGGCGGCCGCCGCTCAGCGTGTCGAGTCGCGCCACCAGCGGCAGCGGATCGTCCACGAGCGCATAGAGGGAATGCTTCGGCCCTGCGGGCACCGGGCCGGGAGGGGGGTTGAAGCGGACGAAGCGCGGATCGCGGTCGAGCAGCGCGACGGCCTCGGGATAGCCGCAGAGGACGTAGTTCGCGCCGAACGTCCGGCCCACCAGCGCCGCGGGGTCCGCCACGTCGCCGTCCTCGAGGCGGGCACGGGCGGCCGCGAGGGCCGGCGCCGCGCGGGCCAGCAGCGTGGAATCGAGCGCGTCGACGAACCGGACGTCGGGCCGGAGGTCCAGGAGCACCGATCCCTCGTCGAACGAGCAGTTCAGGACTTTCTTGCCGGCGGCGTCCGGCGGGAGCCGGGCCACCGCCGGTGCCACGGCCAGCGCGTACCGCTCGCTCGCCGAGAGGTCGCGGGCGCCGCGGAACGTGGGTACGTTGAGGGCGAGCGCGAGGCAGGCGCTCGCCGCCGCCAGCAGGGGGCGATCGCCGAAGCAGGCCGCGGCGGCCACCGCGGCCAGCGGGACCGCGTATTCCGCAGCCCGCGGCGAGAGGCACGCGAGGCCCCAGAAGACTCCCGCCGCCGCGGTCCACAGGGCAGTGCGGCGGCGGCGCAGGAGATCGGCGATCGGCGACCACCAGGGACTGAGCGCGGCGGCGAGCAGCAGCACGATGGGGCCGGCGAACCGGAGGAGGAGCTCCTTCGTGGAGACCGGCAGCACGGCGAGGCCGCTCCCGCTGCCCGCCTTCGCACCCAGCCCGATGCTGGCCTGGATCCAGGTCATCGCGAGGTTGCGCGGGAAGTCCGGATGGACCACGGCGCCGAGCCCGAGGCCGCCCACCGCGGCTGCGGCCGCGACCAGCGCGGGGCGCTCCTTGCGGTAGGCGAGGGCGAACAGGCCGATGGCCGCGGCGGGGACGTAGAGGGCGTGGTAGGCGAGGGCGAACGCGGCGCCGAGCGCGCCGGCGGCCCACGCCCGCCGGCCCGACAGGGCCACGCAGAGCCAGAGGAAGAGCCCGATCGCGAGGACCTGGGGTCGTAGCATCTGGATCCGGAAGAGGAACGTCTCGTTGGCCAGCGCACCGCCGAGGGTGAAGAGGGCGGCGACGAGCGGCGGCGCGGCCGTGCGACAGAGCGCGTAGAGGCCGAGCGCCGCGACGAGCGAGAGCAGCCAGAGGGCTCGATCCACACCCGCCACGCCTCCGAGCCGGTAGCCCCAGCCGGTGATCAGGTGGAACAGGTACTCCTTGTCGACGTAGTGGGTGGCCCAGCCCAGATCCTCGGCCTGCGGCAGCGCCCGCAGGTGACCGGTCCACGGCACCGCGCGGCTGACCGCGAGGTGGTAGTGGCGATCGCTGTCGAGCGCCGTCGAGGGGCCCAGCCACGCGCGGCCCGCGAGGAGCGCCAGGGCAATGGCCGCCGCGGCGAGCGCGTCGCCGAGCCGGCTGCGCCAAGGTCCCATGCGCGCACTCTAGCCCGAAGGCGCGTCGGCGGGTGCGCCGCGAGCGTCGCGCGGGGGCGCGGGGCTCTACGCGCCCTGGATCAACGCCAGGATGTTGCCCTCGGTGTCCTTGAACCACGCGGCCTTCCCGCCGGCGTGGCTCACGATCCCGTTCTTCATCCCGGGCATGTCGTATTCCTCGAACACGATCCCCTTGGACCTGAGCTCCGCGACCTCGCGCTCGAGGTCTTTCACGTGCCAGTAGGCCTGGCTGGCCTGGTTGGTGCCCGCGTGGGGCGTGGGGTACAGGAAAGCGCGGGTGCCGGAGGCGCAGTCGTATTCGATGCCGCCGGGGTTTTCTCTCTTCGGCTTGAAGCCGAGCGTCCCCTCGTAGAACTTCCTCGCGCGAGCCAGATCCTTGGCCGGGATGTATGCGTACAACGGATGTTCCTGCAGCATGGCGCCTCCTCCGTGACGGGGGCCGCCGCTCCGGCGCAGGGGCCCAGTTCGCGATGCGCACCATAGGCACGATACCTCGAGCGCGCCAAGCGCGGCCGAGGTACGCCTTCGCCGCCTCAGGGTCGGGGTTGCGGGGCAGCAAGCGGCGCGATCTGGATCTGCTTCGCGAGGTCATGGGCGGTCGCGAGATCGCCGTCTCCTTCCACGAGCACGCGTCCGAGGGCCAAGAGCGAATTGCTCGGAGAGACGATCTTCGTCATCCCCTCGGGGACCGTCCCGTTCCACCGCGGACCGACGATGGCGTAGTCGCCGGCTCGGGTCCCGGTGGTGCGCCGGCCCACGATGGCGACCACGTCGAGCCAGGGGTCGAAGAGCTCCAGGCTGTAGTAGCGGCCCGCCATGTCCGGCACGTGCAGGACCTGGGGCCCCTCGGCGAGATCGAGCGCGCCCCCCACGTAGAGCGTGTCGCGGTTCCCGGTCAGGATGAGGGCGGATTTGGAGAGGGACGGCGAGGCGAGGGTGGGAATCGCGTAGAACGTGTTGACCGGGATCCCGCCTTTCTTGAACCCGAGGCCCCGCACCACGCCTCTCCTGACCCCGCGGTAGAAGAGCTGGGGCTGGAAGTAGATCAAGGGAAAGATTCCGCCCAGCCAGGCCACGAGCGCCACGGCCGCGAAGACCAGGAAGTGGTGATGCGCGCCCGAGGTCATCGCACCTGCACCACCGGTGGCACGTGGTACGCCCCGTCGAGGATGGCCCTCGCCGGTTGGTAGACGCGCAGCCACAGCATGAAGGCGCCGGCCGGAACGGGCAGCCAGTTGGCCTCGTGCGCGCCCGGCGCCGTGGACTGGAGATACACGTCGACGGAGCCGTCGGCGTTCGGCACGAGACCCGACCGGCCGCCCACGCTGTAGCGGTGGATCGGATTCTCCACCATGCGGCGCCCGGAATCGCCCACGGTCAGCGACCACGACGCGTCGTTGGGCGGGAGCCCGCCGGGCGGGAAGTGCAGCACGTAGTCGTGCCGCCCGTTCAGCCCGTGGCCCGCACCGTCGACGAACGCCTGCCAGTAGACCTGCTCTTCCGGCACGTTGAGGGCACCGACGTCCGTGGCGCAGGCCGCGCGCCGCAGCAGGCCCAGGTCCTTGCGGGACGCGCCGCAAGCCAGCGTCGTGCTCCAGCCGTTGACGGTGGTCTGCAGGGAGCGGACCTCGGCGTGGATGACGAGGCTTGCCGTGAGGTAGGCCAGCAGCCCGCCCACGGGGACTCCCTGGATGAAGTCCGTGACGAGGGTGCGGTGGAGCGGATGTCCCAGCACGTGCCTCGCCACGAAGCCGATGACGAGCGCGAGCACCAGGCTGGCGACAATCCAGGCCAGCACCTGTCGCAGCGTGGTCGACGTGAGCATGGACGAAGAACTGTACCAGACCTCGGCCCCCCCGGGCGGACTGCGTCTCGGGCTCGGGAGATCGGCCCGCCGCATCGAGCCGGCGCAGGTTCACGCCCGGTGGTTTCGCCGCACGCGGAAGCGGAGCCGTCCGCGGACGCGCGCCGCGAGGTCGTGCAGCCAGCCCGGCTCCCGGTCCTCCTCCTCGTGCCGGCGCTGGCGCCAGGCGTCGATCGCGCGCGCCCGGTCCAGGCAGCCGATGGGACGTCCGCCGTCCTCCACGACGGGGAGCCAGCTCCGCTGGTGGCGCAGCATCCGGAAGACCACGTCCTCGAGCTCCTCGGAGGGACGGGCGACGACGGGCGTGGTACCCGCCGCGGCGACCCCTGCAGTCCGGCCGTCCGGGGCCAGCAGGGCGGCGCGATCGAGAACGCCCAGCAGCCTTCCGTGGCCATCGACCACCGGCCAGCCGTCGCGGAATGGGAACGCGGGATCCTCGCCCGAGAGGGTCCTCGCGAGGCCTGCGAGTGGCTGCTCTGCCCCGACGATGGGTACGGCAGTGTCGGTGAACTCTGCGACCAGGGCTCGCTCGAAGGGGGAGGAGGCGTAATCGCGCGCCACGTGGTGGCCGCGACGCACGACTTTCTCCGTCATGAGCGAGTGCTTCTGCACCAGCACCGACACCAGGCCGGCCGAGGCGCCGGCCGCGACCAGCTCCGGCAGGCAATGCGCGTTGGCAGTGACCTCGACCATGAACACGATCCCCGCGAGCGGGCTCCCCAGGCCGCTGCCGAGCACGGCCCCCATCGCCACGAGCACCCAGAGACCCGGCGTGCCGACGGGGATGAAGCCGGCGGCCACTGCACCGAGGGCGCCGCCGATGATGAGGAGTGGGGCGAGCACGCCCCCCGACGTGCCGGAGGCCAGCGAGATCGCCCAGATGACCCCCTTGACCGCGAGCAGAGAGAGCGCCGCCAGCCCCAGGAGCTTGCCCGCGAGGAGCAGATCGATGACGTCGTAGCCGATGCCCAGCGCCTTGGGCTGCAGGTAGCCGCCGAGGCCGACGAAGATCCCGCCGATCGCAGGCCACCACATGAGATCCAGAGGCAGGCGGTGGTACAGGTCCTCGGACCAGTAGACCAGGCGCGTGAAGAACACCGCCACCAGCCCGGCGGCCAGGCCGAGGGCGATCGCGCCGAGGAGACCCGGAAGCCACGGGACGCTGACGTCGACGCGCTCCCCCACCTGGAACTTCGGGCCTTCGCCCAGGAGCGGGATGCGGAAGAGGGCGGCGACGGCGGCGGCGCAGGCCGTGGGGAAATAGCTGCGGGGGCGCCACTCGTCGAGCAGCAGGTCGACCGCGACGATCACCGACGAGATCGGCGCGGCGAAGATGGCGGACATGCCGGCGGCTGCGCCGGCGCCGAGCAGCACGCGGCGCTCCGCGGCGGTGAGGTCGAGGCACTGGGCAATCAGGGACCCGAACGCGCCCCCGGTCATGATGATGGGGCCCTCGGCCCCGAACGGGCCGCCCGTGCCGATGGCCACCGCGGAGCCGATGGGCTTGAGCAACGTCACCTTCACGCCCATGCGGCTGCCCCCGAACAGGGCGGACTCCATCGCCTCGGGAATGCCGTGGCCGCGGATCTGGGTCGTTCCGAAATGGATCATCAGGCCGACCAGGAGGCCGCCCAGGACCGGGACGAGCACGACCCAGCCGCCGAGGTGGTTGTGGTTCGCCTCGGTCACGGTCGGCGCGAAGCGCTGAAAAAAGGAGAGGCTGTTGATGACCCCGATGAGCCAGACCAGGCCCTTCGCGATCAGCGCGGCCAGCATCCCGATGACGGCCGCGATCCCGCAGAGGAAGATCGTCCGGGGGCTGGCGAGGTAGTCGCGGAGCTGGATGAGCGGAGCCTCGGCCACGGCCTCTTTCGTGAGCAGGTGCCCCACGGTAGGGCGCGTGTGAGGCGCGGGCTACCGGTCCCATCCGGATGTCTGGGGTGGGCTCGAACGCGCACCGAGGGTCGAAGCGGGTCGTCAGCCGATCACGCCGACCCTGGTGTTCGAGACGGCGACAAGGGCCGAGACACTGCTTCATTGTTTCAGGCCTGCGAACGCTTGGTCAGGACCACGTGCGTCGCCTGGTTCGTGGGCACGTGCTCCGTGCACTCGTAGCCGAGGCTCACGGCGTCGATGCCGGCGAGGAGAGGCTCGCCGCGGCCGAGGAGCACTGGCGAGATCGCGAGATGGATCTCGTCGATGAGCCCAGCCTCGAGGTACTGGCGGATCGTCGCGACGCCGCCGCCGAGCCTGACGTCCTTGCCGCCAGCCACGGCCCTGGCTCGTTTCAAGGCGGCCTCGATGCCGTCCGTGACGAAGTGAAACGTCGTTCCGCCTTCCATCGCCATGGACGGGCGGGGGTGGTGCGTGAGAACGAAGACTGGGAGATGGTAGGGCGGGTTCGGCCCCCACCAGCCCTTCCAGCTCTCGTCGGGCCAGGGGCCGCGGACCGGTCCGAACATGTTCCGGCCCAGGATCCAGGCCCCCACGTTCTCGAACGCTCGCGCGGCGAAGTCGTCGTCGACGCCCCCGATGCCCTCCGTGCTTCCTGCCTGGCCGTGCATCTTCCGGAAGGTCTTCGTCCCGAAAAGCCACTGGTGCAGCGCCATGCCGCCGACGCCGAGTGGATTGTCCAGGTCCTGGTGCGGTCCGGCGCCGTAGCCGTCAATCGAGATCGAAAATCCGCCAACGCGAAGCTTGGACATCGTGGCCCTCCTCCGGTCACTGAGGGGTTGAGCCGGAATCGTTCAAGTGGCTCCGGGAGGCCCCCCGCTCGATTCGCCTTGTGGCGGAACGGCTTTGCTTCGGCTCCCCGGGCAGGACTCGAACCTGCGACACGGTGGTTAACAGCCACCTGCTCTGCCAGCTGAGCTACCGGGGAATGGCAGCGCGCTGGAATAGCGAGTGACACCGGGCGGAGTCAACCACCGAGATCTCCTGACGGCGCGGCCCAGCCTCCGGCCGCGAACGCGCACGTAGGGCGAGGTGGTTTTTTTGACTACATTTGACTCCTGCTGCACCCTTCTTGAAAACCGCTAAGCTCTCTCCTCGGAGGCTTCATGCCGGATCGCAGGCGCAGCAACCGTTTCGACAAGGTCTTCCCGGTTTATCTCTCGGGCGAGCGCGGCATGGCCCGGGGCGTCGCGCGCAACATCTCCAGCGGCGGCATGTTCATCGAAACGGCTGGCGTCTTCCCGCTCGGCTCGCAGGTGGTCGTCACCTTCAGCACCGCGGAAGGCTCGGCGGAGATCGTCGCGCAGGCCGAGGTGCGCTACCAGTGCGCGCTGGAGTACGGCACGCCCCAGGGCGAGATTCGCCAGCTGCGGGGCATCGGCATCCGCTTCCGCTCGTTCGAGACCTCGCAGACCGAGCGCCCGCACATGCAGGTTCTCCACTGAGCGCGCATGGCCGGACGTCTTGCGCCGCCGCGGTGCATTTGCTAGCGCTGCTCTCCCGATGGAGGAACCCTTGAGCCTTCCCCGGCTGGCTCTGGCCGCGCTGCTCTGCGCCGTCTGTGTCTCGGCCTGTCACCACGAGGCCCCGGACTCGCCGCAGTACGAGGAGGCGTTCAAGCTGTACACGCGCCTCTACTCGGCGAAGCTCGACGACTCGTATGGCGACCCGCAGATGCAGCGCGTGCTGCAGCTGCTCGGGCAGGTCGATCCGGCCTCGTCGCGCGCACAGGAGGCGGCGGATCTCAAGACCAAGGTCGAGCAGGGGATCGCCGACTTCACGAAGCGGCAGGAGAAGGTCGCCGCGGACGAGCAGGCCGCAGAGGCTCCCGCCAAGTGGCCGACTCAGGGCGGCGACATCGCGCCGCCGTCGCCGCCCCCTCCCGCGCCCACCGCCGCCGGGCCGGCGCTGGGGATGACCCGCGACGACTTCCTCGCGAAGTTCGGGAACTGCTTTGCGCTGCGGGGGCTGTACCAGCAGGGCGCCAAGCAGGGCGAGGCTTACGCGCTGAAGCCGGAGTGCGCCAAGCGGTACGCCGCGCTCGCGGACAGCCTCGTCGTGATCCTGGAAGGGCGCGTGAGCCGCGACATCTCCATGTCCGACGTGACCGCGCTGGACGCCGGAGCTCCGGTCGCGGCGGCGCTGCCTCCCGCGCCGCCTCCCGCACCGCCGCCCCCGCCGCCGCAGAAGTTCCGCTACCTGCCGGGCGCCCCGCATCCGGTAGCGCCCACGCCGTGAGCCGATCCGGCGCTGCGGTCGGCCTCAAGGACCGAGCGCTCCTCACCGCGCTGCGCGCCGTCCCCCGCCACGCCCTGTCCCGCGCGGTCGGTGAAGCCGCCTCTTGGGCGCAGCCCGCCCCGCTGGCGCGGCTGGCCGTGCGCGGCTTCGCTCGCCGCTACCGGCTGGATCTCGGCGAGGCCGATCGTTCGCTCGCGGAGTATCGCACCGTGCGCGAGCTCTTCACGCGGCGCCTCCGCCCCGGCGCGCGCCCGGTGGCGGCCGGCGCCGGGGTGCCCGTGAGCCCCGCCGACGGTCGCATCTACCAGGTGGGCATCGCCACCGCTGGGAAGCTGGTGCAGGCCAAGGGGCTCGACTACACGCTGGCCGACCTTCTCGCCGACGGCCGCGACGCCGCGGCGTTCGAGGGCGGCGCCTACCTGGCGGTGTATCTCTCGCCGCACGACTACCACCGCGTGCACGCACCGCTCGGTGGCGACGTGACCGGCTTCGCCTACGTGCCCGGCGAGCTGTGGCCGGTGAACCCCGCGAGCGTCGCCACCGTGCCGCGCCTCTTCGCGCGCAACGAGCGGCTCGTGACCCAGCTCCTCACCCCGGTGGGCCGCTGCGCGGTGGTGATGGTCGGCGCCACCGTGGTGGGGCTGCTGCACGCCTGCTTCGACGCGGAAGCGACGGCCGGCCGCCTCGCCCGGAAGGTCACCTACGATCGTCCCCGGCCGATCGAGAAGGGCGCGGAGCTCGGCGTCTTCGACATGGGCAGCACCGTGATCTGCTGCTTCGAACCGGGCCGCGTGACGCTCGACTCCGCCCTCGCGCCGGGATCGGCGGTGCGCGTCGGAGGCGCCGTCGGCCGTGGCTAGCTCGCTGCGAGCCCTGCGGCCCACCGCCGCGGCGCTGCGGCTGGGCGAGAGTGTGCTGGCCCCCCTCGAACTGGGCCAGCTGCTGCGTGCCATGGCGTCCCTCCATCGGCCCTTGCTCTGCTTCCGTCTCCCGGTCGAGTCGATCGGCTCGGCCACCGCCGGCGTGCTCCGCGCGGCCCGGCAGCGTCACGCCGCGGCGGGGCTGCTGATCGACTTCGCGGACGTTCCCGCGCGCGCCCTGCCGCCCACGCTCGCGGCCATCGGCGCCGCGGGGGACGAGGTGGGCTTCGATCTGCCGCTGGCGCTGGCCGTCGAGGGGACGCCGCTCGTGTTCGGCGACGCTGGGCGCGCGGCCGGCTTCGTGGCCGAGGCCCTCGACGCGGGCTTTCCTACGCCCTTGCTCGCGATCGACGGCCCGGCGGAGAGCGCCATGGCGGACGACCTGGCCGCCGCGGCCGCGCCCGCCAAGGAGCACGGCCTCGGCTGGGCGCTCGCCCTGGGTCCAGAGCCCGGTTCCGACCTCCCGCCTCTGCTCGCCACGCTGGCCCAGAGAGAAGCCGGCCCCGTCGCCGTGCGTTCGGCCGGCTGGGGACCGGCCCGGCTGCCCGAGCGGCTCGAGGGGGCGCTGCCCTGGATCGTGAGCAGCGGCCGCGAGCTGCCGGAGGAACGCGAGGCGCTGGCGCGGGCCGGCGCGGCCGTCGTCGAGGTGCCGCTGCGGGAGCTCGCCGACGCGCGGGGGCCTCGCGCCGAGGCGTTCGCCTACTTTGCCGCCGAAGCGGCGCTCTCCGCCTGGGATGTCGAGCAGACCGGGCCGCGGGCCGCCGCCGCCCTGCTGGCCGCCTGGAAGGAGTAGTTGGGCTCGCTGCGCATCATCGGCGGCAGCGCGCGCGGGCGCCGGCTGGCGGGGCCGAAAGGCGAGGGCCTGCGGCCGACCTCCGACCGCGTGCGGCAGGTCATCTTCGACGTCCTCGGGCAACGCTTCGACGGCGGAGAAGTCCTGGATCTGTACGCGGGCACCGGCGCGCTGGGCCTCGAGGCGATCTCGCGCGGCGCGACCCGGGCGCGCCTCGTCGACCGCTCACCCGAGGCCCTTGCGCTCTGCCAGGCCAACGCGGCCGCGCTCGGCTTCCAGGACCGGGTGGCCACCTCGAAGCGCTCGCTGCCCGGGGACCTAGTCGGCCTGGTGGGCCCGGTGGATCTGCTCTTCGCCGACCCGCCGTACGGCGAGGCGGACGCCTGTCCGGAGGTGTTGCGCTGGCTCGCGGCCTCGGGCATGCTCTCGCCGGGCGGCGTGGCCGTCCTCGAGCACGATCGGCGGATCTCCTTGAGCCCCAGGATCGAAGGCGTGCACCCCTTGGTGCGGAGCGACGAGCGGTCGTTCGGCGACACGCGCGTGTCTTTCTACCGGCGGGACAGCTGACCCGTGGCGTCCGTCGCGATCTACCCGGGCTCGTTCGACCCGCTCACGAACGGCCACCTCTCCATCATCAACCGCGGACTCGCGATCTTCGATCAGCTCATCGTCGCGATCGCCAACAACCCCAACAAGAAGCCGCTCTTCTCGGTGGAGGAGCGGCGCTCGCTCATCCGCGGCGCGGTGGGGCAGGAGCCGCGCGTGGAGATCGACAGCTTCGACGGCCTGCTCGTCGACTACGCGAAGCGGCGCAGCTGCCGCGTGATCCTGCGCGGCCTGCGCGCGGTCTCCGACTTCGAGTACGAGTTCCAGCTCGCCAACATGAACCGCAAGCTCCTGCCGGAGTTCGAGACCGTGTTCATGATGACCGGCGAGGACTACTACTTCATCTCCGCCAACCTGGTGCGCGAGGTGGCACAGTTCGGCGGCGACGTTTCCGGGCTGGTGCCGCCGAACGTGCACGAAGCGCTCAAGCGCAAGCACGCGGAGGCCGAACCGGCGAAGCGTCCCAAGGGGGGCAAGGCGTGAGCATCCGGATCAGCGCGCGGGCGCGGGCGGTGAAGCCGTCGCCCACGCTGGCCCTCGCGGCCAAGGCGAAGGCGCGGCGGGCGGCGGGCGAGGACGTGGTGGGCTTCGGCGCCGGCGAGCCGGACTTCGACACGCCGCAGTTCATCAAGGACGCGGCCGTGCGGGCGCTCTCGCTCGGCTACACCAAGTACACGGCCACCGCCGGCATCGTCGAGCTGCGCGAGGCCATCTGCCAGAAGCTGCGGCGCGACGCCGGCTTCGAGTACCGCCCCGAGGAGGTGCTGGTCTCGTGCGGCGCGAAGCACAGCCTCTACAACCTGTTCCAGGCGCTGCTCGAGGCGGGCGACGAGGTCGTCATCCCGTCGCCCTACTGGGTGAGCTACCCGGAAATGGCGGTGCTCGCGGGAGCGAAGCCCGTCTTCGCCGCCTGCCGCGAGGCGGACTCCTTCGTGCTCTCGGCCGCCGCGGTCGAGCGCGCGCTCACGCCCCGCACGCGCCTGGTGGTGCTCAACAGCCCCAACAACCCCACCGGCGCCGTGATGCCCGCGCGCGTGCTGCGCGAGATCGGCGAGGTCCTCGCCAAGCGCTCCGACGTGGTGGTCGCGAGCGACGACATCTACGAGCGGCTCGTCTACGGCGGGGAGCCGTTCTCGAACGTCCTCCAGGCGGTGCCCGCGCTGCGCGATCGCACCGTGATCGTCAGCGGCGTCTCGAAGACCTTCGCGATGACCGGATGGCGCGTGGGCTACGCCGCCGGGCCCGCCGAGCTGATCGCGGCGATGGGCCGCATCCAGGACCAGACCACCTCGGGGCCCACCACGTTCGCGCAGTGGGGCGCGCTCGCGGCGCTCGCCGGCCCGCCCGACGACGTCGAGCGGATGCGGGTGGAGTTCGACCGCCGCCGCCGGCGCCTCCTCGAGCTGGTGCGCGCGATCCCGGGCGTCAGCTGCGTCGAGCCCACGGGCGCCTTCTACGCCTTCCCCAACATCGAGCCGCTCCTCCGCCGCCGCCTGGACGATCGCCCCGTGGGCACGGACACCCGCTTCTGCGAGATCCTGCTCGAGCGCGGGGTGGCCGCCGTGCCCGGCGAGCCGTTCGGCGCGCCGGGCCACTTGCGCCTCTCCTTCGCCCTTTCGCTCGAGGAGATGGAGAAGGGCGTCGCCCGCATCGCCCGGCTCGCGGCCGACCTCTCCCCGTAAAGAGAAGTAAAAGACGTTGACGCGGGGGAGGTCCGGTCTCCAGACTTCGCCCGTGCAGCGGAGCATTCTTCTGTGGGCTGGTGTCGCCCTCGGTCTCACGGCCGTCGCCGCCGGCTGCAAGAAGGGCAAGCCCAAGCGGCAGTTCGACACGGCTGCCGTCGACCGCGGCCGCCTGATCGCGCGCGTCACCGCCAGCGGGACCGTCTCCGCGCTCGTCACCGTGCAGGTCGGCGCGCAGGTATCGGGGACGATCCAGGAGCTGTTCGTCGACTTCAACTCCCCGGTGAAGAAGGATCAGGTCCTCGCCAAGATCGATCCGCGGCTGTTCGTCGCCGCGGTGGAGCAGGCCCGCGCCAACGTCGTGGCGGCCAAGGGGGCACTCGCCAACGCCCAGGCGCAGGAACGCAACGCGAAACTCCAGTTCGAGCGCGACAAGCTCCTGCTCGCGCGGCAGCTCCTCGCGCAGGGCGACCTCGACACCGCCCGCGCCGCTGCCGACGGCGACGAGGGACAGGTCGAGGCGGCGGAGGGGTCGCTGGCCCAAGCCCAGGCCAACCTCAACCAGGCCGAGACCAATCTCAAGTACACGACGATC
>Ga0335073_10007744_pt1 | contig 15064 bp, 12 predicted proteins | sample Lox_Sample_22_FD_207093 | JGI IMG/M metagenome (GOLD analysis project Ga0335073, IMG submission 207093) | Soil microbial communities from Loxahatchee National Wildlife Refuge, Florida, United States - Lox_Sample_2.2 | ecosystem: Environmental > Terrestrial > Soil > Wetlands | place: USA... | reverse complement strand
TCGGTTCCCCCGCCACGATGGCGCCGGTCGATCCCTTAACCGCATGACTCCGCGCGGAGTTGCGGCCGGGCAGGCTTCGAAGCTAGCAGGCGGCCGGACACAGACCGAACGCCGCATTGCACGCTGGTAGGTTCCGGGCATGGCGTCCCGAGGGGTTTGCGTGCTGGCCGGCCGGATGGCCGACACGGCCGAGGTGGCCGCGGCGGCCGACGCGGCCGGCTTCGACGCGGCCTGGACCAGCGAGTTCAACGACCGCTCGGCGATCGTCGCGCTCGCCGCGATGGCGCAGAGCACCACCCGCTGCCGCGTCGGCAGCGCGATCGCCTACGCCGTCGGTCGCTCGCCGCTGATCATCGCCAACGACGCGCGCGGCCTCGATGAGCTGAGCGGTGGCCGTCTCGTGCTCGGCCTGGGCACGGGCACCAAGGGCATGCAGATCGGCTGGCACGGCGTGAGCGACCCCGAGTCGCCCGCGGTGCGCCTCGAGGAGCTCGTCCCCCTGCTGCGGCGCATCTGGAAGCTCCACGAGGGTCCGGTGAAGCACGAGGGCCGCTTCTACTCGATGAACCTGAGCGCGACCGCCGACGTCCTGGAGCCCCTACGCGAGCGGATCCCGATCTACACCGCCGGCGTCAATGCGCGCATGATCGAGACGGCCGGCCGCGTGGCCGATGGCCTGGTCTGCCACCCTACGTTCAGCTCGCGCTACGTCCACGAGGTGGTTCGGCCGGCCGTCGCACGCGGAGCGCAGCGAACCGGCCGCGATCCGGCCTCGGTCGAGATCGTCGGCATGCTTCTGTGCTCGGTCAACGACGACGAGGAGCTCGCCCGCCGCGAGGTGGCGGCCCAGATCGCCTTCTACGCCGCGCCGAGGGCGTACGCGCCGATGCTCGAGGCCAGCGGCTTCGCCGGTGAGGCGGCGCGCATCCGGGCCGCGTTCGCCGACCGCGACCGCGAGGCGATGATCGCCGGCGTCACCGACGAGATGCTCGACGCGATCGCCGTCGCCGGCACCCCCGACCAGGTCCGCGCCGGCATCGCCCGGCGCGAGGCCGACTTCGACCACGTCTCCCTGTACTCGCCCAGCTTCACGATGAGCCTCGAGCGCGTGCAGCAGAACACGCTCGACCTGATCCGCGTCGAGACCGGGTCCTAACCCGGAACTCGACGACCCTCGTCAGCCGAGATCCGGCTCGTGGGCCGCATGCGCGACTGAAGCGGAATTCACCCCGGGCCGCGCGCCGAGTTCCGGGTTATGACCCATGTTGGGCCTCGCTTGGGAATCCGGCGCGACCGGAAACGCAGGTGTGGGCGTGCCGGGGCCGGATTCCCCTAGCTCGGCGTCCGTGGGGCCGTGCGGCTGGGCGTCCATGCCCAGCCGGCGGGTCGCGACCCTAACTATTCGATCGTGAGCGGCGTCCCGATCGGGAGCAGCTTCGCCAGCTTGACGATCTCCCAGTTCGGCAACCGGATGCACCCGTGGGAGGGGTGCCCCGGGATCAGCGACGGCTCGTTGGTGCCGTGGATCCCGATCACGCCTCCGCCGGGCCAGTCGGTCTCGACGTTGGACAGCGCCGAGGTGCCGAACGCGATCGGCCCATACTCGCTGCCCGCGCCAAACCCGGTGAGCCGGTCGCGGATGTAGAAGTGGCCGTGCGGCGTGGGGGTGCTCGGCTTGCCGGTTCCCACGCGCGTGAAGAAGATGACCTTGCCGTTTTTGTACAGCGTGAGCGTCGTCCGCTCGGTGGACACGACGAGGTAGGTGTGGACCGTCTGGGGCGCGCCGAGCGTGTGCTGCGGCACCCAGCCGATCTGCCCGGCGGGCCGGAGCGGCAGGCGCACCTGCACCCACCAGGCGCCATGGATGAGAACGCGCTGCTGCTCGAACAGCAACTCGCTCGTGCCGTCCTGGGTGGTGAGGCCGAGGTAGCCGAGCACCCGGGCGTGCTGGGAGGGACTGGCGTACGCGTTGGTCGGGCTCTCGAGGTAGGCCCAGGTCGACGCGAATCCGGGGTGCGAGAGCACCTGGCGGGTCACGCTGCTGGCCTGTCCGAGGCCGGGCAGCGCCAGCGCCGTGACCGCGATGCAGGCGCATACCGCCGCGGCCCGAAGGCCGCGGCGGTTGGATGCGGAGCGCCCCCTCATGTCACCCGGTGAAGGACGGGGCCCGCTGGGCCGTGGCCGCCTTGGCGGCGTAGACCTTCACCTTGGCCATGTCGTTGCAGCTCGGGCTGCGGACGATGATGGTTCCGCTACGCGTCGGCTTGACGTTGAACGTCGCCTTGCCGTTGCTGCCGGTTGACTTGGTCAGGACCTTGCCTCCCGGAAGGGTGATGCGCACGGCGGCCCCTGCCACCGGCTGTCCCTGACGGTCAACCGAGACGACGATCGTGTCCTCCTGACCGGCCCGGACCTTGTAGCCCTGGCTCGAGGCCCGGCATTCGGCCGGGAAGACCGTCGGCGGCGGCACGATCGTCGGCGGGGTGCAGCCGGCCGCGGTCAGCGTGTCGCCGGCCGGGCAGGTGGTCGGCGGTACGCACTGGCCACCGCTCAGCGTCTCGCCACTCGGGCACGTGGTCGGCGGCACGCACTGGCCACCGGACGCGACCTCACCGCTCGGGCACCCACTTGGAGGCACGCAGGTGCCGTTCACGAGCGTGTCCCCACTCGGGCAGTTCGTCGGAGGCAGGCACTTTCCGCCGGAGAGCGTCTGTCCGCTCGGGCAGGTGGTCGGCGGCACGCACACGCCACCGGTCAGCGTCTCGCCACTCGGGCACGTCGTCGGCGGGACGCACTTGCCGTTCACCAGCGTGTCGCCGGTGGGGCACGTCGGCGGAGGCGGAGGCGTGCAGCCGCTCGACGGCGCGGTGATCGTGGTGCTGGAGGGTGTGCCCATGTAGCTGTTGCCGAGCACGTAGGTCTCCGGAACCGACGTCGTGACCGTGAACTGCTGGGTGGCTGCACCGCCGCTGGCCGGTGAGGTGAACAACGTCGGCTGGCCGAGGTTGGCGGTCCCCACCTGGGTGCCGACAGCACCCGTCGTGAAGTAGTTCTGGTTCTTCCCGGTGTTGCCCTTGTCCGTGCTCGAGGCGAGGACCTCGTACACGTTCTGGCCGACCGGGATGTCCTCCGTGGTGCCCCCGAAATACGTCTCGGTGACCGTCACGGTGGCGGTGTACTGGCCGTTAAGCGGCGTGACGCAATGCGAAGGGCCGGCGGACACCGCCAGCAGGTGCGCAGAGGCCAGCGCCGGGAAGACAAAGAAGAACGAGAAGGCGGCGACCATGCCGCCCATCGCACGTTTGTTGACCATTTGCACTCATTCCTTGAGGTCGTTGGACGTGCGCATAGAACGAACCCACTCCTACGAAACTCGCACCATCTCTCAACCTTTTGTCCAGCCGGGCGGCCGACCCCTCAAGCCGCCGCGGCGGTGAGTTAGGCGTCGGTCAGGCGGCGCAGCAGCGCGACCGCATCGCGGAGCACGTCCTGCTCCGCCGGCGAGAGCTGCTCGGCGATCGCGCCGGCCAGCCACCCGTCGCGCCGGCCGCGGTCGTGTAGCAGCGCGGCCCGGCCCTCCGCCGTGAGCGCGACCAGAGCGCGCCGGCGGTCGGCGGGATCGGGGCGGCGTTCGACCTGCCCCTGGGCCTCCAGATCGGCCACCGTCTGGGCCATCGACTGCGGACGCATCCGCTCGGCACTGGCCAGGTCGCTGACGCTCTGCGGGCCGTCCCGGTCCAGCCGCCCGAGCACCGTGCCATGCGAGATCGGAAAACCATGCTGGGCGCGGAGGCGCCGCATCAGCTGACCGAGCACCACCCGGAGCTCGCTCGCGATCGCCGGGGTATCTACGGGGTACTTGGTGCTCGAGCCTGGCATGGGGAGAGTGTACAGGCAAACTGCGCAGTTTGCCTGTATAATTGATTCACGTGAACTCCGACCGATACAAGTGGATCGCGCTCTCCAACGCGACCCTGGCGGTCCTCTTCACCACGCTCGACGCGTCGATCACGATCATCGCGATGCCGGCCATCTTCCGCGGCATCAAGCTCGACCCGCTCGTGCCGTCCAACAGCTTCTACCTGCTGTGGATGATCCTCGGCTACCTGGTCGTGGCCAGCGTGCTCGTGGTCAGTCTCGGCCGGCTGGGAGACATGTACGGCCGGGTGCGGATCTACAACCTGGGCTTCGTCATCTACACGGTGGCCTCGCTGCTGTTGGCCATCGACTGGATGACCGGCAAGGCCGGCGCCACCTACCTGATCGTGTTCCGGATCATGCAGGGGCTGGGCGGAGCCTGTCTGCTGGCCAACTCGGCGGCGATCATCACCGACGCCTTCCCGGCCAACCAGCGCGGCATGGCGCTCGGCATCAACAACATCGTCGGCGTCAGCGGGATGTTCGTGGGGCTGGTGCTCGGCGGCATCCTGGCGCCGATCAACTGGCGACTGGTGTTCCTGATCAGCGTGCCCGTCGGCGTGTTCGGCACGGTGTGGGCGTACATGAAGCTGCGCGAGGTGCCGCGCAGCGGCAACCAGCGCAAGGTCGACTGGGCGGGCAACGTCACCTTCGCGCTTGGCCTGATCCTGATCATGATCGCCGTGACCTACGGGATCCGGCCGTCGGGCGGCGCGAGCACCGGGTGGGGCAGCACGAAGGTGCTGACGCTGGTCGCGTGCGGGCTGGCGTCGCTGGTCGCCTTCGTGGTGATCGAGAGTCGCGTCGAGCAACCGATGTTCCGCCTGTCGCTGTTCAAGATCCGCGCCTTCACGTTCGGCTCGCTCTCGACCTTCCTCTCTGCGGTGGCGCGTGGCGGGTTGATGTTCATGCTGATCATCTGGCTCCAGGGCATCTGGCTGCCGGAGCACGGCTACAACTTCAACGACACCCCGCTGTGGGCCGGCATCTACATCCTGCCGCTGACGATCGGCATGCTCCTCGCCGGCCCCACCTCCGGCTACCTGTCCGATCGCTACGGAGCGCGGTGGTTCGCCACCGGCGGAATGCTCGCCACCGCGGCCGGCTTCGCGCTGCTCCTGCTGCTGCCCACCGACTTCTCCTACTGGATGTTCGCGGTCGTGCTGGCCGAGATCGGCATCGCGATGGGGATGTTCGCCTCGCCCAATCGGGCGGCGGTCATGAACAGCCTCCCGCCCGGCGACCGCGGCGCCGGCGGCGGCATGAACCAGACGTTTCAGAACTCCGCCCAGGTGCTCTCGATCGGGATCTTCTTCACGCTGATGATCCTGGGCCTGGCGTCCTCGCTGCCGGCGGCGATGAGCAGCGGGCTGGAGGCGCACGGCGTGCCGACCGCCGTCGCGAACACGGCCGCCCACCTGCCGCCCGTGTCGATCCTGTTCGCCGCCTTCCTCGGCTACAACCCGATCCAGCACCTGCTGGGCTCGACCGCGCTCGCTCATATCAGCGCCCAGAGCCAGGCGATCCTCACCGGGCGCACCTTCTTCCCTCACCTGATCTCGGCGCCCTTCCGGAGCGGTCTGCACGAGGCCTTCTATTTCGCGATCGCCGCCTGCCTCGTGGCCGCGGTGGCCTCGCTCATGCGCGGCGCTCCCTACCAGCCGCCCGAGGGGCAGGAAGAGCGCACCGAGCAGCTCCACACCCGCGCCGAAGCAGCCCGGCAACGGCGGGCGTCCAAGGTGGCCGTCGGGCGCCGCGGCTGACCTGCGTAGCTCCTCGCAACCGGACAGGGGCAGGACCACCTCGCCGCTTGTTCACCGTCTTTTGACAAGTTTGCGCTGAAACGGGGAAGCCTTACCGGCGCCCGGGACGGGCACCGCGCCGGTCTGCGCTCTTGAGACGGCGTCGCGTGCTGTGGCCCCCGGTGCGATCCAGAACCTTTCGAATCGAGGTGGTTAGGTGGACGACCGGTTGCATCCGCGGTGGCGACTGACTCGACGAGGCCTGCTCAAGCGCGGAGGCGCGATCGGCGCGGCCCTGAGCGTTCCGGGGCTGGGCAACGCGGTGATGAGCGCGAGCGCGATGGCCGCCCTGCGCGGCCCGGACAGCCTGCCCGATCCGAGCCGCCCGGCCGGAACCGCGACCGGGGCGATGCCGTTCGATCACCTCGTGTGCGTGATGATGGAGAACCACTCGTTCGACAACCTCCTCGGTGCCCTGCCGCGGCTCGGCCAGCCCAAGGCGGACGGCCTGACGTTTGACGGCGCCGGCCAGGCGACCAACGCCAACCCCAGCTCGAGCGGCACGGTGACCTCCTACGAGCTCACCAACACCGAGCAGCCGGGGAGCGTCACCCAGACCTGGAACGCCACCCACCAGCAGATCGACGGCGGCAAGATGGACGGCTTCGTCGAGTCGGTCAACTCGACCGAGCCGATGGGGTACTGGACCGACGAGGTCCTGCCGTTCGCGTACTCGCTGGCGCGGACCTTCTGCTCGGCCAACCGCTGGTTCTGCTCGGCGCCGTGCCAGACCTATCCCAACCGCCGCTTCCTGATGGCCGGCACGGCCTACGGCGACATCGCGACCGACACCTCGACCCTCGAGAACCCGCCGCCCCCGAACGGCACGATCTTCGATCGCCTGCACACCTACGGGATCAGCTGGACCAACTACTTCACCGATCTCCCGCAGACGGGAATCATCCCCTCGATCATCGAGTCCTACCCGACGAACCTGGCGCCGATCACGCAGTTCCTGGCCGATTGCGCCGCGGGATCGCTGCCGTCGGTCAGCTTCGTCGACCCCGAGTTCGGCGTGCTCTCCGACATCGGCTCGCCGCTCGCCTCCTACCCGCAGATCGCGACGAATCCGATCGTGGCCGAGATCCTCCAGAACGCCAACGGCCTGGGCGGCGACCAGGAGAGCCCGCAGGACATGTACTACGGCGAGGCCTGGGCCCACCAGATCCTCCAAGCCGTCCTGGACTCACCCGCCTGGCCCCGCACGCTGCTGATCTACACCTACGACGAGCACGGGGGCTACTACGACCACGTACCCCCGCCGGCGGCGATCGCGCCCGATTCGATTCCGCCCGATCTGGCGGCCGGTGACGCCCCGGGCGGCTACAACCTCTACGGCCCGCGCGTCCCCGGCATCGTCGCCTCGCCCTACTCCAAGCCGAACGCGGTCACGAACGTGCTCCACGATCACACCTCGGTCCTGGCCACGATCGAGGCGAAGTGGAACCTCCCGGCCCTGACCTACCGCGACGCGAACGCGACCACGGTGATGGACTTTCTGGACGTGAATCAAGCCGCCTACCTCGATCCCCCCACGACCCTCCTCGCGCCGTCGCCGACCGGGCCGTCAGGACCCGTGGGAACGTCGGAGTGATGGTGATGCTGATGCCTCGCCGAAACCTCATCGCCGCCGTGGCCGCCGCCGGCGCGGCGTGCGCGGCGCTGATCCTGGCCCTGGCTCCGGGCGGCACACCGGCGGTCGCGGCCGCGACCGCGGCGAGCACCACGAAGGCCCGCACCGCCTCCACGTTTGAGCTGCCACCGGTCCGCCACGTGTTCGTGATCATGCTCGAGAACGAGAACCTCGCCTCGACCTTCGGCGACCCGTCGGCCGACCCGTACCTGGCGAGCACGCTCCCCTCCGAGGGAGCGTTCCTCGGCGACTACTACGCCACGGGTCACGAGAGCAACGACAACTACATCTCGATCGTCTCCGGCCAGCCCCCCAACCCCGAGAACCAGGCCGACTGCCAGTTCTTCGACGACTTCTCTGGCGCCGAGCTCGAGTCAAATGGCGTCGAATCCGGCGTCGGCTGCGTCTACCCGTCCGAGGTCCAGAACATCGGGACCCAGCTGTCGGCCGCAGGCCTGAGCTGGAAGGCGTACGAGGAGGACATGGGCAACGATCCCAACCGCGAGACGGCCGCCTGCGGCCATCCCTCGCTGAACACGCAGGATCAGACCCAGACCGCGGTCGCCGGCGACGGCTACGCCACGCGCCATGACCCGTTCGTGTACTTCCATTCGGTGATCGACAATCAGACCTACTGCGACGACCACGTCGTCGCCCTCGGGTCGCCCACCGGTGCCATGCCGGCTGCCGCGCTCGCGGGCGAGACCGGCCTGGCCACCGACCTGAAGAAGGTCTCGACCACCCCGAACTTCTCGTTCATCACGCCCAACCTGTGCGACGACGGTCACGACTATCCGTGCACAAACCAGACGGGCGGCTCCTCGGCGCTCGCCGACATCGACACGTTCCTCCAGACGTGGGTCCCGCTGATCACGAACTCACCCGCGTACAAGAAGAACGGTCTGCTCGAGATCACCTTTGACGAGTCGGACGGCCCACAGTCGGACTCCTCGTCCTGCTGCGGAGAGCAGCCCGGACCCGGCGACTCGCCGCTGCCCGGCATCACCGGGCCCGGCGGCGGGCTGGTCGGCGCCGTCCTGCTCTCGCCGTTCATCGCGCCGGGCACGGTGAGCGCGACGCCCTACAACCACTACTCATCGCTGGCGAGCTGGGAGACGCTGTTCGGCCTGCCCCGGCTGGCCGACGCGGCCACCGTCCCGGCGACGTTCGGGTCAGACGTGTTCACGGCCACGGGCGGCTGATCTCATGGCGAGCGACCTCCCCGACGACCTCCAGGGATGTGCCCTCAGCCGCCGGCAACTGCTGCGCTACTTCGGGATGCTGGGCGCGGGCGCGGTGGTGAGCAAGTCAGCGGCAGCGTGGGCGGCCAGCCCGAGCGGCGCCCGGCTGGTCGGGCGCGCGGCCTCGACCGCGGCCGCAGGCTCGGATCTGGGCGCGATCGACCACATCGTTTTCCTGATGATGGAGAACCGCTCCTACGACCACTACTTCGGCGACTATCCCCGCGGGCGCGGCTTCGATGACCATCCGGCGCATTCGCTCGGCGTCTTCGCGCAGGACTATCCCGGCGCCACCGATCTGATCCCGCCGAACGTGCTGCTGCCGTTCCACCTCGACAGCACGCAGGGCATGGAGTGCACCGACGATCTCACCCACGATTGGGGCCCGATGCACCTATGCTGGAACGACGGAAAGATGGACTCGTGGGTCAAGGTTCACACCTCCTCGACCTACGAAGGGGCGCACGGCGCGATGACGATGGGTTACTACATGCGCGAGGACCTGCCGTTCTATTACGCGCTTGCGGACGCCTTCACGTTGTGCGACGCCTACCACTGCTCGATCCTCGGGCCGACTCACCCCAACCGCCTGATGGCAAACAGCGGCACGATCGACCCGGCCGGCACACAGGGCGGCCCGGTCACTGACACCAACGCCACGCCCGATTTCGTCTGGAACTGCACCTGGACGACCATCCAGGAGCTGCTGCAGGACGCCGGCGTGCCGTGGAAGGTGTACAGCCCGAGTAACGCCGGCGTGAGCGGTAAGTACGCGTCGCTCACCCAGTATCCGACCTGGAACCCAGCCCTCTACAACCCGATCGCAAACCCCGAGGTGATGGGCGCGACCGATCACGTCCTGCCGTACTTCAGCGCCTTCCGCAACCCGCTCTCGCCGCTGTATCAGAACGCGTTCACGCCGACCTTCCCGAACGACTTCGTGGCCGACGTCAAGTCGGGATCGCTGCCCAGCGTGTCGTGGATCATCCCGCCGCTCGGCTTCGACGAGCATCCTTCCTCCGCGCCGGCCAACGGCATGTGGTTCACCTCGCTCGTACTCGACGCGCTCACCTCCAACCCCGAGGTGTGGTCAAAGACCGCGCTGTTTCTCATGTACGACGAGAACGACGGCTGGTTCGACCACGTGCCACCCCCCACGGCACCGGCGGGCACCGCCGGCGAGTACCTGACCGCATCGCCCCCGACGATCGGTGACCCGAGCCCCGGCACGCTGAACATCACCGGTCCGCTCGGCCTCGGCGTCAGGGTCCCGATGCTCGTGATCTCCCCCTTCAGCCGGGGCGGTCACATCGCATCCGAGGTGTTCGACCACACCTCACAGCTCAAGCTCGTCAGCGAGCGGTTCGGCGTCGAGGTGCCGAACGTGTCGGCCTGGCGTCGCGCGACCGTGGGCGACCTCACCTCGACGCTGTTCCAGGGCCCGGCCAACAGCTCTGTGCCCAGCCTGCCCGCGACGTCGGTGATCATGCCGCTGACCGGGACCTGCTCCGCGTTCAGTCAGGACACCGAGTCCGGCGGCGCCGCGCCCAGCGTCCCGACCAAGCAGACGATGCCGACCCAAGGTGGCGGTAGCCAGCCGGCCAGCGACTACTACCCGGGCACGCGCGAGCAGGAGGGCTCAGTCCCCGTCGGCCACCGCACGACGGTCGGCGTCGCCGGCTCGGCCCTGGCGACTACGAAGTCCGCCTACAACCGCCTGACCACGACCTAGCCGAGGGTCCCGAGCCGCGGGCTCACGTCGCCTGGAGCGTTTCGGCCCAGAACTCTCTGGTCGCCAGTTTGCGGTAAGTGCCCCCCACCTTTCCCGAGACGACGATTCGGGTTCCCGCCGCACCCTCGGCGGCGCTGAAGCTCAGCGTCACCGTCTCTCCGCTGATCATTCGCGAGGCGGCCAGGAACACGGGAAAGCTCCATCCCGGGCGGAAGCTCAGCGTGCTCGCGTCCTCGCTGGCCAAGCGCATCCGGCCCCCCGTCCTCATCCGGTCCGTGATGGTGCTCTTGAGCCGGGCCTGGGCCTCGGAGGGAGACCCGGGGACCGACAGGTCATACGAGAACGACTGAGCCATCGCGATCCTCCTCCGTCCTGGCGACGGGGTTCGAAGCAGTTACCTTCTCGCATGATGGACCGATGAGCAACCCGAGGCGGACATGGCGGTGAAGGCCTGCCTGAACGGCGCCCGGACGCGGACCGAGCACCCGTCGGTCCCGCTGACGCCGGCCGAGCTCGCGGCCGACGCGGTCGCGGTCCGGCGGGCTGGCGCCTTCGCGGTCCATGTTCACCCGCGCGACGACCGCGGACGAGAAACCCTGAGCGTGCAAGCCTGCGACGCGGCGGTCGCCGCGATCCGGCGTGCGGCTCCCGGACTGCCGGTCGGCCTCTCGACCGCGGAGACGATCGATCCCGACCCGTTTGCCCGAGCCGCCGCGGTCCGCGCGTGGCGCCAGCCGCCCGACTTCGTCTCGGTCAACCTGGGGGAACTCGGCTGGTCGGGCATTGTCCGCGCGGCCGTGCACGCCGGGATCGGGGTTGAGGCGGGTCTCGCCACTCCGGCCGAGGCCGAGGAGTTTGCCCGCAGCCCGTTCGGCCACCAGGTCGTGCGGGCGCTGGTCGAGGTACAGGGCGGCCTCGAGGAGGCTCGCGCGATCGCCGAGCTGATCCCGGCCGGAGTGCCCCAGTTATGGCACGGCTACGACGAGCGGACCTGGGAGGTGCTCGCCGGGGCCGTCGCCGCGGGGATCGACGTCCGCGTCGGGCTGGAGGACGTCCTCGTGCTCCCCGACGGCCGCGCCGCCGCGGACAACGCCGAACTGGTGGCCGCGGCGGTCGCGCTGACGGCGGGCTAGGGCAGGGCTATCAGTTCCGGTTCCCGAAGATCCGCAGGAAGAACAGGAAGATGTTGAAGATGTCCAGGAAGATGCCCGCGGCGATCGGGACCGCGCTCGCCATGTTGGCGCGGCGCAGGCGGTTGAAGTCGATGACCGTGAATCCGCCGAAGATCACCAGCCCGAGGACGCAGTAGATGATGTTGGCCTGCGGGATCGACACGAAGATCGCGACGATCCCGAACACGATCAGCGCCAGCAGCGCCCAGAAGAAGATGCGGTAGTAGACCGACAGGTCGCGCCGGGTCGCGTAGCCGCCCGCCCCGAGGGCTGCGACGAAGCCGCCGGTGGCGCCGGCCGCCTGCCACAGAGCAGCGGGATCCGTGTGCGCGTAGTACGCGATCACCGGCGCGACGGCGAGACCGAGGAACAGCCCAAGGCCAAACAGGAACCCGATCGCCAGCTGCTCGCGGCCCCGGGAGGTGGCGAAGTTCAGACCGAAGATGCACGCGAACGCGCCGATGAAGAACAGCAGCCCCGCGCCGCCGCTGAGGTTGCGTCCGACGTAGGCGCCGAGCGCGGCACAGCCCACGGTCAGCGCGACCAGGCCCATCACCTGGCCGAATACGGTGCGCGTGTCCCCGCGGGCGATGGCTCCGCCGGGGGCGTACCCCAGGTCGTCGTATGTCGGCATCTCTCGCTATGTCCTTCCCGGTCGGTTCAAATTGGGCGCGTGGCGGGGCGGGACGTTAGACCACGCGAGGCGCGTGGGCAATGCCACCCGCTAGCATCGCGCGACCGATGAGAATCGGCGACCAAGACATGACCACGCAGCCAGGGAGCTCATCCGAGACCCTGCTTGACCGGCTGCTGCAGACTCCGGCGCGACGGCCCATCCTCGACGCCATCTTCTGGCAGATGCCGCGCCGCATCGCCACGCAGCGGAGTACCTCGCTCAACGCGTCGGTCCAGTGGCGGGTGACCGGACGTGCCGACGGCGACGCGGACCACTACCGGCTCGACTTTTCAGACGGGCGCTGTCGTGTCAGGCGCGGCGCCGATGGCGAGCAGCCCACGCTGACGATCACGCTCAGCGCAGTCGAACTCGTCCGGTTGGTCACCCGGCGCTCGAATCCGGTGGCCGCTTTCTTCACCGGTCGCATCACGATCGCCGGGAACGCGATGGTCGCGGCCAAGCTTGGATCGCTGTTCCTCGGAGCCGGCGCCGCGGACCGGCCGTCGAACGGCTGACTCAGCGGCGCCGCCCCCTACCCGTTTCCCGGCCCCGGCCCGCCGAGCCGCCAGCCAAACAGCCCGGTGAGCGACCGCGCATCCGGTCGTTGGCCCAGTCGCAGCGTGACGCTGGCGTCGAACTGCTCGGACGAGCCACCCACGTCGATCCGGTACGCACCCGGCGCGATCGTCCAGTGACCGGGCGGCTGCGGCGAGGGGGTCGCGGTCGGGGTGGTGGGCGAGGTCGTGCCGGGAGTGGTGCCGGTGCCCGGCCCGGAGGTCCAGTAGGCGAACGAGCTGGGCCGGAACTGGAGCGTGACCAGCTTGGTCTGGCCCGGCGTGAGCCACACCCTCTGGAACGCGCGCAGTTGCTCGGGCGGCTCGCCCGTGCTCGCCGGGTCGTGCACGTATCCCTCGATGACGTCGGCACCCGCGACGTGGCCGCGGTTCGTGTCGGCCACCCGCACCAGAACGCTGCCGTCTTGCCCGGGCCACCAGGCCACGATTCGTCTCGCGAACGTCGTGTAGGAGAGGCCGAAGCCGAACGGGAACAGTGGCTGCTGACCGTGCGTCTCATACCAGCGGTAGCCCACGTCGATGCCCTCGTTGTAGTCCTCCTGCTCGAGCTGGTCGTAGTCGTCAGAGGCCCCGGTCTGGAGGTTTGTGATCCCCGGATACTCCGCCGAGGTCGCGCCCGGCCCCTGGGAGTCGCTGGCCGGGAAGGTGATCGGCAGTCGCCCGGACGGGTCGCTGTCGCCGAACAGCAGCGAAGCGACGGCGGTGCCGAAGGTCGCGCCCGGCTCCCACATCTCGAGCACGCCGGCCACCTGGTGCAACCACGGCATCGTCACCGGGCCTCCGGTCAGCACCACGATGGTGCGCGGGTTGGCGGCCGCCACGGCCTCGATCATCTGGTTCTGATCGCCGGGCAGCGACAGGCTCTCGATGTCGTGTCCCTCGCCGATCTCGCGGCCCGCGAACACGACCGCCACGTCGGCCTTGGCCGCCGCCGCCGCGGCCTGCTGTACCAGACTCGGGCCGGTCGAAGCCGGGAGCGCCACGCCCAGGTGCACCTCGTTACCCAGGAACGTGTTGAAGTTGAAGATCGGCAGCTCCGGCGGGAGGCCGGCCACCCCCTCCTCGGAGGAGTAGTCGAGGACGATCGGGGTGGCGTGCCCGGCCGTCAGGTGAACGGTGGCGTGGTCGACGTAGCCGAAATCGTCCCGCAGCCGCTGCGAGACGAGTTGCCCGCCCACGTACAGCTTGGTCGTCCCGGACTCCGTGACCGAGAAGTTGTAGTCACCGCTGACCGGTGGCGTATAGATCGCCTGGTAGGAGGACGACCAGTTGTCCCACTGGTACTGGGATGGGATCGCCACCGCCGGACTCCCGCCCGGAACCGCCGGGAACGACGACTGACCCTCCGCTCCCGCGGCGCCGTCGTAATCGACCGATGGCACGACCTGGGTGCCGAGCACGGCGTCGCTCGGGTCGGTCGGATCGTTGCCGCCGTAGTAGGTGGCCAGGAACCCAGCCTGAGGCGAGCCACCCGGTGTGACGAGCGACCCAGGCCCGGTCGTGGCGCCGTCGCTTGTGAGCAGCGGCTGCTCGACCAGCCCGACCGATCCCGGCTGGTAGGTGACCGTCCGGCCTGAGCCCGCGCGGGCGGCGATGCCGCTGAGCGCGCTCGAGTATCCGAACTTCTCACCGGTAACGGTGTCGGTGAACACGTTGGTTGGATCGACAAACGCCGAACCGTCGTTGGCCACCTGCGGGTTCTGGCTCGAAACCGGACCGAGGGCGGTGTTTGAGTTCGGACCGGCCTGGGTTCCGATCACGGCAATCGAGTGCACCGAGTTGCCGAAAGGCAGCACATCGCCGCGATCCTCGAGCAGAACCGCACCCTCCTCGGCGATCTTCGCCGACGTGGCCTCGTCCTGCGCTACCCCGTCGCCGATGCCGTTGTTGTTCGGCGGGTTGAGGAAGCGCTCGTTCTTCGTGGACTGGAGTACGAGCCGCCGCACCTCGTCGAGAAGCCGCGCCTGAGAGATAATGTTCTGGCTGCCGTCGGCGTTGGTCAGCCCGTCGCCGCTGCCGTCGCCGACGATCGCCTCGAGCTGAGCCAGCGTCAGACTCACATCGCCGCCATCGCCGCCGTTGGCGAGGTTCAGCTGCGAGGAGTCGCGCATCGCGGTGGCCGCATCGGGAGTGAACGTGCCCTCGAACCCGTACTCGCCCTTGATCAGGTCGTTGAGGATGAACTCGTTGCCGCACGAATCCGCGCCTGTGTACGGCGGAGCCGTCGCCGCGTTGACGATCGCATAGCCGCACATGACCGACATCGCGTTGCCCTGCTGCGGTGCCACCGCGGCCTGCCACGGTGGTCCGTAGAT
>Ga0335073_10007743_pt1 | contig 15064 bp, 11 predicted proteins | sample Lox_Sample_22_FD_207093 | JGI IMG/M metagenome (GOLD analysis project Ga0335073, IMG submission 207093) | Soil microbial communities from Loxahatchee National Wildlife Refuge, Florida, United States - Lox_Sample_2.2 | ecosystem: Environmental > Terrestrial > Soil > Wetlands | place: USA... | reverse complement strand
CTGGGGTCGAATCGCTAGCAGCTTTCAGTACCCTGCTGGGACTTCGGCTCAAGCGATACCATGAAGGTGGGAGTAGTAGAGGTTTGCAGATAAAGGGCACAATCCGGTTCTTGCTGGCGGCGGCGATGCTCTTGCCGGCGGTGAACTGGGTGTCCGCCCAGGTGACGCCGTACGGCGAAAAGACCATGGGCGACCCTGCCCAGGATCACCTGCCCGATATTCTGAAGGCAGTCAAGATTGACCAGCGGTTGGGCCAACAGCTCCCTCTGGACGCAACTTTCCGTGACGAGACCGGCAAAACCGTCCGCCTAGGCGATTACTTCGGCAAGGTTCCGGTAATCCTCTCGCTGGTCTACTACCAGTGCCAGATTCTCTGCATGGAGGACCTAAATGGGCTGGTGGGCGCCTTGGAGATGGTCAATCTGACACCCGGCAAAGATTTTCAGATCGTCATCGTAAGCATCGATCCGGCTGAGACCCCGGCAATTGCCGCGGCCAAGAAGGCTGAATACGTAAAGCGGTATGGCCGCCTGGAAACGGCAGCCGGATGGCACTTTCTCACCGGGGAGCAGCCTTCCATCAAGGCGCTGGCGGATGCAGTTGGTTTCGGCTATGTGCGACTTCCCCAGCCTCCGGGCAAGCCGGTGATGTTTGCGCACGCCAGCTCGATCGAGGTGGTCACGCCGGAGGGCCGGATGGCTCAATACTATCTCGGGGTCGAGTACTCGCCTCGGGACCTGATGCTGGGGCTGGTGGAAGCTTCGCATCACACCATCGGCAGCCCGGTGGACAACATTTTGACTTACTGCTATCGCTACGATCCGAAACTGAACCGGCACAGTATGCTGGTTGCCCGGATCGTACAGGCAGGCTGCATGTTGACGGTTCTGTGCCTCGGGGGCTTCATGCTGGTGAATTTCCGCCGGGATTTTAAGGGTAAAGGGTAACGATGCATATAAGTCCAGTGCTGTGGCAGTTTCTCGTTCATTGGCTGACGAATTCTGCCCTTTTTCCGCCGGAAGCCTCGGCTATTTCGCCCTACATGGACGCTTTCTACTTCTTTTTGTGCGCGATTTCGGCCGTGGGGCTGATCGCTGTCGCGATCCTCGTTTTCGGCTTCTCCATCCTCTACCGCAAAGAGAAGAGTCCCGTCGCTACTCAAATTGAAGGTTCCACTCTGCTTGAGGCGACCTGGACGATCATCCCCCTGGCGCTGTTCATGATCTGCTTCGTCTGGGGAGCGCTGCTTTATTTCCGCATCTACAACCCGCCAACGAATGCCATGAACATTTACATAGTTGGTAAGCAATGGATGTGGAAGGCCGAGCACCCGGGCGGGCAGCACGAAATCGATTCCTTGCACATCCCAATCAACCGCCCCGTCCAGCTGACAATGATCTCGCAGGACGTATTTCATAGCTTCTCCATCCCCGCCTTTCGGGTTAAGCGGGAAGTGATTCCCGGCCGGTACTCGACGGTTTGGTTTGAAGCAACGGCGACGGGAACTTATCATTTGTTTTGCACCCAATATTGCGGAACGGATCACTCTGCGATGATTGGGGAAGTTGTGGCCATGACCCCTGACGACTATCAAAAGTGGGCTGCCGGCAGCACCAGCGGTGCTTCACTCGCCCAAAATGGTGAACGGCTGTTCGCCAGCCTGGGTTGCAATTCCTGCCATTCGGGCGAGGCCACGGCACGCGGCCCCAACCTTTCTCAGGTGTACGGATCCAGGCTGCAATTGGCGGACGGATCGACTGTTACCGCGAATGACGCATTCCTGCGTGAAGCCATCCTGAACCCTTCCACGCACGTGATGCAGGGATACGCTCCGATCATGCCTACCTATCAGGGCCAGGTCAGTGAAGAAGGCCTGATCGACCTGGTGGAATACATCAAGAATCTGAACTCGAACTATCGCATTCAGCAGACGTTGACGACGAGTCAACTTGCTCCTGGGCAGGCCGGCGCGTCCAGTTCCGGTACGCCCCAAGTCAATGGGCCCGCGAGGGCGGGCCGGACGGCACCCAGTGTGCCTGGGACGGTGAACCAATGAGTACCATTGTCACGCTTCCGAATCAGGAGGAGGCTCGGCTGCCCAAGCTGAGCTACCTCAATAGCGAGTATGGCCTTAAGAGCTGGCTGCTCACTGGCGATCACAAGCGGATCGCCATGCTGTACCTGATCTCGATCACTTTCTTCTTCTTTCTCGGGGGCGCCTTCGCCGGCCTGATTCGCCTTGAGCTGTTGACACCGCAACCCGATCTGGTTGCGTCGGATACATACAACAAGCTCTTCACCATGCACGGCGTCATTATGATCTTCCTGTTCCTGGTACCGTCGGTTCCGGCAACTGTTGGGAATTTCGTGATCCCCATCATGGTTGGGGCCAAGGATCTAGCCTTTCCCAAGATCAACCTGCTGAGTTGGTATCTGTACGTGGCCGGCGCCTGCTTCCTGGTGTACGCACTGCTCAACGGTGGCGTGGACACTGGCTGGACCTTCACTACCCCACTCAGCACTCACTACTTAAACACTCACGTAATAACCGCGGCCATGGGCGTCTTTATCGCCGGGTTCAGTTCGATCTTCACCGGTCTCAACTTCATCGTGACCATTCATCGCATGCGCTGCCCGGGGATGACCTGGTTTCGCCTGCCGCTATTCTGCTGGTCGCACTACGCCGCCTCCATCCTGATGGTCCTGGGCACACCGGTCTTGGCCATTACCCTCGTCCTGGTCATGCTCGAGCGAACTGTTGGCATCGGCGTTTTCGATCCCACCAAAGGTGGAGATCCGCTGCTGTTCCAGCACCTGTTCTGGTTCTATTCCCACCCGGCCGTCTATATCATGATTCTGCCCGGTATGGGAGTGATCTCAGAGGTCATCAGCACCTTCTCCCGCAAACGGGTTTTCGGCTACACCGCAGTGGCCTTTTCGTCTGTAGCCATTGCCGTGTTCGGATTCTTCGTCTGGGCCCACCACATGTTCATCATGGGCGTTTCCAATTATTCAGCGCTCGTCTTTTCGTTGCTGACGATGCTGGTTGCCGTGCCTTCCGCGATCAAGATCTTCAACTGGGCGGCGACGCTCTATAAGGGCTCGCTCACGTTCGAGACCCCGATGCTCTACGCCTTCGGCTTTATGGGCTTGTTCACCATAGGCGGGCTGACCGGCGTGTTTCTGGGATCGCTGGGCATGGACATCCACCTCACGGAGACCTACTTCATCGTGGCCCATTTCCACTTCGTAATGGTCGGCGGAATGCTGATGGCTTACCTCGCCGGAGTCCACTTCTGGTGGCCCAAGATGACGGGAAGGATGTACCCCGAGTCCATGTCGCAATTAGCGGCGGTGACGACCTTTATCGGGTTCATTCTTACCTTCTTCCCGCAGTTCATCGTCGGCTACCTCGGCATGCCGCGCCGGTATCACGCTTATCCGCCGGAATTCCAGGTACTGAATGTCCTGTCAACAGCAGGTGCGACCGTTCTGGGAATTGGCTACCTGCTCCCCATGCTCTATATGCCCTGGTCCTTGAAGTACGGTAAGATCGCGGGCAGTAACCCATGGCAGGCGACCGGCCTCGAGTGGCAGATTCAATCTCCGCCCCTGACCGAGAATTTTGTCGACATTCCAGTTATGGACCACGAAGCGTACGACTACGAATGGTTAGCTCATAAGACTGAACATGAGGTAACGACTGTTGGATAGCCACGCGATCGTCACCGGCCAAGAGCAACACGAGGAGCACGAAGAGCACCCGGCATATCTCCGCCACCATTTTGTTACGGTGGAGCAGCAGCGGGAGACCGCCAGTTTCGGCATGTGGCTTTTTCTACTCACCGAAATCATGTTCTTCGGGGGCCTCTTCATGGCCTATTTGCTGTACCGCAACTGGTATTACGACGCCTTTGTGGCGGGCAGCAACACCCTTGGCATCGGCCTAGGTACGACCAATACAGCGGTCCTGATTCTGTCCAGCTTCACCATGGCCATGGGCGTCTATTCCGCGGAGACCCGCAACCGCAAAGGCCTGGTGACTTTTCTGAGCCTTACCATCTTGTTAGGGCTGGTGTTTCTAGGCATTAAGAGCAAGGAATACCACGACAAATATGTGGAACACCACATCCCGGGCGCAAGCTTTAGCGTGGAAGACTTTGTCCATCCCGCCGACAAGAGAGATGTTCCTCTTGCCCCGGATATGGCGCAACATGCGCAGCTTTTCTTCTTCCTGTACTTTGCCATGACCGGGATGCACGCGCTCCACATGGTGATCGGCATCAGTATCCTGTTCTTTTTGCTCTACCATGCCTGGCACGGCGCTTACACCAATGGGCATACTTCGACCATCGATAATTTCGGGCTCTATTGGCACTTCGTCGATATTGTCTGGATTTTCCTTTTCCCGCTGCTGTATCTCATCAGCCGCCATCCGTTGAAGTAAAGGAGGATCCTTATGTCGACGCCCACAGAACACGAACATCACGTAGTCGGTCCCAAGACCTACGGAGCCATTCTGGCTGCATTGCTGGTGCTTACCGCCACCACGACCGGTGTGGCCTATCTCGACATGGGTGTCTTCAACCCGATCGCGGCGCTCGGGATCGCCTGCCTTAAGGCTGTCCTGGTCATTCTGTTCTTCATGCACATCCGTTACAGCTCAAAACTCATGATGCTCACCGTGGGAGCGGGTTTCTTCACTTTCATCGTGCTCATTACTATGACGCTGTCGGATTACATCAGCCGCAACTGGGGCCTCTGGTAAGCGCCTCCGCGGCGCGAAACTCCAGGTTCTGATGTCGTAAGCCTGTCCTTTTTGCCCTCAAGGACAATTCGGTTTCAGTTTGTTGTATTTCCAATGCAAAGCCATGAAGCTGAGCCTGCCGGGGCGGCGACTCGTGGTAGCGTAGGCTTGGTCGGACGAAGATTCTCTCCATGAGTTCCGCTGCTGAAAACGAAGAAACGCCGGAGGCGCTGCGCAAGATCGCAGCCAATCCCAGGGTTCTGGTACGGCGTGGAGGCGCTCCGGCGCCCCACGGAAAGTGCGTTGTTTACTGGATGCAGCGTGCAGAGCGAGCGCTCGACAACCCCGCGCTCGATGTTGCGGTGGAGACCGGGAACGCGCTGAACCTGCCGGTACTCGCTTTCTTCTCCGCCATCTCCAATTTCCCCCATGCCAACCTTCGCCACTACGCGTTTCTGAATCAGGGCTTGGTAGATATCGAAGAAGATCTGCAACAGCGGCAGATCGGATTCGTTGTGCGCCGTCCGCCTAATAACTCTTTACAAGCTCTACTGGAGGAAGTGAGCGCGGCCATGGTGATCGGGGATGAAAATCCCTGCCGCGAGCCGGAGCGTTGGCGCCGGGTTCTGGCGAATCGCCTGCGGATTCCTTATTGGACGGTCGACGCCGATGTAGTTGTGCCCTCGGGCCTCTTCGAAAAGCGGATGTATGCCCTCCATATCTTCAAGCCGAAGCTTTTCGCCGAGTTGCCAAAATTTCTGATTCCGCAGCGAGAGCTAAAACCGGACCGGCCATGGCATCCGCCTCATCAGCTGGAGTCATTCCCCGTTCGGGAAGATGTGACGCATGGGTGGACTAAGCTCGACCGCTCGATCGGTCCGGTCGAGAGCTTCACCGGCGGCACGCACGCTGCTGTCAAGCGGCTGCATGAATTTGTGAAGCACGACCTGGCCACTTACGACAAAACCCGCAATCGCCCCGAAGTCGATGGCACCAGCCGCCTCTCGCCCTACCTGCACTTCGGTCATATCGGACCGCTTACCATCGCCCTGGCCGTTGAAAAGGCTCACAAGGAGGGCAAGGTCTCCCAGGCGGCCCGGGATTCCTACATCAACGAATTGGTCGGCTGGCGGGAGCTGGCAGTCAACTTCGTAAAATTCACGGAAAATTATGACTCTTTCGACTGTGCCGAGCCCTGGGCGCGTAAGACGCTCATGGAACATGCTCGCGACAAGCGAGAGCATATCTACACCATCGAACAGCTCGAGCGGGCTGAAACCTATGACGAACTGTGGAATGCTGCCCAGCATCAAATGGTGAAGTTTGGATGGATGCACAATTACATGCGCATGTACTGGGCCAAGAAGATTCTGGAGTGGTCTCCCGACCCGGCAAAGGCATTCGATACCTGCGTTACCCTGAACGACCGTTACTTTCTCGACGGGCGGGACCCTAATGGATATGCCGGAATCGCATGGTCGATCGTGGGAAAATTCGACCGCCCGTGGTTCGAGCGCCCCATTTTTGGGACTATTCGTTACATGTCAGGCGCATCGACCGGCAAGAAGTTCAACTCCAAGAAGTACATCCAGAGAATGTCCCAGGACTTCACCCAGATACCGTTTTGGGCTCAGGAATAGCCCTATGTGCTATTTTCAGAGCTGATTCTGCCGTTCATGTTCCCCCGCTGGACGTAACAAGATTCGATGGAAAACATCCGCATGGCGAAATATCTGATCACAGGAATAGCCGGCTTTATTGGATCATCGCTGGCCAGGGCCTTGATAGACCGTGGCGAAGAAGTTCGAGGGGTGGACAACTATCTCACCGGCAAAGCTGAGAACCTGGATGGGTATGAACACCGCATCGACTTTCGGGAATATGATTTGCGTGACGCGGCCGCGATGCGGGTCGCTTGTGAGGGAATCGAGTACGTCCTCCATATCGGCGCGCTTCCGTCTGTTCCACTGTCGGTCGAAAAGCCGGAGCCCAGTCATCGCTGCAATGTGGATGGGACCTTCAACGTACTTGAGGGGGCACGCGCCGCGGGTGTGAAGCGGGTTATCTACGCCGCCTCGTCTTCTGCCTATGGAGACCAGCCGATCCTGCCCAGCAAGGAATCGATGCGGCCCATGCCGATTTCTCCTTATGCCGTGCAAAAACTTGCCGGGGAGTATTACATGAGCAGTTATTGGCAGGTGTACGGACTGGAGACGGTGAGCCTGCGATATTTCAACGTCTTTGGGCCGCGTCAGGGAGCCGGCTCGCCGTATAGCGGAGTACTCGCGAAATTCATCCAGCAGATGCTCACGGGTGTACGCCCAACCATCTTCGGTACTGGTGAGCAAGGCCGCGATTTCACCTATATCGACAACGTCATTTCGGCCAACCTGCTGGCATGCGAGGCGCCTGCGGACAAGGTGGCCGGCAAGGTTTTCAATATCGCGTGTGGCGGCCAATACAGCCTGATCGAGGTTTATCGGCTGCTCGCCAAAATGATCGGCTTTGAGCCTACTCCGGTATACGCGCCCGCGCGAACGGGAGACATACTGAATTCCCAAGCCGACATCTCGGCTGCTGCCGAAGCCTTCGGCTACCGTCCTTTGATCGGAGTCAGGGAGGGTCTCGAAAGAACCGTGGAATGGTATCGCGAGAAGATGAACCTGCCGGTTGCGAAGACGCGATGATGGCGCCTGACGTAGCACACCTGGGTTTGTCACAGTGGTTGTCGCTGGTAGAAACACGAGAACTTCGCGTGGGAATCATCGGTCTTGGCTACGTAGGCCTTCCGCTGGTCCTGCTCTTCAGCCAGGAGGGATTTCGCGTCACAGGCTTCGATATCGACTCCGCCAAGGTCGATCGGCTCAACCAGGGTGAATCCTATATCCACCGTATCGAGCCTCACGACATACAAAGTGCCCAAGGCAAGGGCTTTCGCGCGACTGCGGATTTTGCCGATGTTTCGGAAGTAGACGCAATCCTGATCTGCGTGCCCACCCCGCTCAGCGACCACCGCACGCCGGACATGAGCTACATCACCGCGACGATGGACTCAATTGTCAGGCATCTGCGGCCGGGTCAATTGGTGGTCCTCGAGAGCACCACCTACCCGGGTACGACCGAAGAGTTAATTGCGCCGGCAATCGAGCGTGCGGGCCAATTGAAGATCATCCGCGAAACTATGAAGTGCGACGGCGTCATGGTGGCATACTCCCCTGAGCGGGAAGATCCCGGCAATATCAGCATTGATCGGCGGGATATCCCTAAGGTGATCGGGGGCCTGGGGACCATTGCAGCGGAGGCCGCGGCCGCCCTCTACCAGGCCGCGTTTCGCCGCGTGATTCGCGTATCCAGCCCGGCCGCAGCGGAAATGACCAAGCTTTTGGAGAATATCTATCGCTGCGTCAATATCGCGCTGGTCAACGAATTGAAGCTGCTTTGCCTGCGCATGGGCATTGATATCTGGGAGGTGATTGGAGCCGCGGCCACGAAGCCCTTCGGATTTCAGCCCTTTTATCCTGGTCCCGGGCTCGGCGGCCACTGCATACCAATCGACCCTTTTTATCTCAGCTGGAAGGCAAAGGAGTTCGATTTCAGTACCCGTTTTATCGAACTGGCCGGAGAAGTCAATGAGGCCATGCCCTATCACGTGGTGGCGGCTGTTGCCTCCGCGCTCAACCAGCGCAGTAAGCCGCTCAAAGGAGCGCGAATCCTGGTGCTGGGGCTGGCATACAAAAAGGATGTGGATGACCTGCGCGAATCGCCGTCACTCTCGATTATCGAGATGCTCCAGCAGGAAGGAGCAGTCGTCAGCTACAACGATCCTTATTTTCCGACGGTCGGGAGAGGCAGAAAATACAACCTCAATATGCAATCGCAACCCCTCGAGCATCTCGGGGCTTACGATTGTGTCCTGATCGTCACGGATCACACATCGTACGACTACTCGCGCATCGTAGACGAATCGCAACTGGTCGTAGACTCGAGAAACGCAACTCGCGGCCTGGTTTCTGAAAAGATAGTTCGCTGTTGAGATCGCGTTGGCGGCACACAATGTTGCAACAAAAAGTTCTCCCGTTTTCGTCTCAGTGTTGGCCGAAGAAAAAGGACCCATCACTCGTGGAAGGGATTCCAGGCGTCCCGTTATAACAGTAGGCATTTTTCTGGTAGATCGCGTTCTTCGAAATCCAGGTTCGGCTGGCGCCTACGATGTTGACAAAACAGTTCTTCGGGCTGATTGAGGCCACAAGCTCGCTGTTTCCCTCGACCATCGCACTGTCTGCGTTCTCAATCTCAATGTTGTAGGGAGTCCTGCTCGTGGTGGTGAAATAGTTGTCGCGCACAACCGGGCCGTACGCCCGGTACCCGCTACCCGCATTGGGAATTCCGAGCACCACCTGACGGGGCGATTGCTCAAAATAGTTGGCCTCGATCACCGTCCCACGGGACCGGGTCAGGTCGATAGCCCCTCCGTTCAATTCAAAATCGTTGCCCATATAGAGATTGTTCAACGCTTCAGAAAGGCCATGGCCAATCACGGGAGTATCTTCGATGATGGCCCACTGCGCGTTGCCGGTAATCTGGTTATCGGTGACGTGCATGGCATTGGCTGCGTACGGTGAGCCGTCCACAGATCCTCCACATTGAAGCGGCTTGCCGCCGCACAGCGTCGGAATTAGGCGGATACCATTCTTGTTGCCGGAAATGAGATTGTCGTAAATGTTCGAACTGTTCGTTCCCTCAACCAGGATTCCATCGCCGCCGGTGAAACCCCTGATCACCATGTTGCGGATCGTGATGCGATTCGTCGGCAGGGTGTGGATCCCGGAGGCTGCATGCGGATTGCCCTGGAGCTGAAAACCCTCGATGAGTAACTGCGAGAAACCCTGGAGATCCTTGATTGGTGTAGAGATGGCGTCTCCGGTTCCTGTGTAGGTGAGGACAGCTCCCGGATCCCCGGTCAGCTTGTATTTCCCGAAAGGGTTCAGCTCCAGGCGAATGGTTGTCTCAAAGGAGTAGTTTCCGGGAGGAATATAAAGCGTGCATTGCAGTCCGCAGGACTTCAAGGCATGGTTGATGCGGTCTCCTATATCATTGCCGCCGGCGCTGTTCACCGACACCGGCCCTCGTGGAGAAGTAGCTGTCTGCCCGTACAGTGCCAAGGAGAGAACGGCGCCGAACAATAATGCTACGAATCTGTTGGAAGTACGACCTCTCAACCCAACCCTCCCTCCTACCAGATTCATTAGATCAGGTTCGGGATGGGTCGCTGGTGGCGTCTCCGTTGCAGCAGGAATCAGCCCTCCCATAGAGCAGATCGGAGACGCCGTCTCCATTCAGGTCCTGACTTGATCTCCGATGCCTCCCTCTACATTGAGTGCTGGGTTTGGCGTTGCAAATGTCTCTTGAAGTGTCGCGCTAGCGAAAAGACCAGCTTGCGCAACCGGATTCGTGCTCAGTGCCGTCGTTCCGTCCGGGAAGAAGATCGCGCCTGTCGGCTGACGCAAGGTTTGGCGGGTTCGAGGACGGGTGTGGCTGGACGGTCGCAGCGGTGGCCTCGGCCGGGCTGGCAACGACGGTTGTTGCGGCTGAGTTCTGGCCGACCTCCACTGTACTTGGCTTCGAAGTGGCGCGCTTCAATTACTCCGCGTTGGAAAGGGAATCAGGTTCATTCCTGCTGTTCTCCGGCGAAAACAATTTGCACTTGCCTCCGGAGGCCCTAAACTAAAGTAAGAATTAGAAAAAGGTCGATCCGACGGGAAATGAGGCTGCGTCAACGCAAGACAGCCATGCCCACGCAAAGGAGTCAATTTGGCAAGACGCGCCGGTCATGTGCCGGCTAGTCTCGGCTTTTAGGAATTATGGGTAAGCGTTTAGGTCTTCTCTTCGTGATCGCCTTGATCGCGGGTGCGGTACAGATTAAACTGCCGGTTGCTTTCGCTCAGTCCGCTGGTTCCGATACTTTCGATTGCCCATCAGGTGTTGTCTCTTCAGTCGACGGCAGTTGTGTCAGTGAAGAAGAGGCGCCCACTCAAGGCTTGGGTCAGTTGGGTGGGGCACAAGGTACGACGGGTACAGGGGGATATGGAGTTGGCGGTTCGTTGGGAAACCAATATCCAGGCTTGCAATCCTCCGGGTTGAACAGCAGGGTGCAGAGCATCGTCGACCAGGGCGGCTTGGGCAACTCAACGCAATCTCAACTCGCAGCGCTGGAGGAGTCCCGTCTGTTGGCTATCCGGGCGCCTTCCGCCCCGACCGACTTCCAATTGCTGGTTCGTGCTTCCTTGGGCAACCTTCTGCCCGTGTACGGGGATAGCCTGTTCCGCCAGGTACCCTCGACGTTCGCACCACTGCGCGAGATCAATGTCACTCCCGGGTATGTTCTGGGTCCGGGTGACCAGTTGGTGGTTCGCATCTGGGGGCAGGTGAACTTCAATGCCCAACTGACCGTCGATCGGGCAGGGTCAATCTACCTACCCCAGGTAGGGGAAATCCACGTTGCGGGCTTGCCCTTTGCCCAAGTCAGGCAACACATACACGATGCCGTCAGCCGCATTTATAAGAGCTTCGATCTGGACGTAGAGATGGGCCAGCTGCGCTCCATCCAGATTTTCGTTGTGGGCCAAGCCCGTCGTCCCGGAACCTACACCCTTAGCTCACTGAGTACCTTAGTCACCGCCCTGTTTGCTACCGGCGGTCCGGCCGTCCAAGGCTCTTTGCGCGACATCCAACTCCGCCGCAATGGCCAGACAATCAGCCACTTCGATTTGTACGATTTGTTGATTTTCGGGGACATGTCGAAGGATGCGGCCCTTCTTTCGGGCGATGTCATCTACATTCCTCCTGTGGGACCCGAGGTTGCAATCTCTGGCGACGTCCATGTCCCTGCCATTTACGAGCTCAAGGGCTCAACCTCAGTGGAACAAGCTCTTCAATTTGCGGGCGGCCTCTCGGCCACAGCCACGCGTGAGCGCGCATCTATTGAGCGCGTCGATGAACGCAAGAACCGCAGCCTCATCGACATCTCGCTGGAGGGCGCAGGCCTCGCGACGACCCTGCAGCAAGCCGACATTCTGCGGGTGTTGCCTATCTCCCCCCGGTTTCAGAATGTTGTCGTCCTACGCGGGAATGTTGCCCAAACCGGCAGATTTGCCTGGCGCCCGGGCATGAGGCTAAGCGACATCATCCCCGACAGCCAGTCGTTGGTGACCCGTGATTACTGGGAGCGAAGAAACCAATTGGGTTTACCCGGCCCTGAATTCAAACCTGAGTACACCACCAATCCCGATTACTATCCCCGTGATATCAACGGTTACCAAACCGGCTCCGCGCAATATGATATCAACGGTGTTCCTATTTTTAACGGACAGCCGGCAACGTCCATCCAAAACCAAAACCAAACCTCGACGGCCGGGAGGGCTGGGCAAACCTCCTCTACACCGCAAAGTAACGCGAACACGAGCCAGCAACCGGCAACTGGCTACGACCCAAATTGCGTTCCCAATGCTGTAAGTAATACACAGCAAAATCCGTACGGACAGACGCCTGGATCCACAGTTCAGGGGACGAACTCTCAGACCGGCCAACCGTGTACCACCACCACCGGTACTGGCTCGTTGGCCGATGAAACCCGTACATCGTCCGGCAACCTTCCCCGGCCGCCTCTGTCTATTGCCTTGCCGGTACCGGAAATTGATTGGTCCTATGCGGTTATCGAGCGCATGAATCCCCAAACCCTTGCGATTTCACTGGTGCCGTTCAACTTAGGTAAGCTGATTCTCGATCATGACCAATCGCAAAATCTGCCGTTGGACCCAGGCGACGTAGTGACCATCTTCTCCCAGGCCGACATTCGAGTCCCGCAGTCGCAGCGAACAAAATTCGTTCGTCTGGAAGGTGAATTCAAGCAGGCCGGCGTTTACAGCGTTTTTCCGGGTGAAACTCTGCCCGAGCTTGTAGCTCGCGCCGGTGGCCTTACTCCGGACGCCTACCTATTCGGGTCCACTTTCACTCGGGAGTCCACACGCATCCTGCAGCAGTTGCGACTGAACGACTATCTGCAAAACCTCGAATTGCAGATTGATCGCTCCACGATCGCGGCTGCGGCCAGCGTTGGCAATGTAGACCCCGCAGCTACGGCTGCTTCCCGGAGCTTGGTCGAGAGATTCCGCACGATCCGTGCCACCGGACGTGTCGTCCTGAACATTCCTCAGAATGCGACAGACATCTCCAGCCTACCGAACATACAGTTAGAAGACGGGGATCGCTTCGTCGTTCCCTCCAAACCTAGTACTGTCAATGTTGTGGGTGCCGTCTACGATCAGAATTCGTTCCTTTATAGGAGCTCGCGGGCGGTGGGAACCTACCTGCGATTAGCCGGGGGACCCACTAAGAGTGCGGATCGCAGCGATTCCTTCATCATCCGCGCCGACGGATCTGTCATTAGCCATCAATCGCAGAAAGGTGTATTCGGAAACACTTTCACTTCCATGCGCCTGAATGCAGGCGACACCGTAGTGGTTCCCGAGAAAGTGCCCAGGCCCTCTGGTCTGAGGAACTTTATCAGTTATACCCAGATTTTCTCCCAGCTTGCCCTGGGTGCGGCAGCGATCGCCGTGCTGCAGTAAGATTTGAGGAGTGAGCACAAGCCCATGGCCGTAATGCCACCCACCCGTGAGTACAGCCAGTCCTTCGAGGCGAAGTCTGGGATCGAGTTTGACCTGCTGGATCTTCTGCTCGTCCTCGCGGAGCGGAAGAAAAAGATCATTTTGTCCGCGCTGGTGGGGACGTTTGTTTTGACCGGGATTGTGCTCTTGGTACATCCTACCTTCACTGCCAAGGCTGTCATCCTTCCCCCGCAGCAGGGACAATCAAGCGCCGCACTCATCGGCCAGCTCGGAAACCTTGCTGCTTTGACCGGTCTGGGCAGCTTTACTTCGACGAAGGACCCGAACGATCTGTACATGGCGGTTCTTCAGAGCGAAACCGTCCAAAACGCATTGATTAAACGTCTGGATCTCTTGTCTGCTTGGCACATTAAGAAGCTAAGCGACGCACGCAGGCAATTGACGGCTGACTCTAAGTTTGTAAGCGAAAAAGGTGGCCTGATCAGCATAACGGTCAAAGACGGTGATCCCCATCGGGCCGCTCGGATCGCCAATGACTATGTTGATGAGCTGCACGACATCAACAGCCGCCTCATCATCGGCGAGGCCGCCGTGCGCAGAAACTTTTTTGCCCAGCAGTTGGCACTGGAAAAGGATCGCCTGACGGATGCGGAGATTGCCCTGCAACAGACAGAAGAGGCCACGGGCGCCATTGCCCCTGCAGGTCAGACATCGGTTGTAATCGGGCAAGTTGCGGCATTGCAGTCACAAATTATTTCGCGGGAGGTCCAGCTTGACGCCTTGCGTACATCCTCCACCGAACAGAATCCTGATGTAATCCGGTTAGCCAGCGAAATCGAAGGTCTAAAGACCAAACTGCACGACCTGGAAAGCATTCAAACCGGCCGGAAACCGGGAGACATCTCGCTGACTAGTAGATCCTTGCCTCAGGATCAGGTTGCGTTTCTACGTAAGCAAAGAGATGTTCAATACCACACTCTTATTTTCGATCTGATTGCCCGCCAATTCGAAGCCGCCAGGATGGACGAGGCGAAGGCATCTCCATTGATTCAGGTGCTGGATCCCGCCGAGCCGCCCGAAAGAAAGTCAGGACCATTTCGGGCGCTATGGACCATTACCGGCTTCATTCTTGGATTTTTATATGGGTGCATTCGGGCGGTCGGGTCCTATGTACACTCGCGGATCAGCGCCGATCCGTCCAGTGCCGAGAGGTTGGCCCAATTTCGTCGAGCCCTCCGTTTCCGTTCAACCTAAAAGGGGTGAGCTCTCGCGTGGTTCTTGATGATTGGACTCCCCTGCGCCCCATTCATAAGTGAATGCAAATCCTTGCTGTTGTCGTGCTTTACAAGCAGGCTCCGGAACGGTCCCAAACCATTCAGAGTTTGATTGACGTCCTGGGCCGGTCCCCGGACTTGAGTGACTCCGTCGGGATACTCCTGTGGGATAACAGCCCTGTCCCCGTAAGCCAGGTTTCGCTGCCGTTTAGCTTTGATCTTCAGAGTTCTGGCAGAAACGTAGGCACATCGGGTGCCTACAACTTTGCGATGCAAAGTGCGGAGGCTAAGGGGTTTCCCTGGCTTTTGCTACTGGATCAGGACACCCGGGTATCGCTCGAGTTCCTGCGCGCGATGATCGGATACAGCGAGCGTTTCCGTGATGCGCCGGAGATTGCGGCTGTGGTCCCCTTCAT
>Ga0335073_10007741_pt1 | contig 15066 bp, 13 predicted proteins | sample Lox_Sample_22_FD_207093 | JGI IMG/M metagenome (GOLD analysis project Ga0335073, IMG submission 207093) | Soil microbial communities from Loxahatchee National Wildlife Refuge, Florida, United States - Lox_Sample_2.2 | ecosystem: Environmental > Terrestrial > Soil > Wetlands | place: USA... | reverse complement strand
CGGTGCGTGCCGCGTTCAAGCCCGAGTTCCTCAACCGCCTCGACGACGTGATCATCTTCGACTCCCTCACCACGTCGGAGCTGACCCAGATCGTTGACCTGCAGGTCGAGCGGCTGGCCAAGCGGCTGGCCGCACGGCGGCTGATGCTGACCGTGAGCCCGGCCGCGAAGGACTGGCTCGCGCTGACCGGGTTCGACCCCGTGTTCGGGGCCCGGCCGCTGCGCAGGCTTGTCCAGGCGGCGATCGGCGACAAGCTGGCGCGCTCGCTCCTGTCCGGCCAGATCAGCGACGGGGACGAGGTCCTCGTCGACCTGGACGACAAGTCGGACGAGCTCACCGTCCGGGCGGCGGCGAAGGTCTCCTAGACCGCGCCGTCAGCCCTGGCGGTGGGTCACGTCCAGCATTCGGTCGTAGTCGTCCTCGTCGAGGCCGAGGTCCACGCGGATCCGGTAGCGCAGCCGGAGCAGCAGCTGGAGTTCGGCGTCGTCGCCCCGCTGGAAGCAGTGCTCGACGCCTGCCGTGGCCCAGTCAAGCGCGCGCTGCAGGTCCCCCTGCTCGGTCAGCAGCTCCGCGAGCATGTCGCAGGTGCGCGGCGTGATCGAGTCGCGCTTGGCGGTCAGCTGGGCGAGGAGTGCCTCGGCCTCCTCGTCCCGGTCCAGCGCGAACAGCGCTCTGGCCAGGTGGACCTGGGGGTCGGCGAACGTCGGGCCGCCATCCTCGATCGCGGCGGTGAACTCGTCGGCGGCTCGCTGCGGCTCATCGGCCATCATCCACTGCTCGCCGACCCGCACGTGAGACTCCGCGCGCATCCCTGGCTCGACCGCGCGGACGAGTTCGCTCATGCGTGCGGCGGCCCGCACGTGATTGCCTGTCCGTGCTGCCTGAAACTCGATCTCGTCGAATTCATCGACGCTCGCCACGCTTCTCACGGTACCCCAGTGGCCCTTTCCCATTCGCACGGATTGACGCGCGCAACGGGTTGCGGCACGCGATTTTGGGCAATCAGCGGCGGGCGCGCTCCAGGGCGTCCCAGAAGCCGCGGCGCAGCGCGTGCCGCACCTCGTCGTGCAACAAGAAGTCGATCGGCAGCGCCGACCCCTGCAGCAGCCTGGCCTCCAGGTCGGACGGCATCCGCGGTTTCCTGGCCAGAACCGCCTCCAGCCACAGCGCGGGCGCGTCGCGCGCGACCGACTCGCCGAACTCCTGCCCTTCCTGATGCGCCGACTGGACCGCGTCGGCAAGCGAGACTCCCGGCTGCCCGCCCGAGTACGCCGGCCCGGCTGGGCCGAGCGGGCCACCAGGGCTGCCCGTACCGCCGGTGCCGCCGAACCCGCCGGCGGACTGGCCGTAGGCGACCGGCTGGCCCAAACTGTTCAGCGCACCAGCCGGGCTGCCCGCGGGCGCCGGGACGTTTGGACCTCCGAAGCCGTGACCCGGCTGACCTCCAGGGCCTGCCTGCTGGCCGCCCGCCGGGGCGACCAGGCCGGACGGACCCATCGGCTGGCCGCCGAGAGCCGCGGGACCGCCGACCGCGGCACGGCCGGCGGATGCCGGCACGTCGGCCCCCGACTCCGCCGGGACAACCGGCCGTGAGGCGGGGTACGAGCCGTTCCGCGTGGCCGCGTAGCCGGCGTGGCCGGCCTGGCCGGTGCCCTGGGCCATCGGCATCACCGGTGCCACGGACTGGGCACCACCAGGCTGAGCACCACCGGGCTGAGCACCACCGGGCTGGCCGAGAGCGGGCTGGCCACCGCTCGGCTGGCCCGCGCTGGCGTGGCCCGCGCTGGGCTGGCCGGCCAGCGGCTGGCCAGCTTCCGGCGACTGCGCGAACCCAGGCTGCGCGAACCCAGGCTGCGCGAACCCAGGCTGCGCGAACCCAGGCTGCGTGAACTCAGGCTGTGCGATGCCGGGCTGGCCGCTGGCGGGCTGCGGGGGCGTCACGTGTGCCGGGATCTGATGTCCTGACGTTGGCGCTACGCTCGCCGCCGGGAACACGGGCGGCAGGTCAGCGGCCTGCCCCCCGGCAGGCATCCCCGTCGCCGCCCGACCGGACCCCGTCCCGGGCTGGCCCGTTTCGCGCGTGGGCAGCCGGCGAACCTGAGCGACAGCCGGCGCGACGGGCACCGGCTGGAGGCCGCCGGACGGCTCACCGGGCAGCGGCTCTCTGGTTGTCGCGTCTCGCGGCGGCTGCTCGCGCATCGCCCCCGGGTTGTACCCGGAAAGATCGGCCGCGGGCCTGGCGCGCGCGGCGGGAAGCCCCGCTGAATGCTCATCGGGTGGCGCGGGAACAGCGACCGGAGCGGGGTACGAGGGCCGCCGCGCGGCGACCTCGGGTCCCGCGGGCCAATCGGGCCGCGCCGCGTACTCCTGCCCGAACGGCGGCTGAGCCTGGGCCTGCTCCGGCTGGACCACGGCAAGGTCCGGCGGGGCGGCGAGGTACCCGAGGCTGGCCGGCGTCGCCGGCTCGGGAGCTGCCGCGTCCTGGTCCTCCCCGGAATCCTGCTCCGAGAAAACTTCAAGCTGGGCCGGCTCCGCGCCGCTGGCGGCCGGTTGCGTGTCCGGTTGCGTTTCCTGCTGCGGCGCTGCCGCCCGCAGGGCCACCGGCTCGGCGGCGACGCCTGGCACCGGGTAGGCGACCGGAACTGCCTGGCGGGCATCGTCCGCTTCTTGCGCCGCGGGCGGGTACGGTGCCGACCCCGCGGCCCGGCCGTTGCCGTTCACCAGGTGAGGCGGGGCGAACGGGGCGCTATCCCGCTCGTCCGCGCGCGGTGGCTCGGCCCCGGAAATAAGCTCGACGTACGGCCGCAGATGGGCACTGCTGATCTCGACGATATCGTCGCACTCCTGGCGGAGCGCCCGGGAGATCGTCCAGTCGCTGTTTTCCACCGCGATGTGCAGCAGCGTCACCCGCATGCCGAGATCCTGGACGTCGGCGATGACCGGACCGAGATCCTCCTCCGCACTGACCACCATCGCGTCGCTCACCGCCTTGTTCCGCGCCAGGGTGGTGAGGTCGCGATGGATCTCGCTTTCCACGCCCTCACGGCGCCCCGGCCGCATCTTGGCGAGCCGGAGCTTGACCCCCGGCAGGTCGGCGAGCGCATCGTGCTCGGCCGTCCGGCGGCCCTCGACGGTCGCCTCGTACCAGTAGCAGCGCAACAGCGGCAGCCCGGAACGCTCCCTGGCCAGGCCGGAGAGAAGCTGGAGCATGCCCGCGTAATCCCAGGACACGGACTCCCGGCGGCGCGTTCCGTGCACAGCCATGGCGCCGTCCGCTAGCACATAGCCCGCGTCGACGAACAGCGCGCAGCGATCCACGCCACACCGTCCTTCCGCCTCGGTGCGAGAACTTCCCCTGCCCAGCAGCCATCTCCGACGATGGCCGATTTGTTCTCCGCCCTTCTAGGGTAGTGAAGCCAGCCAGCCTCGTTGGCCTTTCCGGCCATTCCCTGGCGGTAAAGAGGCCCAGCGTGCGCCCCGTGCCGCCGCCCGGGAACCGCGCTCAGGCCGGCGATTCCGCACGGGCGGGCCCACTCGCGCAGCGGAAATTTCCCGTCCGGCAATTCGGTACGTAGCCGGATAGTGACGTATTTCACCCATCTCGCCCCGGTTTGATGGCACCCAGGGTGACTCGACCGCTGCCAACCGTCGCCCGGACGCGCCGGAATGGGCCGCGTGCCGGGTCTATATGCTCAGACGCGTGAGTGATCGCGACGAACTGCTGGCAGGAATCAAGGCCCATGGCGTGATACACGGCGACTTCGTGCTGTCGTCAGGGCGGCGCGCGAATAGCTACGTCGACCTGCGGCGGGTGACGCTGGACGGCCGGCTCGCGCCGCTGGCCGGGCGCGTGCTGCTCAACGCCACCGCGGACCTCTCTTACGAGGCGGTCGGCGGGCTCACGCTCGGCGCTGACCCGGTGGCCTGCGCGATGATGCACGCCGCCGCGAGCCGGGGCACACCGCTCGACGCCTTCGTCGTGCGCAAGTCAGAAAAGACGCACGGCACCCAGCGGCGGATCGAGGGACCCGACGTGGCCGGCCGGCGGGTGCTCGCCGTCGAGGACACATCGACGACCGGCGGCTCGGTGCTCACCGCGGTGGACGCGCTCAAGGAAGCGGGCGCGGAAGTGGTCGGTGTCGCCGTCCTTGTGGAGCGCGGCGCGCGGCAGCGGGTTCTCGACCGCGGCCTGCCCTACCGCGCGGTCTACGAGTTCGCCGACCTCGGCCTGTGACCGGGAGATCCGCTACCGGCCAGCCCGGTTAGCCCCATTGGCCCGGTGCGCCCCCTCGGGCCGCCGCGCCGGGGCCTGGCCATCGCCGGCGGCCGCGGCCTCCCGCCTGAACTGGCGCACCCGGTACACCACGAACCCGATGATGGCCAGCACGACAACGGCCACGACGACGTAGGAAACCTGGGTAAGCCCGTGGTTGAGCTTGCTCCACTCACTGCCGAGGCTGTAGCCGATGCTGGACAGGGCGGCCACGTAGATGACCGTGCCGATCAGGCTGAGCACGCCGAACCGCACCGCCGGGATCTCCACCAGGCCGGCCACGATCGACGCGAAGGCCCGCACGAACGGCACCATGCGCGCGACAGGCACGGCCCACGCGCCGCGCCCGGCCAGGAACCGCTCGGCGCGGGCCACGTCTCCCTCGGTCACCAGCACGTACCGGCCCCAGCGCCGCACCAGCGGGCGGCCCCCGGCGCGGCCGACCCCATAAGAGATGTACGAGCCGACGAGCTCAGCCAGCGTCCCCAGGATGATCACGAGGGCGAGCGAGGGGTGCTGGTGGGTCCCGGTGACCGCCCCGGACGCGATCGCGCCGCCGAGCAGGAACGTGAGCTCGGAGGAGATCGGGATGCACATGGCTTCGAGCACGCCGAAGATGACGATCGCGTAGATGGCGTGCGATACCAGGAAGCTCGTCATGGGGACCTTTGTACAGCATCGGCGCGGGTGGTCAGGCACCTTACGCGTATAGAGTCTTCTCTGACAATCGCCGACGGATAACAGGAGCCACGCCATGCCCATCGCGACCCCTGAGATCTACGCCCAGATGCTGGACCGCGCCAAGCAGCACGGCTTCGCCTACCCGGCAATCAACGTGACCTCGAGCCAGACGCTGAACGCGGCGCTCAAGGGCTTCGCCGACGCGGAAAGCGACGGGATTGTCCAGATCTCCACCGGCGGCGCCGAATACCTCTCCGGCCAGTCGGTGAAGGACATGGTGACCGGTGCGACCGCGCTCGCCGAGTTCGCCCACGTCGTCGCCGCGAAGTACGCCGTCAACGTCGCGCTGCACACCGACCACTGCCCGAAGGACAAGCTGGACGGCTACATGCGCCCGCTGATCGAGGTCTCCGCCGAGCGGGTCAGCAGGGGCAAGGAGCCGCTGTTCCAATCGCATATGTGGGACGGCTCCGCGGTGCCGCTCGCGGAGAACCTCGATATCGCCAGGGAACTCCTCGACAAGTGCGCCAAGGCCCGCATCATCATGGAGCTCGAGATCGGGGTCGTCGGCGGTGAGGAGGACGGCGTCGTGGGCGAGATGAACGAGAAGCTGTACAGCACTCCCGACGACGCGCTCGCCACGGCGGAGGCCCTCGGGCTCGGCGAGCGCGGCCGGTACATCCTCGCCGCCACGTTCGGCAACGTGCATGGCGTCTACAAGCCGGGCCACGTGAAGCTGCGCCCCGCCGTGCTGAAGGAGATCCAGGAGGCCGTCGGCGCCAAGTACGGCCGGGACAAGCCGTTTGACCTGGTCTTCCACGGCGGTTCCGGATCGGCGCTCGAGGAGATCCGGGAGGCCATCTCCTACGGCGTGGTGAAGATGAACGTGGACACCGACGCGCAGTACTCGTTCACCCGCCCCGTCGCCGGGCACATGTTCACGAACTACGACGGGGTGCTGAAGGTCGACGGCGACGTCGGCAGCAAGAAGGCGTACGACCCGCGCTCGTGGGGCAAGGCGGCCGAGGCGGGCATGGCCGCCCGGGTCGTGGAAGCCTGCCAGGACCTGCTCTCCGCCGGCACCAGGCTCAGCTAGCTGTTATTTCGACAGCTCGGCGTACGCCTCGGCGCTGCTGTCGGCGAGGAACTTCCAGCACCGGTCCGCCTCGTCGTCCTCGCCGATCGCGCCGGCCGCCCGGGCGAGCGCGGCCAGGCACCGCAGGAACCCCTGGTTACCCGCGTGCGACCAGGGGATCGGCCCGTGCCCCTTCCATCCGCTCCGGCGCAGCGCGTCGAGCCCACGGTGGTACCCGGTGCGGGCATAGGCATACGCGTCGACGGGCCGGTCCCCCGCCAGCGCCGCTTCCGCGAGCAAGGCCCACGCCAGCGAGAAAGCCGGATACCTTCCCGCCACGTCTACCGGAGCGGTGCCGGAGACGATCAGTTCCTCGGCCTCCTCGTTCAACGGCAGCAGCGTCGGCGCCGGCTCCCCAAGCAGGTTCACATGCGAGCTCATAGCTCGCAGTCTGCCACCGGAAGCAGCTGACCCAGGACAGGGGCCGGCGCATCTTCATATCGGTTATGACCAGTTTGTGCGTCTTCCTATCTGTTACAACCATTTTCCTGACCGATTTGTCCGGAATATGCCCATGGAGCTGATAGACAGTCGCCGAAGTGATATGAGGATGCCCCGGGGGCAGCGCACACCCGGCCCCATGGGAGCTCTGCACCCCCACGTGTCACTGAGCTCCAGCCATATCCGGGCAGCCGGGACCGGGGCCACGGCCCGGGCTGCCCGCGACCACGCGAGCACCCCGTCTTTGCGGCTTGCTGACCTGCGCGGGTACCCTCATGACGCAAGAGCCCCTGCCCGCTTCTTGCGTTGTCAGGGGCTTCGTCGTGTGAAAGGCGTGAAGAGATGCCCGCCATCGTGCTGATCGGCGCCCAGTGGGGCGACGAAGGTAAGGGCAAGGCAACGGACCTGCTCGGTGACCGCGTTCAGTATGTCGTCAGGTACCAGGGCGGCAACAACGCCGGCCACACCGTGGTCATCGGCGACGAGAGCTACGCGCTGCACGTGCTGCCGTCTGGCGTTCTTTCCGCGAACGTAACGCCCGTGATCGGCAACGGCGTCGTCATCGATCCCAAGGTCCTCTTCGAGGAGATCGACGATCTGGAGCGGCGCGGCGTCAGCTGCGAAAAGCTGCTCGTCTCCGCGAACGCGCACCTGATCATGCCGCACCACCGCGCCCTGGACAAGGTGAGCGAGCGGTTCCTCGGCAACGCCAGGATCGGCACCACCGGCCGCGGCATCGGCCCCACCTACGGCGACAAGGTCGCGCGCATGGGCATCCGGGTCCAGGACCTGTTCGACCCCGGCATTCTCCGCCAGAAGCTCGATCTCGTGCTCAGGGACAAGAACCAGATGCTCACGAAGGTCTACAACCGCCGTGGCATCGACGCGGGCAAGACCGCCGAAGAGTACATGGTCTACGGCGAACGGCTCAGGCCGTACGTCGCGGACACCGGCCTCGTCCTTGGCAGGGCACTGGACAACGGCGAGGTCGTGCTGCTCGAGGGCGCCCAGGCCACCATGCTCGACGTGGACCACGGCACCTACCCGTTCGTCACCTCCTCGTCGCCGACGGCCGGCGGGGCGTCCGTGGGCGCCGGGATCGGCCCGACCCGGATCACCAGGGTGATCGGCATCGTCAAGGCGTACACCACCCGGGTCGGCTCCGGCCCCTTCCCGACAGAGCTCCTCGACGACCAGGGCGAGTACCTGCGCAAGACCGGCGGCGAGTACGGCGTTACCACCGGCCGCCCGCGGCGCACCGGCTGGTTCGACGCGGTGGTCGCCCGCTACGCGACCCGCGTCAACGGCGTCACCGATTACTTCCTCACCAAGCTCGACGTGCTGTCCAACCTCGAGAAGGTGCCGATCTGCGTGGCCTACGAGGTCGGCGGCAAGCGCTATGACGAGATCCCGATGACGCAGACCGAGTTCCACCACGCCAAGCCGGTCTACGAGTACCTGGACGGCTGGTGGGAGGACATCTCACAGGCCAGGTCCTTCAACGACCTGCCGAAAGCGGCCAAGACCTACGTCAAGACGGTCGAGGACCTGGCCGGCGCCCCGATCAGCGCGATCGGTGTCGGCCCGCGCCGCGACCAGACTCTCCAGCTCCGCCCGCTGCTGTAGAAGCTGCTGTAGAACAGGTACCGTGCGCATTCTGGTGATCGGCGGCGGCGGCCGCGAGCACGCGATCGTCCGGGCCCTGGCCCGCGACCCCGCGGTGCGCGAGCTGCACGCCGCCCCTGGCAACCCGGGCATCGCGGAACTGGCCCAGGTCCACCCGGTGACGGCCACCGACCCGGCCGATGTCACGAGGCTAGCGAACCACCTCGATGCCGACCTCGTGGTGGTCGGCCCCGAGGCACCGCTCGTCGCCGGTGTCGCCGACGCCCTGCGGGCCGCCGGCCGGGCCGTTTTCGGCCCCGACGCCGCGGCCGCCCGCATCGAGGGCTCCAAGGCGTTCGCCAAGGACGTCATGACCGGCGCGGGGATTCCCACCGCGCGGTCGTTCACCTGTCACACCGAAGCGGAAGCCGACGTCGCCCTCGCCACGTTCGGCCCACCGTACGTGGTGAAGGACGACGCGCTGGCGGCGGGCAAGGGCGTCGTGGTCACCAATGACCTGGACGCGGCGAAGAACCATGCCAGCACGTGCGGCACGGTCGTCATCGAGGAATACCTGGACGGCCCGGAGGTCTCCCTGTTCGCGCTCGCCGACGGCGTCACCGCGGTTCCGCTGCTGCCCGCGCAGGACTTCAAGCGGGCCCGCGACGGCGACCAGGGCCCGAACACCGGTGGCATGGGCGCCTATGCCCCCCTCCCGTGGGCCCCGGCGGACCTGGCGGAGACCGTGCTCGGCAGCGTCGTTCAGCCGGCCATCGATGAGCTGCGCCGGCGCGGCACCCCGTACCGCGGCCTGCTGTACGCGGGCCTGGCGCTGACCAAGACCGGCGTCAAGGTGGTGGAGTTCAACGCCAGGTTCGGCGACCCGGAGACGCAGGTGGTGCTCGACCGGCTGGCCACGCCGCTGGCCGGCCTGCTGCACGCCGCCGCGGCCGGCGACCTGGCCGCCGCGCCCGCGCTCGGCTGGCTGCCCGGTGCGGCGGTCACTGTGGTGCTCGCCGCGGAAGGCTATCCCGAGTCCCCGGTCAAGGGGGAGAAGATCACAATCGATTTTCCCGAACGGGCCCGTGGTTACCTCCTGCACGCCGGCACCGCTCTCCAGGGGGGTCACCTGGTTTCGGCGGGCGGGCGCGTGCTCAACGCGGTCGCCTCCGGGCCGGATCTCGCGTCCGCGCGAGCCGCCGCCTACGAGGTCCTGGAATCAGTCGAGATGCGCGGTGGCTGGTACCGGCATGACGTCGCGGAACGAGCCGCCGGTTACGGTTAAGGCATGATCGAGAGGTACACGCTGCCGGAGATGGGGCGGGTCTGGAGCGAGGCCCACAAGTACGAGCTCTGGTGCCGGGTGGAGACGCTCGTGCTCGAGGCCCACGCGCGGGCGGGAACGGTGCCCGAGTCGGCAGTCGCCCCGGTACGTTCCGCACCTCCTCCCACCCCCGAGGCGGTGGCAGCGGTCGAAGCCGTGACAGACCACGACGTGATCGCGTTCCTCACCGCCTGGGCGGACAATACGCAACCGCGCTCGGCGGCGGCCTACGTGCACTACGGGATGACCTCGTCCGACCTGGGCGACACCGGGCTGGCGCTCCAGCTCGCCGAGGCCACCGACCTCATCCTGGCCAAGGCGGACCGGCTCGTGGCGGTGCTGCGCGACCACGCGCTGGCGCACCGGGACACACTGCGGTCCGGGCGGACGCACGGCGTGCACGCGGAACCCGACGTGTGGGGCCACCGGGTGGCCGACTTCGCGTTCGCCGCGGCGCGGTCCAGGGACCGGGTCCGGCGGGCCAGGGAGGCCGTCGCGGTCGGCAAGCTGTCCGGGCCGGTGGGCACCTACTCCAACATCGACCCGGCCATCGAGGCAGAGGTGATGCCCGCGCTCGGGCTGCGGGCCGCCGACGTGGCCACCCAGGTCGTGATGCGCGATGGCATCGCCGAGTGGGTGTCCGCGCTCGCCGTGCTCGCCACGGTCTGCGAGGCGGTGGCGCTCGAGATCAGGCACGGGCAGCGGACGGAGCTGCGTGAGCTGGCCGAGCCGTTCTGGTCCGGGCAGAAGGGCTCGTCGGCGATGCCGCACAAGAAGAACCCGGTCCGTTCCGAGCGGGTCTGCGGGCTGGCCCGGGTGGTGCGGTCGTACGTGACCCCGGTGACCGAGGGCATACCGCTGTGGCACGAGCGTGATATCTCACACTCCAGCGTGGAGCGGGTCGCGCTGCCCGACGCGGCCATCGCGACGGACTACCTGACCGAGCTGACGATCTCGATCGTCGAGGGCCTGGTCGTGGACGCCGCGCGGATGCGCGCGAACATGGAGATCACGCGCGGCCTGCTGTATTCCTCATCGGTGCTGCTCGAGCTGGTTAGCGGCGGGATGTCGAGGGAAGACGCATACGCGCTCGTGCAGGCCGCGGCGATGGATACGTGGGACAACCAAATCCCGTTTCGTGATTCATTGCTTACTCAGGGTAAGAAGAGGCACATGGTCATCGATGACGCCGCCCTTGACCGGGCTTTCAGCCCGGAACGTTACGTCGCCCGGCTCGGCGGGGTCTTCGGCCGTGTCGCCGAGCTCACGTGAGCACGCCGATCGGATGGCATACTGGACAACGCGTTTCGCTTGGGTGTGCTCACGGAGCGCGCCGCCGATCTCGTCGTTACCCCTCGGACAGGAGCTGCATCCATATGACCAAGGGCACCGAGACCCGCTACCGCGTCCGCGGCGGCACGCCCCTCAACGGCACCGTCTTCGTTCAGGGCGCCAAGAACGCGGCGCTGAAGATGATCGCCGCGTCGCTGCTGACGGACAGGGGCCGGACGGTGCTGCGGAACGTGCCGCCCATCGAGGACGTGCGGCGGGCCGTCGAGCTGGCCCAGGCGGTCGGTGCCCGGGTGGAGTTCCACGAGCCGGAGCGCACCCTGGTGGTGGACGCCTCGCGGCTGACCTCTCCCGTGCTGCCCGCGGAGATCGCGCGGCGGTTCCGCGGCTCGGTGCTGTTCGTGCCCGCGCTGCTGCACCGGTTCGGCGAGGCGGTCATCGAGGGCGTCGGCGGCTGCAACCTGGGCAGCCGGAGCCTCGACTTCCACTACCGCGGTTTCGCCCGGCTCGGCGCCACCGTGGACGAGGGCGACACGGTCATCAGGATCACGGCGCACGCGGGACTGCGCGGCGCGCACCTGTACCTGGACACGCCGTCGCACACCGGCACGGAGAACCTGATCATGGCGGCGTCGCTGGCGCCGGGCACCACGATCATCGACAACACGGCGCAAGAGCCCGAGGTGCTCGACGTCATCGCGTTCCTGTCCAAGATGGGCGCGGAGATCAGCGGCGGCGGCACCGGGTTCATCACCGTGCACGGGGTCCCCGAGCTCACCGCGGTCGAGCACACGGTGATGCCGGACCGGATCGACGCCGGCGTGTTCGCGATGGCCGTCGCCGCCACGGGCGGCGAGATCAACCTGGTGGGGGCCAACCTGGACCACTTCGGCGTGGTCCGCTGGAAGCTCGAGCAGATGGGCGTCGAGTTCGCTTCGCAGGGCGCCGTGCTGCAGGTCAGGCGCGAGCGGCCGCTGCGGCCGATCAACGTGATCACCTCGCCGTACCCGGGCTACGCGACCGACCTCCAGTCGCCGATCATGGCGGTGGCGACGCTGGCCGACGGCGCCAGCTACATCAGGGAGACGATCTTCGACGGCCGGTACACCCTGGTGCCTGAGCTGAACAAGATGGGCGCCAAGATCGAGGTCGACAGCGACGTCGCGATCGTGCACGGGGCGTCCACGCTGCGCGGCTGCGAGGTCGTGGCGCATGACCTGCGCGGTGGCGCGGCGCTGATCCTGGCGGGCCTGGCCGCCGAGGGCGAGACCGTGGTGTCCGGCGGCTACCTGATCGACCGCGGCCACGCGACGCTCGAGGAGCGGTTCGCGGCGCTAGGCGGCGACGTCACCGCGGAGGAAGCGGAAGAATACGCCCCGGCCGCCTGCTAGCCGGCCGGCTGGCCGGCCGTGGCGGCTTGCTCGTAGAGACCGCGGATGCTGTCGTTGAGGTAGGCGCTGTAGGAGATCGCGTCGGTGTCGCCGCCCTCCTGATAGCCGCCGACCACGCCGACGATCGTGCCCGTACGGGTGCTGGGGTCGAACCCGGTTATCCAGGGACTGCCGCTGGTACCGCCGAAGAACCCGCCGCACTCGAACTTGACCTGGGTGGCGCTCTGCTGGCTGGTCCGGTTCATGCAGGTCACCGGCGCGTCCGCGCTCGCGGGGTAGCCGGTGACCCGGACCAGGTTGTCGAATCCCGCGTCGAAGCGGATCTGATTGGCGCCGAGGACGTCCTCGATGTTCTTCCCGTCGAGGGGGCGCAGCACCACGAAGCCCACGTCGTAGTCCGGGTCTGAGGACGCCGCCCACCTCGGGTCCACGAGCAGCTTGCTCGGCGCCCACACGCCGTACGGCGCGGCGCCGTCCTGGTATCCGGGGATGAACACGATGTCGTTGTTGTAGCCGCCGCCGCTCTTGCCGCCATTGATGCAGTGCGCCGCCGTTATCAGCAGGTCATGGCCGGGGCTGGCGACGACGCTCGCCGTGCAGAAGTGGTTTCCGCTCGCGTTGTGGGTGAAAAGCGCCCCGACCCGCGGCGCGGCGAGCACCGGACTGTGCGCGCTCGGCGTGGCGCCGGGTGGAGGGGTCTCCGGCAGCGACCACTCGCGCGACGCCTCCGCGCCGAGCAACCGGGCGCGGGTCCAGTAGCCGGCTCCCGCGGCGGCCCCGGTCGTGCTGCTGCTTGCCGCGCCGCAGCCGCTGCCGCTCAGCAGTGCCGCGAGAATGATCCCCGCGGCTATGAACCGGAACCGCATACGCCTCATGCCCCCCACCGGCGCCTAGCGCGGCCAACTCTCGCGTCTAACCTACCCGTCCGGCGGCTTCAGGCAGCGATCGGATGGCTACCCGCGGTAGGGGAAAGCGCCGGCGGCCGCCAGGAAGGCGTCGTTGGCTTCCGGGGTGCCGATCGAGATACGGGCGCCCTCCCCGGCGAAGGGGCGGACCGCGATGCCGTCTCGCGCGCAGGCCGCCGCGAACTCGGTGGTGTGCGCGCCGAGGCGGAGCCAGACGAAGTTGGCCTCCGTGACCGGGACCCGCCAGCCGTCCGCGGCCAGCGCCGACCGCACCCGGTCGCGCTCCTTGACGACGCTCTCGACGCGCTCAAGGAGTTCGTCCTCGGCGGCGAGCGAGGCGATAGCCGCCGCCTGCGCGACCGAGTTCACGGTGAACGGGAGCATCGTCGTCCGGACCGCCGCCGCGACCGGCGGGTGCCCGACAAGGAAGCCGACCCGCAGCCCGGCGAGCCCGTATGCCTTGGAGAAGGTACGGAGCACCGCCACGTTGGGCCGGTCACGGTACAGCTCCACTCCGTCAGGGACGGATTCGTCCCTGATGTACTCGTGGTAGGCCTCGTCGAGCACCACCAGGCAGTCTCCGGGCACCTGGTCGAGGAACTCGGTGAGCTGCCGCCGGCCGACGACCGTGCCGGTGGGGTTGTTCGGGTTGCAGACGAGGATGAGCCTGGTGCGCGGGGTGATGGCGGCCGCCATGGCGGCGAGGTCGTGCGTCTCGTCCCGCAACGGCACCCGGACCGACGTGGCGCCCGCGAGATCGGCGAGCGGCGGGTAGGCCTCGAACGACCGCCACGCGTAGAGCACCTCGTCGCCGGGATCGCTGACCGCGCCAAGAAGCTGCTGGAGAACCCCCACCGATCCGCATCCGACCGCGATGTGCTCCGCGGGGACGTCGAACCGGCCGGCCACCGCCGCCGTCAGCGCCCCGGCCCCGTTGTCGGGGTAGCGGTTGACGCCGCGCCCGGCCTCGGCGATCACCTCGGCCACCGACGGGAGCGGCCCGTACGGCGACTCGTTCGACGACAGCTTGTGCGCCTGCCCGCCGACGGCGGCGGGAACCCCGCCGGGCTTGTACGCGGGAAAGGTGCTGAGCACGGCGCGGAACCGGGGCGAAAGGTCACTCATGCCCTTAGTCTCGCACCTCCGGCGGGCTCGCCCGGCCGCCCGGCCAGCGGGCATCCAGCCGAGCGGACCCCTCAGCCAAGCGACTTGGCCGCGTACGCGTACGCTTGCTGGCCGAGTTGACGCACCGCGAGTTCTGACGCGTTCGGCCCGACGACCGTCACCGCGCCGACGAAGCCGGCGCCCCGGTAGATCATCGACCAGATGCTGTCCGTGGGGTAGCCGGCCGTCTTGACGTTCAGCACCCGGGCCTGCTGGCCGATCCCGCCGACAGTGGATTCGCTGACCGTGTACCGGAACGTCTTGCCGCCGGCCGTGGCGCTGTAGTGGTCGCACATGGCGGGTATCCGGCTGCCGAGCGCGGTGGCCGCGCCCGCGTCCGAGGGTGCCACCAGCACTTCGGAAACGCCGTTGGCGCCTACCCGGAACGTGACGGCGGCCGCGGGCGCGGCGGCGAGAACAGCGGAGTTGAACCCGGTGAGCGCGGCCTTGGCGCACGCCTTGGGCGTCACGGCGACGCCGCGCGTGCTCTGCCTGGTCGCCTGCACTTCGGGGAGCGACGCGTAGTTCCCCGACTCGGCGGGAACGGCCGCGGAAACGCCGTTGACCCGGGTCAGGAGCGCGCCGAGGAGCTTGGCGGCGGTAAACGGCGCGGCCTGGGCACTAGGCTTCGCGGAGCCTGGCGCAGTGGTGGCGGGCGCGCTGGAACCTCCGCACCCGCCGGCGGTCGTGACCACCGCCGGCAACAGCAGCAAGACCGACAGGCGCCGCCAGCGACTGGTGAACATGGACCATCCTCTCACGCTCCGTAACTGATTAGTATCGGAGCGTGAGCATAGCGTACGCTGAGTAACCGGAGATCAGCGTTTAGCGAATCGGTGCGGTCAGTCCGCGTGAGT
>Ga0335073_10007740_pt1 | contig 15067 bp, 8 predicted proteins | sample Lox_Sample_22_FD_207093 | JGI IMG/M metagenome (GOLD analysis project Ga0335073, IMG submission 207093) | Soil microbial communities from Loxahatchee National Wildlife Refuge, Florida, United States - Lox_Sample_2.2 | ecosystem: Environmental > Terrestrial > Soil > Wetlands | place: USA: Florida... | reverse complement strand
GCTCGACGAATTTGATGTCACAACCGCCCTTCACAACGATCCAAAACAACATCACCGGCCAAACCAACACAACCAGCTACACAGACACCACCGCGACCGGCAGTGTCCCCTGCTTCTACCGCGTCGGCGTCATTGCCCCTTAAGAATGTTACACCGTCCGCTCGGTGTCCCGGCTTTAGCCGGTCCGCACGCGTTTGGATTCTCGACATTCTTTCGATTCTGTCTAAAAGCCTTCGTTTCCATGTCCGACCGTAAAATCTTTAAATTTCCAAGCAAATCCGCCAATTTCGGCTTCGTTTCCTTGTTGCATTCCCTAGACCCAAAAATGTGCATCACCTCAGTTTCCTCGCTTGCGCGTGAAAGCGTTCGGCGTTCGATGTTCGATGTTCGTTTTAATACACCACCTTATTCAGCGGATACTCAATAATCCCCTCCGCCCCGGCGGCTTTTAGTTGCGGTATCAATTCGCGCACCACATGCTCGTCAATGATCGTTTCAACCGCCACCCATCCCTTCAGACTCAGGTTCGAGATAGTGGGATTGCGCAACGCGGGCAATTCCTTTAATAGCGCGGCAAGGTTCTTCTCGGCGATGTTCATTTTCAAACCCACCTTGGCCTCGGCGTCCAGCGCGCCTTTCAGCAGCATCGCCAGCGTCTCAATCTTTTTGCGTTTCCAGGCGTCTTTCCATGAATTCCGGTTGGCAATCAGGCGCGGCGTCGAGACCAGCAATTCATCCACAACGCGCAGATTATTCGCCCGCAGCGACGAACCGGTTTCAGTGACCTCCACAATGGCATCCACCAGTTCGTGCGCCTTCACTTCCGTGGCGCCCCAGGAAAATTCCACTTCTGCTTTCACGCCGTGTTTGCGGAGATATTTTTTGGTCAGGTTCACCACTTCGGTGGCGATGCGTTTGCCCTCCAAATCCTTGACCGATTTGACCGGCGATTTTTCCGGCACGCACAGGACCCATCGGGCGGGCCGCCGGGTGACTTTGCTGAAAAGAAATTCCCCCACTTCGTGCACGTCCGAACCGTTTTCAACCACCCAATCGTGCCCGGTGATCCCGCAATCCAGATACCCATGCTCCACGTAGCGGCTGATTTCCTGCGCGCGAATGAGCCGGATTTCCAACTCCTCATCATCCACAGTCGGAATATAGGACCGGCTGCTGATGGTAACATTGAAACCTGCCTTGCCCATCTTTTCGATGGTGGCGTCCTGCAAGCTGCCCTTGGGCAGTCCAAATTTTAATTTTTTGTCCATAGTGCACGGCAAAAGCCAAACCGGAAACAAACCGCGGCCTCGCAAAATTGCCTGTCATGACCGCGTGGAAACGCAACTGTCTCTTCACACGCGTAACGGTCATTCTGCCAGTCCTGTGACCCGAATGCGATTCATTTCTTCCAAATGACCCGCCTGCCAACAACCGAAATCTCGCCGCGCGCAATGGCGGCGATGCATTCCGGATACAGCGCATGTTCCGCCGCGTGAATGCGCTGATGCAAAGTCTCCGGCGTATCGTTGTCCAGGACGGGCACGGCCTGCTGGCCGATAATCGGCCCGGCGTCCACCCCCGCATCCACAAAATGCACCGTGCAACCGGTCACCTTCACCCCATGATCCAGCGCCTGCTTCCACGCCTCCAACCCGGGAAAAGACGGCAGCAGCGACGGATGGATGTTCACAATGCGCCCTTCAAAAGCGCGCAAAAAATCGCCCTTGAGCACGCGCATGAACCCGGCCAGAACCACGAGGTCCACCTGCGCCGATTTCAGTGCCTCGACAAACGCGCGTTCGGCGTCTTCATCCAGCTTCGTCCGGAATTTTCCGGGTAGAACGAACCGGGCCGGAATCGAACGCTCGCGCGCCCCGGCCAATATCCCCGCCGTTTCGACATCGCTCAGCACGATGGCGATCCCTGCCGGAACTGCTCCGGCGGCCACGGCATCCGCCAGGGCCGTAAAATTTGAACCCTTGCCGGAACCAAGAACTCCGAGCCGAAACCTGTTATTCATCGCCAGCTAAATAACAGAATCGACGAGCCGGAAAAAGTTGAAAGAATTCTTCAAAAGCATTCGCACATTCAATCCCGGAACCGGTAAATGCCATGCGCTTCATGAATGACCAATAGCGCCCGGCCGCTGTTCCCTCTCCGCTCCCATCGGATGGGAGGGGAGAGGGTCAGGGTGAGGTGAGGGCTAGGGCAAAGGGAAATCACTCCGCTTGGGCCGATTGCCCCATCCCTGCGACCCGAATTCACGGCCATCTCACATATTGCGGCATTCCCGTCAAATCAAGACCACGGCTATGATACTCAATCCGGTGTGGCTTCGTCACAGTCCATGCCGCCAACTTGCATTGCCCATCCCCATTCGTCAGAACCAGAACAAAGTCGTTGGTATTTCCCGTGTCGAAACGTTGCGCAATACTGTACCCGGATAATTCGCGAGTCATCGTTTGGATGGCAACATACGCGGGCTTAAGAGATAAACCGTAACCGACTGTGCCGAAGTTGTGTTCACTATTCGCCGGATCCTGGCCATCGTTTTTCCAGTCATACCATATCGACAGCGGCACGCCATTCAGCAGGTTCGATAATTGCTCACGCACAGCGTAATCCGCCTGCCGTTGTTCCGACACCCCTTTCCAAGAAGTCGAATAACCCCATTCACCACTGAGAATGGGAATTGTCTTCCCCGCTGGCGCGTAATGCGCAATCAGGCTTCTCAATCGTGCGAAATCCGAGGCAGCGGTCTCCGGCGACTGCTGGCGATAGGGATGCACGCTCACGGCGTCCAGATAATTGAGAAGGCCCGATTTAAAAACAGCCTCAAGGAAATTCCAGTCGAAGCCGGAAGTCGTCGGCCCAACAATGCACGCCTGCGGATCAGCGGCCCGAATCGCCCGCGCCGCCGCCAACGCCAACGCGGCGTATTGAGCAACGTCCGGCCTCGGCTTCCAGAAGGATATGTTCGGCTCATTCCAAATTTCCCAAATGACGCCGCGACCGTGAAAGTGCTTCGCCGCAGCAGCAGCCCAACGCGCGTATGCGGCAATGCTTTCGGGATGCTGCGGGGAAGCCAGGGCATTCTCCAACTGGTGGGTGACTGGATTGATGCTGCTCTGCATGCCTTCGTAAAGCTGACTGGAATAACCAAAAATGTAATAAGGCCGCAAACCATGCCGCTCCAATTCCGCGGTAAACGCATCGTAATCCGACCAGTCATATTCGCCTTTCCGCGGCTCGGTCTTCGTCCAGGAAAAATCCATGCGGACGAACTTGAATCCCGCGGCGGCAATCATTTTCAAATCCTGTTCGTGACCGGTGGTAAAGTGAATATTCACGCCCGCGCCGGCGGGAATCGTCAATTCAGGCAGCTTGTCCGGCTGCACGTCCTTGCCAGATGCCGTGGAAAGGAACTGGCCGGGCGTCGTGCCACCTTCACTGATGGATGTGACCTGTGTCCACACTTTTCCTGGAACGCCATTCGCAACCTCGCGCCACTCCGCCGCGACGTCTCGAAAGGAATTCGACAACGGCCATATTCCATGGCTGGCAGCGCATTCTTGCCGGAGAGCGTCCCATTGCGCCAGCCACACATAGCGGACCGCCAGATGGCCCAGGCGAACACGCGCCAGCAATTCCTCATCGCCGGCCACCGCATCCTCCGCCTGCTGCCAGAGTTTCTCCGCTTCGGCCAGGGTCCTGAACTGAAGAAACGGCGCACTCGTCGGCGAATAGCACGTCAGGTTATAGCCCCGAGCCGCATCGTTGAGCAGCTCCATATAACGCCAAATCGGCTCCGCCGCCTTGCCATAATATCCATTCAAAAATTCCCGAATCAGGGCGCGATCATCCTGTTGCGGGTTCCACATCAATTGCGCCAATACCCAGGCGCGCATCTCGGCCATTTCGGAACCGTAAGATTGATACGCGCCTTCCTCAAATACTCCTTTAACATGATGAGCCTGAAAGAATCGCAGGTTCGGCCCCATCGTGAACCAGTTCGGATGTGGCTGGACGTAATGCGCGAAGTCGGTCACATAGTCCCAAACGTAAAGCCGGTCGGCAATTTCAGACCACCCGCGAATGTCGTCCGCAAACGCTGCGTTGGACGGCCCATCCAGCGGCTCGCCAAAATTGCACTCTATGCTGCAAAGCCGGACTATGACATTGGGACGCGGACGCAGCGTTTTTGGCGGTTTGCGGGTGTATTGGTACGCCAGCGTATCGATCGCCACGTTTGGAAATTCCGGTTCAATTCGTTCAGCAACGTAATTCACAAAGGCTATCATGGAGCCGGCGTGCGAGCCCTCCTCCGCGTCCAGCGCGCGGCAATTTGTGCACTCGCACGGAGACGTGTTGTCGTTTTGCGAGACACTGACGATGTTGGCGTCAGGCGATTCGCGCAGCCATTCCTTGACACGCTGCACCACAAAATCGCGCAACTTCGGATTTGTGAGGCAAAGTTGCGCGTCGTGACCTTTCCGTTTCCCATTGATAAGAGCGAACCATTCGGGATGTGTGGAAAAGTATTCCGATGGCGGCACCAGCGTGTACGACGTATGAACAAAACCTTTATAAATGATATGCCCGCCCTTGTCGGGGGGAATGGGGAAGGAACTGCCGTTGCACCCGTTTTGCCATGCCCAATCCGCATCGAATGCGGTGAACCAGAATGGTTCCCGATATTCAAACGCGGGTTTTTCCCGGAGGTTCAAATTGCCGATTTGCAGTGTAGATTGTTTCGGAATCGTGCGGGCCCAGGGCGTCCACCAGCGAACACCGCATTGCTCCTGCAAAAAGCGGCTCACGGCGTAAATCGTTCCACGCGGTCGCCCGCCCGCCAGCAATAAATTGTCGTCCCGGCTGCGAACGATTAATTCCTCATTTCCCAATTTGTCAAACGCCACGTCCTTGAAAAGAGCACGGGCTGCCGTTCCCGGCCCAACAAATATGGCCCGCGCCGGGGCTGTCGCATTGGTTTGAATTACGAAAGTTGCGCCGGTGATTTGCTGGAGCACGGCCGCCAATTCGTGGGCTGCAAACCTTTCAGTCGCGGTTGCCGCCGGATCCGTCACGATTACCATTTCCGCCCGGCCGTGTGCGGCGATCACTGTGGCGGAGGCCGGCCAGATCCCAAGAGCAAAAATAACGAACATCAAAGCACAGATTGTCAGCCTGGCCCCGAAGGCGGCGAATGCTGAAACACTGGGGCCAAAAAGACAAAGCCTATTCATTATGGAGAATTTCTAACCGATTTTCCGGTCCGCCTAAATTGCACATTTTCAGCCCTTTTGCAATCCGTCTTCGTCCCGCCTTGCGGGACTACGGCGCGGCAAGCGTCGGATCATTGACAACGCCCATGAATAGAATGGTGCCGGTGGGTTTGTCTAAAATCACGAAAAGGAAAGGATGGTCCACAACCATTTCGAATGGCTTCAAGGGCCGCATCACCACTGAATTGGCAACAACCACCGTCGTCACTGCAGCCGCTTCTGTCCCCTGCTCATTCACATCCACGTAGCTTTTTTGCAGGACTTCGCTGACGAAAAGCGCGTCAGCCGACATGCCCGAAAAATTCGCCGCGCCGGGAACAAATGCCTCTCGCATACCAAGCGCTTCCAGTGGTTTGTTCAGAAGCGCCTGAAAATGCATGTTGAACTTCGGAAAAATGACGGTCCCTTCACGGTTCGAAAATCGCGGAAGGATTTTGTCCATCCAATTTGTGCCATTCAAGCCAGCCAGCAATTTCACGGGGCTGGAATTGGTCGCGGGCCGGAACAGGATCATTTGGAGCTGGTTGCCCGCGTACGGCAACTCCACCGCCTGGAAGCCGTCGCCTTCTTCATATTGAAAATGGCCGTGCCGGCTCATCATCGGCTTTTCCTTGATTATCCCGCCGGCGAGATAGAAATAACGCTTCTGAGTCAGGCGCTTGTCAAATGGCTCCGCCCATTCTCCTTTAAAATAAATCGCGTTGGCCAGAATCATTTGCGTATTGGCCGGAAATGGAAACGAAACGATTCCAGTAATCTTTCCCCGCGTGCTGTTGTCAGCCCATTGATTGACCGTGTCCGCCGATTCCGGAGTCTCGAAGTTGACGGACGCGAGGGTGGCCCCGAAAAACGCTTCGTTCGTCGATACAAATCCCGGCTTCAACTCGAATCCCTTGTTGTACCAGATTGAATTCGCCAAATCCAAAACCACGTTCGATTGCGACGTGAGCGAATTGTTTAGTTCCTTGTAATAGCCATTCATTTCGTTTTGCGGCAAATGTCCGGCATTTAAAGCGGTCAGAATTTCGGCCCTGGTTTTTCCACCCGCTCCATTGCAGAGCATCTGCAAGGCGATGGAAACGCTATAGGGCGACATGAAAATATTTTGTGTCGCCTGGCCCTGTGCCACGTGACCCAATAATGAGAAGGCAAAGCCATTGCCAGCCCGGGCCAACCCGGGCGCGTCTCCAGCCAGCGCCACGGCTGTCACCAGCCAAAGAACGATGCCTCCAATAACGCGTTTCACTCCGAGAAGGTGGAACTAATTGTGGAAGTCGTCAAATGGCAGATCATTTATTGATTTATGGCTTGTTGGATTTCTGGATTGGTGGTGATGCGCAGCTCGCACCGCGCACAAAATAGTGGAACGGGCGTCTCGCCTGTTCAATCCGGGCGATCACTTACTTTTTCCATCCAGGCAGCGGCGGATGGTCAGGGCGAGTGTTTGCGGTTGATAGGGTTTTTGCAGATAATTCAACTCCGCTTCGAGTTTAAAGTCCTTGCCCACGATGTCCGCGCTGTAACCGCTTGTGAAAATAACTTTCAGCCCGGGCGATTGCGCCCACAGTTTTTCCGCCAGTTCGCGGCCATTCATATTGTTGGGCATGACCAGGTCCGTGAGCACCAGTTGGATTTCGTTTTTGTGCTGCTCCCAGACTTCCATGGCTTCCGAGCCGTTATCCGCCTGGAATATTCTATATCCGTAACGCTCCAGCACCCGTGCCACAAGTTCGCGCACGGGCCTTTCATCCTCGACCAGCAAAACGCCTTCCTCGCCTCCGCGCACGGTGATGGCAGTGGTCGGCTTTTCACAACCGACCTTGTCGCTGCTGATCCAGGGAAGAAAAATGCGAAAGGTCGTGCCTTTGCCGATGCAACTATCCAATTCGATCCAGCCCTGGTGCTGCTTAACGATGCCGTAAACAGTCGCCAAACCCAGGCCGGTGCCTTTGCCGATCGCCTTGGTCGTAAAGAACGGTTCGAAGATGCGCGGCAGGTTCTCCGGGGCTATGCCGGTGCCGGTGTCGGTCACACCAATGCATACAAATGTGCCTTTGCGCGCGTCAGGCTGGCGCGCCACATAGCTATCGTCCACTTCGATAACCGTAATGCGAATGGCCAGTTGACCGCCCTTGGGCATCGCGTCACGCGCATTGACCGCCAGATTCAGCAGTACCTGCTCCATCATACCCGCGTCAGCCTCAACGGTCGGAGCGGCCTGGCAATAGTTCAACTGAAGAGTAATATCCTCGCCCAAAAGCCGGCCGAGCATGTTCGTCATGTTGCCCACGATCTTATTCATGTCCAATTTCTTGGGCTGAATCAATTGCCGCCGGCTGAAGGTCAACAGTTGCCGGGTCAATCCCGCGGCGCGTGCGGCGGCCTGGGAGATTTGATTGGCCGATTTCTCCTCCATGGGATTCAGCTTGGCTGCCGCCAGCAGCGACGCGTGGCCCTGGATTACCGTCAAAATATTATTGAAATCGTGCGCCACGCCGCCCGCAAGCTGGCCAATGGCTTCCATCTTTTGCGACTGGCGAAACTGCTCCTCCAGGCGGCGTTGCGCCGTGATGTCACGAAACAGGCTCAACGTCAGTTGCGGTTGCCCATGCAATTCGATGAACGAATGGTTCACTTCAAGGACCACTTCGCGCCCGTTGTGAAGCGTGTAATGGAACTCATGATTGTCACTGAATTCACGGGTCGAATAATTTGTCCGGTATTGTTGGATCATTTCCTCGGCATTTTCAGACGCCCCATAAATGACGGTAAACATCTTGCCTTCCAATTCCTCCTGGCGCAGTCCCACCAAATTGCAAAAGGCTTCATTCACGGCAACAATCGTTCCGTTTTCATCCGTCAATCGCATGCCGTCCGCCGAATTCTCCCAGACCGACCGGAACAATGTTTCCGAGCTTTGCAGCGCCGTTTGCGTTGCGCGCCGTTCCGTGACATCGCGCACGTGCAGCAGCAGGGCTGGTTTGCCTTCGTATTCAATCAGGTTGGCGCGAATTTCGACGGGCGTCACACGTCCGCCGGCTATGCTCTCACCTTCGACACGTGTCTTCCTGCCCGACGCCAGTTTCTCAAATTCGTGCCGCGCTTCCTCGCGCCGGTTTTCAGGCACCAAATGCTCGATGGCATTTTTGCCAATTAATTGATCGCGAGGCACGCCATGCAGCAGGGAGGCCGCAAGGTTTACGTCCAGGACTTTCCCGTTCAGGTCTTCCACGAAAATGGCGTCAGGCGAATTTTCAAACAGATCGCGAAAACGCCGCTGGCTTTCGTGCAGGGCGTCCTCCACGCGCACGCGTTCGAGCGCGCCGCCGCATTCATTGGCAAGCATCTCCAGGGTCTCAAGATCGCGCCTGCAATACGCGCCAGACCGCCGGCTTTGCACAAACAACAAACCGATGATTTGCGCGCCGCGGCGCACCGGGGCAATCATGCCGCCGGCGAATTCTCCGGGCTGATCACTTCCCGAAATGAGTTCCGGGCCATTGCTGATGACGCGCCGGGCCAGCGCCTCGAAATTTCCCGACCGGGCCGCCGGCGGGTCCTGGACCCGCCGCCCATCCGCAGTCGTAATGTGGAGCAATGAAACAATTTCCGACCGTTCCTGCGAGTATAAATCCAGCGAAAAACTGTCCCACTCGAAAAGCGCAGTCGCGGCATCGCCGATAAAATGCGCGGCTTCCGCCGCCGTCGTCGCCGTGCTGAGGCGGTGGCTCAAGTCCAGAAATACGGAGTCGCGGTGTTCGCCGCGGCGGCGCTCGGTCACGTCGGTGGCCATGGCGAGCGCTGAAAACCGGCCCTGAAACGCCATCGGGCTCCATGTCACGTCCACCTCGATGACATCGCCCCGTTTGCGGCGGTGCCGCCAAATGTGGCCATGCGAATTGCGCGTGTGAAAGTCCGTTTTACGCCCGTTTATCTTGCCGTGTCCGTTTTTGTCCGGAGCCCGCAGGTTGGTCATCGTGAGCTTCAGGAATTCGTCGCGCGGGTAGCCGTAATGCTGCACCGCGGCTTCGTTCACTTCCATGATGGCCAGTGTTTCCATGTCGAATACCCACATCGGATTTGGATTTTCCTGGAAGAGCACGCGATATTGTTGTTCGCTATAGCGCAGTTCCTCTTCGGCGCGCCAGCGGTCGGTCACGTCGCGTGTATAGGCGACTATGCCGGCTATATCCCGATCATCAAACTTATTACGGGCGGACAATTCAAGGCGCAGCCATGCCCCATTTTTATGTTGTTGCCGGCACTCGATCCTCACCGACCGGTCCGGAAAATCCAAAAGATTTTGAAACGCCTCCATCACCCGCGGCAAGTCATCGGGATGCACCCGGGCAAATGAGTTCTGCCCAATGAGTTCGTTCGGCTTCAAGCCCAGCGTATTTTCGATAGAAGGGCTGACATAGGTGAAAAAACCCTCGCGGTTTACTATGGAAAGCACGTCCAGGGCATTCTCCGTGAGGGTCCGGAAATATTTTTCCCGTCGGGCCAGTTCAGCCTCGGTTTCGCGCAATCGGGCGCGTTCGGCGGCTTCCTCGACTGCGCGCCGGACCGCTGCGGGCAGGCGCTCGGGATTATGCTTGAGCAAATAGTCCGTCGCGCCGGCCTTGAGGCTGTTGATCGCCGCGGTTTCACCAATCGTCCCGGAAACCAAAATAAAGGGGGTTTCCGGGCACTGTTTCCGGGCCAGCGCCAGCGCATCAAGTCCCGTGAATGACGGCAAATGATAGTCGGAAAGGATGAGGTCAAATTTTTCTTTGGCCAGCGCCTCCAAATAGGCCGGCTTGTCGCCGATTTGTATTATCGTCGCCTCAAGATTGTCCTGCACGAACATCGTACGGACCAACTCGGCAAAATCCGGTTCGTCTTCCAAATGCAAAATGCGCAGCCTTCGGTTCATGTACTAATAATTCGGGCTTAACAGTTACGGGTCCAAATCCAACGCTGAACGACTCTGAAAATGGGTGGGGGGCGCCCGTCCACCCAAGCCTTCAGACGACCGTTAAGCCTTTAATAAAGAACGGTTTGGAAGCAGCCCGCGTGCCTTTTTCGCACATATTTTCCAAAAAAAATGGCGGAAATCGCGAGATAAATCAGAGGTTTTGCTAAAAGGCCTGCATTTGCCCAGGAACTATGGGGAAACGGGTTGTAAGCCTTAATCTTAGTACTTAGTCAGGGAATCCCTTAACGGTAACTGGCGATCAAACGGTAATGGATACGCTTCGAGCCTGTCTGGTGGTCTTTGAAAACCACCCCTCCCGACAGGCAGGATGCCTTTCCCACTACTTTTGCCCTTGCGTAATCGCTTCTACGCAGCGCCCGCAAATGGTCGGGTGGGCGGGGTCCCGGCCCACGTCCAGTTCCCAACGCCAGCATCGTTCGCATTTTTGTCCGTCGGCCCGTTCCACTGTGCAGACCGGCAATACACCTCCGCGCTCAAACTTGAGCTGTGAGACATTGAGAAGTTCCCGAAAATCTTCGGGAAATTTCTCAGCAACTTCCGCATTAGTTTTCGGGGCGACAAAGACAGTAACCTTGCTTTCGAGCGATTTGCCGATTGTTTTTGCCTGCCGGCTTCGTTCCAATTCCGGGAGGATGGAATTCCGCAATTCGAAAAGGCTTTTCCAATCGGTTTCCTCGGATTTGGGCACTGAAAAGCTTTCCAATTCTAACAAGCTTTCATGGACAGACCCGGCAGGTTTGCCCGGCGCGAATTCCCATACCTCATCCGCCGTGAACGATAAAATCGGCGAGAGCATTTGGCAGAGTCCCGTCAACAGGCGCAACAGCACTGTCTGGGTCGAACGGCGGCGATGCGAGTTGGCCGGATCAGTATAAAGCCGGTCTTTGATTACATCGTGATAAACCGCGGAAATTTCCACCGCGACAAATTGGCTGATCTCCTGATAAACGACATGAAATTCATATTTATCAAAAGCCTGGATGACTTCCTGTTGGAGCTTTGAAAACTCGCCCAGGATCCAGCGGTCCAGCCCAGTGAGTTTGTCGTCCGGTACCGAATGTTTGGCCGGATCAAAATCGTAGAGGTTCGAGAGCTGATAACGGAAGGTATTCCGGATGGCACGATAGGTTTCGGCCACTTTGTTGATGCGTTCGTCGCTCACCACGATGTCATTGCGGAAATCCTGCGAAGCCACCCATAAGCGCACGATGTCCGCGCCCCATTTATTCACATAGGCCTCGGCTGTCTGCGGTTTTTCGTAACCACCCTGCCCTTGCTTGCTCTTCGAAATCTTTTCGCGGCCGGCATCCACCATGAATCCGTGCGTGAGAACGGTTTTGAACGGCGCCGCGCTGTTTCCAGCCAGTGAGAGCAGCAGCGATGATTGAAACCATCCGCGATGCTGGTCCGAGCCTTCCAGGTACATATCAGCCTGGAACGGCTTTTCTTTGCCGGAGATTTCCTTGCGCCGGGCGATAACCGCGCGCGACGAACTGCCCGAATCAATCCAAACGTCCAGCGTATCGTTGCTCTTTGCCACGGCTTGGGCTCCGGCCCAATTTTTCGGCTTCACAAGCGCCCACAGTTCGGCGGCATTCTTCTCAAACCATACGTTGGAGCCATGGTGTTCAATCAACTCCGCTACATTGCGGATAACCTCCGCGTCCAGAATGGCGTTGCCCTTTGCGTCATAAAACGCGGGCAAGGGCACGCCCCAGGTTCGTTGGCGAGAGATGCACCAATCCGGACGCGACTGTACCGCGCTTTTGATACGATTCACGCCCCAATCCGGAATCCAGTTCACGCGTCCAATTTCCGCCAGCGCTTCCTCGCGAAAAATGCCATCGTTCACCACAGCATGATCAATTTTGATGAACCATTGGTCCATCGCGCGAAAGACAATTGGCGTTTTGCTGCGCCAGCAGTGAGGGTAGCTGTGATGATAGTTTTCCTGATGTACGAGCGCGTGGCGCAAGCGCAGTTCGTGCAGGACCGCTTCGTTTGCATCGCTCTTGCCATGCTTTTCGAGCAATGCCTTGCCCACCATGGATTCGGGCATTTGCTGTTCGCGCGGAAGATCGTTTGTATAGGCAAGCTTTCCATCGTCATCTACCGGCGAATAAATTGGAAGTCCCACCTTCAGCCCCAGGTTATAGTCATCCAGACCATGTCCGGGCGCGATGTGGACGAATCCTGTTCCAGTATCCTTTGTAACAAATTCGGCGGCATATAATTTGCCGGTGCGATTGCAAAACGGATGTTGATATTCCAATATCGCCAGATCATCGACTCCGACGGGCGCTTCCTTGTAATCGGTCCAGCCGCACTTTTCAGCCACAACCGGAAGCAACCCGCGGAACAAAATGTATTTTTCACCGCCAGCTTCAACTCTGACATATTGAAATTCCCGATTGTAAGCTACGGCCAGGTTCGCGGGCAGTGTCCACGGTGTCGTCGTCCAGATAACGACGAACGTTTTGTCGTGGCCAACCACGGGAAATTTTACATAAACGCTTTGGCTCACGTGCTCTTTGTATTCCACTTCCGCTTCGGCCAGGGCGGTGCGGCAGGGAATGCTCCAGTAAACGGGCTTTTTTCCACGATAGACAAATTCCTTTTCCACGATGTCGGCAAACAATCGCAGTTCGTCCGCTTCATATTCCTTGTTGAGGGTCAGATACGGATTTTCCCAATCGCCCAGCACACCGAGGCGTTTGAACTGCGTCCGCTGAATATCAATATATTTGCGGGCATAGGCGTCGCAGGCCCGGCGGATAACGACCGGATCCACGCTCAGAGCGTCAGATGTCCCGCCCTTGCGCATTTCCTGAGACACCTTGAACTCAATCGGCAGGCCGTGGCAATCCCAGCCCGGGATATATGGCGAGCTGAAACCTCGGAGCGTTTTGTATTTGACGATGATGTCTTTGAGAATTTTATTCAACGCGGTTCCGATATGGACATCGCCATTGGCGAACGGCGGGCCGTCGTGCAGCACAAATTTTTCCGCGCCGGCCCGTTGCTTTTGGATTTGGGCGTAGAGCGTTTCCTTTTCCCATTTTTTCAACCGTTCCGGCTCGCGAGTCGCCAGATCGGCTTTCATGGGAAAGTCGGTTCGCGGCAAATTGAGTGTGTCTTTGTAATCCGTTGCCATCTTTAGAAACTGTCCACGTTAGCAATGGAGAAAAGGCGTGTCAATGAGGCGCATTCGCGCCTGACGTTGAAGCGGAATGGAACCGCGTTGCGTGAAAGCGGGCACGGGAAGTGGGAACGTGATTGAATTTGACGAGAATTGACACGGTTTGAGCGTTAAAAGCGGCGGTTTAAGTCGAAAATAATCCTAAATAACATGAAAGTGCAGTTTTTCATTTTTGAGATATTCAATAAAGACGGGCTTTTTTGATGAATTGTCCCCCATCAATCGGGATGTGGGGGACAGTTGTTCCCTCGTCAAGTGAACATTGAAGGATGAGAGTCGGCTGTATGCGTTTCCTGGCAACCCCAAAAATGAACCGTGCTATGGGTCGACCCCTTCCATTAAACTTCAACCCACTCAAAATCCGGACTGCGACCCCCGGTCGTGAAAAAATATTCGGCGATCTTAAGTGCATCACCAAATGATACACACAATTCCGGCGCAATAGGTGTTGGCGTATTCCCACATAAAAACTCAACGTCGGTGGTTGCTCGAAATGCTTTGGCTTTGGCGCTCAAATACCGAGGTTTATCGTCTCGCGTGGTGAATTGTGCGCATGCAAATTGACCGCCAAGGCCTAGCTGGAGAAGCCCTACCTTAGATTCGAGGTTGACAATGCCCGGCTTTCCTTTCGAGAGGTCGGCAAGCAAATCCCTCAGTTGTTCAATCGAAATGATTGGCGTGTGAGGACTGGACTTCCAATCCCCTGCAACGTTCAAGAAGGTTAATTTTGGACTATCTTCTTGCATCATTTCCCAACGTAAGTTGCGGTAGGCATAACCGAACTGCTCCTGCAAGCGGGGAGGGGTTCCATCGGACTCAAGCCCTGCGCCGTTTTCAATTGACCGACGTTGTCATACGAATAATGCATGGAGTGCCCATACTCACCAAAGGCGGTGAACACCTGCTGTGTCACCTCAGATCCCTCGTCAAATGAACATTGAAGGATGAGAGTCGGCTGTATGCGTTTCCTGGGCAACCCCAAAAATGAACCGTGCCATGGGTTGACCCTTTTCCCTCGCCAAGTCCCTTGTCTCACAAGGAGTGTAGCGTCCAGCGAAAATTATGGCAATGACTGACCTCCTTTGCCCCCGTTAAACCATGCCGGACATTTGTCCTGCGGGCCATAGTAACCCCAATCCTCTAACGCTTCGATGAACTTGGGCCTTTCATAATTGCCATAGTTCAGACTAACGAAGGAATAGAACAATCCGTTCTGACGACTGAATTGGACGATTCGCTGGTCAATCGAAGATTGCGGGTCCAGGGCGGCAATAATCATTCCTTTTGGTCCGCCGAAATGAGGAAGGAAAGCAATGCGCATCACTGAACCACCGTCCACCTCAATCGAAAACGGAGCGGTCAACACAAAACCAAGTTCCTCTGCCGCTTTCACCCAAGCTTCAGATGCGTTTTCTAGTTGATGCGCTGATACCATGTTGAAAATCAAGCTTGTCATTGCGTTCTTACCGTGCCTCGTCCACCGCCCGGGGTTGGGTAGCTAGCGTCCGTTGACTAATAGCTCCAAATGCGAACGCAAATTCGCGCCACAACACACAACGCCGTTGCGCCTTTTCGCCGACGGCTGCGAGCTTATTTAAGTCCGAA
>Ga0335073_10007739_pt1 | contig 15067 bp, 12 predicted proteins | sample Lox_Sample_22_FD_207093 | JGI IMG/M metagenome (GOLD analysis project Ga0335073, IMG submission 207093) | Soil microbial communities from Loxahatchee National Wildlife Refuge, Florida, United States - Lox_Sample_2.2 | ecosystem: Environmental > Terrestrial > Soil > Wetlands | place: USA... | reverse complement strand
GGGTGCCCGCGGCGCGAAAGCCCTCGCGCTCGTAGAGATGGATCGCGACGGCGTTCGAGCGACGGACCTCCAGAGTGAAGCGAGCATCCTCGTCGCCGACTCGGCGGTAGAGCTCGGCGAGTAGCCGCGAAGCGAGCCCCATGCGCTGGCGATGCAAGTCGACGGCGACGTTCATCACGTGCCAGACGGTGTCGTAGCGCGAGCAGATCATGTAGCCGACGAGCTTCTCGCGCGGCTGTCTGTCCCCTTCCGCAGGCAGACGCTCGCAGGCGGCGAGGCAGATCCCGGTCTGCTTGGAGAGCTCGAGCACGAACATCGCGAGCGACCAGGGCGTGGGAAAGACGCGACGCTCGATCGCAAGCACTTCAGGCAGGTCGGGGTAGGCAAGCGGTCGGATATCGACCACTGGCGCCTCTCCCCCTCCCTGCAATTGAGATGAAGATGGCTCGCTCACGCTCGCGATACCCCGGCAGCGGTCGGCGGCTGCGCGCCGCGCGCGAGTGCGGCATCGGGCGCGCGGCGATAGTCGGGCAGGATCCTCGCAAGCGCGGCTTGCCCGTGGCCGACGGGCGCGGCGAGCGCGCCCAGCTCGCAGATCGCGCGGCCGTCGATCAGGTGAAGCGGCGAGGCCAGATCGGGCACTTCCACCCCGCCGCGCGCGAGCTGCTCGGCGTGGAGCAGCGCGCCGTCGCCGACTGCGCGCCAGCGCTCGCCGACGGGACCGCCGAGGCGCTCGATTTGCTCGACGATCGTCAGCAGCTCTTCGGGCCGCAGAGGCTGGGCAAACACCACGTCTCCCCGGGCAGCGTAGGCGCCGGCGAAGACCTCGCCGCGGCGCGCGTCGATCACGGCGATCGTGGGGGGCGGCCCGCTCTCGCCGGCCTGGCTGCTCGCGGCGCCTTCCCAGGTCGCGGGCAGAGCGAGGGCGTGCAAGCTCGACACGCCAACGAGCTCGATCGAAAGCGACTGGGCAAGCCCACGGGCAGTGGCGATCCCGACGCGCAGTCCCGTGAAGCGCCCGGGCCCAAGGCCGACGGCGAGACGCGTCAGCTCATCCCAGCCGACGCCCGCCTCGGCGAGCAGCTCGCGCGCCAGCGAGAGCAGCCGGGTGGCGTGACCGGGGTGATCGCCCGGGGCCGGGTCGTCGCGGGCGTGCAGAGTACTGCCGTCGGCGAGCCGCAGTCCCACGGCGGTGGCGTGGGACGCGGTGTCAAAACCCAGCACGATCATGGCTCGCGCACCTCAATCCGGCGGCGGTCTTCCCCCCGATGGGAAAGCGAGACGTGCAGGCGCGCGCCCGCGAGCTCGCGCTCGGCGTCGGGCGGCCACTCCACGAACGCGATACGCCCCTCGCCGAGGTAGTCCGCGAGCAGATCGGGGTCCTCTTGATCGAGCCCCGCCAAGCGGTAGAGGTCGAGGTGCGAGACCGTGAGGTCCTCGCGCGCGCTGTAGCGATGCCCGATGCTGAAGCTAGGGCTCGTCACGGGGTCGCTGACGCCAAGCGCTCGAGCGGCGCCGCGCACGAGCGTCGTCTTGCCCGCGCCCAGCTCGCCGCGCACGAGCACGACATCCCCATCCTTCAAGTCCGCCGCCAGCTCCGCGCCGAATGCTTCGGTCTCGCCGGGGTCGGCGGTATCGACGATGCGCACGGCCACGACGAGACTGTAGAGCCAAGCGCCGCGGCGTTAAAAGCGATCGGCCCGCGGGAGAAAGGGTCGCGGGCCGATCGTACTCCTGGAGGGATGGAGACATGACCTGTATCGGCGAGGGTAAGTGCCGACTTTAGGTCAAGGGAAAAAAATCTTCGCCGTTCGGGAGAAAACCCCTTTTTGCAGGGAAAAAGCGTCCAGAAATCTGTCCAGATCAGCTGGACACTTGGTCCAGACCGACGTCCGACGGTATCCCGATGCTCAGAACAGGCCGAGTTGATCGGCGGCGGCGTCCTCGCCCTGCTCGGTCTGCTCAACGGCAGCCTGCGGCGGCTCCTCGGGCTCGGCTAGCTCGGGGACCTCCTCGGGCTGCTCGGGCGCCCCCTGCGCGAGCAGATCCGGTAGGCGCACGAAGTCTTCGCGCAGCGTCTCGAGCATGCGCGGGGTGTAGAGGGCGGCGGCGGGGTGGAAGATCGGGTACAGACGCACGGCGCGCTTGCCGAGGATTAGCACTTCGGCCTGGCCGTGCAGGCGGGTGATCCCGGTGGGGTCGCCACGCAGGAGCTTCGTCGAGAAGTTGCCAAGCGTGCAGATCACTGTGGGTTGGATCAGCTCGACCTGGCGGCGCAGATAGCCCTGGCAGTTCTCGATCTCCACCGGGAGGGGATCGCGGTTGCCTGGGGGTCGGCACTTGAGCACGTTCGCAATAAACACATCGTCTCTCTTTAGTCCAACCTCTTCGAGCAGCGTGCTGAGCAGCTTCCCGGCCCGGCCCACGAACGGCACCCCTTGCTCGTCCTCGCTCGCCCCTGGCGCCTCCCCCACGAACATCAGGTCCGCATCGGCGTTGCCGGCCCCGAACACGACGGTCTTACGCGTGGCCGCGAGCTCCGGGCAGCGCGTGCAGACCCTGGCCTGGGAGAAGACCTCCTTGAGCAGCTCGCGCCGCTCGGCGGCGGGCAGCTCGCTCTCGGCAGCAGACATCGGCTGATCGTAGTCCTTGCCCGCGAGACGGCGCACGCCGCCCTGGGCTTGTGCGCTGCGCAATGATCTGGCCATGTCGTCAAGCCAGGAGATCGCGGTGAAGGCGCCGTTTGCAGGCGTAGTCGTCTCGCTCGCGCACAAACCGGATGCGCCGGTAGGCGCGGGTAGCGCGCTGCTCGTGCTCGAAGCAATGAAGATGGAGCACGAGGTGCTGGCGGAGACCGGCGGCGTCGTACGGCGCATCGAGGTGAGCGTGGGCGACGCGGTGGAGGAAGGCCAGACGCTGCTCGTGATGAGCCCGGCCACGGATGACGGCGCCGCAGCCCAAGCCGAGCCCGTTACCCAACCAAGCGCGAACGGCTTTCGCGCGGACCTGGAGGCGGTGCGCGAGCGCCATGCGGTGGGCCTCGATGCCGCTCGCCCCGAGGCCGTGGCCCGGCGGCGCAAGCGCGGGAGGCGCACAGCGCGCGAGAACCTCTCAGACCTCGTGGACGAGGGCAGCTACGTCGAGTACGGCCCGCTGCTGTTCGCCGCGCAGGAGAGCAGGCGATCGCGCGAGGAGCTGATCGAGCGCACTCCGGCGGACGGCCTGGTCGCGGGCGTGGGCGAGATCGACGGCCGCCCCTGCGTGGCGCTGTCCTACGACTACACGGTGCTCGCGGGCACGCAGGGCTTTCGCAACCACGCGAAGAAGGACCGCCTATTCGAGGTCGCGGAGCGGCGGCGGCTGCCGCTGGTGCTGTTCGCCGAGGGCGGCGGCGGGCGCCCGGGCGACGTGGACATGCCGGTCGTCGCGGGGCTGGACTGCCGCGCGTTCGCACTGTTCGCGCAGCTGAGCGGCCTCGTCCCGCTCGTGGGGATCGCCTCGGGCTACTGCTTCGCGGGCAACGCCGCGCTGCTCGGCTGCTGCGATGTGGTGATCGCGAGCGAGGACGCGAGCATCGGCATGGGTGGCCCCGCGATGATCGAGGGCGGCGGGCTCGGCGTGTTCGAGCCTGGCGAGGTTGGCCCGATCGATGTGCAGGAGGCCAACGGCGTCGTGGATCTACGCGTCGCGGACGACGCGGCGGCGGTCGCGGCGGCCAAGCGTTACCTCGGCTACTTCCACGGGCCTACCGCGCCGGGCGAGATGCCCGACCAGACGCTGCTGCGAACGCTGATCCCCGAGCAGCGCAAGCGCGTCTACGACGTGCGCACCGTGATCGACGGGCTGTTCGACGTCGGCTCGGTGCTCGAGCTGCGTCGCGGCTTTGGCGCGGGCATGGTGACCGCGCTCGCGAAGCTCGACGGTCGGCCGCTGGGCGTCGTCGCCAACGTGCCTACACATCTCGGCGGGGCGATCGACGCCGAGGGCGCGGATAAGGCCGCGCGGTTCATCGGCATGTGCGACGCGTTCTCGCTGCCAGTGCTGTTCCTCTGCGACACGCCCGGCTTCATGGTTGGACCCGCGGCCGAGCGCACCGCGACCGTGCGCCACTTCGCGCGAATGTTCCTTGGCGGCGCGAACCTCAGCGTGCCCTGCGGCACGATCGTCCTGCGCAAGGGTTACGGCTTGGGCGCGCAGGCGATGGCGGGTGGCGGCTTTAAGGCGCCACTGTTCACGGTCGGCTGGCCGACCTCGGAGTTCGGTGGCATGGGCCTGGAGGGCGCCGTGCGCCTAGGCATGCGCCGCGAGCTCGACGCGGTCGAGGACTCCGCCGAGCGCGAGCGCCTGTTCGAGACGTTCGTCGGGATGGCCTACGAGCGTGGGCGCGGTATGAACATGGCGGCCTACGGAGAGATCGACGACGTGATCGACCCCGCAGACTCGCGCCGCTGGATCGCCACTTTGTTCGATGCGCGCCGCCCGCAATGGTGGGAGCGCGAGGGCAAGCGGCGCCCGTTCGTGGACGCCTGGTAGACGCGCTCAAAGGGTCGCTCACAGGCTCGCGCCGCTCCGCCGCAGGCCCCTTGTGCGCCGCCGGAGCGGCTGTATCATTCGTGACAGGCCGTCACCGACACGCCGGGATGGACCCGAAGTCCGCAGCACCGACACCTTTTGTCGCGCCGGTATCCGCGAGGAACTGGACCGAAGCCGATGATCACCGTCAACCGCCCTAACGCCTGCGCATGAGGACCTCGCGCGCCGTCGAGGATCTGCGCGCCGCGCTGGCTCCCGCGCGCCGCGCGGGCCAGTCGATCGGCCTGGTGCCGACGATGGGCGCGCTGCACGACGGACACATCTCGCTGATTCGTCGCGCGCGCCGCGAGTGCGACGTGGTGATTGTGACGCTGTTCGTGAACCCCTCTCAGTTCAACGAGCACTCAGACTTGGAGCACTACCCGCGCGACGAGCGCCGCGACGCCCAGCTTGCCTCCGAGGCGGGCGCTGACATCTTGTTCGCGCCCACGGTCGACGAGGTCTACCCCCCTGGCTTCTCCACGGCGGTCGAAGTGCTCGGGATCACCGAGCGTCTGGAGGGTGCTTCGCGAGGCGCGGAGCACTTCCGCGGCGTAAGCACGGTGGTGACGAAGCTGCTCGGTATGACCCAGCCAGACGTGGCTTACTTCGGCCAGAAGGACGCACAGCAGCTCGTGGTAATTCGTCGGCTCGTCACGGACCTGAACCTGCCGGTACGCATCCAGGCGTGTCCTACGGTGCGCGAGTCCGACGGCCTTGCGATGTCCAGCCGCAACGCCCGCCTGAGCGCCGAGCAGCGCGAGCGGGCCGTCGCGCTGTCCGAGGCGCTGCGCGCTGCGACACAGCGGGCCGCCGAAGGCGAGCACTCGGCCGAGGCGCTGCTCGACGTGGCTTGCGCGGCGATGCTCGCGCACGACGTGCAGCCCGAGTACTTGGAGCTCGTCGATCCCGAGAGCCTTCTGCCGGTGCGCGAGCTGAGCCAGGAGGCGTTGCTCGCGGTCGCGGCCCAGGTCGGCGAGACGAGGCTGATCGACAACGCGATCCTCAGGCCCGCTCCGGCAGCTGCACCCCACCCACATGAATCCGAACCCAGAAAGGCAATCGCCTGATGCAACGCACCATGCTCAAGTCCAAGATCCATCGGGCGACGATTACAGACTGCGACCTGCACTACGTGGGCTCGATCACGATCGACCCCGACCTGCTGGAGGCGGCGGACATCCTCGAGCACGAGCAGGTGCACGTGCTCGACATCGACAACGGCGCGCGTTTTGAGACCTACACGATCGCCGGAGAGCGCGGCTCCGGCGTGATGACGATCAACGGCGCCGCCGCTCGCTTGGTGCAGCGAGGCGACACGATCATCGTCGTCTCCTACGGCACCTACGACGAGGCCGACCTCGAGCGCTACGAGCCGCGCGTCGTGCATGTCGAGGCGCAGACGAATCGCATCATCACCGTCGACGACGCGGTGGCGACCCTGCTTACGCAGAGCGTCAACTGACGTCAGAGAGGAACCACCCCACATGTCAAGCCACCCCGATATTCAAGCCCCATCCGACCCCGGCAGGCTGCCGATGACCCTGCCGCTCCTGCTGGAAAAGAAGCGACTCGGCGAACCGATCGTGATGGTCACGGCCTACGACTTCCCGAGCGCTCGCGCCGCGGAGTCCGCGGGCGTCGACCTCGTGCTGGTCGGCGACTCCGCCGCGACCACGATGCTCGGCTACAACGCGACGACGCCCGTGGAGCTCGACGACATGCTCGTGCTCGCGCGCGCCGTGCGCCGCGGCTTGCGTACGCCGCTGATGATCGGTGATCTGCCGTTCGGCTCCTACGAGGTCTCCGACGAGCAGGCGATCTCCACAGCGATGCGCATGGTCAAGGAGGCCGGCTGCGAGGCCGTCAAGCTCGAGGGCGGCGGCGAGGCTTCGGTCAAGCGCGCTCGCGCGATCGTGAACGCGGGCATCCCGGTAATGGGCCACGTCGGCTTGACGCCGCAGACATCGACCGCGCTTGGTGGCTGGAAGGCCCAGGGCCGCACGGCGGCCGCGGCGGCGCGGATCGGCGCTGAGGCACTCGCCTTGCAGGAAGCCGGCTGCTTCGCGCTCGTGTTTGAGGCGATCCCCAGCGCGGTGACCGAGCAGTTGATGCCCCGTGTCGAGATCCCGGTGATCGGTATTGGCGCGGGCTCCGCCACCGACGGACAGGTGCTCGTGTTCCACGACCTGCTGGGCATTCGCGACGGCCTCGGCCCGCGCTTCGTCAAGCGCTACGCGAACATCCAAGAGGAAATGAACGCGGGCGTCTCGGCCTACGCGGAGGACGTGCGCACTCGCCGCTACCCCGGCCCAGAGCACACATACAAGATCGACCCCGCCGAGCTGGCCGAGTTGCAGGCCCAGCTGGGCTGAAGAGGCGCAGCGCGTCCCGCGTTTGGCTGAGGGCACCCGGCGCGGCCGAAGACGCGCGGCGTGGCCCGCGTTTGGCTTGACCACAGGACGGCTGTTTGTTTGAGCGTCACGGGCGCGGGTAAATCGCGCCCTGGCGCCGCCGCGTGGGCGGCTCGCCGACGGTAGTCAGGAATTTGAGCCCCAGCCCCGCTCCCCCGGAGCGGGGCTCGTCCATGTCCGAAGAAAGGAAGCTATGAAGCCGCGCATGCTCCTGCCGCTCACGCTTGCCCTGTTCGCGCTCCCGCTGCTCGCCGGCGCTTCGAGCGCCGCAGCCTGGGCGCCTGAGGGAAGCGCCACGATCCACCCGGGCGTGATGACGTTCACGAACGCGTCCTCGTTCTTGAACGGCGCCTCGCAGTGCACGGCGAACTTCGTCTTCACGGACTCGGCGGGCAACGTCTACCTCGGCCAGGCCGCGCACTGCTCCTCGACGGGCGAAGACACCGAAACCGATGGCTGCTCGACGAAATCACTGCCGCTCGGCACGCCGATCTACTCGGGTGACCTCATCAACGGCGGCGTGCAGGACGGCACGCGGATTGGCACGCTCGCCTACAACTCGTGGCTCACGATGCAGAAAGCGAAGGAGAAAGACGCGGAGACCTGCGCCTACAACGACCTCGCGCTAATCAAGATCGAACCCTCGCAGCTCGCCAACGTCAATCCGACGGTGCCGTTCTGGGGTGGGCCCGAAGCGCTGGCGCCCTCGGCCTCCACGCAGGGCGAACAGGTCTTCAGCTACGGCAACTCGATCCTGCGCCTCGGCGTCAGCGCGCTCAGCCCGAAGACCGGCGTGAGCCTCGGCGACCAGGAAGAAACCGGCGGCTGGAGCCAGCAGCTATACACGGTCACCCCGGGCATCCCCGGCGACTCGGGCAGCGGCTTCTTGAACGCCGCGGGCCAGGCGCTCGGCGTGCTCTCGACCGTCGAGTTCGCGCCGCTGCCCGCGGCTAACGGCGTGGGCACCCTGGCAAAGGAGCTGGCCTACGCGAACACGGCGACCGGCCAGGGCTACCAGCTCGCGAGCGGCACCGCGCCTTTCAACCCGCTGCCGGTACCCGGTTCCTGATCTGACAGCCCCCCGGCGAGCCGCTCGTTTCCCTATGCGAGCGGCTCGCCGAAGCGCTCGGCGAACGCGAACTCCTCCACCGGACGTCGCGCGAGGTTTTTCGGCCAGGGGTCCGCACGGTGCCCCACGCCGATGTGCGCCGCGAGCGCGACGTCCTCAGGTATCCCCAGCAGCTCCCTGACCTCGGCCTCGGCCGGGACAAGCAGCGTGGTCATCGCCGCGCCGAGGCCCTCGGCGCGCAGCGCGAGCAGCAGGTTCTGTACGAATGGGTAGATCGAAGCGCCACCCACGATGCTCTGGCGTGGCAGCTTCGCGTCGGTCACCGCGAGGTCGGCCAAGCGCACGCCGATCACCAGATGCACGGGCAGCTCGTCCATCCGTTCGGCGTATTCGTTCGCGCCGCGGATCATTCGCAGGCGCACCGCATCGACCCCCTCGGGCTCGGCGAGCATCTTCGCGCCGCCGGTCAGCTCCATGTAGTCCCGCCAGTGCGGCAGGTACAGGTCGCGGATCGCCCGGCGCCGGTCGAGGTCGCGCACGACGACCACGCGCCAGCCCTGGCGGTTGCCACCGCTCGGGGCGAAGCGAGCATTCTCCAGCGCGCGGTGCAGCGCCTCGGGCGCGACGGGCTCCGCCGTGAAGCGACGGCTCGTCGGCGCGCAGCGCATCGCCTCATAGAGGTCCATGGCGGCAGGCTAGCGACTAGACCTCGCCGCCGCGAGTCGGCGCCTCAGGCCGACTCCGGCGGATACTCCACGTGGCGGATCACCTTCGCCGGCAGCCCCGCCGCGATCGAGAACGGCTCCACGTCGCGGGTGACAACGCTGTTCGCGCCGATCACGCAGCGCTCGCCGATCGTCACGCCGCTCGTCACGACGACGTTCGCGCCGAGCCAGCAGTCATCGCCGATCCGCGTCGGCCCCTTGCTCTGAAAGCCTTGCCAGGTGATCGGCTTGTGCGGGTCATCGAAGCGATGGTTCGCGTCCGAGACAAAGCAGCCGTTCGCGAGCATGCAGTGCTCGCCGATCTCGACAAGCTCCTCCGCCGCAACCATCACCTCTTTGTTCAGAAATGTGCCGCCGCCGATCCGCACGCGCGCGCTGCCCGGAGCCGTGATCCACACTCCGGGCTCGAACAGCACTTCGGGACCGACCTCCAGGCGCCCCTCGCGCAGCGCCTCCAGCACGTTTCCATGCAGCGGCCAGCGCGCGAAGGCGCCGCGACGCATCAGCTCCCAGTGGATGCGTGCGCGGTTCCAGGGAACTGAGTTGCGTTCATACCACCGCCACTTCTGCAACCAGAGGCGCGCCTGCGCCGCGAGCTCTGGCGCAGGAGCCGGGGCGCCGTTCGCCACGCCCGGCTCGCTCAAGCGGCGACCTTCGCCGCGCGTTTGCGGCGCGGCGCTTTTGCGGACGTGCGTTTGACCGTCGGCGTCAACAGCTCCGCGAGAAACTGGCCGGTGTGCGAGCCCGGCTCCGCGGCGACCTCCTCGGGGGTACCCACCGCGATCGCAAGGCCGCCCTCCTCCCCGCCCTCGGGTCCCATGTCGATGATCCGATCCGCCGACTTGATGATGTCGAGGTTGTGCTCGATCACCACGACGCTGTTGCCCGCGTCGACCAGCCGCTGCAGCACCTCGAGCAGGCGCTGGACGTCCGCGAAGTGCAATCCGGTCGTCGGCTCGTCAAGGATGTACAGCGTGCGGCCCGTCGCCACCTTCGACAGCTCGGTCGCGAGCTTCACCCGCTGAGCCTCACCACCCGAGAGCGTCGTCGCCGGCTGGCCGAGCCGCACGTAGCCGAGCCCCACCGCGTCGAGCGTCTCCAGGCGGCGGCGGACCTTCGGGATGTGCTCGAAGAACTTCAGCGCTTCCTCGACCGGCATGTTCAGCACGTCGGCGATGCTCTTGCCCTTGAAGCGGACTTCCAGCGTCTCGCGGTTGTAACGCTTACCGTGGCACTGCTCGCAAGGCACATAGACATCGGGCAGGAAGTGCATCTCGATCTTGATCTGCCCGTCGCCGCGGCAGACCTCGCAGCGCCCGCCCTTCACGTTGAAGCTGAAGCGACCCGGCTTGTAACCGCGCGCGCGGGCCTCCTGGGTCTTTGAGAACAGGTCACGGATCACGTCGAACAGGCCCGTGTACGTCGCGGGGTTCGAGCGCGGGGTGCGCCCGATCGGCGACTGGTCGACCGCAATGATCTTGTCCAGCTGGTCGAGGCCATGAATCGCGCGGTGCGCCCCGGGGCGTTGCCGGGCACGGTGCAGGCGGTTAGCCACGGCCTTGTAGAGCACTTCGTTCACCAGCGTCGACTTGCCCGAGCCCGAGACGCCCGTCACACACGTGAGTACGCCGAGCGGCACGTGCACGTCGATGTCGCGCAGGTTATGTTCGCTCGCGCCACGGATCTCGATGTAGCCGTTCGGCGTGCGTCGCTTCGCCGGGACGTCGATCGTGCGCGTGCCCGCGAGGAACTGGCCTGTGAGCGAACGCTTGACCCGCTGCACCTGCGCGGCCGTGCCCTGCGCGACGATCTCCCCGCCGTGCTCGCCCGCCCCCGGCCCGAGGTCAACGAGGTGGTCGGCACAACGCATCGTCTGCTCGTCGTGCTCGACCACGATCACCGTGTTGCCGAGGTCGCGCAGACGCTCGAGCGTCGCGATCAGCTTGGAGTTATCGCGCTGATGTAGCCCGATCGAAGGCTCATCGAGGATGTAGAGCACGCCCACGAGCGAGGAGCCAATCTGCGTCGCCAGGCGGATGCGCTGCGCCTCGCCGCCCGAGAGCGTCGAGGCCGCGCGATCCATCGAGAGGTAGCCGATGCCCACGTTCTCCAGGAACTGCAGCCGCTCGGAGATCTCGCGCAGGATCAGCCGCGCGACGTGACGATCGGTCTCAGACAGCTCGACATCCTGTAGCCACTCAAGCGCCCGTCGCGCCGAGAGCGCGCAGAAGTCCTCGATCCGCGTCCCGCCCACAAGCACCGCACGCGACTCCGCGCGCAGCCGCGCGCCATCGCACACCGGGCACGCACGCAGCGACATGTACTCCTCGATCTTCTCCCGCGTCCACTCCGAGTCGGTCTCGCGATAGCGGCGCTCGAGGTTCTTCACGATCCCCTCAAAGCGCGTCGCGTAAGAACGTCGGCGGCCATAGCGGTTGCGATAGGTGACTTGCAACGGCTCGCCGTTCGTGCCGAACAGGAACAGGTCTTTCTGTTCCTTAGAGAGGTTTTCCCAGGGCTCTTCCAGGTCGACGTCGTAGCGCTCGGCGATCGCCTCGGTGACCTGCTCGTAGTAGTTGGAGCTGCTGTTTGCCCAGGGCACAATCGCCCCTTCGCCGATCGACAGACTTGGGTCGGGTACGACCAGCTCGGGGTCGATCTCCATCTGTGAGCCCAGACCCGTGCAGTGATCACATGCTCCGTGCGGTGAGTTGAACGAGAAGATCCGCGGCTCCAGCTCGACCAGTGAAGGACCGTGCTCAGGGCAGGCGAAGCGCTCGGAGAACGTGAAGATCGTGCCTGGCTCGGGCATCTCGCCCGGGACGATCTGCGCCGCGGCAGCGCGCGCCGCCGTCGCGCCCTTCACGCCTTTGGTCTCACCGTCCGGCGCATCCGCCGTATCGCCCTGGCTCGATCGTCCGACTATCTCAATCTCCACCAACCCGTCCGCCAGACCGACCGCGGTCTCGATCGAGTCGGCCAGGCGCTTACGTACGTCGTGGCGCATCACCAGGCGGTCGACCACCACCGAGATGTCGTGCTTGTAGCGCTTATCGAGCACGATCGACTCCTCGAGCATGCGAATCCGCTCGTCGATCTTCACGCGCGCGAAGCCGTCTGCACGCAGATCGTCCAACAGCTTGCCGTACTCGCCCTTGCGCCCACGCACGACCGGCGCGAGCACCATGAAGCGCGTGCCCTCCGCCAGCTCCATCGCCTGGTCGATGATCTGCTCCGCCGACTGGCCCACGATCGGCCGTCCACAGATCGGGCAATGCGGCTTGCCGACGCGCGACCACAGCAGACGCAGATAGTCGTAGATCTCCGTAACCGTGCCCACCGTCGAGCGCGGGTTGCGCGACGTCGTCTTCTGGTCGATCGAGATCGCCGGCGATAGACCCTCGATCGAGTCGACGTCCGGCTTGTCCATCTGGCCCAGGAACTGGCGTGCGTACGCCGACAACGACTCGACATAACGACGTTGCCCCTCGGCGTAGATCGTGTCGAACGCCAGGCTCGACTTGCCCGAGCCCGAGAGCCCCGTTATGACGACCAGCGCGTCGCGCGGCAACGACAGCGAGATGTCCTTGAGATTGTGCTCGCGCGCCCCTGAGACGACTATCTGATTGCCGGTCGGCATCCGACAGTCATTCTATGAGGCCGAACAGATGTTCGGGTGCGCGATTTGCGCAAAGAGCGGGCTTGCTTGGAACCCTCAGCCCTCTATGGCCGCGAAGACCTCGTCCACCAGCTTCGCCCGGTCCGCGAGCTTGAAGTTCTCCGCCAGGTAGCGATCGGCCTCGGCACGCGACTCGCCGTTCAGTGCCATGTTCAGAGCGACCAGACGCGCACTGTCCAGATCGCCGCTATCGGTCACGGGGGCAGCGGGCTCGCTCGCCGGGCCAGGCACCGGCGCCTCGGGGTCGACGTGCACGTCCGGGTCCGCGCTGTCGGCGGGCGAAAGTGGTGGCGGGCTCGTCCGCGCAGGCTTGATCTGTGGCGCCGCCGCGCCGGACGCGGGCGGCGGAAGCGGAAGGTCCGCGGCGGTCGGCGCAGCGCTCGCCCGCGGCGCGGGCGAGTTGAGGCTCGGCGGCGTGGGCACCGCTGGTTGCGCGGCCTCCTTCGCCACTGCGCGCGTGACCAGCTGGCCCGCTGCTGCGTCGTACAGCTCGGCCATGTTCGTCTCGACCGCCTCGAGGTCGGCTGCCAGGCGCCCGGCGCCCGAGCGCAGGCTGTCCACGAGCGCGCCCACCTCACCATCCATCCCATTCACACGAGCGAGCAGCGCGCTCGTCGCCTGAGCCACCGCGGCTCCATGGGCACGGGCCTGCTCGATCGCCTCCTCGCGCGTCTGCGCCGCGTCGCGGTCGGCATCGTCGCGCGTGCGACGCGCGCTTTCGCGCGCCTGCTGCTCGATCTCCGCCGCCGCGGCCTCTGCCGCCGCGAGGATGCCCTGCACCTGAGTACCCGCGGTTGAAGCCAGCGATGGCTCCGAGCCTCCGCCGCGTTCGCGCTGCAGCTGCTCGATCTCGCTCGCCAGCGCGCGCAGGTGGGCATCCACGGCCGCGGGCTCATAGCCGCGCCTGGCGATCGGGAAGTCGCGCCGCTCGATCGCTTGCCGGTCGATGTTCACGGCGGCCATCCTAGCCCGCGGTGGCGCCGGAAGCGCCGGCCTCCGTGGCCTGGATCTCCCGCAGGTCGCGGCGCAGCTCGCGCAGCTCGTCGCGCAGTTGCGCCGCGTACTCGAAGCGCAGCTCGTCCGCCGCCTGGATCATCTCCTCCTCCAGCTCGACGATCATCTTCTCCAGCTCGTGCTGTGGCATCTCCTCGGCTTTGCCGCGCTTGGCCGTGCGCCGTTTGCGCCCACGCGGAACCTTCGAGTCGCCCTGGAGGAACTCGGCGATGTCCGAGATGCCCTTGACGATCGTCGCCGCCGTGATCCCGTGCTGTTGGTTGTAGGCGATCTGAATCGCACGGCGGCGCTCGGTCTCGGAGATTGCCGCGCGCATCGCCTTGGTCTCTTTGTCCGCGTACATCAGCACCGTGCCCTCGACGTTGCGCGCCGCGCGCCCGATCGTCTGGATCAGAGAGGTCTCCCCACGCAGGAAGCCCTCCTTGTCAGCATCGAGGATCGCCACGAGCGAGACCTCCGGCAGATCGAGCCCCTCGCGCAGCAGGTTCACCCCAACGAGCACGTCGTACTCCCCCAGGCGCAGGTCGCGGATGATCTGGATCCGCTCGAGCGTGTCGATCTCCGAGTGCAGGTAGCGGGTCTTGAAGCCCATCTCCAGCAGGTACTGCGAGAGGTCCTCGGACATCTTCTTCGTCAGCGTCGTGACTAGCACGCGCTCGTCGCGATCGACGCGCTTGCGCACCTCGTTCATCAGGTCGTCGATCTGGTTCTTAGTCTCGCGTACCTCGACCTGCGGGTCGACAATCCCCGTAGGACGCACGATCTGCTCGACAACGCGGGTCGAACGTGTCCGCTCGTACTCACCCGGGGTCGCTGAGACGAACAGCATTTGGGGTGTGATCGAGAGATACTCGTCGAACTGCTGCGGGCGGTTGTCAAGCGCGCTCGGTAGTCGAAAGCCGTAGTCGACCAGCGTCTGCTTGCGCGAGCGGTCGCCCTCGTACATGCCCCCGATCTGTGGCACCGTCTGGTGGGACTCGTCGATGAAGCAGATGAAGTCGTCGGGGAAGTAGTCGATCAGGCAGTAAGGGCGCTCGCCTGGCTGGCGTTTGTCGAGGATCCGTGAGTAGTTCTCGATCCCCGAGCAGAAGCCCATCTCGCGCAGCATCTCCATGTCGTACTGCGTGCGCTGGCGCAGGCGATGGGACTCCAGCAGCTTGCCTTCGGACTCAAGCTGCTCGCAGCGCTCGTTTAGCTCGCGGCCGATCTCTTCGACCGCGCTCTCGATCGTCCCCTCCTTGACGTTGTAGTGCGTCGCTGGCCAAATCGCCACGTGCTCGAGGTCGTCTTCGAGCAGCTCGCCCGTCAGCGGGTCGAAGTGCTGCAGGCGCTCGACCTCGTCGCCGAACAGCGTCGCGCGGAACGCCGTCTCCGCATATGCCGGGAACACCTCGAGCGTCTCGCCTCGCACACGAAAGCTCCCGCGCGAGAGCACCTGGTCGTTACGCGTGTACTGGATCGAGACCAGTTTGCGCAGCAGTTTGTCGCGATCGATTTCCTCGCCGCGACGCAGGATCTGCATGTTCATCTCGTACGTCTCGGGCGAGCCGAGGCCATAGATGCAGGAGACCGAGGCAACCACGATCACGTCGCG
>Ga0335073_10007738_pt1 | contig 15069 bp, 13 predicted proteins | sample Lox_Sample_22_FD_207093 | JGI IMG/M metagenome (GOLD analysis project Ga0335073, IMG submission 207093) | Soil microbial communities from Loxahatchee National Wildlife Refuge, Florida, United States - Lox_Sample_2.2 | ecosystem: Environmental > Terrestrial > Soil > Wetlands | place: USA... | reverse complement strand
TCTTCTGAAGTTTTTTGTCTACTACACGGTCGTAACCAGCTCCAGCTCCAGCTTGCAAAGTGGCAGGCACAAATCCAGCTACGGGAACTCCAGTTAGGCCACCGAAAACACTGTCAAGAATAACTTCCCCCAATTTGAGCTTCTTTGCTAAGTCATCTTTGCCCTAAAGAACATACTTTCGGATAGCTGCCATCGTTAATCCGACTTGGATCCCCCTATCCCGATCATCTGACCAACTGGGGTTAGAGAGCATCGTGTGAAAAAGCTGGCTGAGGTCCTTTCGCTGCCCGTTGTTAATATCTTCCGTACGTCCTATCAGGAAAGCGACAATGTCTCCCATCCGGCTTGCGGATTCCGATGGGCTGAGACTGCGACCGTGGTGATGCGCAATGTTGCGTGCCGTTGCGTGAACGAGGTACGGAATATCCTTGACAGTTAAGAAAGGTGGTTGGCAGAATAGTTGCAGTTCTTTCATCGTTTCAGGAACTGCTAGGCCTACGAGTTCTGAGTACAGGCGATGATTTCCTCTCAATGCCACGGCGATGGCCATCATGGACGATAACGTAACATCCGAATGCCACTCCGCGCCTGGGCGAGGCTTTTCCATAGAGATGAAGCGTCCTGTGGCATCAACGACACATATCGACGATCGGCTCGGCTAAGCGAGTCCAACGCTTTCGGGTTCAGAACTTGCACTTTGATTGAAGTTGGATGGTCCGGTAACGCCTCAAAGAATTTTTCAAACTCATCATGGGTCCATCTCTTGCCAAATTCGGGCACATTTGTGACTTTGCGACGATCGAAGAAGCCCCTGACTCTTGGGGGTGTGAGTGCTCCTAATGGGGTCTGGAGCCAACCATTGTTGTCAACATCGTCCAAGATCAAGTTTTCTCCACTGCGCACAAAATCGTCATTCGCCATTGAGGAGGTAGCCTGGACGGATATATCAACAACAGTTTCATCAATGTCGTCCGATTTCGAGGTCAAGTTGTTCTCAGCATGCTCAGTTCCGTTGAGAACGATGCGACGCCTCTTTACTGCTGTTGCTAGTTTTTCAATGGCTAACTCTGTATCATCCCAGCCGAGACAGTTATCTGTGATGCTAACGCCATACTTAAGAGCACTCGTGCCCTCTTTTGGGATCCCCTGGCTACCTATGAACCTGGCAGCTAAGTCATTGTCATTTTGTGCAGTGAATAAACTCACCCTCGTTGTTGATCACAACTCCTACGATTGACGTGTCCCCGCTAGAGATCTGACTAGCTGCAAATTGAAGCTGTTCCTCGTACTTGTTTAGGGAGTTTCCATGACCACAATCCAGCATGAATTTCATCGGAACAACAGCGGTTTCCAGTGCTTACTTGACTTCTGCAATGCTCTTTGCATCATAATACCCTGCAAGGACGATAAAACAGTCTTCGTTCCCGTCAGTACAAGCTACAGCAGCAATCCCGGGTAAAGTCATTGTCAAGAAAGTCTGTGATTGTTTAGAGGCATTTATCGCATCGATTGCGACGCGGAGGGTACCGTCACTTCCATTTCTGAAGGCAACAGGGAAAGGTAGGCCACTGGCAAGCCGACGATGTAGTTCGTTTTCCGTAGCTCTCGGGCCCACTTCACCCACCGAAACTATTTCTTCCAGAAATCTTGGGTAGAGTGTCTACTATTTCGGTGGCAATTGGCATTCCCTGCTCTACAATACCCACGAAGAGTTTTCTTGCTGTCCTTAGGCCATTGTTGATATTGAATGTGTTGTTGACATTTGGGTCATTGATAAGTCCCTTCCATGAAGCACTTGTTCTTGGATTCTCAACATTACATCGCATAACAATCAAGAGATCATCCACGTATTTTTCCTTTAGCGTTTTTAACTTCCGGCAATATTCCAAGGCGGCAGAAGGATCGTGAATTGAACACGGTCCAACAAACAATAGCAATCTTTGATGTGCGTCGCTACCATGGATTGTAGATACTACACCCTCTCGAGTAGTAAAAACTGTCTTGTAATGTCGATCTTCTAAAGGAATCTCGTGCTTAAGAAGGTTTGGTGGTGCAATAGGGTTGTAGCTGCGAACTAAGCTGTATTAGTAGGCGTTGTATCATCAAAGTTTTAGGTCTATCGCTGTACTTCTCCAGTCCTCATTCGAGTTCCTGACCCCGAGGGTTCGATTTTCAATGTAGAACTAGTTTTGGTCAGCGCTGATATAAGCCAATCGTAAATCCTTCCAGCCTCAAGACTCCTTGCTTACAACCTTGTTGCTCGACTGCATCGTCTTTAATTGGCACAGTAGTTATACACAAGGAAGATGGTAGTAAGGCATAGAAGCTCGAGTCCTCGATGCCGGAAGGACAGGCAAACAACCTATAGCCATTGACAGGGAAATGACGAGTATGAAGCATTACGCAAGTACCTTCTGGAAACGGAGGAAATGATGTCTAGATCAAAGGTTCAATTAGGGTAAGGTAACCTGGATCCCATAAATACCTTATGCAACTCAAGCAAGAACGAATGCGATAAGCCAGGAAAGGCTTCACTTTTGAATAATTAGTCTCTCCCATTCTATCGTGGCCCGCACCTTATATCTGCCACGTCATTGAGGCTGAGCCCCCTTTTGACCGCCATGGAGACCTTTGGCTCAGCCTACTGCACTATTGCTGCAAACTTGGCCTCGGACTGGAATCGCGGACTTCTTCTATAAGAGTCTGCTCCTGCTATTATGGATGGCTATCAATATGGAGGACTGATTTGCACATGCGACACTAACAATAAATCTAACTTCGATAATGTCATTGGGATCCAAGGGCCCGACAAGTGCCTTATTCCGCTGGTGTCAGAAGCGGGTGATAACCACCATCGGAGAATTGGAGCTGGGATGATCATAGAATCAGAAGAATTATGAGTTGTGTGGAGGCTTTGGAGCGGTTTGAAGTCAAAGTACCTTAGCACGGCGTGTGTTCCATCACGCATGGGGACGTTACTCTAGTATATCCGATAAGATTGGATCCTCACTAAGGCTGTCGAGATTGGTGATGAACATGTGCAGAAGCGCCACGAATAAACCAAATTCGAGGCCGTCGAAAGACATACAACATCCTCCGTATTAAACATGGTTTTGTACGTAAATTTAACTACGTAACCACTTTTTAATCTAAGCGGTGGCATGGGAAATGAGCAAAATCAGGCCAGCGAAGCAGAGCACCAAGAATTGTGTTGCCTACGTACCAATCCCTGTATCTACCGAGAGCATAGGGTTGATGCATCGAAAGCGTAACTCGCCAGCGCGAAACCGCTTTTCCTGAGCGTTCTACCGCTTCGTTTTCACGACATGAGACTTCCCTTGAGTGCTGCTGCTCATTGACACTTGTACAGTATCGTATAGTGTTTAGGCAGCGAAGTTTGTAGGAAGCAAAGGTCTTGGACCGTCCTTTTGACTTATCATCACACCAGCCATTGTTGGTTTCGTCCGCTTTTTTTGTCAACAAGACCAAGTCCATCTACTCTCATCCTAATACTTCATCTCTCGCGCATTACCTGAGCTAGGAATCTCTGTCTGGCAAAATGACTATGTCAAGCGGCCTCGATGGGAAGGAAGAAGAGGATCAGGGGGAGGCAAAACTATCCAATTACTTCGTAAGTCTCAACTGAATATACCGTATGATTGGAATGAGCTGAAGTTGTTCTCTGAAGCGCATCTTGGCGTATGGCACCTCTTTGGACTATTTCCTTATGGGATTGTGCCTCACAACTGCCATTGGAGCTGGAGCGGTAAGTAATGCCTCATACGGCCTCATGAAAACTCTTAACAACTTTACTCCTAGGCAATGCCTGCCATGATCCTCATCTTTGGAAGATTGGTCAACAACTTTACCGGTTATTTTACTCCTGGGAGTACGGTCACTCGAGCGGACTTTCAGAAAGCGGTCGACAACAATGCACTCTACCTCGTCTATATCTTCATCGGCAAATGGGTTCTAGGGTACATCAGCCTGCTCTGTATCCGCATAACTGGAATGCGCATCTCGGCAGCATTGCGATTGGCATACCTCAGAGCTCTCTTTGCACAACCTATCTCGCGTGTTGACAAGGTTTCGCCAGGGAAGGTCTCTAGCAGGATTACGACATCCTCAAACACCATTCAGCTCGGTATCTCTCAGCAGCTCTCCCTCTTTGTACAAGCTGTCACCTTCACAGTTGGAGTTTACGTGATCGCATTTATCAAAAGCGCGCTCTTGACTCTTGTTGCAAGTGCTTGCATCCCCTTCATCCTCTTCTGCTATGGCATTACGTTGCCAATTTTCATTAAGATTCACAAAAAGACCGAAAGTATGCTGGAAGAAGCGTCATCTTTGTCGTTTGAAGTCTTCAACTCGATCCGAATCGTCATCGCATTCGGAGCGGAAGACCGACTTCACGGTCGTTATGCGTCCATTTTGGATCGTGCAGCTCATAATGAGCAAAAAGCTGCTCCCCTCATGGGCTGTATGATGGGCCCGATGTTCTTCTCCAACTTCGCTTCGATGGCACTTACATTTTGGTTTGGTATTCATCAGTACAACCACCATCATATAAGCAGCGTAGGTTCGATTGTAGTGTGAGTGCTTCGTAAGCGAACGACGGCTCCATGTTAAGCTAACTCTTTCCAGGGTGCTGTTTTCAGTTATCATGGCGGTTTCTCAAATCGGTCGGATCTGGGGACCAATTATGGCCATAGCCAAAGCTGCGACGGCTTCCTCGGCGTTGTTCGAAACCATAGACGCTCACGCGCCCGACACTTCAGGTCTAAAAGCACCTAATGTCCAACTGGATGTGGATATTATCTTCGAGAACGTTTTCTTCGTTTACCCAAGCCGTCCCGACGTCCAAGTCCTACATAACCTCACCACGACGTTCGAAGCTGGCAAAGTCACGGCAATTGTTGGACCTTCAGGATCTGGCAAAAGCACCATTGTCGGTCTTATCGAACGATGGTACGATCTTGATCGATCATCTTCTGGCCCACAGAGTAGTTCAGAAGGGCCAGTCACTCTTGAAAAGAGCCACCTCATTGAGTCAGAATCTGGTGTGATTCGGATTGGTGATACCGACCTCCGGGACATCGATGCCAAATGGTGGCGATCTCAGATTGGCCTCGTCCAACAAGAGCCATTCCTCTTCAACGACACGATATTCAATAATGTAGCGTATGGCCTCTGCGGTACACAATGGCAAGACATATCAGACAAGGAGAAACTCGAGATGATTGTGGAGGCATGCAAGGAAGCATATGCCGATGAATTCATCAGCCGTCTACCAAAGGGCTACGATACCATTGTCGGCGAGTCTGGTATCAAGCTGAGTGGTGGCCAGAGACAGCGTCTGGCCATCGCCCGATCAATAGTCAAGCGACCACCCATTCTTATTCTGGATGAAGCGACGAGTGCGATCGACGTACGAACAGAACGTATAGTCCAGCAAGCTCTTGATCGTGTCGCACAGAATAGAACCACCATCGTCATCGCCCACCGTCTCTCCACAATCAAAAGAGCAAACAAAATTGTTGTGCTTAGGCACGGTAGAGCCGTCGAAGAGGGCACACATGAGGAACTTCTGCGAGACGAGGACGGCGTCTATTATAATCTCGTAAATGCACAATCCCTCATAATGGGCAACGACGAACTATCTGAGGAAGATTCCGTTGGTGTCGACCTCTTCGCAGTGCCATCAAACAAGAACGCAGAAGTAGATGTCGTTCTACCCTCCGCTCCGCTCCAAGAACTGTCGGACGATGCTAAACCCTACAAGCGACTAAATGTTCTTAGCAGTATCGGTCTGAGCATCTACGAGCAACGTAATAATTGGTTCCTTTACTGCGTCGTATTACTCGGAGCCTTGGGTGGTGGCGTCGTGTTCCCTCTACAGGCGTACATCTTGGCCAAGCTTATCAATGTCTTCACGCTGCCGATGTCAGAGCTTGTCAGCCAGGGGAACCATTGGTCGCTTATGTTCTTTATTGAGGCCATCGGAGTCGGGATAGCATACTTCATGCTCGGGTGGGGGAGCCACCTCACTTCCATCGCCGTCGCTACGTACTACCGGAAGGAGTACCTCGGGAACTTCCTGCGCAAGCGGGTACCGTTCTTTGATGCCGAAGGTCACTCTGCTGGATCCCTGACATCGCAGCTCTCAAACGACCCGCACCAGATTGAAGCTCTTCTGGGCACAGAGATGGGCATGGCGCTTGTCTCAATAGTCAACGTCCTTGGGTGCATCACTATCTCTCTTGTCTTCGGGTGGAAGTTGAGCCTCGTAGGCATCTTCACCGTTATGCCTATCATCCTACTAGCCGGATACTACCGCATCAAGTTGGAAATGGAGTTTGAGAATTTAAACGCCAGTGTGTTCACTGAGAGCAGCCAGTTTGGTACTGAGGCCGTCGGTGCCTTTCGTACTGTCACGAGCCTCATAATGGAAGATGTAGTTGTTGACAGGTACGCGACACTCCTGAAGACGTATGTCCGGGCCGCAACGAAGAAAGCGCTACCAGGAACCATTGTGTTTGCTTCGAGTGACAGCATCGAGATGCTTTGTCAAGCTCTGGTGTTCTGGTATGGCGGACGACTCATGGCAAGTCATGAGTACACCATCATTCAGTTTTATGTCATATACATGGCCGTTGTCCAAGGCAGCCAGGCGGCAGGCATGTGGTTCAGCTTCAGCCCGAACTTTGCGGAAGCCGCCGCTGCGACAAATCGAATCGTCAAGATAAGGCCACCACTGGACGATGAGAGCCGCACTCCAAAGCCCTTCCAGGCTGAGAAGGAAAGCTTCGGGATTGAGTTCAAGGATGTACACTTTACCTATAAGAGTCGATCGATTCCGGTGCTCACGGGACTCAACCTGAAAATTGAGCCCGGTCAGTTCGCAGCTCTTGTTGGAGCCTCAGGATGTGGAAAGTCTACCATCGTCAGCTTACTGGAGCGGTTCTACGATCCTGACTCGGGCACTATTGTTTGCGGAGAGCAAGACATCACAACGGTGAGCGCAAAAGCATATCGAAGCAATCTATCGTTGGTCGCGCAAGAATCTACGCTGTACGAAGGAACAGTCAAGGAGAATGTGGTGTTGAGTGTAGAAGACGCGGATGCCACGGACGAAGCGGTTGTGCAGGCATGCAAAGATGCTCAGATACACGATTTCATTGTTTCTCTGCCCGAGGGATATGCTACCAAGCTTGGTCCAAAGGCAGTGCAATTGAGTGGAGGCCAAAGACAGCGACTGGCCCTCGCAAGAGCGCTCCTCAGGAAACCCCAAGTGCTTCTCCTGGACGAAGCAACGTCCAGCTTGGACTCGGAGTCGGAGAAGCTAGTTCAGGAAGCAATTGAACGTGCCGCTGAAGAAGGAGCTCGGACTGTCGTTGCGGTTGCCCATCGACTTGCCACAATTCAGAATGCCGACGTCATCTTCGTGATAGGAAGCGGAAAGGTGCTAGAGCAGGGCGTTCATCACGATCTGCTGAAGAAGAGAGGGATATACTATCAAATGGTAGGTTCCACCGAATTTTCGGCATTGCGTGCCTTTATGCTAACGGGACACAGTGTCAAGCACAAGCCCTCGACCGATGATCGGCGAAAGTTGCAGTGTAATTTCTGAACTGCGCACGGCGTTGCGCGGACTCCTCGCTTCCATGGACATATCCGTGCTGAAATAGCAGTAATGTCCGCAATGCTATGTTGTTAAATTGTACGATAGCGAGTTGTCGACATATGTACTCTATACAATAACTGTTGGATTTTTTTTTTTTGCTTTTTTTTAAACAGCTCAAGGACACCCCACTATATCGTAGCAGGTACGGAGTATTGACGGCGAATATGCGGATAGATAAGAGCGTTGGAAAGCTGGAAAGGACGATGTACATAAACGCATTCTCAGCCCTACTCCATAAGAATTTTGACTGGTTCAATTTCCCAGCCACTCTTGAACTTTTGAGGGGTCCATTAAAAATAGCCCGGCCAAGTGGTTGGACGGCGTTGACCCTTTGATACGCATCAAGAGTCAGCTATATCAACGAAACACTCCTGTGAAATACATAGGATGTGAGAGCGGTCGCTGATGTGCGTTGAGAGCGGGTCTTAATGCAACGCTCGGCTCGTATCCAGCGTGATGCTTAATTAAATTGGCTGTAGCGTGCTCATTGCATCCGTCCCCGTTGCGCTTCCGTTGCGCTTGACGGTCGCCTTATCGTCCAAAAAGCCACTCACTAGACCGGACTGGGATTGCGATGGGGATGGGTGGACGCGGCCCCAATATTCGCTCACGCTCCTAAAAGCTACACACTGCTCTAATCAACCACTTTTGCCCACTTACTCAGCCCTCATCCTCTATCCCTAGGCGCTCCGCTGCCGTTTCCATTCGCTATTCCATCTTGCGGCAGCTCAATCTTCCTTACTCTACCGTTGGCGGTAGCCCAGTACCTTATTTCCTCCCTCACTTTGCTTCACACCACAGCGTACCTTACCTGCCAAGACGCCTGCGACTACCTTCAGCCGTAATCGCGCCTGCTTCTACGGCCCAGTCTTGGCCCACGTTGGCCTTGATAGACATTCTCACCCAGGGAGACGAGAGACACCTCGTACTCTCTTCCTAAGCGAGGATTAGAGCCTTCATGATGCATTCAGACGTGCGGTTCCGATTGCTCCTATCCTTTCTCGCTTTGTTGAGTCTATCTCACGCCTTCTATATACCAGGTAGAGCCTCTTGACACGCGGCATTGGCTATCAATTTACTCACGGCGATCAGGCTGGTCCATCAAGAAATTCCGCGACGGCGACGTCCTCCCTGTCTTCTACAACAAGGTCTTTTCCGACCAATCCGAGCTGCAGTATGCCTATTCAGAACTCCCTTTCGTGTGCCCGTCGAGTGGCCGCAGACGTGGTGATGGCTGGACCAGCGGAACCAGCATTGGCCTGAACCTTGGAGAAGTCCTTCGAGGAGATCGCATCGTTGTGTCGGATTATGAGCTGGTCATGGGTGAGGATCAGGAAGCTCGTTATCTGTGCAGCATCCAAGTCGATAACAAAGCCCTGATACGCGCCCGCAACCTCATCAAGGATAATTATCTTGTTGAATGGATAGTGGACAACCTTCCGGGCGCGACTAGTTTTGTCACCACCGACAAGAGCCGGAAGTACTACGCTGCTGGCTTCAAACTCGGCTACGAAGAGTTCGATAGACAAACCGGGAAAATGCACTATTATCTGTACAATCACGTCACAATTGTCATCAGATATCGACGTGCACCAGGAAGAGCTGGCGACAATGGCCAAAAGGTCGTTGTGGGCTTTGAGGTTTACACCCGAAGCATCACCGCGGATGATCGCAACAAGACGACCGGTCTTCCACCCGATCTATATGCGGTCGAATCTGGCTTTGAGCTTGACATGAGCGCAAACAAGACATTTCACGGAAGCGAGGACGAAGCGCTTCTGACCATTCCATACTCCTATTCGGTCTATTTCCGCGAAGACGAGCGCATCGAGTGGCGCAATCGCTGGGACCTGTATTTCGAAACCCAAGACGACGACTCGAGCATTCACTGGTTCGCCATTGTCAATTCCATCATCATCTCTGGCCTCCTGACCGCCGTTGTCGCCGTCATCTTCACTCGCACCATCCGTGGCGAAATCAAGGGATACAATGAGAACGCACTAGAGGACGGCAAGTTCAAACTCAAGGTCCGCAAAGGCACGCGAACACCCCGCAAGAGTATGGACAAGAGCAGCAGTGGCTTGCTTGAGCAAATCGACAGTGGTGCGGACGCAGATTCATCTGATGATGAAGTTGTTGAAGACATTTCCGGCTGGAAACTAGTACATGGCGATGTCTTCCGTCCTCCATCGTTTGGGATCTGGCTAGCTCCACTCATCGGGTCTGGATCGCAGCTCATGTTCATGGCCATCGGACTGGTGCTGCTATCGGCTGTTGGCGTACTAAACCCAAGCTTCCGAGGCGGATACATCAGTGTTGGCATTGCACTTTTCATCTTCGCGGGTATCTTCTCAGGATACTTCTCCGGTCGTATTTACAAGACTTTTGGTGGCACGCTCTGGCAGAAGAACGTCATCATCACAGGAACGCTTATCCCAGGCTTGTTGTTCGTCACCGTTTTCATCCTCAACCTGTTCGTCTGGGCACAGGCAAGCAGCACCGCTATTCCATTCGGCACGCTGATTGCACTCTTAGCTCTCTGGCTTCTGATTCAGCTGCCACTCGTCTACATGGGTAGCTGGTATGGCTACGTCCGTGTTGGGGGATGGGAGGTACCGGTCAAACCCACCTCCATCCCTCGTCAAATTCCAGTTCAGCCGTGGTACACACGCAGCATCCAAAGCCCTCTTCTGGCCGGCCTTGTACCCTTCGCTGTCATCTTCATCGAGCTGATGTTTGTCTTCAAGTCACTCTGGCAGGATAAGAGCGGATATTACTACCTCTTCGGTTTCCTTGCCCTCTCTTCAGTCGTCTTGCTTGTCACAGTTATCGAGACAACAATCATCATGACTTACATCCTGCTCTGCGCTGAAAACTACCACTGGTGGTGGCAATCATTCTTTGTCGGTGGCAGCAGTGCGTTGTGGATCTTCGCATACTGCACATGGTACTTCTTCGCGAGGTTGCACATTCAGGGATTCGTCAGCGGCATGCTGTTCTTTACATACAGCGGATTGGCATGTGCAGTTTATGGACTGCTGACAGGGACAGTTGGGTTCTTGAGCGCTTATGCATTCGTGCGAAGGATTTACGGGTAAGTGTTGCCAACTTTTCGTTCCATGAGCAGTGGAACTAACCCTACAGCGCAGTGCAATCAAAGTTGACTAAAAGACACCTTCAAAGAGACCCTCAGCCTGTCTTAGCGTTGTTGCGTTTCAGCGTCCTGCATTAGCTATCGGCATTTTAATGGCGCACTCGGATGAACATGCCAGGGTACAGCTCATGGTGTTTGAGAACCACATAGATCTTCTCCAACATGTCTTAAAAGCATAATATCTGTCACAGGTGAAGAGCCACGAGAAAATCACGAGAAAAATGTTATAATTATGCCATTACTGTACTATTCCTACGCGTTGCTGCTCCATTCTTCTTAACCCAGGTATGATGTAGGTAGTGATAGCAGTACAAATTCATCGACAACATCAGCTGATGGTCGTGCTCCTAACCCCCAGGTGAAAGTAGCCTGGTAGAGGATCATGCAGGCTTTGGGCTGTGAAGAAATGATATGCTAGAGCTACTGTTGTTCTACTCTTGCGATCTCGAGAAAAGCCCGTTGAAAGGACCTCTCTGGAGCAACTGCACAACGTCCTTGATCTACTGATTCCTGTATCCGAGATGAACTGATTTCCTCGGTTCCATCCATATGTAGTGAAGTTGATAGAGTGACACTGTAATCCATTCGCGTCCTGACTGCTGAGGCCATGTTTGCCATTGCCTCGTGCGGTTCAAGCGGCCGGCCCTAGACATTCATGCCCAGTCTTGCGCCCCCCGTTTCGACCCAAACCACTTCAAATCAATCACATATCCTTCTTACATGAGCTTCAGAAAAAGAAAACTCCGATTGGAATAAGCCTTGCTCTTAACTGTCAACGGACTATTTGTTTCGGGACGGTACCGCTGATATTTCGTCCAGTTTGTTGTGGTTGGCTGCAGAGTTCCAGGATTCGGCGCGGTCGAATTGATTTGACCGTCCAGCCGAGGGAGTTAGGAGGTATGCCAACCTTTCACGGCGTTATCTCCATTAAATACCATTGCTACAGCTCTTCGGAATCTCTTTTATCGTCGTCTGCGCATTCCATACAATTTCTAATGTCTCTTTTTCTGTTTTCCTTCAACGTTTGAGTTGACATTTCTCTTGGCTGCTTTGACAAAGGTCTAGGCCCCAAAACCACCAAAGCCTGCATTGGTGTGCGTATGTCTTTCGCTCCATCAACACTCTGCAAATTCGCCTGCTCAAAGCTATCGACTTCATTAAAGGATTCTTTTTGTTGATTCCAACTCCCACCAGAGGACTTGCTATGAGGGAGATTGACCATCGAAGTGATGAGGTGGTTAAACACTCCGTGATGATAAGCCATGCTTTGTCACTAGTAGCCTCTCGCTCAAAGAGATCCCAAATTAACAGCCTAACACATATTGTTACCAGACGATCTATGCCGTAAGGACATGTAAAATAGGTTCGTACAAGCCGCTAAGAGCAAACGCCAATCTCAAGGCGACTCCGAGGGATTATCTGATCATAGCAAGCACACCTCGCTTCATCCCGTTTTGAGAAGCACAACACTGAGTAATGCCATGATCGACCCGCCGCTGGTCTCGAATCAATCATGACCAACTTCGGCTGCAGCCTTCGCCACCAGTGCGGCTTCGAGATCCCTTCACAGTTGATTCTCCCGATTTAGCTCCTCACAATCTTTCATGCAGCGTTCATGCACACCTTCCAGGTCTCCGATTTCTAATTATTTCCTATGTCGACCCTTCTCCATCTGATGAGAAGGCTTTTCCAAGTTGCCATTTCTCCAAACAGCCGGCGTCCAACCAACATAGTCCCAAGTCCCGGGTTCTCGGAGTGCCATGCTCTCTCCCGTCTGCAGCAAGGTCCGCGTGGCAGCGCAGATTCCTCCACCCTAGCCTAGGAAGTTACCCGAGGATATGGCTTCGCTAAGAAAGGGATTTTATTCTGTATCCTTCACCTCCCGCGATGTGGCTGCTTAGGGTTTCGGCAGATTCTTCCCGCCGGCGGATGCATGTGGAAGGAAAGAGATTGGACAACAACGATGGAGGACATATTTGCTCAAGGAACCTCGCGAGTCCAGACCCGTTTAGGTGGCATCGGCTAGCCATTGACAGGAAGTCAGCATTGTTCGAGCCTCACAGAAACGCCAGCGTGCATCCAAACTCCCGCAAAAGGAACGCCGTCACGGAAACGATCGGTGCTACCCGGCGATTGTCGCAGGATTTGGAAAGGGCTGATAATGGTCGAATGTAACGATTAATTTTCCTCTTGGCACTTGAGTGGTCAGTTTCTGGAGATGGTTTTGCGGAACGCCCGCGGCTATTGTGTATGAGTCGGCGCCTCCTCGTTTTTACCCCACAGTTGGTCTGACTATTGCAGGTCCCGGACTATCAACGGTTCCCCAGCTTCTCCAAACTTCTCGTACCAGGTGTACGCCTCAAGCCTCACCAGCTGTGCATTGATGAATTTTAGTAACCTCCAAGCAAAATGCCGCCAATTTCCGCCTATGCTCCTCCAATAGCCACTACCATGCCCGTCTGGTGCCCACCCTCTAGACCGAGTCTAGGACGCTTGGCTGGCGTCTCGTCGTCGACGCGTTTGCATGCGGGGACACCTAGTCTGGATTGTAGAAGGTACATCCTGTTACGCCTGACAAGCGATGCTAGCATCTCGGCTTCCTAATGATTTCCGGTAGCTGACTATAATGGTACGAAGGTGAACAGACTTTCTCTGCTCTTCAGGTGCTCGCTCGCCCACTTTTTTCCTGACTTCTTGCATTCTCGCCTTTCTCATCCCTCTCCACTCAGTCATTGATATCCTTCCATTATCAACATTTAACCATGGCCGAAGAAGGTAACACTCCTGCGATTTTGGAGAAGGGAGAGCACACCGAGAAGGCTCCCGCCGATCTTGAGCATGTCGAGACACGTCAGTCACCAACGAATTCAGAGCTCGAATTGCAAAAATTGCAAACGCTCGCCCATGTCGATCTTGAGAACAAGAAGGCATTCAAGGGTGACGATTCCGATGGAAAAATCGAATGGAATTTCGTAAAGGTACGCTTTCAGATCTAAGATATCGCCTGCAATTCTCCCTAACATTTGCTTAGCTACTCGCAGCTGCTTTCCTGGCTATGCTTTACACAGGTACGGATTTCCTCAATCTCATTCACCATCACACGCAAATTGAAACTGACTATGCGAAGGCTCTCAAATTCTGCTGTACTTTGTCGGTGGATCTCTAAGTTTCATTGAGAAATCTCTCAATTCCGAAGCTGCTGGTGGATGGATGCCAACCGCATATGCACTGGCCCTTGCTGCTGTTTGCCCCTTCGTTGGGTACATGCAAGATCTCTTCGGCAAACGCTACATCGCACTATTTGGCGCTTTGTGCCTTCTCATCGGTTGTATTTTGCTAGGCACAACGCACAGCTTCCGTCAATCCATTGTAGGAATGTCATTTGCCGGAGCGGGTGCGGGCATCGGCGAACTTACCGGTCTAGCTGGGTAAGCTTTCTTCAATCACTGATTTATGCGCACGAACTGATGTTAGTTCTAGTTTGGCGGAGACTGTGCCGGTCAAGTATCGAGGCTACTCGCTCGCTGCTGTGACGGCCTTCGTCTTCCCATTCACTCCTTATGTTATGTACAGCCAGCTTCTCAGCACCTATCACACCTGGCGCTGGGGACCATGGATTTCTCTTATCTACAACGGAATCACCGCCATTGGCCTTCTCCTCACATACTTCCCGCATGCTCACACTCGAGCCGAAGGTTTCTCCGCCCGTGCCATCCTTAAGCGTATCGACTACGTTGGCGCTGTTCTCTCTATTCTTGGTCTAGCCATCTTCTTGGTCGCTCTCCAAGCTGGTGGTTACACCCACCCATGGAAGAGCGCTTATGTGCTTTGCACGCTGTTGATCGGGCTGGCCCTCATAATCGCCTGGATTGTTTGGGAAGCCGCTTTCGCCAAGCATCCCATGGTAAGTTTTGAGAGTGTTTCCGTCTTTTAATTTCGCAAACTAATAGAACCAGATTCCCCGTGAACTCTTCCAAGGCCAACGAGTTGTGGCGCTTTCATACGCAGTCGCTTTCGTCGCTGGAATGAACTTCTTCTCCCTCCTCAACTTCTGGCCCCTTTTGATCTCGGCAGTGTACAGTCCGAATCCAGTACACGTCGGCCTTCGAGGTCTTGCCCCCGGTCTGAGTACCACGATCGGAGCAATTTTCTTCAACTCTCTTCTGAGTACTTATCCAGGCGCTCCTCGCTATATCCTCTTCGTGGCTGCGCTCATTGTCACTGCTTTCGG
>Ga0335073_10007737_pt1 | contig 15071 bp, 13 predicted proteins | sample Lox_Sample_22_FD_207093 | JGI IMG/M metagenome (GOLD analysis project Ga0335073, IMG submission 207093) | Soil microbial communities from Loxahatchee National Wildlife Refuge, Florida, United States - Lox_Sample_2.2 | ecosystem: Environmental > Terrestrial > Soil > Wetlands | place: USA... | reverse complement strand
GGAAACACCCGGTCCCATTCCGAACCCGGAAGTTAAGCTCTTCAGCGCCGATGGTACTGCGAGGGAGGCCTCGCGGGAGAGTAGGACACCGCCGGAACACATCCCTAAAGGAGGGCCTGACCTTTGGTCAGGCCCTCCTTTTGTTTTTCCGTGACTCTTTGGTGCGTGGCGGATCCGGGGTGGAGGGTTTCCCCGCTCCGGGCCCAGGTAACCCGCGGCAGTTGAAGACCGTTAGCCCGCGGTCCGGCTGGGGCGGGGCGCCCCGGCGGCGTGCGTTAAAACGTGGGCTCCTCAGTAAACCCTTGCGCGGCCGGGGACCGGAATCCGCCCAGGGACGGAGGCTCCATCCGCTGCGCCCGACTCAGCGCGAACTGACCGGCAGCCATTCGGGAGGACGCTGGCGAACCCGGTCAGGAGCAGCCTAGCGGCCTGACGGGATGCAGGACACGTGCTGGGGCGGCCGCAGAGCTTATGGAGGGTCGGGTTTCGGGTCGACGTGGGCGCTCGGGGGTGGTAAGGCTTGAGGCCGATGGATGACGATGAGCTTGAAGAGGCGCTGTTCGCGCGGATGCGGTGGAACGCGCCGCTGGACGCGGAGCACGCCGAACTTCTGTTGGATCGGCTGGACGTGCGGCCGGGAGCCCGCGTCGCGGATCTGGGGTGCGGGTGGGGTGAACTGCTGCTTCGGGTGGCCGGCCGCGTTGGTCAGGCCACCGGTACCGGCGTCGATACCGATGCCAGGGCGCTGAACCGGGCTCGACGGCTCGCCAGCGAGCGTCACCTCGACGGGCAGGTCCGGTTCGAGGAGGCCGACGTCTTGGGGTGGAATGACCCGGCGGACCGGGTGCTGTGTGTCGGTGCGTCCCACGCGTTCGGCGGCACCACCCCCGCGCTGGAAGCGCTTGCCCAGGTTGTACCAGCCGGAGGGCGGATGCTGTTCGGAGACGGCTACTGGGAAGCGGCACCGTCGGCCGCCGCCACGGAGCTGTTCGGTGCGCAGGTGCTGCCGCTGGCCGGCCTGCTTGAGGCGTGCCGGTCAGCGGGCTGGCGGGTCATCCACATGAGCGTCGCCGATCAGCGGGAATGGGACGACTTCGAGTCCACGTTCCGGGCCGGACGTCAGGAGTGGCTGCTCGCGAACGCCGGCGACCCGCGCGCCGTCGGCGTGCGCGACTGGCTGGACGCACGCGAACGTCAGTACCTCGAGGTGTACCGGGGCGTGCTCGGGTTCGCCTATCTCGTGCTGGCGCATTAGGGGTTAACAGGCGAGCCAGGTGCGTCAACCGGAGCCGGTGCATTGACCGGGGCTGGCGCGTCAACCGGGACCTCTACTTCAACCGGGACCTCTACGTTGACCGGGGTCGGCCCGTTTACCGGGACCGGCCCGTTTACCGGGACCGGCTGCGTTTGGCTGGGGCCGCAGACGAAGTCCGCGTAGGGGCGCTCGGGGGCGTTCGCGGGCGAAGGTGCCCTGGTGCAGTGCGACTCGATCCACTGCACCCGCGGGTCCGAGCCAGACGGTGACACGGGCAGCACGAATACCCGCACGTAGCCGCGGCTGATATCGGCCTGGATCGTGGCCAGCGTCGGGGCAGGCACGTTGCCGAGATAGCCGCCGATCGGCAGCACCTCCCTGCCGCTGTAGAGGATGTCGTTCTGCGCGAGGGCCGACGTGTCGGTGCCGAGCAGGGCGTCACCAGGTGGTGTCTGGAGTGCTATCCGTTGGAGTGCCCTGCTGAGGGCGGGCGCGGCTGCCGCCAGGGCCTGGTTATTGTGTGCGGTCTTCGAGGACTCGAACGGGCTGTCAAACGGACCTAGCCCGCGGATGACGCAGCTCACGGACGCCGCCACGGGCAGCAGGAGCACGGCAGCACCCGTGAACGCCACCTGGGTCAGGTGGCCGCCCTTGCCCGACGCGGCCACCAGCAGCTGAGCGGCAGCGGCCGCCGCGACGATCGGCGCCACCACGGTGAGCACGACCGGACCGGTCGCCGTCCCGGACATGAGATAGGCGCCGTAGCCGGCGCAGCCGAGCACGGTCGCGGCGACGATCAGCCGCACCCGGGTCGGCCACGGCCGGGGCCCGCACGCGGCGATGCCCGTGCCGCACAGCGCGGCCACCGCCGGGACGAGCGCCGCGACGTAGTACGAGTTGAGGAAGGTGCCGACGCTGAAGAACACCGCGAGGACCAGCCACCAGCCGCCCCACAGCACGACGGCGGCGCGCAGCGGGTCGCGCCTGCCCTGGCGGCGCCGGGAGATGAGCACGCCGAGCGCGCCGGCGAGCGCAGCAGGCAGCAGCCAGCCGCCGTCGGCCGCGAACGGGCCGGCCAGCAGACGGTGCCAGCTCGGCTTGATGCCTATCGTCTCGGCGTTGAGCAGCTCTCCGTTCTCTTTGGCCTCGATCAGCAGCGGTGAAGGCGGCCCGGCGACGGTCGCCCAGTTCCCGGTGAGCCGGCCCAGGCCGTTGTAGTCGAAGACCTGCGTGTACACCGAGTCGTTCGCACTGCCGTCCACGTACGGCCGGTCCTGGGCCGGGACCAGTGAGACGGCGGTCATCCAGGAGAGCGAGATGACAACGGTGACCAGCCCGGCCAGCGCGACGTGCGCGCACCGGGTGCGCAGCCGCGCCGCGGGCGCGGCGAGCAGGTACGCGGCGGCGAGCGCGGGCAGGGCCAGCCAGGCCTGGATCATCTTCGTCTGGAACGCCAGGCCGACCCAGACGCCGGCCAGCAGCAACTGCCCAAGCGATCCGCTGAGCAGCGCGGCGGAGGTGGCGTCGGCGGCGAGCACGAGCAGCAGGATCAGCAGCGAGTCCGATACGTTGCCCCGGCTCAGCAGCACGGTGATGGGCGTGACGGCGAGCACCGCCGCGGCGGTCAGGCCGGCCACCGGCCCGGCCAGCCGGCGGACCGCCCGGTACAGCACCAGGATGGTGAGCACGCCCTCGACGACTTGCGGCAGGACCAGCGCCCAGATGTGAAAGCCGAAGACCCGCAGCGACAGGGCCTGTACCCAGAGCGCGCCGGGCAGCTTGTCGACGGTGACGGTCCCGGCTGGATCGAAGGCCCCGAAGATGAAGTCGTGCCAGCTTTCCGACATGCTGCGGGCCGCGGCGCCGTAGAACGACTCGACGCTGGCGCCGGCCATTCCCCAGCCGTACGCGACCGCCGCGACGGCGGCAATGGCGAGCAACGTCGGCCGCGCCCATCGAGGCTGATCCGCGGGCGACCGCCACGGCGTCAGGAAGCGGCGCCAACCAGGTGCCCGTGAGGGAGGCGCTGGTGCTGTCTCCGGGATAATCGCCATTTCTGCTCCACGTGCCCAGTATGGCCACAAGTTTTAACGATTTAGCGTTTCTGTACCGTGTCTTGTACCGTGCCGCCCGGAAGCAGGCCGCAGTCGACCGCGCCGGCCGTGGTCGCAGCGGTCTTTCTGCCGACGGGGTGGCAAGTGCCTAGCCCTCAAGGGACCAGCGATAATCGGCTCGAGTGAATTCGTGAATGGATGAGGGGACCGTCGTGACGCACCCACTGGATCCGCTGACCGCTGAGGAAATCCGCAAAGCCGCAGCCATCGTGCGACGGGACCGCGGGGTCGGTGACGGGTGGCGGTTCGCTTCGATCGAACTGAAGGAACCGGGCAAGGCGGATCTGCCGGGCCTCGAGTCGGGGCGGCTGACGAGGCGGGAGGTCCTCGTCGTCTGCTGGCACCGGGGCGACGGGCAGGCGTACCGGGCGGTGGTATCGCTGACCGGGGACACGGTCACCGCCTGGCAGCATTTGCCCGGGCAGCAGCCGAACATGACCGTCGACGAGTGGCATGAGTGCGACGAGATGCTCCGCGCTCATCCAGACGTCATCGCGGCCCTGGGGCGGCGGGGGATCACCGACATGTCGCGGGTGCTCGCGGACATGTGGGCCTACGGCGCGGCGCTGGTCCCCGAACGGTACGCGGGCAGGCGGATCGGATGGTGCGACGTGTGGCACCGGGGGAGCGAGCGGGGCAACCCGTACGCCTACCACGTCACCGGCCTGCACCCGGTCGTCGACCTGAACACGATGGAACTGCTCGAGCTCGAGGACGGGTACGAGGGCGGCGCCGATCCTGACGTGATGGGGGAGTACCTGCCGGACCTGCTGCCGATGCGGTTGCGCGAGGTGGCGCCGTTGTCGGTCACCCAGCCCGACGGCGTCGGCTTCACGCTGGACGGCACCTTGCTCAGCTGGCAGAACTGGCGGCTCAGGCTGGGCTTCAACCACCGCGAGGGCCTCGTACTGCACCAGGTCGCCTTCAACGACGGTGACCGGCTCCGCCCGGTGGCCCATCGGCTGTCGTTCGCTGAGATGGTGGTGCCCTACCGGGACGCCAGCCCCGACCACTACCGGCGGACCGCGTTCGACATCGGCGAGTGGGGTCTCGGCTTCATGACCACGAGCCTGTCCTTCGGCTGTGACTGCCTGGGCGAGATCACTTACCTCGACGCGGTGGTGCACGACTCCAAGGGCGAGCCCCAGGTCATCGCGAACGCGATCTGCGTTCACGAAGAAGACAACGGCGTGCTGTGGAAGCACGTCGACGAGCGGTCCGGCGCCGAAGTCCGGCGGGCCAGGCGCCTGGTGGTCTCTTTCCACGTCACCGTGGCCAACTACGAGTACCTCGTGTACTGGCGGTTCTACCAGGACGGCGGCATCGAGTGCGAGGTCCGCGCCACCGGGATCATGGTGACCTCGCATACCGCCGCGCCGGGCAGCCGGCCCGCCAACGGCACGCTGGTCGACCACGGCATCTACGCCCCGTTCCACCAGCACTTCATCGTGGCCAGGCTCGACCTTGACGTGGACGGGACGGACAACACCGTCTACGTCTCGGAGTCCCGGCCGGCGACACCGAGCGAGGACGACCCGCACGCGCTTGGCCTGACGGTCACCAGCGTCCCGCTGCGTACCGAGGCGGACGGAAAACAGGACTACGACTGGGCAGCCCAGCGCGGCTGGAAGATCGTCAATGACAACGTGCGGAATGGCCTGGGCGTCCCGGTCGGCTACAAGCTCATCCCCACGGCGTCGTTCCCGGCTCTGCTCCACCCCGCCTCCCCGGCCTTCAAGCGGGCCCAGGTGATCGGGCACACGCTATGGGTGACGCCGTACCGGGAGGACGAGCGCTGGCCCTGCGGCGACTTCCCGGTTCAGGCCGAGCTCGACACCGGGCTACCCGCCTGGACCGCGGCCAACCGGCCGATCGAGAACACCGACGTGGTGCTGTGGTACGTGTTCGGCATCCACCACATCACCCGGCAGGAGGACTGGCCGGTGATGCCCGTGGACACCGTCTCGTTCTGGCTCAAGCCCTTCGGCTTCTTCGACCGCAACCCGGCGCTTGACGTCCCGCCAAGCCACGGTCACTGACATCGCGCCGACGGCCCTTCGAAGTGCGATTCCGCAGGAGCAGGTCAAGCAGAATGGGAGTTCCGCTACTGGATTGCCGGCCGGCTTGTGCCGGGTTCCGTGACCCCGTTCGCCGCGGCGGCGCCGCCGCCGGCCGGCGTCTCCTCAAGGAAGCGGACCGGCCGGCGCGGTGTAACGGCGGAAGGCGGGAAGTACCGCGACGACCGTTGCGACCGCGGCGACGCAGGCGAGGCCGCCTGAGGTGAGCGAGAAGCGGGCGCTCGTCACGGCCGCGACCGCGCCGGAGCGCAGCTGCCCGGAGGGCGGTCCCGCCGCGTATGACAGCAGCTCGATCCCTGCTAGCCGGCCGCGCAGGTGATCGGGGATCGACTGCTTCCACATGGCGTCGCGGAAGACCGCACTGCACTCGTCGCTCCCGCCGGCCACGGCCAGGCAGGCGAGGGCCACCCAGACGTCGGGCGCGAGCCCGACCAGCGCCATCGCCAGCCCCCAGCCGGAGGCGGCGAGCGCGATGGCAAGCCCGTGACGGCGGACGCGGGGCATCCAGCCGCCCGTCGCCGACACCGCGAACGCGCCGGCGGACGGCGCCGCGAACATCAGCCCGGTGGACCACGGGGCGTGCAGCTGCATGGCGAGGAACGGCAGCATCGCGTTCGGGTAGGCGAAGATCATCGCGGACAGGTCGGCCAGGTAGGAGCCGAGCAGGTCGCGCCGGCTGACCGCGTACCGCAGGCCGACGAGGATCTCCCGCACGGCCGGACCGCCGGCGAGCTCGCCAGATTCCCGCGGCACAGCTTCCTCTCGCGTCGGCGGCAGCTTCGGCAGCCTGCTCAGCATGGCGAAGGAGACCGCGAACCCGGCCGCGTCAAGCACGTAGACCAGCCACGGGCCGGGGGCGACGGCGAGCACGCCGCCGAGCGAGGAGCCGACGAGCACGCTCGCGTTCGTGGACAGCGACATGATCGCCGCGGCCGCCGTCAGCTGCTCACGGGGCACGACGCGCGGTGTCGCCGCCTCGAACGCGGGCCGCTGGAGCGAGGCGAACGCCATCATCAGCCCCGCGATCACGTACAGCGGCCACAGCAGCGGGTGCGGCAGCAGCGCGTTGAGGAACAGCAGCAGCGCGCACCCGGCGAGCCCCGGCTCGCACCAGCGCATCAGCGCCCGCCGGTCGAACCGGTCCGCGAGCACGCCCCCGTACAGCCCGAACACCACCAGCGGTACCAGTTCCGCGAGCCCGAGCGTCCCCACGACGAGCGGCGACCCGGTGATCCGCTGCGCCTGCACGAGCAGGGCGACCTCCGCCGCCTGCGACCCGAGGTACGCCACGGTCCTGCTGGTGAACATGGCGCGGAACCCGCGCGCACCCGGACCCCGCAGCGGCGTCACGTCCGGAACCAGTGCCCACCCGCTCACAACCACCCCGTCAACATCGCCAGTGACGGTACCAGGCCAGGCGCCGATCGCCGAGCGATTATCGCGGGAGCGCCCTCCGGCACGCCATCACGGCCGACCGGGCGATCTCGGACGGGTTCTTGCATCGCCGGCCACGCCCGCGACCCTTGCCAGTCGTCCTGGCCCGGTAGGGTGGCGCTTTGTGACGGCTACCCCGGTATACCCGCGCGACGGCGAGTTCAGGACCCTGGAGGAGATCCACGCGGCGGCGCTCAGCCGCCTGCCGCAGGACGCGGTGACCTACCTGGAGAGCGGCGCCGGCACCGAGCAGACGCTGCGCGCCAACCGGGAGGCGTTCTCCCGGTGGGTGATCAGGCCGCGCCCGATGAGCGGGGTTACCGACCCGAAGACCAGCACGTCCTTCCTCGGTATCCCGCTGTCCGTGCCGGTCCTGACCGCGCCGTTCGGTGGTGACGCTCTGTTCGCCCCAGACGGCCACCGGGCCGTGGCCCGCGCCAACGCGGCCTGCGGCACCGCGTCGATCGTGCCCGAGGTCGGCAGCTTCTCCTACGAGGAGGTCGCGGCGGCGTCCCCGGTCGCCGCGCGGATCGGCCAGTTGCACCCGCACGACTCATTCGACGTCTCCGCGGCCCGCCTCAAGAGGGCCGGCTACGACGCGCTGTGCGTGACCGTCGACTGCCCGATCGTCGGCTTCCGTACCAGGAACCGGGGGGCGCGCCTGCACCTGGACCCGGCCATCTGGAGCGGCAACGTCCTGCACGACGGCTCGCCTAACGTCGCGTCCACCTACGGCGCCAGGATCGTCCCCACCTGGACCTGGGACCAGCTTGCTGAGGCGGCCGCCCGGCAGGGCATGCCCTGGATCGCCAAGGGCATCCTCACGGTCGAGGCGGCGGAAGCGGCCATAAACGCCGGCGCGTCGGCGATCCTCGTCTCCAACCACGGCGGCCGCCAGGTCGACCCGTCCCCGGCCAGCCTCGACGTCCTCCCCGAGATCGCGGCCCACGTGCGCGGCCGCGTCCCGGTGCTGCTCGACAGCGGCGTCCGCACCGGCGCCGACGTCTTCCTCGCCCTGGCCCTGGGCGCGAGCGCGGTCGTCATCGGCCGCCTGACCGCCTACGGCCTGGCGGCGGCGGGCGAGCACGGCGTCCGCCGGACGATCGAACTCCTCGCCGAAGAACTCCACATCCTCATGACCCTGGCAGGCGCACCGGACATCGCCTCCCTGGGACCGGACCTGGTGGCTCGTCGTTAGCCTGCGGTGCGGCCACCGGAGATGTCGCTAGCTGCTAGTACCCGTCATCGGCACCGGCGGCCAGCCAGGCCTCGAACGTGGTCGGGCCCAGCCGGGCGTCCTCGCCCGGCAGCAGGACTTCGCCCGCCATGTCAGGGCCGAAGGGGCCGCGCCAGGTCGGGACCAGCCTGACCTCCCGCCCCCGGGCGGCGTACGTGCGCCTCGCCATGTCGACCAGGTCCTGAGTCTCCGGTCCGGCGATGTCGATCCGCCTGCCCAGCGGCGCGCCGGCCGCGACCTCGGCGAGCGCCGCCGCCACGTCCGCCTGCGCGATCGGCTGTACGAGCAGCGGGGCGATCATCGCGGTTCCGTCCCGCTCGGTCCAGCCGGCGACCATGGCGGCGAAGTCGTGGAACTGGGTCGCCCGGACGATGCTCCACGGCACCGGGCCGCTGGCGACCAGGCGTTCCTGCTCCCGCTTGCCCGCGTAGTGCGGTGCCCCGCTGCCCTGGTCGAGGCCCACGATGGACAGCAGCACATGGTGCCGCGCCCCGGCCAGTTCCTCGGCGGCGAGCAGGTTCTTCGTCGTCGTGCCGAAAAAGTCGACGACCTCCGCCATGTCCTGGGACGGGTTGTTGATGACGTCGATGACCGCGTCGACGCCGCGCAGTGCGTCCGCCAGGCCGCTGCCGGAATAGGCATCGACACCCGTGGCGCGGCTCAACGGCACCGTCTCATGCCCTGCCTTGTCAAGGGCGGCGATGGTAAGCCGCCCGATCCTGCCGGTGGCGCCTGCGACCGCGATCCGCATGAGTCCTCCTCGTTCCGTGCCGCCACGTCGCTCGCCCAGCTTGGCCCGGGCGCGGCGGCTTCGGCCGCGCAGTTGGCCGCTCACTACGACCTGCCCGTCGCCTACCTGTCCAAACAGCTGCAGGCCCTGGTGCGGGCGGGCGTGCTGACCGCGGGCACCGGCCCCCGCGGCGGCTTCCGCCTGGCCCGGCCCGCGGGCCAGATCACGCTGCTGCAGGTCGTCGAGGCGGTGGACGGCGGGTCGCCGTTCTACACGTGCAAGGAGATCCGGCAGCGCGGCCGCGCCGCGGCGCCACCGGAACAGTGCCGCGAGGCCTGCGGGCTGGCCGCCCGGATGGCCGCGGCCGAGGCCGCATGGCGCCAGTCCCTGGCCGCGGTGACCATCGCCGACATCGTCGCGGACCTGCCGCGCGGCGTCCCCGAGCGCACCCGGGCGCTGCTGTCCCGTCCGCGCTAGCGGTCCACTGGTTGCCGCGGCCGCTGGCCGGGCGGTTGCTAGAGTGAACAAGCGTGGCCAGGAAAATCGCGACTAATACCGTCGTCTCCAGGGACGAGCTGATCGAGTTCATCAAGCCGCGCCATCACGCGATCGTGATCACCACGCGCCAGGACGGGGGGCCGCAAGCCTCGCCCGTCACCTGCGGCGTGGACGACGAGGGGCGGGTCGTCATCGCGACCTACCCGGAGCGGGCTAAGACCCGGAACGCCCGCCGCGACCCCGGGCACGTGAGCGTGATGTTCCTGTCGGATGACTTCGGCGGCGCCTGGGTCCAGGTTGACGGCACCGCCGAGGTTCTCGACGTGCCCCAGGCGGTGGAGGCCCTGGTTGACTACTACCGCTCGATCTCCGGCGAGCACCCGGACTGGGCCGAGTACCGCGAGGCCATGATCGCGCAGGGCAAGTCCCTGCTGCGTATCACGCCTACCCGGTGGAGTCCCATCGCGACCGGCGGCTTCCCCGCCCGCCTCGCGTAATCCCGGGTCGTCCCACGCGATCAGGCAAGACTCGCCTCAGTGGCCGCGCCTGCGAGTCGTACCGTGGCGCAGTTCTGCCACTCGTACAGGTGGTCGTCGCGGCCGAGCAGGATGAGGTGGATCTCGGTGAGGGTGATGTCGGCGACCGTGTCGAAGCCGGCGAGCGCCGCCTCCACCGGGGCCACCGGGCCGTCGGCGTTCGAATAGGCGAGGCTCACGTGCGGCCACCACTCCGCCCTGCCGGGGATGCCGGACGGGCCCAAGACGTCGCCGATCGCCGCCCTGACCGCGTCCCGCGCCAGGGTCAGCGCGCCCGCCGGATGCGCGTCGCACAAGACCGCCTCCGACAGCACCCGCGCCGGCCCGACGGTCACGTCGGCCGGGGGCACGCCCGCGAGCCGTGAGGTCGCCCCGGCGACGATCGCGGCCAGGTCATCGTCGCGCACCTCGTCACTGAAACCGACGGCCTGCGTGGTCAGGTGCAGCCACGGCCCGGGTATCGGGTCAAGCCCGGGAACGCCGTCGAGCAGGACCCGCGCCCGCGCGGCCAGGTCCTGCACGGCCGGCTGGTCGCGGAACGTGAAGTGCCAGGCGTACTTCCGCCGGCCGGGCCGCCAGCCAGGCCGCCACCACCAGTGATCGCGCATGTCGGTCATGACCCGTCCCTGCTCATCTCGATGGTGCCGTGTCATCGCCGCTCAAGCCACAGGTGCTCGAGCCCGCGCAGCACGATGTTCGGTCTCCGCACGGGCTCTTCCGCGATCCGCAGCCGGGGCAGCTGAGGCAGCAGCTGCCGCAGCGCGATGCCCGCCTCGAGCCGGGCGAGCGGCGCGCCGAGGCAGAAGTGTATCCCGTGTCCGAACGCCAGGTGGCGGCGTGCCTCGCGGCGAACGGAGAACCGCTCCGGGTCCGGACCCAGCGCCTCGTCGCGGTTGGCCGCCCCGACGAGCATCATCACGAAGGAGCCGCCGGCAACAGTTACTCCTGATACTTCCGTGGGACGGAGCGCGAACCGGCTGAGCATCTGCACCGGCGGGTCGTACCTGAGCGTCTCCTCGACCGCCTGGCCGACGAGCGACGGGTCGGCCGTCAGCACGGCAAGCTCGGCCGGATTGCGCAGCAGTGCGAGCACGGCCGCACCGATCAGGCTCCGCGTGGTCTCGTGCCCGGCGATGAGCAGCAGCATGCACAGCCCGATCAGCTCGTCCTCGGTCAGCGGGCCGCCGGCGTCGTGCACGCCGATGAGCGCCGATATCAGGTCGCCGCCGGGGGACCGCCGCCGAGAGGGCACCAGATCGCGCAGGTAGGCGGCGAAGTCGTCGCGTGCGCCTCGCTGCCGCTCCCGTTCCTCCTCCGCGACCAGGAACGGCGGGTCAAGGGCGCGGGCAAGCGCGTCCGACCAGGAGACGAGCCGCGGCCGCATCGCCTGCGGGAGGCCGAGCAGTTCGCTGATCACCGCGACCGGCAGCGGCTGCGCGAGCCCCGTGATCACGTCAAACCGGCCGTCCGTGGCGCGGGCGGCGGCGAGCAGTTCCGCGGTCAGCGCCTCTACCCGGGGCGCGAGGTCGCGTACCCGGGCCGGGGTGAAGGCGCGCGAGACGAGCCGCCGCAGCCGCGTGTGGTCCGGGGGGTTCAGCCGCAGCATCGACCGCGCGTTGACCCCGACCGCCAGGCGGGCGCCCGGCCGCCCCGGGACCGGTCGGGCCTCGCCGTCGCCCGCGCGGCCGAACGCCGGGTCGGCGAGCACACCCTCGCAGTCCGCGAACCGGCTCAGCACGTACAGCCGCTCGCGCGGCCGCGCGACCGGCCGCTCCGCCCGCCACCGCGCGTACGCGGGGTAGGGGTCGGCAGCCGTACCCGGCTCGAACAGCGCGGCAAGCGCCCGCAGGTCGTCGGGCCGGACCGGCAGCTCGCTCATTCGACCCTCCGCCGTAGGCGACTGTCACAACCAGAATTCCACGTCCACTATCCCGAACGGTCGTCGGCGCGTTCGGCAACCTGGTAGCGGCGGGCGAGGCGGTGTCGCTGATCACCCGCAGGGGACTGTCGCCGTCGGTGCTTGAGCTTCTCGACCGGGCCTGTATCGCAGCCAGGTACGCCGTCACGATCGCGACGATCGCCCATGCCGTGCGCCGCGCACTCGACCCCCTTGGCATCTTCAACCCCGGCAAGGGCTGAGCTGCGGGCTCAGGACGGCGGGCCTGCCTCGACCCGTCGCCTGACCTCGGCGAGTCCGGCGGGACCGGGCTCGATGGTCCACCAGCTTTCCACCCACCAGGTCGCGCCGGCGGCTGCCCAGGGCCCGGGCCCGGGCGGGTCGAGCTTCATGAACTCGCCGCTGCTGTCGGCCTCGAGGGCGACGTCGTAAGGGGCGTCCGCGAGCCCGGCCGCGGACCGAAGCTCGCGGACCTCGGCGACGATGGATGCGAGCTCATCGGGTCCTGACAGGTCACGCCCGGTGCCGGGTTTGTCGTAGATGGCGGGCAGCACGCCGTCCCAGCGCGCGGCGCGCGCCAGCGACGGCTGGGTGTCCCGGCCGGCCATCCGGGCGCCGACCACCCAGACCGGCGGCCGGGGCCGCTGAACCGGGGGATCGGGGACGAGGTGGTCGGTGGGCCGGGCGCTGTAGTGCCTGCCGTCGTAGCTGAACGGCTGGCCGCGCATCAGCCCGTCGTAAATCGTCAGGCACTCGTCCAGCTTCTCGGCACGGGCTCGGCGCCCCTCGTCGGGCTCGAACGCGGTCCAGCCCTCGTGCAGCGCGCCAAGCCCCACGCTCATCACCACCCGCCCGCCGCTGAGCCGGTCGACGGTGCCGACCGCGGACGCCAGGTCCCACGGCCGCCACCGGGAAGCCGGGGTGAGCAGCGTGCCGAGCCTGATCCGTTCGGTCGCCATCGCCGCGGCGCCCAGGGTGACCCAGGCGTGCTCGCCCCAGAGCGCCTCCCAGGTGAAGACGCCGTCCCAGCCGTGACGCTCGCCCAGGGCGGCCAGTTCCGTGAACTCGCGCGCAGACGCGTAAGGCACCACGAATCCGAATCGCATGAGGCGACTGTAAGCACCGCCTCTGACATTCGGCCGCGTCCGCGCGCGGTCGGCCGAGGCGGCTGTCTAGGAGAGCTCTGCTCCGTAGAAAGTGCGCAGGGTCTCCCAGTGCCGCTCGTAGAGCGCCTCGTCGTAGACCGGCATGTCCGGCACCGCGAAACCGTGGTGCCCGGGCCAGATCTCCACTGTGTGCGGGACCCCCGCCGCGGTGAGCGCGCTGTCCAGCAGAGCGGCATGCTCCTCGGTGAATCCGGCGTCCTCGATCGAGCCCGCCACGAACACGGCGGCGCGGATACCGTCAGCCCCCTGGTGCGGGCTGTTCGGGTCGCCGGGAACGGCGACCTGCGCCGCGTGGAACGAGGCGGCCGCCGCGATCTTGTCGCCGATGCCGCCGGCCGCCACCAGCGCCAGCCGGCCGCCCATGCAGTAGCCCTGGATGCCGATCGCCGACCCGCGCACCTCCGGCCGGGCGAGCAGGAAGTTCGCGTAGGCGTCCGCGTCGGCGGTGATCCGCTCGTTGGTGAGGGTATGCGCGAGACCGAAGAGGCGGTTCCGCTCCTTCTCGTCGCTGAACGCGGTCCTCATGTCGAACGGCTCGTACTCCTCACGGTAGAAGACGTCAGGAACCAGGGCGACGTAGCCGAGGCCGGCGAGCCGGTCGCCGATCCCGAGAAACGCGTCCCGTGTCCCGAAGATGTCAGGGAAGACGAGCACGCCCGGCCACGGTCCCGCCCCATCAGGCACGTGCAGCGTCCCCTTGCTCACACCGTCTCGGGTTGGAATCTCCACATCGATGCGCGGCATCTCGTTCTCCTTCCACTGGACTGGCGGCCCCGGCGGCACGATCGTAGTGATGCCGCCCCCGCGTGTGAAGCGCCAGGGTCGCCGGTCCGCGGCGTGCCTGTCCGCGTCGCCCGCGCGACGCGGCGCTCAGGGCGCAGCGGACCGGTGAGCGACGATGCTCGCCGCGCGGTCCACGATCGCCGTCAGCCGAGGGCTGTGCGCGCCGCGCCAGTACACGCGCCCGCAGGACGCGCAGCGGGCGAACTCGTGGTAGGTGCGCCGGGTGCCTGGCAGCAGCGCGTGCTCGACGTCGGCCTTGGGGGCGGGACTGAGCTGGCCGTTGCAGGCGGTGCACCGGGTCCATGGCGCGAGTGGCGGCGCGAACCGGTCGAGAACGTCGCGCAACTGGTCGTCGGGGGCGGCGCCGCGCACGTACGCCCCGAGCCAGAGCATCCTGCGCCTGAGCAGTCCCCGGTCCTGGGTGAGCAGCACCCGCCGTTCGGCGTTGGCCTGCGCGATCAGTGCGTCGTCGTCGCGGTCGTTAGCGTACGCGGCATCGATCCCGGTCAGCCGGAGCCGGCGCGCCAGCGTCCCCAGGTGCACGTCGAGTACGAACCGCGCGGCAGGGAGCGGCTGCGGCCGCCGGATGGCGGCGACCTCCGCGACCTGCCCGCCGCGGAGCCGGACGGCCGCGGTCGCGGGCCCGCCGTCGACCGTGAGCCGGCCGACCTCGGGCAGCGGGACACCGAGCGACTCGACGAAGTGCCCAAGCGTCGACGTCCCGTCGCAGGTCACGAGCGCCTTGCCGCCCCGGTGCCGGGGCGCGAGGAACATCCGCAGCTCATCGGCGAACCGAAGCTCCGCTTCCGGCCCGGTCATACACCCGGAGTCTGCCACCCTGCCGACGCGTGCGGATCCGCGCCCCGGCATTTGCCGTGAGCAAAATCGCCCAGTGATTTGTCGCATTATTCACCAGCAGCCGACAGCGGTCGGTACCGTCGTAAGGTGACGAGCGACCCGAGACACAGCAGCTCACCTGGTCCACGGGACGCCCGCGACGACCAGCAGCAGGATCCGGCGGCTCAACCGACCGCGCCGGCGCAGTCGGGCGGGCAGGGGACGTACGCGCAGAGCCAGTACGGTCAGGCAGGAGCCGTCCAGGACCCCGGCCACCGCGGCCAGTACACGCCGGGTCAGCACAGTGCGCAGGGCTCGTCCGCGGGACAGGGCTCGTCCGGAGAACAGGGGTGGTTCAGCCGCCCGGCGCTGGGACCGGCGGGGCCGGCAGGGCCGGCGCAGGGCCAGGCCGGGCCGGCGCCGGGACAGGCGGGACAGGCGCAGGGGCAGACCGGACAGGGATACGGCCAGAGCGCATACGGCCAGGGGTCATACGGGCCTGGGCG
>Ga0335073_10007736_pt1 | contig 15071 bp, 14 predicted proteins | sample Lox_Sample_22_FD_207093 | JGI IMG/M metagenome (GOLD analysis project Ga0335073, IMG submission 207093) | Soil microbial communities from Loxahatchee National Wildlife Refuge, Florida, United States - Lox_Sample_2.2 | ecosystem: Environmental > Terrestrial > Soil > Wetlands | place: USA... | reverse complement strand
TTCGACCCGTTTTATACGACCAAGCCGGTCGGCAAAGGTACAGGCCTCGGCCTTAGCATCTGCTATGGAATCGTCACCGAACACGGCGGTTCGATTCGCGTCCGCAATGTACCCCCGCGCGGAGCTTCCTTCACCATTGAAGTGCCCTACTTGCCAGCCAAGGTAACGAAGAGTTCCGGCGCCAATCATGAAAAGGAACACGGCCGAGAAGGGCGAATTTTGCTGGTCGACCAGGATGATTCGGTTCTAGAGGCCGTCGGCGGGATTCTGCGGGGCCGCGATCATGCCGTGGAAACGGTGAGGAGCGCCGCCGACGCCATGGAGCTGCTGGAGGAGCGGGAATTTGATCTGATCGTCGCCGATCTGGATGTAGCCGGCAACGGCCGCAACATCCTTCACGACTGGATCTTGGCCCGCCGTCCCGCATTGGCCAAGCGTTGTATCTGGACGCGTTTGGCCACGCCGCTCGCGCAAACCAACGCGCAGCCGCAGAATAACGGCGATTTCGTGCTGCAGAAGCCGTTTAAGGCTGCGGAATTGATCGCCGCGGTGGACGGCGCTTTAGCGAGTGTGCAAACCACCCCCGTCGAAAGTTGAAGAAAGCTCCGACGCCAGGGCTGCGCGCTCGCCGAGATCGGACATGGCAGTTTCCAGCCGTATCGCCAGATTGCTCACCAGCTCGCTGACGGCTCCCAAATCGGGGACGGGGCCTAGTCCCAGAATAAATTTCAAGCGAATGACCTCGTAACGCAGATAGAATGCGACTCCAAGGCGAAAACGGGCGATTTCGCGAGCCGCGCCGACTCGCGAAGACATCGCGGCAATCACGCGTGCCAGTTTCCACAATCTGCTGAACTCCCTGCGAAGACAAGACAAATACAACAGAGCGATTCTGCGGCGCTCTTTTCGGACCCGCTGGGCCAGTTGAGCAGATCCCCGCTTGGCGAGAAAAGCGTAATCATCCGGAGTTAGCGCCCTGCGGACCTGCGCGAAGAAAATCACGTGCCGATAGCCCGACTCTTCGATCGAACTCTGGTCGGATTCCAGGCGCGGTTTCTTGCCCGGCTCGCGCAGAAGAACGATCAGCAACAGCAGGAGCAACAGGGCTATTCCGGAAAAGAGTAGGAACGAGACAGTCACTACGAGCGAACCTCCAATTTCCAAAGCTTGGCGAGCTTCTTATTGAGGATTCGCAAACGTGCGTCTATCTCGGGAGTTAATTCCTCGTATAAATCGTCAGCGGCAATCAGTGGACGCTGATCTGCCGGCAAAGGCTCGCGGAGCGCGGCGAGCCACACTACTTGCACCAGCGCGAACGATAGCACACTGGCAAACTGCCAGATCGGTTCATAGTCGGGAACCTTGCTGTAGAGCAAGTCCTGAAAAATCGTGTTCACCAGAATCGTCGCACAAGAAAAAAAACAGAAGCCGGCGAGCAGCAACTTGAAGGGCGCCGGAACCAGCACATTGTAGTAGCGCACCAGCAGGAAGCACGCCATGATGGCGCTGGCGAATATCAAGTGATACCCGCGATCCGCCTCCAGCAAAGCCCAGTGATAGTTTCCGGCAGTGTGTTGGGCGATAAAAGCCAGGAGAATCGCAGAAACGAGGGCCAGCGCGCGCCAGGTCAGGCCCCAAATCCCGCGATAGGGTCGAAGCAGAAGATGAATCGCTTCGCTCGCTGCCAGCGCTTGGAACAGCAGTGTGATTGCTTCCGATACCCACGGCACGAGGTCGTAGGTTCGAGGGCTTAAATGGGGACTGGAGATCAGGTACAGAATGCAGGCGGCTTGCCCAAGGTTCGTCGCGACATATAGGGTCAGGACTGGAAGCTTTCTGACGTTGCTTCGCAGAAACAACAACGCAAAAAGCGCCAGCTGCAGCAGCACACTAGCGGCCCACACCCACTTCACCGAACTGGCTAGTTCAGTCACGCCGGGCAGATGCTAACACAGCTTAACTTCCCGGTAAATAGTCATTTCGCCCAGACGAATGAACCATAAGTACTGGGAAGCAAATCAGCCTGCCGCAAAAGGAAGCCTCCGCCCGTGAGGCGCGGAGGCCCCCCTCTTGGTTAGAACTCTCTTAAGCTTAGGACGCCAATCCGTTTTGCGTCTTCGGCGAAGGCACCGGCGCCGGCAGGGGCGATCCGCTGGCCATCAACGGTGAAGGCGTCGGGGCTGGCAACGGCGAGCCGCTCAGACTTTTGGGCGATGGAGTTGGTGCCGGCAGCGGCGACCCGCTGGCCGTCAACGGTGAGGGCGTCGGCGCCGGCAGTGGGGAACCGCTTAACGTCTTCGGACTCGGTACGGGCGCCGGCAACGGAGATCCACTGCGATTAACCACCCGCGCGGAGATTCGGCTAACAAATAGATCTTTGCTCGAACTGTTACTAGGGAGTACGATCAGCACTGCGAACGACAGCACCGCGAGACGAAGCGAGAAAGCTTTGGTCATGGTTGGACCCTCCTGGCTCAACCATGAGCAAACCCAAATGCACCTGAGCGGAATGGTGAAAAACGTTCCGTCTGCGGAACGGGCGGCCGATGACTACCCTGACGCAACTCCAGCAGAACCGGCGAATCATCCAGGATTTCACGCTAACGACTCTCGCGGGCATTCCCAGCATGTTCAGCCGGCTGGCCTACATGGCTTCCTTACGCGATTTGTCCAGCGGAAGATATGAGCATGCCGGTCTGGCGGCTTTGTACCCTGACGAAGGCATTCAGCAAGCTTTGCAGCTCTGTCATGAACAAGTTTTCGAGCGCGTCCTCGAAACGCCCCTGGAAACGCAGGAGCGCGACCTGCGGGAATGCCTCGAACACATGCCCGCCGGATTGCCAACGACCATCGCACACTGGCGCAGGATGGAAGCCTATCGAGTGCTGATGCCGGAGCGCGAGCCGGCGTACCTCAAGGAGCTTTTCTGCTCGAATCTGCGCGCGCTGTTGGAGATTCTCCAGGAAGAATGTTCCCGGCCTCGTGCAAGCGAGTGACCACCCCGATCACCCGCCCTACAATCTCCGCTTCATCCGGGAGCCGCCATTCTTCCGGTTGGCACCGCGACAGCGGATGGGGATGCAGGATCAGGCGGCTGCCGTCCTGGTCGAACCAGCCGCAACGGTAGCCATCGCGGACTTCCACGAAATAGAGCGGTCTTTCGAACTCGTTTGCCCATTCATCGTCCGCGATTGCGCGCATGGTGACGTCGATCAGCACCACGCTACCGGGCCGGACGAGCGGCGTCATGCGGCGGTCGGACGAACCTACGTAGCCGTAACGGTGGCGCGAGTTTCCGTTGGTCAGCGTGCCTTCGAGGTTCCCCCACTGCTCCACCATGCGCGACAACAGTTCGGTGCGCCGGGGATCGAAAGCCGGGTCGAAGCGCAGCGGAATCTTCAAGGAAATTGGCGGCGCCGCCAGATGGGTTTGGGGCGCCTGAAACGCAGCTCCGTCCGGAAAACAGTCTTCGATGGGCACGTCATACCAGCGAAAAATCTCTAAGGGACTTAGATGGTAGACCACGGCCAACGTATAGAGTTTGTGCAAGCCTGGAACGACCCCGTGATTCTCAATATCGGCCAGCCGGCTGATGTGCACGATCAGCTCGGATCGGCCGCGGCGGGCAGCCAGTTCGTAGCTCGCGCGTTCCACATCGCGATAAGTTAAACCAAGCCGCTCGCGGGCTTGCCGCAGACGGAGTCCTGGAAGCATCTTGTCCTCGGGGAAGAGGTTGGAAGCCGAGCGGCTGAGTATAGCAGAATTACCATTATGTTAAGGATTCAGAACGAGCTTTCCCTGGTTCTGTGAAAAACTTCCTCCAGCTTCCTTTCAGCAGGAAAAATCATCGCCCATGATTTCTCGCCATGCCGGCCATCCTCTCTGATTCCCAGAAAGGTCCAGAGATCGAGCCGCTCATCGCCAATCTGCTATTCTGATCCTATGAAAAATCACGCAGATAGACGCCTTACCAGCAAAATTTGCGCCATTTTCCTTGCGGTTAGCGGGCTTCTTGCTGGCAGTACCATTCTGGGAAGACAGGCCGCCACGGCGCCAATCGCTGGAAACCATCCCGACAAAGCTGATAACGCGGAATTTGCCGCTGCCGCCGACGAAGTGTTGCAGCAAGTCAGTCAGATCACAGGACTTAAGCTCCTTGCCCCGCTCAAGAAAACACTGCGCTCACGAGCCGAGATCCGGGCCTACGTGATTCGAGAGATGGATGACGAAAAGAATCCCGCGGAACGCTATGCCGATGCGCGCAGCGCGGAAGCCTTTGGACTTATCCCCAAGGGCTTCCCACTCGACTCGTTCCTCGTGGATTTGCTCGAGGAACAGATCGCCGGCCTCTACGATCCCAAGGCCCAGGAGTTTTATATTGCTGACTGGATTCCGCTGGACGATCAACGCATGGTGATGGCCCATGAACTGACTCATGCCTTGCAGGATCAGCACTTTAAGATCGAGGCGTGGTCGAAGGCCGCGCGTCCCAATGATGACGCCGAACTCGCCCGCGAAGCCGTTCTGGAAGGCAGCGCCATGGCGGCGATGTTCGACTACCTGCTGAAGCCGCGTGGGCTGACCATCGAAGAGCTGCCCGCCATCGATCCCGCTTTGCTCGCCGGCGACCTATCCAAGTCCCCCAAGCTCCAGGAAGCTCCACAGTTCTTGAAGGATGCCATGGTTTTCCCCTATTTTGCAGGCTTGACCTTTTCGACCGCCGTTTTGAAAACGGGTGGTTGGGAGGCGTTATCCGATGTGTTTGGCCGTCCGCCGATTTCCACGCAGCAGATCATGCATCCAGCGCTGTACAAAGCGCACCGAGTTCCCGCTCCGCTCAGCGTGCCGGCTGTCGAGAAATTTCTCGGCCCTGATTGGGTGCGGCTCGACGAAAACGCCATGGGCGAGTTCGGCTGGAAGGAGATCCTGAAGCAGTTCTCTGACGAGAAGAGCGCCGCAGCCATGGCGGCGGCTTGGGACGGCGACCGCTATCTGATCTATGAGCAGAAAAGCGATAAGAAGCTTTTTCTTCTGGCGCGGTTGCGGCTTGATAGTGAAGAGCATGCCGCAAAATTTTTCAGCGAGTACGCCGATGTTTTGCTGAAAAAGCACGGCGAACAGTCCAAGCCGCCCCGCACCTCCAACTTTTTCACATTTGAAGCGTCTGATGGCGGCGTGTTCCTCCGTTGTTTCGGCGTGGAATGTGTGACCGTGGAAGGCGTCAACCGCAAAGCGTTTGACAGCATCAACGATCAACTGGGTTGGCCCGCCGCACCCCTGAACAACAAAGCCGCCCAGGGGCCCGCTACGAACTGAATCTCGCCGATTGGCGTCGCTATTTAGCCGCCGCGTTCAGCAGAATCGGAGCATTGCGATCTAGGCTCGCTTTATTCCTGTTTTCCAGCCGCTTGATCCGCATGGCGAACTGCTTAGCGAGCCGAGCCCGGCGCGCCGTTGCCAGGACATCTCTGGTATGGACTCGGGAACGTTGCACCTTAGCCAGCCCCAGCCGCGCAAACTCCAGGGCCCGTCGCACATCTTTGGCGCGGCGTTCGTAGTAAATCGCCAACTGCTGGCAAGCATGCACTCCGTCTTGTGCGTCGCTCACTAATTCGAGCCAATGGGTCGCCGCGGCGTCGTGGTCGCCGCGGCGTTTTGCCAGCGTTGCCAGATCGCGCCGCGCGCGCGACAGAAACTCGGCGGGAAGGCCAAGGTCAAGAGCCCGGCTGCAAACCGCATGTGCGCGCTCGGGCGCGCCACGCCGTTCGAGGAATCGCGACAAGCCGAACAGGTCGAGGCTTTCCACGCTTCCTTGCCCGCACGTTTGTGCCGCGACAAATCCGTTGATCTTGGCGAAGAGCGCCGCCAGCCCGCGCAAATCCATCTGATTGTGCCGCACGACTCCCACCAGCGGGTCGCAGGAACCGCCCCGCAGATAGTCAAAGTAATACTGCGGAATCATTGCCGAAGCGATGTCATCCTCGCGATGCCAGCCGAGCCGCCCCGCCTCCAGCACGTGCCGCTCCAGTTCGATCAATCGAACCGAACCCAGGCGCAATCTCCACAGAGAGCGGGCGGGATGCAAAAGGTCGAGATGCGCGGCTAGCTTGGGCGTAGCAATGGAGCGCGTCATCGTGAAGCGGTTTTCCAGCAGCGGCCAGTCGAAGGACTTGCCATTGAACGTCACCAGCACCGGACGCCGCTCCAGGCAACTGGCCAGTTCGTGCAGTAACGAATGTTCTTCCCCAAAGTCGCGCATGAAAAACTGCTCGACCTGCAATCCGCCGGCGTCCCACCAGGCAACGCCTACCAGAAAAGGGTAGGTGCCGGTGCCGCCGGCGAGTCCGGTCGTCTCCGTATCCAGAAACAGCCACTTGGTCGGATCTTCCAACGCGACACGCGTTCGGCGAGTCAACTCGACATTGCGGTTGTGCGCCAGCAATTCCAGCACTGTGCAAGACGGCTCAAAAGCTTCCGGGGTGGCAAACCATTTTCGCAACGCGAGATGCTCGCCGAAATGGTTCCTGGCAATTCCAGCGCCAATCAGCCGTGCAAACGCGTCGTCTTGTTCCGGCTCGCGCAGGGTGGCAACGCGCTGCGGCACCGGCCGGGCGGGACGCAGCGCAGCCAGATGGAAGAATTTATCAGGGGAGGCAGCCATCTTTCTTACGTGTTCCCGTTGCCCATAGCGCGCTCGCTGCCGCTGCTGTCGATCAACCGCTTGAGAATGGCGAGAGCAGCCTCTTTAGCGCGGGGAACCAAATCGCCCATGGGGCCGATGCACGAAGGACAGCCCGCATCGCATGCGCAAGCGGAAATAAGCTCGTGGGTTTGCCGCACGAGCAATTCATGGGCGCGGAACAGTGGTTCGGAAAAGCCAATGCCTCCGGGATAGGCGTCGTAGAGATAAAGGTTCGGTTCGAAGAACTCTTTCAGGCTGGCATTGGCCAGGTCCCGGTAGCGCGCCGGCGCGAAGTCGTCCATGTCGCGGGGTAACGAGGCCAAATGTGCTCCTGCGGGTGAGGTATTCGACTCCGGCTCGGGCGGCCGCTCGCCAATCGCGCCGCCCAGGTCGCGCCCGTCACACATCAGCAGCAGCGTCGCCACCGCGGACAACGCGTGCAACAGTCCGAACATTCCGCTTTGTCGTTCGCTCACACTGTAGGGAAGCGACTCCAGCAATGACCTCTGCAGCGTGATCCAGTACGCGGTCGTGTGCATTTCGTTTTCCGGGAGTTCGAGTTTGCCGTCGCCGATATTCTCGTTGGTAAAGAATTTGATTTTCTTGAAGCCCACCACTTGCGAGCGCACCAGCACATCCCCGTGCGCATGCGCGTTGGCGTTGTCGGCAGCGCTCTCCGGCCGTTCTGTATTCGTCGCTTCCAGCACGCGCACTTGCGTGTACCGCACCGCATCCGTGTAGTAATCCACGTCGACTTGTTTGACGTAGGCCTTCCGCTCTTTGAAGTCGAGATGCTCGACGTGATATTGCTCGCCGCCGTGGAGGTAAATGGCTTTTTCGTGCAGGAAAACCAGGGCGCTCGGAAAATCCACCTCGCCAATCACCTTCGGCGCGCCGGTGATGTCAATGATGATGAAGTTGTCGCTGGAGATCGAGCGCAGGCTGATCGTATCCGCGGGATACGCCTCGTGCGTCCAGTGGTAATGGTCCCCGGCGAGATGCAGGTAGCCTGCTTCGCTCAGCCGCGCGCACAGCTCCGGTAGCTCCGCTTCGCCGAATTTTTCGCCGGGTGCAATTGGCAATTCGAACGCTGCGCATTTCAAATGGTTGATCAGAATTTCCAGGTTGTCCGGCTGAATGTAAGCGTGCTCGGGAGTGTTGCCGAAAAAATAGTCCGGATTGCGCACCACGAATTGGTCCAGCGGCAAAGAAGACGCCACCATAACTGCACAAGAACTGCCGTTCCGGCGCCCCGCTCGTCCCGCGCGCTGCCAGGTCGCCGCAATCGCTCCCGGATACCCGGCCATGACCACCGTGTCTAGCGAGCCCACATCAATTCCTAACTCCAGTGCACTCGTGCTCACTACGCCCCGAATTCGCCCTTCTCGCAAGCCGCGCTCGATGTCGCGCCGTTCATTCGGCAAATAGCCTCCCCGGTATCCGCGAATCGTTTCTGCGCGCCCCGGGAACTGCGGATTGGCCTGCTGCAGGTAAGTCAGCAGAATCTCGGTTTGCAGCCGGGAATTGGAAAACACGATCGTTTGCAGCTCGCGCTTCAGAAATTCCTGGGCCACGCGGGAGGTTTCGTTGATGTAGCTTCGGCGAATGCCTAGCGCGCGGTTCACCACCGGCGGATTGTAAAATACAAAGGTTTTCTCCCCGGCCGGTGCGCCGTTTTCCTCCAGCACCTCCACATCTTTCTCCAGCAGCCGCGCCGCCAGCTCTCCCGGATTGGCGATTGTTGCGGAGCAGCAAATGAACTGCGGGTCGCGTCCATAAAATTGCGCGATGCGTCGCAGCCGCCGCAGCACGTTGCATAAATGGCTCCCAAACACGCCGCGATAGGTGTGCAATTCGTCGAGCACGATGTAGCGCAAATTCTCAAAAAGCCGCGTCCAGCGCGTATGGTGCGGCAAAATCCCGGAGTGCAGCATGTCCGGGTTCGTGAGGACGATGTGGCCTTTTTCGCGGATCGCCCGGCGCGCGTCAGCCGGCGTGTCGCCGTCATACGTGTACACGCCGAAGCGGTTCTCCAGTCGCTGGTTCAGATCGTGCAGCTCGGCCAGTTGGTCTTGCGCTAACGCTTTCGTCGGGAAGAGATAGAGCGCGCGCGTGTCCGGATTTTCCAAAATGGCATGCAGGATCGGCAGGTTATAGCAGAGCGTCTTGCCCGAAGCCGTCGGAGTCACCACGACCACATTTTTCGCGGCGTGTACCGCCTCGGCCGCCGCAGCTTGATGCGTGTAGGGCCGTTCAATTCCCTTAGCGCGATACGCCGCCGCTACATCCACGTGAATCCAGTCCGGGAACTCTGCCCATTGCGCTTCGCGAGCCGGAAAATAACGCACCGCGGTCAACACCTCGCCGGTCGTATCGCGCGCGGCAAAGCCGTCCAGAACCTCGCGTACCCGGGCCAGCGACGAGCCCGCCGAGGCCTCCAGCGAGTCCAGCGTCGCGGCACGTCGCACGGCTAGAGAATGGGACATCCAGCGGCTCCTTGTAATTCGCCTTTTGTTCGCCAAGGCTAGCACGTGGCTTTCGCCGCCGCAATAGGAATTGCTCTGTTTTCAAAATTTCTCCGCGAGATTTCCTGTTTGTGCTTCATGCCGCCTTGTCAGCTTCCTATCAATCGCGAGAGAATCTTTCTCTCACCCAAAGGAGCTGCTCATGAGCAATGCCCCACACGTGGCCCACTCCGGGCCGTTGGTACTGGAAAACCGCCACGAGGCCGTCGCCCACCTGGTTCTTAATCGCCCCGACAAACTCAACGCCCTCAGCGCGGAGCTTTCCACTGCTCTAAATGAGGCTCTCAATCGCATTGCCGAGGACCAGTCTGTCCGCGTCGTCGTGCTAAGCGGAGCCGGCCGGGCTTTTTGCTCCGGCGGCGATCTTGGGGCCATCGGCAAGGGCCGCGAACAAAACAGAACCGATGAACTTGGCCCTATCCTTCGCTCGGGTATGCAAGCCGTCCTGAAAATGCGTCTCATGCCGCAGCCGGTTATCGCCGCGGTGAACGGCCCGGCTGCCGGCGCCGGCATGAACGTCGCTCTGGCCGCCGACATTCGCATCGCTTCCGACACTGCTACTTTCGGCCAGACTTTCTCTCGCGTCGGGCTTTATCCGGACTACGGCGGCACTTACTTTCTTCCGCAGCTGGTCGGTCCATCCGTAGCCGCGGAGATGTTCTACACCGGCGAAATGATTGACGCGCCAACGGCTCTTCGCCTGGGCATTGTCAATCGCGTCGTTCCCCTCGCGCAGCTCGAAGCCGAAGTCAAAGCTCTGGCGCACAAGATCGCTCAAGGGCCGCCGCTCGCCATCCGTGCCATCAAGAAAGCTTTATTCGCCTCCAATGAAGAAGAGCTGGTCAAGACTTTGGATCACGAAGCCCAGGAGCAGCTCAAGTGCTTCCACTCCGAAGATTGCAGCGAGGGCATCCGCGCTTTCTTCGAAAAGCGTCACCCGAAATTCCAGGGCAAATAAACCACAGTACCTGGGCGTCAGCGAGAATTCGTAGGTGTTTGTCCTTTGTCTTCTCTGCGGTCTCCGCGTCTCTGCGTTTAGCTCCCTTTTCTCATCCCGTTCACGCGCTTACTCCCATTGACCTCCTCGCCTCACCCTAGTCCTTGCTCCCTTTCTGCTCCGGTTCGCGTAAAATGGCCTTCGTATCTTCGGGGCCTACCTTGACCGCGACCGCCGTGCAAAGACAACCCGCACCCGAACCGACCGTTCAACTGCAAATCGAAAATCGTGTTGCGCGCGTAACCCTGAATCGTCCGCCGCTGAATATTCTTGACATCGCCATGATGCGCGAGCTGGACGCCATGCTGAAGCACGCCATCCCACAATCCGACTTTTTGGTTTTCCAAGGCGCGGGGCCCAAAGGCTTCTCCGCGGGCGCCGAAATTGCCGATCACCAGCCCCGGCGCGTCGGCCAAATGCTCAAAGCCTTTCACGCTATCTTTCGGCGCCTCGCTGCGGCGGATTGCCTCACCATCGCCGCCGTTCACGGCTTTTGCCTCGGCGGGGGCATGGAACTCGCTACCTTTTGCGACTTCCTCATCGCCACGGGCTCTGCCCAATTTGGCCAGCCCGAAATCAAGCTCGGCTGTTTCCCTCCCGTAGCGATGCTCACTTTGCCCGAACTCATCGGCATGCGCGCCGCTACCGACCTCATTCTCACCGGCCGCCAATTCGGCGCTCCGGAAGCGCAACTGCTCGGTCTCGTCGCTCGCGTCGTACCCGACGACAAGTTGGACGAAGCCACCGCGGAGCTCTTGAAGGATTTGCTGGGTCTTAGCCCTGCGATTCTGCGCCTCACTCGCCGCGCCCTTTGGCGCACCCATGCTGCCGATTTCTCCAAGCGCCTCGCGGCCATGGAACGGTTATACTTAACCAAGCTGGTGAAGATGAGTGATGCCCAGGAGGGCATCCGCGCGTTTCTCGAAAAGCGCGCCCCGTCGTGGCTGGGCCGTTAAATTCAGCGCCGCAGCCATCGACCCCATCCGGCCCGCAACCTGGCGGTGCCCAGGAAAACAACTCATGGATGACTTGCAGATTTCTGTTCACGACGTGAATACCCGCATCGCCCGCGGCGAGAAACTGCTGCTCGTCGATGTCCGCGAACCCCTCGAGTACGACCTCTGCCGCCTGCCCGGCGCCACGCTCATTCCTCTCGGCTCGATTCCCGCAAATCTCAACACGCTGCTCGATACCGAGCACGAAGTGGTTCTGTATTGTCATCACGGAATGCGCAGTCTGGATGCCGCCCTATGGCTCCGCCAGCAGGGCGTCGAAAAAGCCAGGTCCATGGCCGGCGGTATCGAACGCTGGTCCACAGAAATTGATGCGAGCGTCCCGCGATATTAATTGGCCTTGCGCCGCGTATCCACCGTATAACAGTTATGTGCGTGCTGCGCCGCCCGCTTGCAGTGCGGCGCTCAGCTAGGAGAAAAAAAGGACCCGTTCATGGCTAAGACGAAAGTGCGATTCCTGCAGAAACCTACTTGCACCACGTGTCGCAAAGCGAAGGATTTTCTGGAGCACCTCGGTGCCGACTTCGAGCTGCGCAGCCTGGATGCCGAGCCGCTGAGCGAAGCCGAGCTGGACCAGTTGATCGGCGCGCGCGATTACAAGAAATTTCTCAATCCGCGGAACGAGCTGTACCGTGAGCACAACATGAGCGAGAAACCACCGACGCGCGCGCAAGCGATCAAGCTCATGGCCAAGACTCCCAATCTCATTCGCCGCCCGGTAGTGGTTCGTGGCGAAGACATCGTGCTGGGTTTTGACGAAACGGCTCTGAAGAATTTGATGAGGCCAGAACCGCACGCCAAGTCCAAAGCTGCGGGCTAAACTGCGCGGCGCTCTGCTTCTCGTCGAAGTCCGAGCTTTTTTTTCAGCCCTCCGCATGCTTATCGAAAGCACCGCCATCATCGGCGCGACAGAACTGGGCTGCAAATTCGCGGCTCTTTCGCTGCGCGCCGGCTGCCGCACCATTCTTGAGGATATTTCGATTTCCGCGCTCGAGCGGGCGGCCGTTGTTCTTGAAGGGCTCTGCAACGCGAAATCTGGCGGGGCCGGCCCAGTCGGCTTGACGAGATCGGCCATCGTCCCGCTCATGCCGGAAGTCACGACAACGCAGGAAGGCGCCGTTAAACGACTGACTCTGACGCACTCCATCGAGGGAGCTATTCGCGACGCTGATTTGATTATCGAAGCAGTCGCCGATGAGTTGGAGATGAAGCTCGAACTCTTCACCATTTTCGACAAGTTCGCCAAACCCGGCTCCACCTTCGCCACCACTACGACGTCGCTCTCCATCGCCGATCTCGCGGATATGACCTTTCGTCCCGAACTTTGCATTGGTCTGCGGATTTCGCCCGGCCGCGGCGACTCCGGGGGCTTACAAGTCGTCAGAACCACCGTTACCTCCGACGAGACCGTAGCTGCCTGCCGCGAACTCGCCCAGCGCATGCACCTTTCCTTTGAGCTGCTTTCCCCACCGGTCGCCCTCGGATAACAGCAGCCGTGAACATCGTCGGCAGCCTCCACAACTGGGCGCCGACAGATTTCCGAACTCCGCCAACTTCTACTTCGCTGCGTCTCTTCAGTAGCGCAGGGCTTCGCGCCAAAGGCCTCTCTGCAATCCGACTCTCGGCTGGAGTGCGTTGCCGAACATATCGTAAGGCTCCGAAAAAAACTGGCGCCTTGTGAATCGTGGCACAATCATCTCCGGAGATATGACGCGACGATTTCGTTTTGGTTTGTTTACGTTAGATTCGGAGCGCGGGGAACTGCGGCGCGAGAACGCACTGGTGCGCTTGCAGACGCAGCCCGCGCAAGTCTTGGCTTGCCTTGTCGAACGGGCTGGGCAAGTCGTCTCGCGTGAGGAGCTGCGCAAGGCCGTGTGGGGCGACGGTACCTTTGTGGATTTTGATGCCGGGCTGAATTTCTGCATTTCGCAGATTCGCTCCGCGCTGCGCGACGATTCCGCGCAACCCGTGTATCTCCGCACGATCCCGAAAAGCGGATACCAGTTCATTGCTCCGGTGGAACTGCTGCCGATGGAGACAGAGCGCATTCCGCAAATAGCTCCTGCGGAGGAGTTGGCCACGGTAGGGTCGGGCGATTCACACCGGATTGGCGCTGTCGACAGGAAAGCGGCGCCTCCCTCAGAGCGGAGTGCCAGCCGCAGCACGACGTGGTGGATTGTTGCGGGCTGCGTTTTGGTGTTCGCGATGGTCGGCGGCTTGGTGTTGCTCATGGTTTTGTACCTGACGCCCGGCAAAGTGCGATCCGCGGCGAACTCCCCAACAACGATGCTGGCTGTGGCGCGATTTGATAATGAAACTGGTGACGCCGCGCTGAATCGTTTTGCGGACGGGCTGACCGACAATGTAGTCGAGCAATTGACCGTGAGGAGCGGCGAGAAATACCGAGTGATTGGCAATGCGGAGATTTTGCGCGCGCCGCGAGAACAACGGGATTTGCGCGTGATTGCGACGTCGCTCGACGCGCAGTATGTCGTGCTGGGACAGGTGCAGGCAAATGGTGAGCAGGTGCGGATTTTGGCGCATTTAATCCGGCTGGCGGACCAAACCCACATCTGGGTGGTCCGGTTGGAGCGGCCGCGAGGCGACGAGTTGAAGCTGGAAGCCGACGCAGCGGCGCAGATTGCGTCGGAATTTGCCGCGCGAATGGCGCAGCAACCGGAAAAGGCGCCCTCCTTCGTTCCCGGAAGTCGCTGAGCTCCCAAGACATAGCAGTTAAGTTTTTTCTATGAGCGCGCCCGGGGGATTTCATTTGTGTGCCCCAGGTGATTGCTCCAAGGTGTGCCTGGCGGACAGAAAAGCAGTTCCCTCCGCGTTGGGCCGCGCAGCTCAAGGGTCGGGATGGCACGTGGCGGTTCTGTGCGCCGGGATGACAGGTTGCGATTGTGTGCGTGACGGGATGAGAGGTCGGGGTTCTCTGCACGCCCAATGACATGGAGTCGTGTAGATCGCCATTTTGCGGTCGGAAATTTGAGGGTACATGAACGAAATATCGCGGCGTGCGGTGTTGAGGTTCGCTGGGGCGGCTTGGCCGGTTGGAAAATTTGGCTGGCTAAATACAAAGGAACGCTTGGCGGAAGCGGAAGGAGGGAGAGGCGTGATGGTGAGCGACAGTTTCCCGGGGCAACCAGCGGAGTTGGTGCGCGAGATGGTGACGGTGGCGCACTTCGATTTGAAGCACGTGAAGGAGTTGGCGGAGGCGCAGCCGTCGCTGGTGAAGGCGGCCTGGGATTGGGGCTTTGGCGATTGGGAGACGCCGCTCGGCGCCGCTTCGCACATGGGGAATCGCGCGATCGCCGAGTATCTGTTGGAGAAGGGCGCGATGCCAACGTTGTTCTCGGCAGCGATGCTGGGGCAGTTGGACGCGGTGAAAGCAGCCGTAAGCGCCGGAAGCGGGGTGCAAAGAGTTCGCGGGCCGCACAGCATCGCGTTGCTGGGCCATGCGCGGATGGGGGGCGACGCGGCGCGGCCGGTGCTGGAGTATTTGGAAAGGTTGGAGGGCGCGGACAGCGCGGCACCGGTGCCGCTGAGCGAAGTGGAGACGGCGGCGCTGGTGGGGACGTATGTTTTCGGCGTGGGCGTGACCCAGCAGATTGAAGTGGATGCGAATTTGAAGATGTACCAGGGCGGAAAAATGTACACGCACGCGCCGCAGTTGAACTGGACGCGGAAAGGTACGATGATGCGGCCGTTGTTCCATTTGGGAGGGCGAGTGTTCTGGCCAGCGGGAGCGGAAGCGGTGCGAATCCAGTTCGCCGAGTCAGCCGAAGGAATGGAAATGCGAGTGAGCGACGGAGATGGGGAGATGCGAGCGGTACGGAAAAAGTAAGAAGCAC
>Ga0335073_10007735_pt1 | contig 15072 bp, 8 predicted proteins | sample Lox_Sample_22_FD_207093 | JGI IMG/M metagenome (GOLD analysis project Ga0335073, IMG submission 207093) | Soil microbial communities from Loxahatchee National Wildlife Refuge, Florida, United States - Lox_Sample_2.2 | ecosystem: Environmental > Terrestrial > Soil > Wetlands | place: USA: Florida... | reverse complement strand
TCCGAGCCGTTGAAGGCGGCGGGCACGATCGGCTCGCCCGGCTGGTCGGAGACGAACACCGAGGTGCCGTCGGGTTCCCTGCCGGTGACGACGAGACGGGGCTGGATGTTCATATGAGCTGCTCCACGTCATTGGGTGAGCGCCGATTGCGTTTACTAAGCGCATAGTTAGTGAAATGTGGGGAGATTGTCAACCCTCGTATGAGCGCGAGGGATCTCCAGTACGCACCGCCACCGTCATCTGGACCGCCAGTTCCGCGTAAAAGGCCCCGAGCGAGGCCGGGGTGTCAGGGTCCTCAAGCCGGTACCAGCGGACCAGGTCGACTCCCAGCGACAGGATCGCCCGCACGACGCGGTTGACGTCGGCTTCCGGCGTGTCTACTCCGGCCAGGCGGCGGACCGCGTCGCGGAAGATCGCGTTGAACTGCGACCGCAGGCCAAGCACCGCGGCGTAGTGCTTCGGTGACAGCGGGGAGAGCTCGTACTGGCACACCCGGGCCGCCGTATGGTTCTCCGCGTGCCACTCAACGAAGGCGGCGACGGCCTGGCGCAGTCTCGTCTCCGGTGCGCCGCCCGGGTCCAGCGCATCGCCGAGCCTCTCCAGCGCCCGCTGATGGCAGGTGCGGACGATCTCGTACAGCACGTCCTCTTTCGTGGAAAAGTGAACGTACAGTGCGCCGGGAGTGAGCCCAAGCTGTGACGTGATGTCGCGGGTGCGGGTCGCGTGGAAACCCTTGGCGGCGAAGCACAGCGCGGCCGATCCGAGCAGCGCCTGCGCCACGTCGGACAGGTCGTCGTCCCAGAGCCCGCGGGACGGCTCGTCCAGCCGCACGAGAGGTGGGACGCCTTCCCGGCGCGGCCCGCGGCGGATCGCCACCATGCGACGTCTCCCTCTGCTATGTGTGCCTTTGTTGACATCACCGCCCGGTCGGCACTGGACAACAGCCTGGTATGATAGTAACTATGCGCTTAGTAAGCAATGTCGACCGAGGGGTCGCGGTGATCATGGACGAGAAGAGGGCCTGAACATGCCCAGACGGCAGAGCCGGTTCACGCCGGAGGAAATCGCGGCCGACCCCCGGCTGGAGGACGAGTCCGCGGGCCTGTGGAACCCTGAGCTTGGCGATGTCGAGAAGAGGCTGCTGACCTCCGCGGTGCGCTGCTTCGCGTCGAACGGTTACCACGCGACGACGACGCGCGATATCGCGACCGGAGTCGGCCTGAGTCCCGCGGCACTCTACGTGCACTTCCCGTCCAAGGAGCTCGTGCTGTTCGAGATCATGCGGGCGTGCCACGAGGGCGCGCTCGCCTGCATCAGGGACCCCGCGATCGAGGCCGCGGGAGACGCGGCGGAACGGCTTGCGGCGGTGGTGTCCCGGTACACCGCCTGGCATGCCCGCCACCACGTCGGCGCGCGCGTCTGCCAGTTCGAGCTGCCAGGGCTGACACCTGAGCACTACGACGAGATCATCCAGGTGCGGCACCTGACCAACGATGTCTTCCGTGCCATCGTCGAGAAGGGCATGGCCGAGGGCACGTTCGTGGCGGGCAACGTGAACCGCCTCGTTCGCGCGATGCTCTCGCTCAGCATCGACCTCGTCCGCTGGTATCGCCTCGACGGCCCCGACTCTCCCGAGGAACTGGGCGACTTCTACGCCCTGCTTGCCTTGCGCATGGTCATGAACAAGGGGTCGGCGGAGGGTAGGTAGCTTAGGGCAATCCCGCGCGTGGCGTGTCGACGCGGGCGGTCATCAGCGCCGCCTCCCCGGCGTTCTTGCGCCGCCCCGCGTCGAAGTCGGGGGCGGTGCAAATGAACAAGGTGCGGCCGTCGGCCCCGCCAAGCGTGCAGGCGAATGCCCCGGTGCCGACCGAGATCTCCTCCGCGATCTGCCCGCCCGGGCGGACGCGGATGACGCGGTTGCCGACCGCGTCGGCGATCCAGAGCGAGCCGTCGGCGTCGAGGCAGCAGCCGTCGGGGGCGACCACCACCTGGGGGAGCAGCTTCTCGAGTTCCCGTTCGGCGGGCAACTCCGCGAACGCCGCCCAGGTGCGCCTGTTGGCCAGCGTGCCATCGTCGGCGATGTCGAACGCGGTGACGCGGTTGCCGAAGGTCTCGTTCACGAGCAGCGTTCCTTCAGGTGTAATCACGCTCCCGTTCGGAAACCACAAATCCCCTGCGACCTTGGTGACGGTACCGTCGGGGTCAACGCGCAGCAGGCCAGCCGGGACCAGGGGGACGCCGGCCATGAGGTCGAAGCCGAATTCTCCCACGTAGGTTCGGCCACGTGAGTCCACCACCATGTCGTTGGGCGGCCCGCTGACCCAGCCGGACAGGTCGGCGTGGCACGCGAGGGTGCCGTCGGCCTCGCGGCGCAGCACGCGGCGGTCACCCATGGAGACGATCAGCAGCCGGCCGTCCGGCAGCCAGCCAAGCCCCGAGGGCTGCCCCGGTACCTCGGCCTCGACCCGGAGGTCGCCGCCATCCTCCGCCGCCGAGTACACGCGGCAGGTATAGAAATCGGAAAACCAGATCCGTTCCTCATGCCAGCGGGGTCCCTCAAGGAAGTCCAGGTCCGTGACGATGCTACTGGTCTGGCGGCTCATGCGTGCTCCTCGGGAACGCTAACTAAGCGCATAGTTATAATGTAATGTCCGGAGCTTACGCTCGGGGCAGCACCACCGCAAGGCACCGCAAGGGCCTCGCGTGCCCTCGGCTAGAACGGCTGGCCGTATTCCCGTAGTCTCGCCAGCGCGGCATGCAGCTCACGGCGGGAGCCGATGCCCAGCTTGGCGTAGACCCTGTGCAGGTGCCATTCGACCGTGCGCGCGGACAGGAACACCCGGGCGCTGATCTCTGGATTGCTCAGGCCGTCGCGTGCCAGCCGGGCGATGTAGGCCTCCTGCGCGGTCAGTGTGGTGGCCGCCTCGACGCCGCGCTTGCGTACCCGCTCGCCCGTAGCGGCCAGCTCACGGCGCGCCCGTTCGGCGAACCCGTCCATGCCGATCGCGATGAGCTGGTCGTGGGCCGTGCGCAGCTGTTCTCTGGCGTCGGCGGGCCGGCCCTCGTTACGCAGCCACTCGCCGTAGAGCAGGTGCGCGCGGGCGAGTTCCGGGCGCAGCCGCGTGCGGCCAAGCCGGGCGATCGCCTCACGGTAGAGGTACTCGGCCGTGGCCCCGGTGGACATGAGGGCACGCGAACGGGCCTCGATGCCGAGTCCCCAGTCGCTGGCGATGACGCTGTTGCGCTCCTCGATGCGCTCAAGCGCGCTCGCGGCCAGTTCCGTCGCGCCGGACTTGGCCGCCGCCTCCACCAACTCGGTGAGCCCCCACCCGGCGACGACCAGTTCGGGCGTCGCGTCGGCGGCGTCCCGCGCTGGTCCCACCGCCTCCTGGTAGCGCCCAAGGCCGTTGAGTATTACCGCACGCGCGTGGTCCACGAACTCGATGGCGGTTCCCTGGCCGCTCGCGGTCGCCTCGCGAACCGTGACCTCGGCGAGCTTCGACACGTCGGCATCGCGGCCCTGAAACGCCCGCAGGAAGAGCTCGCCGTACTGCATGACCTGGGTTCCCGTCGCCTCCTTGACCACGTTGGCCTCCGCGATCAGCCGCTCGGCCCAGCCGAAGTCGCCGCCCATGGCGACGGCCTCGGCCATGATGTTCAGCGCGACCGCAAGCACGGTGAGGGCGCCCTGGTCGCGGGCCAACTGGACGGCCCGGCTGGCGATGGCTACGCAGTCCTCGTAATCCCACACGACCACGGCGCCTACCGTCGCCAGCCACCCCCAGCGGAGTACTTCCTCGGGCGCCGCGTCCTTGCCGGCGAAGCCCGCCGACGCTCCTCGCAGGAACGGTGTCGCCGCCTGGCGCCCGTCCGTCAAGATCCGCGCGAATCCGTCGAGCAGCAGGTCAGACGGGCGAGCCAGCCCGGCGGCCGGCGGGGCGTTACGTACCTCCGCCGAGAGTTCGTAAAGGCTGCCGGAACCGGCCAGCTTCCCGGCGAAGAACGCGGCGCACCATGCGTCCAGGTAGGTTTCGCGTGCGAGCCGCAGGTCGAGTGCCGCAAAGGTCTTGGCGGCACGGAGCAGCAAGGGCGGTGCGTCGCTCCCGCGGCGCTGGGCGTAGGCCGCCATGCCGTGCAGCAGCTCCATGCGACCGCGTTGGAGGTCATCAAGCGGGCCGGATTCCGCCACCGCCAGCATGACCAGTGCCTGTTCATACCCTCCCGCGCTCAGGCCGGCCTCCGCCGCTGCCAGCGCCCGCACGGTCCGCTGGGCTGGGTCGGCGGAAAGCGTGACCGAGCGCCGCAAGAACGCGGCTGCCGCGGCGACACCGCCGCGGGCCTGCGCCCATCCGGCCGAGCGCGCGAGCTCCGTGGCGACCTCCTCGTCTGGTCCGGCGGTCGCCTGGGCCCGGTGCCACGCCCGCCGGTCGGGGTCGGCGACCGGGTCGGTGACTTCCGCCAGTGCCGCGTGCAGCTGCCGCTGGTCAGCCGGTGACGCCGACCGGTAAATAGCCGAGCGCGCCAGCGGATGACGAAAGCGGATCCGCTCAGCGAACCTGACCAGCCCGGCCCGCACCGCCGGCAGCTCCGCCTGGACCGGGATCCCCAGCCTTTCCGCCGCCCGCCATACCAGCGGCGCGTCGCCCGATGAATCGGCCGCCGCCAGCCGCAGCAGTCGCTGGGTCGCGGCGGGCAGTGCGTCCAGCTGGCGGGTGAAGCTTTCTTCGATCCGGTCGGCCAGCGGGATCGCACCGGGCAGCCCGAACCCGCCCGCCAGCTCCGTCGGCGTCAGCCCGCGCGGCAGTTCAAGCAGTGCCAGCGGGTTCCCGTGGGCTTCTGTGATGATCAGGTCGCGTACCCGCGCGTCCAGCGGTCCGGCCAGCGCCGACTCGAGCAGCGCCCGCGCGTCCTCGTCTGGCAGCCCGCCGACTTCGAGTTCCGGCAGCCCGGTCAGCTCCGGGCGCGAGTCGCGGACCGCGAATACCAGCCCAACCGGGTCAGCAGCCAGCCGCCGTGCCGCGAACCCCAGCGCCTGAACTGAGGCTTGGTCCATCCACTGCGCGTCGTCGACCACGCAGACCAGCGGGCGGTCCTCAGCCCCGTCCGACAGCAGGCTCAGCACCGCCAGGCCAACGAAGAACTGGTCAGGCGGCGGTCCGGAGGCACGGCCGAGCGCGGTGTTCAGCGAGTCCCGCTGCGGCGTCGGCAGCCGCTCCGCATGACTCAGCATCGGCGCGCACAGCTGATGCACCCCGGCGAACGCGAGCTCCATTTCCGACTGCACGCCCATCGCGCGCGCCACCCGGCACCCGGCCGCCGATGCTCGCACGGCCAGGTAGTCAAGCAGCAAGGTCTTGCCCACCCCTGGGTCACCGCGGACCACCAGCGTCCGGCTCTCACCGGCCTCGACCGCCCTGATCAGCCGGTCAAGTGCGGCGCGTTCACCGCGCCGGTCCGCCATGTCGATGAGGGGATTACGCCGCGCGGATTCCGTGCTGGGCACTAGGCCGTTTTCCACATGAGCCGAAGCGTAACCTGCCGAGAAAGGGTTACGTCAATCCCTACTTGGACAAGGCGTCACGCAGCCCTCTCCTGGACCTGACCGCGAGCTTGGCGTACACCTTCGCCAGGTGCCATTCGACCGTCCGCTTACTGAGGAACAGCCTGACGCCTATCTCAAGGTTCGTGAGGCCGTCGGCCGCCAGCCGGGCGATCTGGGCCTCCTGTCCGGTGAGCGCCAGCGAAGTCTCTGGCGCGCGCTTGCGCACCACCTCGCCGGTGGCCATGAGCTCGCGCCTGGCCCGGTCCGCGAACCCCGCGGCGCCCATCGTGGCGAATGCCTGATGCGCCGCGCGCAACTGCTCGCGGGCATCGGCACGCCGCCGGTGACGGCGCAGCCACTCGCCGTACAGCAGGCGGGCGCGAGCCGCCTCCGCCTGCAATCCGGCACGGACCAGCAGGACGATCGCCTCCCTGTAGGACTCCTCGGCGGTCGCGTCCTCGCTCACGAGGGCCTGCGACCGCGCCAGCAGGCCGCTGGCCCAGTCGGTCCCGCTGGCCTTCGCGAGCTCACCGAGCCGGTCTAGAGCGTCATGCGCTCGTTCGGGAAAGCCGAGTCTCGCGGCGGCCTCAACGAGCTCGGCCAGCGACCACGCCGCCAGTCCTAGCTCGTCCGCGTCGGCGGCCTCTTCGGCGGCGGCCAGTGCCTGGTCATACTGGCCAAGGCCATTGCTGGCGACCGCGGTCGCCCAGTCGGCGGCGGTTAGCCACTGTCCCTCGCCGCGCGCCAGCATGCCTGGCGTAACGGCCGCGACCAGCCGGGCGATCTCCGCCTTGGCGCCGCTCCACGCCGCGAGCGCCAGCGAGCCGTAGGGGCCGACGGGTCGGTCCACGGCCGGGGCGACGGCCTCGGCCCGCCCTGCCAGGGCGGCTGCCGATGCGAAGTCACCGGCCACCACCCTGGCCATCGCCGCATGGTGCAAGGCGGCGGGCAGCACGCCTAGCGAGCCGGTGCGGTCGGCCTCATGAACCAGCAGGCCAGACAGCCTGGACCAGGCTTCGTGGTCCCAGAGAGCCGCGGCGGCACAGCACGCGAGTTCCAACTGAGCCGGCAGCGGCGCCGCGCTGCCAGCGGACTCGCCGCCTATCTCGCGCAGCGCACGCCGCACTGCCGGCGCCCCTACCGTGACGCCCTCTGTTATCAAGATGGCCAGTCCCTCCGCCAGGTCGGCGGAAGGTCCCCGCCCTGCCACGGCCCACGAAGTCCATGCCGAACGAACGGCGGTGGCTACCTCAAGCAAGCGACTTCTGCCAGCCAGCCGGCCCATGGAGAGCGCCGCGCGTAGCGCGTCGCGGTAGCCCTCACGGGCGAGCACGGGATCCAGGGCCTCCAGCTGCCGTGCGGCGCGCGATAGCAGGCCGCACGCGCCGCCGGTGAGAACGCGGCACGCCGTCAGCCTGGCATGCAGCAGGTTGGCGCGCGCCCGCCCGAGGTCGTCAAGCGGGCCGGCTTGCGCGATGGCCAGGAGTCGCAGCGCGCTACCGTCAGCGCCCAGCAGGTGCTTGGCCGCGGCCGCGGCCAGCGCGCGCTTGGCGCCGCGTGGGGCGTTGGGCGTCCGGATCGCGGCATGCTCGTAGAACATCGCGCTCGCGGCCTGGCCGCCGCGCACCGCGACGCTGTCGGCCAGGGCCTCCAGGGTGGCGGCCACATCCTCATCGGGCCCAGGCGACGAGTGCGCGAGGTGCCAGGCATGGCGATGCGGATCGTCACGCGGGTCGATGCCAGCCGCGAGTGCGAGGTGGGCGTCCTGCCGTTCCGCACGGGATGCCGCCCAGTACACCACCGACCTGGCAAGCGGGTGACGGAACCGCAGGGGAGCGCCGAACTCCATGATCGCGGACGTCAGTGCCGATGTCTCCGGTGCCGCCTTGACGCCGAGCAGGTCGGCCGCCCGCCAGACCAGCACCGGGCTCCCGGCCGGCTCGGCCGCCGCGATCAGCAGCAGCAGGCGTACGGCCTGCGGAAGCGTGTCCAGCTGCCGCGCGATGGCGGCTCCCGCTGGATCCGACGCGGCGACGGCGGCGGGTAGCCCGAAACCGCCGGCCAGTTCCTCGGGCGCCTGGGCGCTCGCCGCTTCTAGCAACCGCAGCGGGATGCCGCGGGCCTCGGCCAGCATCCGGTCACGGACCCCGGAGTCCACCGGGCCCGTCAGCCTCGCGTCCAGCAGGGACTTCGCGTCTTCGTCGGCAAGGGGCGGGAGCGTCAACTGGGGCAGTTCTGCGAAGTACGGGTCGGCGAAGTACGGGTCGGCGAAGTACTGGTCGGCGACGGGCTGGCGCAGCGCGAGGATGAGCGCCACGGGCCCGGTCGCCAGCCGGCGTGCCGCGAACCCGAGCGCCTGCGCGGAGGCCGGATCGAGCCACTGCGCGTCATCGATCACGCAGATCAGCGGCTGTTCTCCGGGAACGGGGGACAGGAGGCTCAAGGTGGCCATGCCTACCATGAAGCGATCGGGGCCATCCGGGTTCTGGCGGCCGAAGGCCGCCTCCAGAGCGCCGCGCTGTGGGCCGGCTAGTCGCTCCACCCGGTCATCGAGCATCGCGCAGAGGCGGTGCAGTGCGGCGAACGCGCATTCCGACTCGGACTCGACGCCAGCCGCGCGGACGATCCGCCACGGGCTGGCTAGCGTCACCAGGTAGTCAAGTAGCGCCGTCTTGCCGACGCCAGCCTCGCCACGCACGACAAGCACCCGGCTCTGTCCGGACCGGGCGCTCGTGACCAGCTGCTCGAGAATCTCGCGCTCCGCCAGGCGCCCGACCAGCCCGGGCCGACGCCCCACGCCGCCGGCAAGCGCGTCACCGCAAAAGGAACCGTTCATGCGCCCTCCTACTTCGCCATGGGTCCGGCGGTGCCCCGCCGCGGCCTGTTGCCAGCATGAGGTAGCCGTACGTAACCGCGCATCGCTCAACCGGGTGATGGCTAGGCCGGGGCATCGCTCCGGCATGCTTGACGGCACGGCGTTCCCGTATCACCCGAACGGGTGATGTGGTATCCGGGCCCGGGCGCGCATGGTTGCGGCATGAAGTCCGCGAAGCCTGAGCCGGAAATAGCGCTGGGACCGGCCAGCTCCCAGTACGCGACCGCGCTGGATCGCAGCCTCACCGACCTGCTCAACCTCGGCCTCCTGGCCAGGCAGGCCCGCTGGAACCTCGTCGGCCCTGGCTTCTACGGCCTGCAGCAGGTGCTCGGCGCCCTCGCCGACCGCGTCGGGACCGCGGCGGATGCCGTCGCGGAACGGGCGGTCAGTGTGGGTCACCACCCCGACGCGAGGGCCGAGGTGGTGGCCCGAGGCAACGTGCTGCCGATGATCGCACCGGGCCCCGTACGGGACACCGATGCCGCGGCGACACTGGGCACCGCGCTGAACACCGTGGTTGTCCGGCTCCGTGATGCCATGAACGCGGTCGCCGACGATCTTGTCACCGGGGACCTGCTCATCGAGATCACGCGGGACCTTGAGTACCTGGCCTGGGTCATCCGCGCTCATCGCCAGTGACGCGTCGCCGGTGACGCGGCCTAGTTGGCGTGTTCCGCTGGCCGGGTGGCGTAGACCCGAACGAGGTCGACGCGGGACCGGATGCCAAGCTTGGTGAAAACGTGCCGCAGGTGGCTGTTGACCGTGTAGGGGGACAGGAAGAGCCGCTCGGCGACCTCGCGGTTGGTGTGGCCGGCGGCCACGAGGCGGACGACAGACAACTCCGAGTCGGTGAGCCCGGCCCAGTTGCCTGCCGGCCGCGTCCCCTGCAGGTTCCGCCTGATTCCTAGCCGGCGCAGGCGCGCCCTGGCCCTGGTGGCGTCCCAGGTCGCGCCCATCTCGCTGTAGAGCGCGAGGGCGTCCCGCAGCCGGCCGGCGCCGTCAGCGGTCTGGCCGCTGGCGACGAGGAAGCGTCCGAGGTCCTCGGTCGCGGACGCTAGCGCCAGCCGCCGTGGTCCTTGGGCGAACTCCCGTACGGCCTGCGCGATTGCCGCAACGTCGCCATCCCGCAGGCCATGAGCGTGCGCGGCGACCGCGCTGAGCGAGGCGATCCCCGGGTTGCGGTCGCGGCGGTGCTCCGCGACCGTGATCGCCTCGTCCGCGAGCTTGATGTCGCCGCAAGCGAGAGCGACGCGGACGAGCAGGACAGCGTCGGCGGGATCGAGGTACAACGTGGGCAGGACTGGCTGGCCGTCCTCGCGCTTGGTGGTGATCAGGGAATGCGCCGCGGCGTCGTCGCCGGCCGCCATCTGCTGCATGGCGAGCAGCAATACCGCGTACTGACGCGGCTTAGCCGGCAGGATGCTGAGCGCGTGCCTGGCGGCATCCGCGCATACCGCCGACAACTCGGCGCTGGCCATGTGCATGGCGAGCCGCCCCAGTTCGAGCAGCGCGGCGGCGTCCGCGCTGTTCGCTACCTCCCGTGGCGTCACGCCGGCCGAGATACGGTCAAGTGCCGCGGCGGCGTCCGCGAGGTTCCCCGTGGCGGCCCACAGGCGGCCCCGCTGCCGCTCGAACGTTCCCGCCGTCCAGACCTGGTCGTTGCGCTGTGCTTCGGCGACCCGCGCCGCGCAGATGCGCAGTGCCTCGTCGAAGTCGTCGCGCAACGCGAGCGCCTCGACGACGGGGTAGTAGTCAAACACCCCCTTCATGGGGTGCGGCCCCTCCGCGGCGGTACGGTAACCCTCGATTACGTCGGCGTACCGGCCTTCGCTGTGGGCAAGAGTCTGATAGGTGACCTGCATGATGAACCGGGTCGCCGGGTCGGTGACCACATCCTTGTCCAGCTCGGCGAGCATGATCCTGGCCTGCTCCACCTTGCCCTCGTGAAGCACCGAATACGCGAGCCTGGCGTGCAGCCGCGCCCGCAGCGCGTCGGGCACGCCTGCCAGGTCCAAGGCGGAGCGACAGGCTCGCGCCCGGACATCGACCGGAACTGAGGGCATCTCAGCGATGGTCAGGCACAGCTGGCCCCGTTGTGCGGGCGACGGCAGCTCGCGAAGCGCGTCCCAGGCCAGCGCCTCGCCCTCGGCGCTGCGCCCGGACGCGACCAGCAAGATGGCCGCCTGTGCCGCCAGCGATCCGCGATCAGGGCAACCAGCGTCGGCCAGTTTCAGCGCGGTGACGGCCAGGTCGGCGGCGGCCGGGGCGTCCGACGGCTGCAGCGCGGCGGCGGCACGTGACAGCAGCATGATCGCCTGCCTGTCCCCGGGCTCGGCGCTGTCGGCCAGCTGGCGGGCCACCTCGACCGGCGGCGCCCCTTCGGCAAGGAACACGTCAACCGCGCGGCGCTGCAGCGCCCGCCGTGATGAGGACGGAAGCGTGCTGAGCACTGCCTCCCTGACCAGGTCATGCCCGAACGCCAGGCGATCGTCATCCTCGGCGAGCAGGCCGGCCCGCAGCAGTTCCTGTACCGGGCCGAGCAGCGCCGCGGTCATCACGTCCATGAGTGCCGCCGCCTGGTCGTGGGTGAACCGCCGCCCGAGCACGGCCGCGACTTCCGCCAGGTTCCTGGCGGCCGGTGACAGCCGGTCCAGGCGCGAGCGCATCGACTCGCGCAACCGGACAGGCAACTGGGTGCCAAGCAGGCGGGCGGTGCCGTCGGCGATCCGTACCCGGTCCTCGCTCGTCAGGCCGACGAGCAGCTCAGACAGCAGGAACGGGTTACCCGCGGTACCGCCGGCCAGCCGCAGCAGCGGCTGGTCCGGTGCGGCGGCGAGCATGTCCGTCACGACCTGGCGCACGGCGGCGTCGTCCAGCGGGCCGAGTATCAGCTTCCGCGCGCCGATCGCCTCCAGCTCACGGACCGCTTCCACCGTCTCGGCGGAGCCTTCCTCCATCCGGCAGGCAACCAGCCACGCGACCGGCAGGTCTGCCAGCTGCGCAGGAAGCATCCGCACCGCCGCTAGCGTGCCAGGATCGGCCCACTGCAAGTCGTCGAGTGCGACCAGCAGCGGCGCCTTGAGCGCGGCCTCCTCAAGCAGCGCCGCCAGCTCCTGGAGCAGCCAGAACCGCTGCTCCGGCGACGAGGGCAGGTCCCGCAGGCGGTTGCGGTCAAGCACCGGGCGGGATCCCGAGAACAGCGCCGACATCATGGTCATCATCGGCACCGCCCGGCTGTCAACGTCCGCCCGGCCCGTCCCGACCTTCAGGCCCGCGGCCGCCGCGTGGTCGGCCGCGGCGCGCAGCAGCCTGGACTTGCCGAACCCCGCGCGACCCTCCACCACCAGGAGTGAGCTGTGACCTTGCATCGTGGCTTCGATCAGCGCGCTAATGGCGGCAAGCTCGGCCTCCCGCCCCCGCAGCACTCCCGATCCCATCCGCGTCTCCTGGGTGGGCAGGTAACCGGATACGGAAGGTCACCGGTAGCGCGGGCAACGGCTGGGACGGGCCGTCGTACACGGGCAAAGGCATGCTCCGGTCCCGGTCGAAGCCGGTGAAGCGGGTGAGCAGCTCCTCGAACGCGACCCGGATGACCATCCGGGCGAGGTGGATGCCGATGCAGTGGTGCGGCCCAAGCCCGAACGCCAGCGGCCGGCTCCCGGTGCGCTCGAAGTCCAGCCTGTCCGGGTGATCGAACGCCGCGTCGTCCCGGTTGGCCGAGCCGATGTGCACCATCACCCGGTCGCCGGGCCGCAGCGTCACCCCGCCAATCTCGACCGGGTCCAGCACGGTCCGTGCGGTCCACTGCACGGGACAGTCGAGGCGCAGGAACTCATCGAGATCGCGGGCGACCCAGCCGGGGACGCGCAGCCTGGCCTCAAGGGACGGGTCGTCGGTGAGCCTGATCATGATGCGGGAGATCGCATCCGCCGTCGTCCCGAGCCCGCCGAGAATCGAGACCACCAGGGTCCCGACTTGCTCCTCCCGGTTGACGGGGCGGCCGGCCACCCTCCCGTGCACGAGCGCGGAGGGGATTGCGTCCGCTGCGGGACGCCGCGCCGCGTCCTGCAGCATCGCCTCCGCGTGCTCTCGCAAGGCGAGCCAGGCGGCCTGCGCCTCGTCGGCGGTGTTCTGCGACGCGATGATCGTCACCTGCCGCTGCAGTTCGAGTAGTTCCGCCAGGTCCGTCATGCCCAGGACGAATCGCCCAAGTACGATGGCGGCCAGCGGGCGGGCGTAGGAATTAAGGAGCTCGCACTCACCGTTGGCCGCGAACCGTGCGATGAGCTGGCGCGCCAGTCCGGCCGTCTGCGCGCTGTGCGCTTCCACCGCGGGCGCGGCGAAGTACGGGTTGAGCAGCCGCCGGAAGTCGCTGTGCAGCGGGGGATCGACCTCGAGGGGCGGCTGGACGAGCGAGTCCGGGTGCCGCTGGATCGTCAGCCCGTCGGCCGAGGAGAACTTGCGCGGTGCCCGGAGAATGGCCGTCACGTCCGCGGCCCGTGTGACTAGCCAGAAGCCGCCTGACCGGTCGCTGCGCGCCACTGGGCATGCCTGCCGCGCCCGGCGCAGCTGGTCCCACCAGTCGTCGGGAACGATACCGTACGGCTCGTAGTCCGCGAACGCTGACATCGTCTACCTCCCAGTCGACCCAGCCATCGTGATGCCGGCGCGGCCAAGATCGCGTCCGCCATGCGCGCAATCGAGCTCCCTGGTGATGCCCTGGCAGAACGCGCTAGGCCAGATGGTGGTCCTGGCCGAGGTGCGCGAGCGCGGCGGGCAGCTCACGGCGAGAGCTGATGCCGAGCTTGGCGAAGACCTTGCGCAGGTGGTACTGGACCGTTCTGGCGGACAGGAAGAGCCGGGCGCCGATCTCCCTGGTGGTCAGGCCGTCACGGGCTAGGCCGGCGATGAGGGCTTCCTGCGCGGTCAGCGTGACGACGACCTCGACGCCGCGCGGGCGCACGGTCTCGCCTGTGGCGTTCAGTTCACGCCGCGCCCGTTCGGCGAATGCTTCCATGCCAAGCGCGGTGAGCATGTCGTAGGCGGTGCGCAGCTGTCGGCGCGCGTCGATCCGCGGGCCCGTGCGGCGCAACCACTCGCCGTAAAGCAGGTGGGCGCGAGCGAGGTCGGGACGCGCCTGGGTCCGGCTCAGCCGGTCGATCGCCTCCCTGTACAGCGTGTCGGCGGCCGCTCCGTCGCTCAGCAGCGCCCCGCAGCGTGCCTCGATGCCGAGGCCGGTGTCGTTACCGCAGGACCGCGTCGTCGTCGCCAGCCGCGCGAGCGCATCGCGCGCGAGCTCGATGCTGCCAGTGCGCGCGGCCGCCTCGACGAGTTCGGGCAGCGCGAGGGTGCCGATCCACGGATCGAGGGGGTTCGAGGTGGCCTTCAGTGCCGCGGACGCGGCGTCCGCATAGCGGGCCAAGCCGTTGTACAAGATCGCGCTGCCCCAGTGCGCCATGGTCGCCGCCAGCTGCTGCCTGCTGGCCTCGGCCAGTTCGATGGCGCTCGCCAGCAACGGGTAGACCTCGGCTTCCCTGCCTTGCATTCCCTTGAGCGTCAGGGCGGCGAAGGGCGCGAAGCGACTCCCGGTCGCCGCCGTGACACTGTCGGCCTCCGCGATCAGCGCGGCGGCGGCCGCGAAGTCGCCGGTCCACGTGCTCGCGATCGCCAGCTCCATGAGGTGGATAGGCAGCTCTGACAGCGCGCCGGCGTCCCTGACGAGCTGGACCTGCCGCGCGGAGATCGCGTGGCTGGCTTCGTAATCCCACATGCCAAGGAAGACGCCCGCGGTCATCCAGCCCCAGCGCAGGACATCCTCGACCGGAATGCTGACGAGCGCCTTCGCGGCGCGTCGCAGCGCCGGGGCCGCGGCGGCGTGTCCTTCGGTGATCAGCCTGGCAAGGCCTTCGAGCAGCAGGTCAAGTGGTCGCGGATCACCCGGGCACCGAGGGAGGGCCAGGGCGCGGCGGCAGATCTCTTCCAGTACGCCATCCCCCGCCAGAGTCCCGGCGTTGCTCGCGGCGCCCCAGGCGGTCAGGTACGTGCGGCGCGCGAGGTCGAGGTCGTACGGCTCAAGCTGCCTCGCGGCCCGCAGTAGCAGCTGCGCTGGGGCGTCGCTGCCCAGGCCAGCGGCGAACGCGATGTGGCCGCGCAGCAGGCCCAACCGGGCGCTCTGGAGATCGTCGAGCGGCGCGTGCTCCGCGATCGCCAGGAGATCCAGGGCCTTGCCGAAGTCGCCGGCGTTGATCGTCGCCTCCGCCGCGGTTAGCGTGCGTTCGGCATGCCGCGCCGGATCGACGGTCAGCGCCGCCGCGCGCTGGAGGAAGGCGGCGGCAGCGGCCAGTCCGCCGCGGCGCTGCGCGCGGCCCGCCGAGGACTCAAGCTCGGCCGCGACCTCCTCATCCGGGCCGACGACGGCCTGGGCGCGGTGCCAGGCCCGGCGGTCCGGGTCGAAGACCGGGTCGGTCACTTCCGCTAGCGCGGCGTGCAGCTGCCGCCGATCGTGGTACGACGCCGACTGGTAGGCCGCCGAGCGCGCCAGCGGATGCCGGAACCGCACCCGCGGTGCGAACTCGGCTAGCCCCGCCTCCTGCGCCGCCGCCGCCGCGTGGACGGGGATGCCCAGCCGCCCGGACGCCCGCCAGAGCAGCGCCGG
>Ga0335073_10007733_pt1 | contig 15076 bp, 11 predicted proteins | sample Lox_Sample_22_FD_207093 | JGI IMG/M metagenome (GOLD analysis project Ga0335073, IMG submission 207093) | Soil microbial communities from Loxahatchee National Wildlife Refuge, Florida, United States - Lox_Sample_2.2 | ecosystem: Environmental > Terrestrial > Soil > Wetlands | place: USA... | reverse complement strand
GAGCGGGCTCGAGAACATGGACACGCGGCAGCCGCTCGCGCCGCTGCTCGAGCGCACCGTCGCGGCAAACGCCTACCTGGGCGGCTGGGGCATCGCCACGGCGCTTGCGCAAGGGGCGGATATCGTGATTTGCGGCCGCGTATCCGATGCGTCTCTGGTGACCGGGGCCGCCGCTTGGTGGCACGGCTGGCAGCGCGACGATTGGGACCGGCTCGCCGGCGCGGTGGCGGCCGGCCATCTCATCGAGTGCGGCGCACAGGTCGCCGGTGGAAATTTTTCGGGCTTCGCGCAATTCGCGACACCCTCGCGCATCGGCTTTCCCATCGCCGAGATCGCAGCCGACGGCAGCTTCGTCGTCACCAAGCGCGCCGCCGAGGGCGGTACCATCACCGTCGACACGGTGACCGCGCAGCTGCTGTACGAGATCCAGGGGCCGGACTATCTCAATCCCGATGTCGTGCTGCACGTCGACAGCGCCGAGCTCACGCAAGCGGGGCCCGATCGTGTGCGGGTTTCCGGTGTCACGGGCAGCCCCGCTCCCGAGACCACCAAGCTCGGATGCCTCTATACGAATGGCTGGCGAGGCGTTCTCTACGCCTTTGCCACGGGCGCACAGATGGATGCGAAGATCGCCTGGTTCGAGCGGCAGATGCGCTCGATCGCAGAGGAGCTTGCGCTCGAGGAATATCACTTCGATCCGCTGGGCAAGCCCGTGGAGCACCCGGCAACCCAGGCCCAGGCGACGATCGCCATCCGCATCGCCGCGATGGCCGCGGACCCCGGCGAGCTCGTCAAGCTGCGCCAAGGATTGACCTCCTTCGGTCTCGGCGGCATGCCCGGGTTTCATGCCGAAGCCGGGCCGCCGTTCGCGAGGCGGGTCGACTTCTGGCCGACACTCGTCCGGCAGACGGAAATACACCAGCAGGTCGTGCTGGATGGCGGGCGCACGATCGAGGTGCCGCCGCCGCCGACGGCAGCCTTTCATCCGCGGCGCCGCGCAGCGCCGCAACCGACGCCGAGGGTTCTCTCGGGCCGCACCAGCCGCGTTCCGCTGGGCGAGCTCATTCATGCGCGCGCGGGCGACAAGGGCGGCAACTCGAATCTGGGCGTGTGGGCGCGGCGGCCGGAGGCCTGGGATTGGATCCGCGCGACCTTGACTCCGCAGAAGGTGGCGACGCTGCTGGGCTTGCGCAAGGACGTTGGCGTCGAGCGGCACGAGCTCGGCAATCTGAACGGGCTGCTCTTCGTGCTGCGCGGCTATTTCGGGGCGAGCGCCGCCGGCTGTGCCCTTCTCGACAATCTGGGCAAGGGCGTCGGCGAGTTTCTGCGTACGCAGTTTGTCGATGTTCCGCTGGAGCTGCAGGGCCGGAACGACGACCTCGGCAGCCCCGGCGAGGACCTGCTCCAAGGCCGTGGCGCCGCTGAAGAGAAGATCCGCTTCACCCTCGCGCAGTACTGCCATCGCACCGATCGCGGCGACTTCGACGGCTGGGTCGAGCTCTTCACGCAAGACGGCACCTTTTGCATGTTCGGTCGTGAGGTCGTCGGTCATGCGGCTCTGCGCGCATTCATCGAGCGGGATCAGCCGCCCGAGCTCCGTGGCCTGCATCTGACGACCGACAGCGCCATCACGCTGCAAGGCGCCCGCGCCACGGTCCGATCCAATTTCATCTTCGTCGCCGGCGGCGAGACGGCCGGTGTGGTGGTCGCGGCCGGCCGCTATCTCGACACGCTGGTGCCGCGCGGTGACGCTTGGCTGTTCGAGCGGCGCGAGGCGGAGCTCGTGCTGCCCGTCGCGACCCAGCGCTGGGGTACAAGGCCTGCCTGACGCGGGGTCGGGCGATGATCGAACTCTGGAGGTATGAACATGACATCGACCGAGGTGAACGGCGCTCGCTTTGCCGATGCATTCCTGCCGCGCGTGGAAGTGGAGCAGTCGGCCCGCGCATCGCGACAGCGGATCATGGAGGAGATTCGCCGCCTGGGCCTGGTCGAGCGCGCCTGGGAGCTGGAGGCCGACGGATATACCGTGCTCGGCCCCGAGCAGGTGGGTGGCGCGAGCGTCGCAGCCGGGCTGCTCGAAGCCTGTCTTGCGCTCGCCGAGCGCAAATACGGCCGGCGGCCGGACCTCTCCGGCGAGGCCGAGCAGGCGGGATTGATCTCGCCGTTCGGCAACGTCCTGGCGGAAATCGGCATCCTCGGTGAAGATCCCGCGTTCGAGAGGGCGTTGCTCAACCCGGCAGTCATGGCGCTGGTGCGTTATCTTTTGGGCGAGAGCTGCGCATTGATCCATCAATCGCTGTTTCTCAAGACTCCGGGGCCGGATCATCTGCCGCTGCACACCGATCAGGACCAGACCGCCGGGGCAGCGCCGTTTCCCCACTACGCCCAGGTGGCGAACGCCACGTGGGCGCTCACCGACTACGCGCCCGATAATGGCCCGATCTGCTTCGTGCCCGGCTCACACAAGCTATGCCGCGCGCCGACACGGCAGGAAGCGACGGATCTGTCGATCTTCGAGCCGGTCGAGGCAAAGGCTGGATCGGTGATCGTGTGGCACGGTAATAGCTGGCACGGTGCCTTGCGGCGCACGGCACCGGGCGTACGCGTGAGCATCGTCGAATACTTCGGCCGCTGGTTTCTGGCCGGAATGAACACCAGCACGATCACGCAGGCCATGCTCGATCGCAATCCGCCGGCCTTTGCCCAGCTGGTCCGGCCGTCGATCCAGATGGAAGGGGTCGGCAACGTCAAGGTGCAGGCGGCCAAGGAAACGCTCTACGGATAGCGCGCCAGCAGCTGAGCGCGCAGGGCCTTCTTGTCGGGCTTTCCGACCGGCGTCTGCGGGATGCAAGCCGCGAACGTCACGCTCTTCGGTGCCTGGAACGAGCCCTTCCGCTCGGCGACCATGCCGATCAGCACCTCCGGGCTAACTTCCAGGCCGGGGCGCAGGACCACGACGGCCGCGACCGCCTCGCCCCATTTCGGATGCGGCACGCCGATCACGGCCGCCTGGGCCACCGCCGGGTGCTCGCTCAGGATGTCCTCGATCTCGCGCGGATAGAGGTTGAATCCGCCACTGACGATCATGTCCTTGGTGCGATCCACGATGCGCAGGAAGCCGCCGGGATCGCGCACGGCCACATCGCCCGTGTGGTGCCAACCCTTGCGAAAGATCTCGGCATTGAGCGCCGGATCGTTGCGATAGCCATCGAACACCAGAGGCCCGCGCACGCAGATCTCGCCGGGCTCGCCGTCAGGCACGGGGCGATCCTGCGCGTCGAGCAGGACCACGTGCGCCCAGGCGGTCGGCCGCCCGCAGCTCGCCAGCCGGCGCAGGTCGTTGACATCGTGATCGGACTTGCGCAACAGGGTGATCACCATCGGCGCTTCGGCCTGGCCGTAGAACTGGGAGAACACAGGGCCGATACGCTCGATCGCCTCCTTGAGCCGCGCGGGCGCGATCGCCGAGGCACCGTAGAACACGGTCTGCAGACTCGACAGGTCGAATTCCCCGAACCGCGGATGGTCGAGGAGCGCATAGATCATGGTGGGCACCACCAGGGTGCAGTTGATCCGGTGCTTCTCTATCGCCTGCATCACCGCCACCGGCTCGAAGCGCGGCAGCACGAGCATGGTGCCGCCTTTCAGCAGGGCCGGCAGCGCCAGCACCGCGCCGGAGTGACTGAGAGGTGCGCATGTCAGCACCCGCGGAGGATTCGGCCACTCCCATTCCGCCAGCAAGGCATTGAACATGGCCATGCAGACGCGCTGACTGGTCGTCAGGCTCTTGGGTTTTCCCGTGGTGCCTCCGGAATAGCCGAGCCGCATGATGTCGCAACCTTCCACGCACGGGGCCACGAGCGCCCGAGGGGAAAAGCCCGCGGCCAGCGCCGCGAGATCGTCGGCGATGGGACTCGAGCCCAAGGAGGCCAGCCGCAGACCCGGTGCGGCGCGCGCCATCTCGGCGGCGCGCTCGCCATAGCGCTCGCCTTCGAACACCAGGATCTCGATGCGAGCATCCTCGATCACATGCAGATGGTCTGCGCCGCTTCCGAGCGGATGGAGCGGCGCGATGATCCCGGCCAGAATCTGCAGCGCGTGGCTCACATGCAGCACTTCCGGACGGTTGGCGGATAGCAGGGCGACCCGGGTCTCGCGCCCTACCCCAAGGCTCGCCAGTGCCTGGACGTAGCGGCTCGTCTCGTCGCGCACCTCGCCCACCGTCAGCATCGGGCCGCCGAGCAACTGAAGGAGCGGCCGGCCTGGATCCTGACTCAGCGCATTCACCAGAAGGTCGGTGACGTACAAGGGCCTATGGAGCTCGTCCGTGCTCACATCTCACCCGCCATCGGACGCAAGGTGATCGGCATCTTGCGGATGCCGTGCACCAGATTGTCGCGAATGAACTCGACCTTGCCGGCAAGCTCGATCGCCCGCGCCCGGCGCAGAAGCTCCTCGAACAGGATCCTGAGCTCGAGCCTCGCGACATGCATCCCGAGGCAGGTATGCGCCGCGGTGCCGAAGGCGACATGGTCGTTGACGGTGCGCGTCACGTCGAAACCTTCGGGCCCCTCGAACTGTCGAGGATCGAAGTTGGCCGAGCTCAACAACATCGCGACGCGGTCACCGGCGCGGATCGTCTCGCCGTGCAGCGTCACATCCTCCTTCGCGAGCCGCACCGTGTGGATTGCCGGCGAGGCCCAGCGCAGGATCTCATCGATGGCCGTGTCGGGCATGCCGCCGCGTGCACGCAGCAGCGCCATCTGTTGCGGGCGCAGCAGCAGCGCGTGCAGGCCGATCGCGATCGCGTTACGGGTGGTCTCGTTGCCGGCCGCCGCCAACGCGAGCATGTAGCCGGATACCTCCGCGTCGCTGAGCACCCCGTTCGCATGCCCTCGCGCGATGGCGCTCATGATGCTTTCGTCGGGTTCGGTGCCGCGCGCGCCCGCGAGTCTCAGGCCGTAGCGCCACAGCCCGTCGAGCGCCTCCTCGAACTCTCGCTGCGAAGGCGTGAAATGCGGATCGAGGGGAACCGTGATCAAGTTGGTCCAGGCCAGCACTTGTTCGCGGTCCTCGGCGGGAATTCCCAGCAATTCGGAAACCGCGTGCAGCGGCATGTAGCAGGCGATATCGGCGATGAAATCGACGCTTTCCCGCTCGAGCGCGCGCTCGACCAGCAACGCCGCGATGGCGCGGAACCTCTCGGTGAAAGTGTGCACCATCCGGCGGGAAAAGAGCCGGTGAGTCACCGTGCGATTGTTGCGGTGCTGGATGCCGTCCATCGACATCATCGTCGGCTTGCCGCCGCATTCCGCGCGCGTGGGATCGAAGCGGCGCACCGAGATACCGGCTTGATTGGAAAATCGCGCCGTGTCGCAGATGAGCGCCACCACGTCCGCGTAACGGCTGACCACCCAGACGCCGTCGACGAACCTCGGCTCCGCGTCGAGCGGCTGCCAGTAGCAGGGCCTGTGCTCGCGCAGCTCGGCGAACAGATCGAGCGGCAGGCCGGAGCGCCAGGGATCGCCATTGGCGTAGAGATCGGGATCGAAAACGCCGAGATCGCCCATGAGAGTTCCTTACGCCGTGCCTAGCTGATCTTCGCCGACGCCTCGACGATATCGCGCGACATCGTCTCGAGCGAGCGGATGATTTCTTGCGCGGTCGGTGCGAAGGCGCGCAGGATGAGTTGATGCACTCCGCCATCGGCGAGCCGCTTGATCGCATCGGCATCCAGGCGGATATCCGGCCTCAACGCCATGGACACCGACAGCGATTGCGGGCTCCTGCCATAGTCGCGCGCAAGGGAGCGGAGTGTGGCCGCTTGCGCGATCGTCTCCTCGATCGTCGATTCCATCCCATACCAACCATCGCCCAGGCGGGCGGCACGGCGCAGCGCCGCGGCCGACGTGCCCCCGAAGATGATCGGCGGATGCGGCTTCTGCAGCGGCTTCGGATAGGAATAAAGCGTCGGGAAGGAGCAAAACTCCCCCGCGAAGGCGGTTTTCTCCTCCGCCCACAGCCGCTTGATCAGCGCGAGATACTCCTCCGTCCGCTCGGCGCGCCGCCGCCATGGAACGCCGAGCGCCTCATACTCTTCCCTCAACCAGCCGATCCCGATGCCGAAGTCGAACCGCCCCTTGCTCAACCGATCGATGGAGGCGACGGCCTTCGCAGTGCTCAGCGGATTGCGCTCGCCGAGAATGCAGACTCCGATGCCGAGCCTGAGACGCCGCGTATGAGCCGCCATGAAACCCAGCGCCACGAACGGATCGAGAAAATCCGTGGTCAACACCTCTTTCGGAAATTGCCCGCCGCTGCCGTAAGGATACGGCGAGGCGAAGGATTCGAGAAAAACCGCATGATCGCCCACCCATAAAGAATGGAAGCCGAGCTGCTCGGCGCTTCGAGCCACCTCGACGATCGCATCCGGGTGCGCCAGCACCCCCAGGCCCACCGGCATGTATCCGATCTGCATCGCGCTGCCCTTAGATGACCAGGTCGTTGCGGTTATATCCCTGCACCGCCGCGCGCGCCGCCTCATCCCAGCGGTAGCGCTCGCCGCTCTGCAGATGCGGCCGATAAACGTAGGGGATCTCATCCGGGAAGCGCTGCTGCCGCGCGGCGATGGCATAGCCGATGATCTCGCAACGCTTGCGGATGCGCTCGGCATCATAGGGTACCGGCTTGTTGTCGTGAGCATAGAAACCGGTGACGCCGAGCACCGAGCGACGTCGATGGAAACCGACATTGACGGTCACCCGCCAATCGGCACTGGTATTGGCGAAGGAGCCGTGCACGACTTGCCGGTTGCTGATCGCGACATCGCCCGCTTTGGCGATCAGCGGCACCGCGTGCGGCAGGCGGTCGCTGCCCGTCGCCGCGATCATCGATTTCAGATCGACCTTGCCGGTCGCATGCGTACCGGGCAAGTACCAGACCCCGTTGGCCGCGGTCGAGCCATAGAGCTGCGCCATGAAATTGAAGCCGTGGATCGCGTGGTCCCAATGCTCGGCTCCCCAATGCGTCGTGCCGTCCTGGTGCCAGGAGAAACTCGCACCCTCCCCCGGCTTCTTGATGATCACCGCCTCGGTGAACGGGACGAAGTCCTCGCCGTAGATCGTCTCGGCGATCGTGAGTAGCTGCGGATGAGCGGACAGGCGCAAGGCGGCGTCGGAGTATTGCAGCGGCCCGGTAATGATCAGCGGCACCTGCTCGGGCAACTCGGACGACGGAGTCGGCTCGAACATCTTGACGGCATGGCGTCCGTTGGCGATCGCCGTACCGCCGAACGGATCACCGAGCGGCTTGGCCCACATCGCCACGGGAAGATCCCCGCCGGCGCCCAGCGCCGGTCGGCCCTTGCTGTCGAGCCGGGATCCGGGCGCACTCGGCAGCCGCTCGACCATCTCATGGAATTCGGCGCGCAGCTCCGCGAGCTCCACCGTGCCCAGCACGTTCTCGAACACGTAGAAACCGACGCGCTCATAGGCTGCGAGAAAATCGGGATGCAGCCGCCCTTCGTCCGTGAAGCGGATGGGACCGCGATTACCGAGCGCCATCGCTCGCGCCTCGCCCTCGCGAAAATAGCCTTGCATCGCCTGTTCGTGAGGCCCGAAGTCGCTGACCACGGCTAGGACTGCTTCGCTCGTCGTCGACATAAATGCCCCCTTTCGGTCTCGGCGAGCTCGACGGCAAGCAAGGCGGAGCACGCCTCGATATCGATCCAGCTACCGTCGCCCTCCGCCGACGCGCCGGCCACATATAGCCCATCGATCGATTCGATCTTGACCGGATGCCTGAGTACCGGCTTCGTGTACCACGTCGATATCGACGGGGGCGTGGTGCTCTGATACGCGGACCATTCGGTACAGGCGTCCAGATCGCGATAGTACCCGTGCAGATAGCCGACCATTGAATCGACGACCGCTTTGGCTTCAGCCCAGCTGCGCCATTGGCGTCCGGGTTGGTTGCCGCGCCCCACCGCCTCGACGCACAGCAAATGCTTTCCAGGCGGCGCCGAGCGCGGTGAGAATGCCGACGGATAATAAAAGCCGCCACGGAATCGCCTGATCGAGCCATTACCGTAGAGCAACCGCTCCCACGGGCTGGATAGATCCTCCATCTTGCCGGTGCTTCGAATGACCGGCAGACGCGTGAGTCCCGCCCACCAGGACGCAGACTCCTTTGCGTAGTCTTGCGTCGCGCGCGCCGCTGCCATGAATGCGCGCGGCAGAAGCCGCTCGTCGATCAAATCGGTCAGCTGCCAACCCGGCCAGTCCACGATGACGATGGGCGATTTGAACACCTTGACCAGACTGCCGTCGTTGACCGCGACCAGCCCGCTGACCTCGTCGTTGTCGGTGGTGATTTCCACGGGCTTCCAACCGAGATAGAAATGCGCTCCGAGCTCCTCGAGACGTCGATACCAAGGCTGAATCACGCCCTGCATCGCGCCGACCTCATCATCGTTGGGGACGACCGCGACTCCGTGCACGCGATTGAGGTGCATGATGTAACGGCCGACCGAGGTCTCCTCCGCGGGCGTGAACGGATTGCACTCCGCCTGCTGGAGCAAGATTTGCCTGACTGCCGGGTTATGCACGTTTCGCTGCAGCCAATCATCGAGTCGGCAGGGAACGAGTTGCCAGGCTTCCTCTCGCGGCGTCCCGCGCAGTCTTGCCAGCACTGCGCCCAGCTCGCTCGCGAGCGGCTCGACTTCCGAGGCAGCGGTGGCCCTGCTGAAGCAACGCACCATTTCGCGCAGCACCCTCATTGGATCGCTGCCATCCGAGACGACCAGTTCAGCCGGCAACTCGCTGGTGCGGCCCTCGGGGAGCCAATGCAGCCGGAAGAATCGTTTGTGCAGCGGCGCAAACTTGAGAGTAACCCCGGCGAGCTGCGCTGCCTTGTGGATATAGTGCGGGATGAAGGCCAGGTCGGTGCTGCCCAATCCATCCCGCTGGCCCCAGCCGATCCAATAGCCATTCTGGAGGGTCGCGCCCATGCGGCCTCCCGGATGAGGCGCGGCATCGACCACGGCAACGGAAAATCCACGATTGGCCATCATCGCGGCGGCGGCCAACCCCCCTAACGATGATCCCACGATCATCACATCGTACTGCTGCTCATCCGATCTCACGCCGAGCCCTCGTGTGCATGCATCGCGGATGCCTGCATATGCTACGAGGCAATGGGAGCGCGACCTTGATTCCACGAGACGCCGTTCGAGGCAGCCGCCGGGTCAGCGCACGTGAAGGGCCGTCCTCTTGGGTCAAGATGTGGCGCAAAAACCGTGTTTTCATTCCCCGAAGAGCCACCGGAACATCCGCCGGACGAAGGGACTGCGATGACCGAGAAGATGACGATGAACGACATGATCATGTTGAGCGTGGACGATCACGCGATCGAGCCGCCCGATCTGTTTCTGCGCCGCATGCCCGCCAAGTACCGAGATGAGGCGCCGCGCGTCGCACAATATGCCAATGGCGATGAGCGCTGGGTCGTCGAGGGGAAGGCCTGGGGCGGCGTCGGGCCGGCTGCGGTGGCCGGACGCAAGCGCGAAGAGCTCGGTGATGAGCCGACCCGCTATGGCGATGTCCGCCGGGGCACGTGGGATGTCGATGCCCGGATCGACGACATGAATGCCAACGGCACGCTGATGTCGCTCAATTTCGCGACCTTGCCGGGTTTTGCCGGGGAGAAGCTGGTCAAGGGCAAGGACAAGGAGCTGATGCTGGCGATCCTCCGCGCCCACAATGACTGGCATATCGAGGACTGGGCCGGCCGCCATCCGGCGCGGCTCATCCCCAACGCCATCCTGCCGCTGTGGGATGTCGATCTCGCCGTGGCCGAGCTGCGGCGCATCCACGCTGCCGGCTGCCGCGTGGTCAGTTTCCCGGAAAATCCAACCGGTTTCGGCCAGCCCTCGATCCACTGGGGACATTGGGATCGGCTGTTCGCCGAGATCGTCGAACGCGACGTGGCGGTCGCGGTGCATATCGGCACCTCGGGCGGTCTATTGCCGACGCCATCGATGGAATCGCCCGCCGATGTCGGTGTGACGTTGTTGAACATCAAGATCGCCGAGGCGATGACCGACCTGCTGTTCTCGCCCCTGCTGCTCAAATTCCCAAAGCTGCGCATCCTGATGTCGGAAGGCTGCATGGGCTGGGTGCCGTTCCTGCGCGAGCGCGCCAATGCCGAATATCGCAATCATCGTTACTGGACGCACGCCGATCTGGGCGATCTCTTGCCGAGCGATCTGCTCGCCCGGCATTTCATGTTCTGCTTCCACGAGGACAACTTCGGCCTCGCGGTGCGGCACCAAGTCGGCATCGATCAGATCTCCTGGGAATGCGACTATCCCCATGCCGACTCGACCTGGCCGAATTCACCGGAACAGCTGTGGGCGAGCGTCAAGGATTTCCCGCGCGAGGAGATCGACAAGATCACCCATGGCAACGCCATGCGATTCCTGCGCATCGATCCGTTCCGGCACATCGATCGCAAGGATGCGACGGTGGGCGCGTTGCGGGCCAAGGCGACCCATGTCAACACGGAGCTGATGTCGGCCGGCGGCCTCAAGCCGGTCAAGTCCGGCTCGGTGCTGAGCACCGCCGATGTCTACAAGATGTATCAGCAAGGCGACGCCCGGCTCGGCGAACCGATCGGATATCTGTAGATCGGCCGAGCACCACCATGACGAGTCCGGTGATCATCACGCTTGCCATCAACGGCGAGACCAGCAAGAAGCGCAATCCGAACGTTCCTCACACGCCCGAGGAGATCGTCGCCGACGCGGTTGCCTGCTTCGCGGCCGGCGTCGCGGTCGTGCACAATCACATGGGCGACATCAGACTGACCGGCCAGGCGGCGGCGGACCGTTATGCGCTTGCCTGGGCTCCGATTCGCGAGGCGGTGCCCGACGCGATCCTGTGTCCCACGACCCAGCAGGCCACCGATCTCGAGGAACGGCTGAATTTCCTGGGGCCGGCCAGGAAAGCGGGTGCGCGGCTGGCCTCGATCGATCCCGGCGTCGAGAATTTCGCCAGCAGCGGGCCAGACGGCCTGCCGGGGGTCTGGCGCGGATGCCTCGATTATTCGATCGACATGGTCGAGCGCGCCTTCGGCATCATCGCAGGACTCGGTCTCGGCCTGTCGCTCGGCATTTACGAACCGGGCTTTCTGCGTCTGGTGCTCGCCATGAAGCGCGCCGGCGTGCTGCCGCGCGGAACCATTGCCCATCTTTATTTCGGCGGCGACCATAATTTTCTCGACGGCGTGAAAGGCGGCTATACCTTCGGCTTGCCGCCGACGCGCAAGGCACTCGATGCCTATGTCGAGATGATCGGGGACTCCGGCATCACCTGGGGGGTCGCGGTGCCCGGCGGCGATCTTTGCGAGACCGGGCTTGCCCGATACGCGATCGAACGCGGCGGTCACGTGCGCATCGGATTGGAAGATCATGCAGCCGACCGGCAGCCGACGAACCTGCAGCTGGTCAAGGAGGTCGTGGCCGTTTGTCTGGAAGCCGGCAAACGCCCCGCCAGCCGCACCGAGGCCGCCGCAATCCTGGATCTGCCGTGAAGGAGGATCAGATGCGGGATGATTGCTCGAAGCGCCCGAGGCCGTAGTCGCCCGCGATCGTGGTGCGGCGCATGTGACGGCGCTGGCCGGCGGGCATGCCGTTAGCACAGTGCAGCATGCGCCAGTTGTCCCACAGCACCATGTCCGTCAGCTCGTAGGAATGGAAATAGGCGCGCGACTTATCGGTGCAGTAGCCGATGACCTCGCGCAGGAGCGCGTCGCTTTCCGTCTCTTCCATGCCTTCGATGTTCTCGGCGAACCAGGGCGAGACGTTGAGCACCTTGCGCCCGGTGCCCTCTTGCGCATAGACCATCGGATGGATGGAGCGCGACTTGACCGAATTGTGCTTCTCCGCCATCAGCAGCTTGGTGCGCAGCTTCAGACACTTTTGCGGCACCCAGCCATATTTCGCCTTCGAGGCATCGACGACGTAGCGATAGACGACGCTGAGATTCTCGATGCGTGCGGCGAGATCACGCGGCAGACGGCTATAGGCGTCGATCTGGTCGATGAAGCCGGTCTGGCCATCGTGCTCGGGCAGCGTCACCGGCCGGATGATGCCGCCGTGATTGATCTCATCGACATACACGAGATCGGTATGCCACGGCAGGAAGGCGGCACGCAGCTCGCCGTCGATCTCATAGACATCGCTCTCCTCGGATTCGTAATCGATCGTGCCGTCGCGGCGCACGTCGATGCCGTCGGCGATATCGATGATCAGCTTGTGCTCGCGCGGCATATCCACGCCGCGCAGCAGCGGGTGCTCTTCGGGCTCGCCGAACACGGAGGAAAGCTCGAGATGGGTATCGATGCCCTCCATTTTCTTGAAGACGATCACGCCCCGATCGATCCACAGATCGTAAAGCGCCTTGCGCGTCGCGGGATCGCGCAGACTTTCCGGAGCCAGATCCCTGACGACGGCGCCGAACTCAGGGCGGCCGGGAAGTTGGTCGACTTTGAAGTGCATCGCGCCCTCTTGCGGTGACAAGACCCCATGCCGAGAATGGTCAGGAACCTACAATCGGTGACCGCCGCCGTCTTGACTCCACGAGACGTGGGTGACCCGAGAGATCAATGCATGAGCGCGTCACATGAGGTTAATCTCCGCATCGGAGGGACGACCATGAACACGATGCTTCGCAACACCAATGAGCGCTTGCTTTCCGCCCGGATGAGCGAGGAAGAGGCACGGACCCGGCGCGATCTCGCCGCCTGCTATCGCCTCGTCGCACTGTATGGCTGGGAGGACATGCTGGCGACCCATATCTCGGCCCGCCTGCCCCAGCAAGACGGCAGGGATTGCTTTCTGATCAATCCTCTCGGGCTCATGTTCGAGGAGATCACGGCTTCGAGCCTGATCAAGGTCGCCATGGACGACGGTGAGATCCTTCAGGAGACTCCTTACGAGGTCAACCGCGCGGGCTATGTCATCCACAGCGCCGTACTGGCGGCGCGGCCCGACATCCACTGTGCCATTCATCTGCACAGCCTCGACGGCGTCGCGGTTTCGGCGACCGAGGAGGGGCTTTTGCCGCTCAACCAGACCGCCATGACGATCGCCGGCCACGTCGCTTTCCACGAGTTCGAGGGCGTCGCCAACAATGAGGAGGAGCGCGAGCGCCTCGCCGCGGATCTCGGCCACAAGCCGCTGATGCTGCTGCGCAACCACGGTACGCTGTCGGTGGCGCCGACGATCCCGTCGGCCTTCGTGCTCATGTACCTGCTCGAATGGAGCTGCACGGTCCAGGTCCGCACGCTCGGCATGGCGCGTCCGCTGCATGCAGCGGATCCCAAGGTCATCGCCGCGACGGGCCAGCTGCTCGACAATCCGGATCTCAAGAAGTACGCCGACGGTCTGGCCTGGCCGGCGCTGCTGCGCAAGCTGGAACGTTGCAATCCGGGCTACGACGCCTGAGCGCTCTGTACTTTAGACCTCTCAGGTCCGGGGATCGAACGTATTGGGTACCGGAGCGCGCAGCGTGCCCGGGGGCCAGCGTCGCTCGCTGCCCGCAAGCTGATCCCGGAAGCGGCGCCCGGCCAGATCGATGGCATGCGAATGGGTGAAGATGAAGAAAGCGCCGGCTTCCACACCCTCCACGGCGACGCGACCGGCCTCCTCGGGGCGGATGCCCTGCTCCTCCATATAGGCCTTGGCCGCGGGATCGTGCGCGATGGGGCCGCCGAACTCCGCCGGTCGATGCGAGCCGGTGTTCCACATCGAGCTCGCGACGATCCCCGGACACAGCACGCTCACGCCAAGCTTGTCGCCGTAATCGGTGCGCACCGCGTCCGAGTAGCCGACCACGCCATGCTTGGTCGCCGTATAGGCGGCGATGTAAGGCGTTGCGCCGTGCACTCCGGCGTCCGATGCGGTGTTGCAGATCCAGCCCTTGGCAGGAGCTTCGAGCATCCGCCGTCCGAATACGCGCGTACCGTGGATCACGCCTTTCAGATTGACCTCGATGAGCCAGTCGATGTCCCCGTCCGAGATGTCGAAGGCGCGCCCCACCCGGGCCACCCCGGCATTGTTGAACACGAGGTCGATGCCGCCGCCCTGCGCCCAGCCGAGATCGGCGAATCTTTCGAGCTCGGCGCGGTGACGCACATCGACGCGCGCGGCCATGGCCTTGGCGCCCCGCGCGCGAACTTCACTCGCGGTCCGTTCGGCCGCGTCGAGATCGAGATCCGCGATGGCGACGAAAGCGGCACCCTTGTCGGCCAGCGCGAGCGCGATGCCGCGCCCGATGCCGGTGGCCGCACCGGTGACCGCGGCCCGAGCTCCTTCAATTTTCATGTCTCTCACCCCCCGCGACGTGATCCGTCGGCCTGCCTGCGTTGGAACCGCTCTGCGGCGCCTTCGAAATGGCGCCGCGGATTCTCGATGAGAATCGTGTCGAGCTGCGCCTCGGTGAGCCCCGCGCGCCGCAACGCCGGGATCACCACATTGGAGATGAACGTATAGCTGCCTTCCCAGATGGGTGGATCCGCGTGCGGGATCATGTCCGTCCAGCAATAGCAGTCGTGCGAAATGGCGATCTTGTCGAGATAGCCGTTGGCGATGAGCTTCATGAGGGTGGCCACGCGATCCTGGGTGCTGAGCAGGATCTCCGCGCCGAAGCGGTCCATCCCGAGCATCGAGCCCTGATCGGCGAGGCGCATCAGATACTCGAGATCGGTGGTGTCGCCGCAGTGACCGATGATCACGTCGCGCAGATCCACACCTTCCTCGGCCAGCACACGTTGCACGAGGAGGCCCGAGCGCGTGCGCGCCGCCGTGTGCACCGTGATCGGGACCCCCGTTTGCAGGTGGGCGGCACCGATGGCACGCATGACGCGCTCGACATCCGCGGTGAGGCCTGGCTCGTCGATCGCGCATTTCAGCTCGTTGGCCTTCACATCGGTATGCAGGATGCCCTTGGTAAGGTCGCCGACGAACAGCGAGACCATCTGGTCGGGAAGGTCACGCAATCCCGGCAGATCGAGC
>Ga0335073_10007731_pt1 | contig 15077 bp, 8 predicted proteins | sample Lox_Sample_22_FD_207093 | JGI IMG/M metagenome (GOLD analysis project Ga0335073, IMG submission 207093) | Soil microbial communities from Loxahatchee National Wildlife Refuge, Florida, United States - Lox_Sample_2.2 | ecosystem: Environmental > Terrestrial > Soil > Wetlands | place: USA: Florida... | reverse complement strand
CCATCGCACTCGATGGCCACACGTATTTGCCCGGCGCCGTGGGGTGACATGCTGCTAGGTCGATGCGAAACTTCGAGCATCCAAGCTGCAGAGGAACGACGAGACAACGATCACGCGTTGCTTGGCGCGAGTTGCCGCGACGTTCAAACGCCGGCGGCCGCCAACTCATCAGCATCGACGGATCACAACCGGGGTTGACGGGTGGAAGTGAGTCAACCTTGGCTCCGCTTCCAGGGTGAGGGGCATAAAGCCTTCAGGGCATTTCAACGCTACTGCGAACTCGGTTCGGACCGCTCCTTGACGAAGGTTGCCCATGAGTTGCACGTCACCAAGCAGGCGCTTGGCAAGTGGTCCTCCCGTTGGAACTGGGTGGAGCGGGCGCGAGTGTATGACAACTGGATGGCGAAAGCTATCAGCGAGCGAGTGGCTCGCAGACTCGCAGAACAAGCGGACAGTTACTCGAGGATTGCTAGCGACCGTCTCGGCGCCTTGACGCCTGCCGAGAAAGCATCGCTCACACTTCAAGAGACCGCACTGTGCTCCAAGCTGGCAGCAGAGCTGGCTGGTCGTGAGCGGGCAGAGCTAGTGGAGAAGGGACTCTCCGAAGGTTTGCCCAAGGTGGTTTTCAACATTCAACTCATCGCCTCTTGCCCGCCGGATACTGTTACGTCCGGTTTGGGGACAACCCTGACCGTGATGGGTGGACCTGGATTAAGCTCGAAGACGCTTCTCGATATGCCAGAGAGCATCCGACGGACCTTGTGATTGCCTGATGACCGAATTAGAGCAAACACCCCTGCGCGAGTTCGTCTACAACAGCCTCGGTTATTTGCTCTCCGATGCACAGCTCGCCCAGATGCGAGCGTTACCCGACGACTCGGTGTGGGTGCAGCACATCGTGGATGGCAAGCCGAGCCTCGGTTACATCAGCCAGTCGAAGGCTGAGGATTTCTTACGTAAGTGCCCCGATGGTTGGTTGCTGCCCTCACCCTTGAACAACATCTGGCAACACCTCTAAGCAGAGAGTCAGGCGACCCTCGCCTCCGGCCTTCTACAAATTCGTCTTCAGCAGCTCGGGGTCTTGATGCGTGACGTGGCGCAGCTGATTCTCGAAACCGGGATACGGCCGGAAGAGGTCTATCGCATCCAGCGACGAACGTCCATCTCGAAAGCGGCTATCTGGTCAACCCCTTAAGCCATTGTTGCAAAATAACTTGGAGGCGCGGGTGGGATTCGAACCCACGTATAGGGGTTTTGCAGACATCGTCTATCGATGAGATGTGCGTCTACGGTTTCAGGGCGCTGTCGAACAGCAGCCCGCTCGATCCCTCGCCGCGGCCCACGCTCGCTCGCCGCGCCATCCACTGGATGTAGCGTCCGTCGCTGGCCCGAGCCAGCGCGGCCAACCGCCGCACGCGAATGCCGGCCCGGGGAATCTCTTCGTCGCGAAGATCGTACGGAGTCTGTCGTAACAGCACGCCCAGTGACGAATCCGTTTCGTGCATAGTACCTTTGCGCAGCGTGAACGTGCCAATCCCGGTAGCGATGGAAACGAACGGAATCCAGTGACGCGGCACCGCCGTTTCCAGCAGGTACTGAACCTCGGCCTGGGGCTGAAGACCCTCCACGCGATTGTCCGGCCGTTCTTCATCGCCGCGATTGCGCGGGTCGCCGGAGCGGCCTTGTACGAACCTCTCTACGGCCCAGCACATGTTCGCCGTTTCGTCCCGCAGGAACTGTACGTCCTCCAGCGGTTGACCCTCCAGTGAACCGAACGCGGTGGGCGGAATGAAGAGGCCGGGCACATCTGCGTCCTTTTCCTTTACATTGATCGCAAACATGCGGAACCTCCCGCTGCGATTGGAATCGTCAGCGAGAGGTACGGTCAACTTTTCGTTAAAGGTGTCGGTATAGGTTACTTCGGTAATGCGCGTGAAAGATGCCGCGCTGACATCCATTGGGACCACAAGCCAATCGTTGCCGAACACCAGCGCGAACTCCGCCATGCAGAGGCGGCCCAGATCATATGGCTGCGCTTCCAGATTGCCGATATTGACCTGGCCGTCTTCCAATTCCCAGTAGCGGTCAGAGGGCATTCCCGCGAAACGCAGCGGAGATGCCAGCACCGTCGTATCGCGGACATCCGGCGCTGGCGGTTCAGGTTCATCAGCTAGGTCGAGGGTTGCTCCCGGGTCCGCATCGAACGCATACCAATCGATGAAACCGCCTTCGAACGCGGGGGCCCGGAGCACAAGTTGATCGTCGCCGCTGCCGATGCGCAGCGAGAACCTGTGTTCCAGCCGTTCCGGAATCCACGAATCATCCTCCGGAGCAATAATCGGCGCGATGTTGGTGCGGTACCAGGCGAGCCACGCGGCCGATGCGTCGATAACTGGTTGCGGCGCTCCGGCGAGCCACGGCGGATCCCCAGCTTCTAATTGCGCCGCTGCGGCATCGGCATCGGGCGCACCCATGGCCATCAGAGCGACGGCGGGCGGCAGTGTGTTATGTTCCGGTGGCGCGTTGGGATCGGCTGGAGGCGAATCGACTGGCAGCGGACAGGAAGCGACCAGTGCACGGCGCGCGTCGAATCCGGCATCGTCCAACAAGTCCACCAGGTAAGAGCCAGCCTCCGCGCGTTGCCGCAAACCGCGCGTATCGGACGCAAGGGGCTCGGTTTCCACAAACGGATCGAGAGGCACACCGGTGGGGAATGGCTGCGCAGGACGCTTCGCAGCCGGGTCGCCTGGCTGCCACGCGGTCACCGGCGTGGACTGGCTCTTCACTTCCACCAGCATGGGCGAACCGTTATCTTCGCCTTCAAACTCGCCCAATTGCCACTGCCGCGAAAGCATCCACAGCGCATCGTGTACGCGCGCTTCCAGTCCGGGTGCCGGATCACCCGAGATGGACTGCGGCTCCAGCCGTGTGAAGGCCGGATCGGCGGTGAAGGCAGAGACCAGAGAATTGGATATGGTCCGCGTGACCAGCACATTTAAGAAGTCGACGCCGCTCATTAAGGTGTGTCCCTCGTATAAGACAGAATATTGTCCTTGACCTTCGCATACGGGCTCAGGTCCAGCACCTTCTCGCCTTGCAAGGAGTAGCTGGCCAGGTAGGCCGCCGGCAGGACCGCCGCATACCCGGGGGTGATCTCCAAGGTCACGGCGCGAATCTTCGCCATTTCCAGAGTCTCGGTCAGCGTTTGCACTAATGCGTTCGTGGTCCAGCGTTCTCCATTGGGAGACACGGCAAGGAGCATGGTCTGAGGCGGACGAGCGGACGCGGCGGCGGCGTTGATGGAGATGCCGCTGACGCGCCGCTCATCAATCGATGCGGAAGCGCCTTCACCGCGCTGCTCTCTAACCGGGACCACGTCGGCCCATGCGTCGATCGCCAGTGAGACGATTGGCGCCGCAGCGTCCAGATCCGCAGGAGCGAGTAGCACCAAATTGGTGATGCTGTTTCGCGGCGAAGGCTGCGACATATCGAGCACGCCGCCAACCCATGCGGCGCCGCCAGGCGTTCCCGGCTCCACCAGCTGCGCCACGCGCAGCGGCACGGTGCGGCCCAGGGTATCGGCGAGGAGAAGCGCTTCGCTCGCGCGGTTCGCCGGCACGCGCACGGAGGCGGCATCGCGTAGGAAGCGTCGAATTTCCGCGCGCGGAGGAGGAGGGCTAAACGGAGCGACGGCCATGGAGGCCGCGAGAAGATCCGGGGCTTGAGGCGGATCCATGGCAGGCAGAATCCAGAAGCCATCGCCAAATAGCAATTGCCCGGCGCTCGCCACCTGAACTTCATCGGGTGTGCCATCCAGCAGCGCGCCGGCCTCATTGATGCGGCGGGTCGCTTCGTCAGCGGCCATCTGGGCCACGGCCACCAGATGCTCGCCTTCCACAATCGGCGTCACCAGGCCATAGGCGGCGGTACCCTCCAACTGCCTACGCAGTTCGATGGCGGTATTCGAATCGGCCGGATCGAAGCTCTGAATCGCCTGAGCCAGAGCATCGCGGCTGGTGAGCAGTCCTCCCAGCGCGGCGGAGGCACGGGCTGCGGCGGCTGCAATTTGAGTGGCCGTAAACGCGCGCGTAGGGGTCTCATTGCTGCGAACGAAATCACCAGTTTTGGAGGGCTGCGCGTTCACCAGCAGGCTTCTCAAGGATGCAGCGTAGGTCGCGACATCGCCCAGGCCGAGGATGCCCGCGGGCCACGCGGGGTCTGTTCGATCCGCCAGCGGCTCACCAGCCGGGATGGAAGGAATAGCGGCGCGAATCCGCTGCTGCAGCTGCACCCGGTCCGCGGAATCGTAAATGAGGTCCAGCGCGCAAAGTCCTGCGCGGTCCAATAACACCAAGCCACCTTCCGCCGTCGCCTGCACCGCGATACTCGAGGCATCGCCGAAGCGGGATTGCGCCCATTGCTCCAGGCGCGGCTCGGCCTGGGCACGTGGGCGCAACTGATTCCACCCGGCGGCGCCAGACGCGAAACTCTCCTGCGACGCGATCAACAGGCGATGCGTGAATGCCACTCCCGCCGACGGCGTACGCACCACATCCGGTGGGGGCGGCGGTGAATCGCCCGTCGACACCGCGTTGACTGTGGCCGCGGTGGCGCTCATGTTTCCCTGTACCAATTGATGCACCGATTCCGCCAACAGCATGTCCGCCGCGGCATCGGCTGCAGCTGCCGCATCCGACATGATCTGGGTAAACGCATTCCATTCCTCGGGTTTGATCTCGGGCCACTTGAGGGGGTCGATGTACGGATTGTCCTTCGGCGGGCTGCTGAGCGCAGCGTTGATTGAGACGGAGTCCTTGTTGAAGAGATCGATGAGGCGCAGCCCATCCAGCACATTGTTTGCGGACACAGAGGCTTGGGCCTGCGTGCCCGCCGTTTCGGTGCGGTCAGTAATACGTCGCGCAACCAGCGGCGCGATGGATCGCAGCGTCAGTGTGAAACGGTCCAGTTGATTTTCATGCAGGCCGCGTTCGATGCGGTAGCCCAACAGCGCGCCCAGAGGCTGGCCCTCTCTGACGCCATCCATCAAGTCGAGCGCAGTGCGCACACGCGCGCTGGAAAGATCGATGGCAAAAGCGCCCGATCCGTTCATGTCCGCGTTGTGCGTCATGAAAGCGCTGCGCAGGATACCCGCCGTTGCGGCGTGCGTGAGCCCCGGAGCATGAATGTATCCTCCATCGGGCTTCAATCCCTTGCCCGGCGCGATGTTCTCCAACCAGCCGTACGCGCCCACCGTAATGCCCGAAGGCCTGGCAGCGCGCTGTGCGGCGTACCTGCGCGTTACGAATCCGTTGAGCCACGCATCCAGACGATGCGAAGTCAAATCCAGCATCTCGCCGAGCAGGATCCGCCGCTCGTCCTTGGAGAGGTTCCGGATCAACTGCGCCGCCTCGCGGATTTCGGCCTGGACGGCGTACGCGCGGAACGAGCCGGCAAATGCGAACCCGGAGAGATCGACCTTAGTGTCCTCGGATGCGTCGGCGGCCAGCGCCAGCTTACTAAGCGAGGTTCGATAGAGCTGAGGCGGTTGCAACTCGCTCAAACGGCTTGTGCCCGCCTCGCCCGTGAAGGCCACGATTTCGTCTGCCATCGAGTGGAGAACCTGGCTGGAAGCTGTGTTCACAACACCCGTCAGGGTGGATATCCGGGCGAGCGTGGCTGCGGGCAGCGGCACCGCCGGGGTGTTCAGGAAGCGAAGCTGTATCTGGTCCGCCGAGTCCTTCACGGCTCTTGCGGCCTGATCCAACGCCAGCGCCAGCAGCGCCTGTAGCACCGAGGCTATGGGCGGCGTTCCGGCAGACAGTATGGCATCGATGACGGCCGGGTCTGAATCGTCCACGAAAGGCAGCCCCAGCGGGCGGCTCTTCTTCTCCAGCGAGCCGAGTTGATTCACGAAGCTGAGCATGTTCAGGTCTTCATAAATCAATTGCCCCAGGATATTGGTCAGCGCATCGCCATCGGTAACGGCGCCCGAAATCTGCGAACCCGTTTGCGACAGTTCGGTTGAAAGCACGGAGCGCACGCGCAACCCTATGGAGACGGGGCTGAGGCCCAATACATCGCGCAGCGATTGATCCAGGTCCGCACTACCGGGCACGCGCGGAACCTGCGGGACGCTGGACATCCAGGCCGTGCGCAGTTTGCGAAGCATCGGCAGAAGACCACCCTCGAACGTATCGCCGGCCTGCGTTTGCCAAAGAGTGTTGAGCGCGGAGGTGGGAAGGATGCCGTATGGCTGCTGGCCGATCCGAATGGCGGGCAAGGGCCCTCGGGCGCGCACATTGTCCCTGAAGAACGTGCGGGTGGCCTCTTTGCTGGCGTCGGTCACGGTGGCGCCGGCCTGGTTGATCCGGTTGACGCTCTGTAGAAACTTGCCCCAGGTGGGCAACCAGAGCGCGACTCCCATTGCCTGCGCCGCGCCCTGCTCATCGATGCCGGCGTCCGCGAGTCCGCTCAACACAAGCGGGTCGATTCCGAAAGCCGCAGCCAGCACCGCGGCGTTGGAGCCGGCAGCTGGAGTAGCGCGGGCTGGAGGTGTCGGGTCCACGCGCTGTTGCCAGTCTGTGCGATCGGTTTCGGTGTTGTTGGTGGGCGCGCCCTGCGGCAGAAAGGCCAGTCCCCGCGAACAGCGATGCGCGATGAAGAGCGATTCCAGTTCCCGCTCCGCCCGCGCCGGGTCCAGGCTGGATCGAACGCCGCAAACGTAAAGGTGATCGATGGCGTCGCCTGCGTTCGCAAGTGGAAGATTGATCGCCATCCCTGCAGTCAACGCCTGATTGAAATCGATGAGCCATTCTGCGCCGGCGGGCATGGAGACCCCGTTGACGTCCACGCGTTCGCCGCCGTCGTCCGCCATCACTCCAGCGACCAACTCCAGTGCGATGGCGGCGCCGGTGGCTTGGCTGTGTGCCTGACCCTGGAATGCCACAGCAACGAACCGGTCCGGCAACAGGCGCGCGATGGCGGCCCGGCGAAGCGGAGGAGTCAGCGTAGGAAATGAAGGCACGTCGGCGCCGGCAACGCCGATGTTCTCGGGTGTCAGCGCAGTGGCCGTCCATGCCGCGCGCGACCGCCCCACGGCGGTGACCAGCGTCTTCCATTCGGTATCGAGCGAGGGGTCGCCATCAGGCTTCTGCCAGACCGCGGTCCAGTAGGCGCGGCCCGCTGCTTGTTCGAGGTCCGATAGGCCTCGGTCCAGCTGATCGATGTGCACGTCGTCCGGGAAAATTCGGATGCGCAGCGTCTCGCCGTTGGCTGTGTAGCGCGTTTCCAGACGCACGGGCAGCAGCAGAAGGGGCAGAGTGGGATCGGCGTCGCAGGGGTCCAGGTTCTGCATGAAGTCCCCGATCGCCGCGGCCCAGGCTTTATCGATCTCCTGATACACGCTTTGTTGCCGAGTGCGGTCGGCCCGAAGTTGGGCGGCCTGTGTGCGGAGAGCATAGGCGCTTTGCTGATCGCCTGCCTGATTCAGCGCGGTGATCTGTGCCTCGAGCGCGGCGATCTGCGCCGTTTGTGTGGCGACGGCCGCGGCCAGGGCAGCACGATCTTTGAGTGCTTTCGCGGTGGCCTGCTGGCCTTGTTTCAGAATCTGTGGATCATAGCCGGGCATAAGTCCGCTCCTAAGATTTCGCAGGTCCAATCAGCTTGAGACTGTTCCACGCCGCGCGGAACGGATCCTGCAACAGTATGCGCGCCACCCCCCCGCCGTGGAGCGTGGCGGCGTTCCACTCAGTGCTCTCGCCGGATGGCTCTTTGACGGCAAGCACCGCAGCGGCGGTACTCAGAAAACGTCCGAAGGCAAGCGGTCCAAAGGAGGCCCACGTGACCTGATCGCGAGTTGGTGCGGCGGGCGGCGGAACGTCCGGAAGATCCAGACCGAAACGCGGCGCGCCGGGATGCTCTGAGATGAGGAACCACCAGGGAAAAGCGCCGGCGCTTTCCAAGTCGAGCTCAGTCAACCGGAATCCCACAATGATAATGTCGGGCGCCAGCGGCACGTGGAACAGAATGCTTCCGGTGGCGCCGGGCTGCGGCAACGCGGCGAACGTGGGGTTTCCCAGGGCATCGACGCCGATTTGCTGCTGCGAGTGCACAATGGCGTGCGGGTAGCGGCGAATCAATTCGCCGCGAATCAGGAGCACGATGCGGCCGGCCGCGCCACCCGCCGCGGCGCTGATATGCGTCCCTAGGGGCGTGGGCGCAAAGAGATGAATCTGCGGGTCCAACTCATCGCGGTCCGGCATCCAGAACCGTTTGAAGTAGGTGCCGCGGCTATCGGTCGGGTAGCCGCGCCATAACAATTCCCGGCCCATCTCATCAGAGAGGCCCAGCAGAAACGCTTCCGTGAAGGTGGGATTGGTTTCCAGCAGCGTCACCAGATCCGTCTGCGGCATGGCGCCGATCCCGGGGATCAACCATTCGCGATCGTATGAATCGAGCGCCTCATACATGGGCCGCACGAAAATGGGCGCCCCCATGATGGGCTGCACGAAACCATCGTCAAACCAATCCTTAGGCAGCCAGGAGGGGAGCGGTCCGAGGCGAGCCGTCATGTACGACGTGACCGTTTTCCGGGGATGAATGGCCGCCAGCAATTCCGTGCGAGCCATCGCGAGCTTTGGCAATTCGGGCGTGGCCGGCAGGCTTACGCTGGTGAGACCTGAGGCGAAAGTGCCAAGAGACGCGGCGGCCAGCGCAAAATTGGGGTTGCCACTGACGTTGACTCGGGAAGTGATGGCGCGCGCGGGAATGGTGAGAACAAGGAGCCCGGTCCGGCGCACGCTATCCGTCTTCTTGCCAGCCCGGGCGGAGATGCCTGCATGGGGGCCCGTGATGTCGACCTTTTCTTTAACAATGGATGAAGCCAGATGGGCAGTGGAAGGGCCGGCAGTGGCGCTGGCCTTCCTCCTAGTCGCGGCCACCTTCCCAACAGTTAGACCGATCTCACTCGCCAGCTCCAACGCGCGGGTGGCCGGAGCCGCAAGGCCGCTGGCGGATATTCCCGCCAGGATGTCTACCAGCACCTCGGAACGTACGGGCGCGTTCGCTACCGTGACAGGCGCGGCCGCTGTGTAAAGATCGAGCAGGCGGTTGGCACCGATCGAGCTCAGGTCGATATTGCCCGCCGGCACATGCCAAGTGGCGCTGGGCGCCATTAGTTGATCCGCCACGGAGGGCACGACGACACTCTTGGCCGCGACGCTTTGTAAGGCGAGAGCCGCCTCCGCCGGTGACACCCTCATTAGGGAAACGTACGCGGGTGTGAGGTGGGCGACGGCGTTGGAGGAAAGCCCTGCGATGCCATCCGGTTCCTTATAGACGCGACGGAAATCCTGGAACGTATCGTTGACTGCCACTAGGGCGCCAATGGCCTCGACACCTGCCTTGCCGAAGAAGCGGGTGAGGGGACCGCGCACCCGGGTGTTACGCCGGAATGCGCCGGTGAGCGCCGCAGGCGGTGTTGCGCTGCGGGCCACCGTCCCAGCCACGGTGAGCGTCGCGCCACCCAACCGCAGCTTTCCTTGCACCACCTGCGTCGCTTGGGCCAAATCGCCCAAGGAAAGTTTGCTGAGGTGATTCTTGTGCAGTGACTCTCCCGTGAAGCGCGCGAATTGCGCCATCGACAAACGCTGGTTCACCTTGTCGATCTCGCCCACCTGGGCCCACGCCGCTTGCATCAGCGGCTCCTGATCTTTCTGCACGACGCGTGTGCCCAGACCGGTCACGATTCGGTGCACAGGCGTGGTGTTGAGCTGGCTGAACCAGTCGCTATCTTCAATGTTGGTGAGGCGGCTCTGCGCACGCTGATAACGTGCGTAGAGCCGCGGGCTCACACGCGGCAAATCGCTGGCGTTCTCCACATCACCCGCAGCCTGATCGCTGAGATTGACCTGGGTCTTCAGCTCCTCACGCGTGGTATCGGTCCACGCACTGGATTCCAACTCAGGAGGCGCGGGAGCCAAAGAGTAAAGGGCGCATTTGAGCACCTGTACGCGTCCTGCGTCCCCGGCGGCCAGAGCCGTCATGCCGCCGCGAGGGTTGGAACAATCGATCACCCGCCGGCCTATTTGCCAGGGCGCGGGCACGCCCACCAGCTTCTTGGCCAGAGATTCGAAATCACCCGCCGGAGCAATGCGGAAGCTCCAGTAATCGTAGACCGGAAGCGTAATATCCTGATTGTCATCGCCGTCAATGCGGATCCACGCAGGTTCGATTGTGCCGCCATTCCGGCCTAGGCCGGCCTGGACACCGCAATCGAACGCTGGCACCACGCAGGCCACGTAGCTGGTTCCCCCATCCAACTTGCGCGGGCACAGAAGGCGGGAGAGATTGGCCGTGCCGTAGGCGTCAGTAAGTCGGTCTTCCACCGTCGGGGCGCCGGCCGCGGGACCCAAAACCTGCGCATGAGCCCACGCCCAACTATCGCTGAGGGGCTGCAGTTCACTGCGCTTGGTGGTGAACTGCAATGGAAGGCCCGTTGAACCCTGTTGCAGCTGGAACAGTCGCTCTTCCACCACTACCAGTGCGATCCATGGTTCGAGCTGATCATTCTGCGGCTGAAGTGGCGTGAAGAGCCACGGCAACTCGGGCCGGTCAAATTCCACGTGCGCCATGTACGACTCTTCCGCAGTAAGAGAGTTCGGCTGTGGATACCGGCGAACGATTTGGGTGGGGTCGATTCCCACCACGTCGCCGGGACCGCGCAGGGTAAGTGTCTTCAACACCTTCGAGGACCCGCCGGCATCGTCGTCCACATTAATGCTCACATCCACGGTTGCCCGCAGGGATGGGTTTTGCGGATTCTTTAACTGCGAAGCGAGGCCCGTCCGAACCCAGGGCACGAAAGTATAGTTCTGAAGATCGATTACCTCGGGCGTGAATGCGAGGCTGGGGCCGAGCGGGAACAACGCGGGCGTAACAAAACCCGAAGACAGGGAAAGGCTGCCACTCATTGTGTTACCCCCAGTGCGACCAGTTCCAGATCCTCCGTGCCCGTGAGTGCGAGATCCCGCCGAAGTTTTATGGCGGCGGTGGTGGTCATCACGCCCGGCGCCTGCGGTATCGCCGCAAGGTCATCGCGGCGGAGAACCAGGACTGATCCCGTATCTGCGATAGCGGTCTTTTCCGCCTCTTCAATCTGGTATGGGTTCACGCGATCGGCGCGCGTCTGGCTCACCGGGCCAAAACGGAGCACATGCTGCTGATAACCTGAGAAATCGACTGTTAGGCGCACGCGGCCGAGGGCCTCCTCCTGCGGAAAGCAGGTGTCCCACTGATAGGCCGCCGACAGCGGGGGCCCCGAGTTCAGGAGCTTCGATGCACTCAGCCTTAAGCCCGCGGGGAAGCTTTCAAAATCCGGCTGCGATATCTGTTGATCCTTGGTGAGGTCAATGAAATGGCCGGGGGCGAACAGTTCGTTTTCATGGGTGACCATGGCGGCATCTGCGCCGTTGACCTGAGGCGATGCAATATTGACGAGGTGAGCATCGACCGCGCTGGAACCCACACGATCGATCTTGGTTTCGAGAGGGATTTTCTGCTGCTTGATCTCAAGCATTCCCAGCGGGTGAACCAGGAGGGGCGTATCGTCTTTGATCAGGCGCACCAGCATATCGCCACCCGCCGGCAATTGCGGCTTCCAGGAGGCCGTTTCTTCCAGCGCCTGCGCAGCGAGGTCGCGGGGGGAAACTGTGGTTTGTGGGCTGTTATCGTCCGGGCCCCATTGATAGGGTCCCAGGTCGAAATCGTGCGAACCCAGGAAGCCGAGATGGACGGTGGCGGTACCCTCCAGGCGAAATGGCGTCGTTCCTTCGAGCGAGCCATGGAAGCCCACGCCACACACCGTTTCGCCCAGGATCCGGACGCAAATCCCGATATCGATATCGGAGCGGAAGTAGAAGTGCGGCGACCAGACGAAGAGCGCGTCCACCCCGATCCACCCTTCCGCGGAGGCGGCGCCCACGTCCGCGCGCAGGGAGATTTTCCCGCCGATCTGAAGCGAGTTCGCGGTGATAGCGAAGTAACCTTGCGCTACCAGCTTGATTACGGGAATGCCGCCCGGCGAGTAGTCGATGACAATACGCTGCAATCCGGCCAGCTCCGGCGGGGCGGCATACTGAGGATGAAAACCTCCAACGCTCAGCGCAAAGTTGGCGCCACCCGCCCAACGAATGAGCAGGCCGAGATCGCCGCTGACGGAAACGTTGGCGATTTTTGAGTTGTTCAGGGAGACGCGGATGAGAAGGTAATCCGGTGTGAGCGCTCCGTAAAGCTCGGCGCGCATATCCACGATGCGCAGGGCCGCGGGCACGTTCACCGAGGGGACGCCGACCTGCACCGCACCCAGGATAATCAGTGCGGGGTCCGGCAGGCTGAGCACGATTCCGACCTTTGCGACTACGAACCCGGCCTGCGAACCCCAACCCAGCAGTGCGATCGGACCGGCGACGAAGTTGCCCTCCTTAGCCAGGAAGATGTTGCCCACCTTGTCGAGAATTGTAGGCGCTGCCTCCACGGCGTTGGTGGGGAACCCTGGTTCAGCGCGTCGGAATTGACGCGGCGCTCCAGTGCCAGGATGCCGCCCAGGCCGTTCAGCGTAAAGCCGAAGCTCAGCTCGATTTTCGGGAAAAAGCGCACAGAAATCATCACCACCATGGAGAACGGATCGGTGTTGATGATGCAGACTACAGTGACGCCAATGGACAGCAACTGCAGGTCGAGCACACCGCCGTATTCGCTGCCCTTGCGGTAGACATAGCCGCCGCCTTTGGCGACGCCCACGTCGAGGCTGACGCCGGCAGCATCCGGCAGACGCGGTGCGAAATCGAAGGGCAGTTGGCCCGCGCCCGCGTTCGGGCGGTAGCGGATCGCCACACCGGCGCCATCGACGACGAAGCCCGCCACACTCAAGCTACCGGCAAGGGTGGCTTTGATAGCAATCTGGTCGCTCGGGTCGTTGGAATCGGCATCGGGCCGGTTGATCACGAGGCCGCGAAGTTCAATTCCAGGAAATGAGAAGCGCCCCGGCAGCATCAGAGATTGTGCGCCGCCGTCTCCGAAGCTCAGGCCGGTGGTGGAGTCGAGCGCGAAGGTCGTGTAGTCCGTGTCGCTGGAGGGGGCGTCACCGGAAATGAGGGTTTGCAGCAGCGTATCGCTGCGCAGATCCACCTTCAGCTTGGTTTTGAAGAGAATGCCGATGGAGGCAGGATTTTTATAGTTGAGAAACGCGCTGAGTTCGCTATCGACCAGGCTGAAGCCGGGAAAGGTCAGGATGGGTGTCTGCTCGCCGACGGTCACCAGACTCATGGTGAGCTGCTGGTTCGGCCGATCCACCTTGATCGCTTCACCCAGCTTCTGCGTAGCGCCATCCTGACCCAAAAGCTCGCTTGCGATCGCATCCAGAGTACCACCGATTCCGGCTCCCAGGTTGGCGAAGGGAGCTTTGTAAGGGGCGTCGATCGCAAGAATGGTGTCGTAAACCGAAACGTCGAAGTTCGCGGCTTCCGCTTTATGAGAGGCGGCTTCCGCTACCTTCACCAGCGCGGCGTCCCAAGCGATCAGGATTGTGCCGAGGTCGTTAGCGGCACGGCCTGCGGCGGCTAGCGTAAACGGATCAGTCGCGAGATCGGCGGCGCCCGCAGCGGCGCCATCGGCGGCGCTTTGGAAATTTGGCTGGCAGGCGTTGATGATGGCCTGGCCTTCGGCGGTGAGCTTGTTGATGGCGATTTCGAGGGCTTGTAGGGCCTCTTTGGTGTTCTGATCGCTCACGCTGTTTCTCAAGGTGTGAACCAGAGTGAGCGTATCCTGGAAGCTCTCCAGAATCAGATCCAGCGCGCGATCGCGGCCAAAATTAAGCAGGCCTTTGACTAGGGCTATCCAGACGTCTTCTGCCACGTGTAACCTGCTTTTCGAAATCGACCTGGGTCGAGCGTGTACGTCACCGGGCCGTTGCCCGGATCAGGCGATTCGCCGTCGATTTGCCAGCTCACTGCGAGCCACCTCGCCGGAGGGGACCTGTACGCTCCTCGGCTCCGAGATCCGAATGCCGGCTGCTACAGAATGCCGGTCGCTACAGACAAGGCTGACTCTAGCCTGACGCCGGGTGCCGTTGCCATCCCACAGAGACTCTATAAACGAACGGAAATCACAGGAGTGTGGCAACTACTGCCGCTCCCGGAAGTTTGTGGAGACAATACCATTCCTAACTAATCGCGAGTACCTCGGAGTTTGTTAAGCGATGACGCTTGCCTGGTGTCATCGATAAGGGGTGAAGGATCGGATGTGAATTTTCTCTGTTCAACGCTACCGTATATGTTGAAACGCGCGGACACCGAGTGCGTACATTGTTGCAAGCGGTGGCGTCAGCTAATTAGCTTCTTCCGTACAGCGTATAGAACGATCTCGGCGGTATTATGCAGATTCAGTTTCTGCATTAGGTTGGAACGGTGACTTTCCGCCGTATAAGTGCTGATATTGAGGAGAGCTGCCACTTCCTTGTTTGTTTTGCCTTCCGCGAGTGACTGAATTACTTCCTTCTCGCGTGCCGTCAAGAGATCAAAGCTGTCGGTGAGTCCCTCCTGCTTAAGCAGAAGCATATAGTCCTCAAGCAAAGATTCCGCGATGACGGGGCTGAAGAACGGCTTTCCATGCGCCACAGATCTTATTGCGGGCAACAGATCTTCCTCGGCGGAGTCCTTCAGCAAGTAGCCTTTGACGCCGATGTGCAGTGCCCTTAAGAGATAGCTCTCATCCGCGTGGATTGTGAGCATGATGATGCCTATGTGGCTGCTGGCGGCCAATATCTGTCCTGCCGCTTCAATGCCGTTGAGCAGAGGCATTCCAACGTCCATGACGACGATTTGTGGCGACAGTTCCGCCGCCATTACGACGGCGTCCCGGCCATTTGCCGCTTCTCCTACAACCAAAAGCTCCGGATGCTGCTCCAGCAAGAGCCGAAGACCCCTTCGTACTACTCCATGGTCGTCCGCGATCAGAACCTTGATTGCCATGTTTCATCTTACCGTCTGCAAGAGATCGGAATGTCGGCTCGAACTCATTCT
>Ga0335073_10007730_pt1 | contig 15077 bp, 12 predicted proteins | sample Lox_Sample_22_FD_207093 | JGI IMG/M metagenome (GOLD analysis project Ga0335073, IMG submission 207093) | Soil microbial communities from Loxahatchee National Wildlife Refuge, Florida, United States - Lox_Sample_2.2 | ecosystem: Environmental > Terrestrial > Soil > Wetlands | place: USA... | reverse complement strand
CTCGCGGAACTCATGGCCCAATCTGACAAAAGAGATCTCGACTTGATAGATATATCGCGCAAAATCCGGGCAATGTGGGTCATTTCCTGGACGCCCGTAATCGTCAATCAACCACCGTGGACTCACATGGTACCAGATCTCTGGGTGAGACCAGTATAGCCTTTGAGTTTCGGCTCGCATGCTTGAGCTTGTGTGCATGAGCTGGAAACACGTGCATGCATCGCAGAACCGGTAGATAGCATCTCGTAATTCGGGTGGAAGGTCGCTGAACCGATTGAAAGTCTCGGAATTCTGAAGAGTTTGTGGTTTTGGCGACACTCCCTCTACTATGAAGTTGGCGAACGGTGTGAGAGGTTCACCATTGTTGTCAACGTGGGAGTACCGTACTCTACGTTCCCAGCTGGGGCGGGCGGAAGAACATCAGGCAGAGCTTCAGAGCTTCTTAGAATTGCAATATTTGGAGAGCTGATCGGGCTCTTATGAGTATTTTTTTTTTATTGAAAGTGGAAGACCGCAAGTATTAGAGGACGTGTGTGATATTCTTATGTCGACTCTATGATGATCCTTCTGAGTGATGGAGGGAGCTCTCACTGAGAGTTCTTTCCCGTCACAGCGACACTGAGATTGATTACACCTCAATTGAGGTTCAAAACGGAGGCCTTTGCCGCCGCTTTTGGAGGTTCTTTTCCCTCGATGCCAAGCACTATCGTAGGTATCGTATCGTACTCCCTGTATCATTGGCTGTCCGGCGTCAGCTGCCGAAGAGCAGAATCCGAGAACACTGCTTCCAGGAAGTAGAACTCTCGAAACAGCATCCCTCAAGATGATAATGGCACACTCAACGATCCTTTTTAAAGCCATGCCTACCCATGTCTTTAAGAAATCTCTCTCTTTCCCGCTGTCATCCGAGCGAGCAGCCCAGACCTCCAAACCACATCCAGCGTGACTGCAGCCGATCATCGAGTCTCCGCTGTTATCTCCAACGCTTCCTTTCCACAGGTATGAACTGGCGGTGCAAGCCAGAGCCTTCGAAGAATCTACACGCTCGAAGCGGTTTCCTCTCTGTTCCTCAAGGATTAGTCTATCTCCTGCTGTACATCCTTACCCAATGACTGCCTAGTCCTCTTCCTTTCACATCTACACTGTGCGAACACCGTCACAGATAGAGAGTCCTTTACTTTGTTGCCAAAGTCATTCGGTAGTTAGTAACTACCGAGAATCATTGGCTGCCCCTCGAATCTTAACAGTGAGAGTCTGTAGCACCGTCTGATTTGTCTGATACATACATGCGGACCATCGGACCGACGTCTGAAGTCAGTAGGTTCCCTATAATGCTCGACAGCTTCCTCTACTTCGCTAGATTCCTCAGTTCCCCCGGATTCCCCAGCTTCGCCAACTTCCCCAGCTTCGCCAGCTTCACCAGCTTCACCAGCTCTGCCAGCTCCCTCAGCTCCACCAGCTCCCTCAACTTCGACGGCTCACTTGCCGTGACCCGACAAGGCCTTTGATATTAGCCTGTGCCGCTAACACGGCAGAAAAGCAGAACATAGCCATGGACGTGAATTGCATCTGAACAACAAGAGCGGGCGAGGCGTGATCGGCTGCCAAGGCATACGACAGAGCAGGAGAGAATAGAGGCCAATAGATCCAAGAAGCTAAGGTCATACCATGAACCGCGCTGAATGTAACGGTCATGAGCTGAGTTCAACAATCGTGTGCTGAATGCAACAATTGCGAGCTAGCGAGCTGAGTCCGTGAATCAGACCCGAAACAGCTAATCCGCAACAACCATTATCTGTCAAGTGATCTATTCTGACAATGTCTTCCGTGCGTCTGCGACCTCGAAACAAACTTCTCGCATGCGTTGCGGTTAAACCGCACGGCACATATCGGCTCGGTGGAGTAAGACATGCTTCTGAGCTTAACAAGATCGTAGCTGCCATTGCACGGCGAACATACGCAACAATACCACTGATCCCAGCACGAACCTCTTGTTGGTTACCGCCGCATCCATCACATTGTTTCTCAGCCGGCCTCACAGGAGACGTGAATTACGAGAGTGAATATATGGGTTCAGCTGGCACCGCTGGGTAAGCTGATAGCCGGCATCATTCACGAATATATAAGAGTGGGTTTGCATGTTTTCTCTCATTTTGCAAGTTTCTCAACAAAGCAAAAACTTAAACTTTTGAACCCGAAGAACGATCATGGACTCCCAGGAGAACGACAGCTTCCTACCGCAGCCGGTTACCGGTGTCGGCAATGGATATAAGAGTCTATTCCAATCCGCTATGCCGACTCAAATTCTGATCAGCGGCTCCGATCCGGTCCCCGCCAAGACTACCTTTGAGCTCAGTGTCTGTGCGACTACCAGTGATATGTACCGGGCTTTGGGTATCAGTGCAGATGTCGCCGCCAGCACTTCATTTGGCAGCTTTCAGGCCCGTGTTGACTTTGTCAATCAGGTTGAGATCAGCGCCAAATCAGTGACCATTCTGGTGGTCGCTGAGAAAATCGACGGGGGAGAATCGATGCGAACCGCAGAGTTCACCACTCCGCCGGGCAAGGCTCTCGACCTCTACCGGCACGGCGGTGACTCATATGTTTCATCTATTTCAACCGGCGGTTCATACATTGCTGCTTTCAACTACGCCACCTATGATGAGACCACGTACCAGAAAGTCGAAGCTCAAGCAAATCTAGAATTCAGTGGATGGAGTGGCGGCCTTAACGCGAAATTTCTCTTGGACATTGAAAACTTGGGTAAAAGCACCAACACCACTTCGAAGTTCCATCAAATGGCCATTGGCTTCACGGCAGCACTCCCGACGACCATGGACCAATTTGTGATCTTTGTGGACGCGTTTGGTGGGCTTGACATGGATCGACCAGCCGTCCTTGACTTCTCAACTCAGTCATATCTCACTCTTGATGGATGTCCGGAGGATTTTGCTACTATCAATGATTATATGGATGACTGGGATGGTGCCGGTGACATTGATCCTCGCCCACGCCTAGCCAACATCGTGGTGGAGGTCCTGGCGAACGAGAAAACCATTAAGGAGCTCATAGAACTGTACGACTTCTACGGCTGTCTCGCAATCGATCCCAGGCTTTCGGCTGCCCCATCCAAGTGCCAGAAGATTCTGGGAGACATTGCCGGCTGGAGGAAGACAGTGGACAGAGACCCGACCAAGGTTGGAATAACCATTCCGACAATCTCGCCTGAGGATCTGGAATACCCAGTTGCCAATTATGCTCTCGCAACCTCCTCGGGCGGTCCTGGCCAGGGAGGCCAGTATTTCGCTGACATCGGGCTTGAGATGATTGGTAGGCACGTCAGCTTAAAGAAGCTTACTGTGCGCTCTGGCGATTCCGTGGACAGCATCCATATGGATTACGCTATGGCCCTGGGTGATAACAATGACAACTGGTCTATCGCTCACGGAGGTGACGGAGGAAACGACGCCGGTAGCATCAGTTTCGGTCCTGGCGACACCGCCACTCTTGTCAATCCGAGATGGTGGAATGGTGACCAGCTGGTCAAGGCTATCACCATTTCGACACCGACACAGAGTGTCACGCTTGGCCGCCAAGACAATCCGCCCATAGGAGCACCATGGAATAGAGTTCCGGGCACGTGTTTGGTCGGCTTCGCCGGGTATGCTTGGGACTATCTTAACCGTCTCCAAGCACAGTATGTCCAGTTTTTGCCTTGCGACTGGAAGAGCTCCTTTACAACCAACGCCCAGAGCACGCCACTTCTCCCTCATGCTCGCCACCGTCGCCATGGTTTCCGTCATCACGGAAGGAAACGGCCGGTCGAAGTGACAATTGATGCCATTCGTTTCGTCAGAATGTTGCTCGAAGCTAACTTCATTAAAGTTATAGACATCTTCAAACAGAAAGGTGGCTGGGAGGGCTGGCTACAGGTCGAACTGGCAAACTACATCTCCTCTACTTACCGAACCGTTACTATGGAGCGCGAACGGTCGGTATTCCCCAATTACCCTCGCAAAATGGCCGACCTCACCATTACAAAGCTCGGCTTGGAGGACGTGCAGCCTGATTCTTATGTTATTGAGCTGAAGACGGAAGGAGAGTACCGTAATGAGAAAGATCCGCTATATGTTTTCGATGGTGTTAAAGATGACATCGAAAAGATCGCAAGCGGTCAACTCGACAAAAAACTACGCGACACAACAGCCTACGCGATCGGTGTCCTTATTACAAATAAGACGGCTGCGTATTTCGACAATTATGTCTGGGATGCCGCGTACGAAAAACCGGTGATGCACAAATACGGTCCCGAAGTTGACGGGAAGTACCAATTGCGGTTGGTTGAATGGAAATGGAGCAACTTCAGCGATGACAAGGATGATGTGGCAGAGAGATAGCGGAGGTTTCGGGCTGGAAGAGAATGCTATTACGGTCGTTAACCTGTACCTGACTACGCGTCAAAACCCAATCGAGCCGCCACCACACACCCCAAATTCAATACCTGGGGATGGTCAAACTATTCGAAAATGAAATTGACAGTCTTTTCCGCTAACGCTTTCAAATTCATCATTCATTCGTACGGTTTCCTTTTGTTGTGTGGATCCCTGAGGGCCTATGTACATCTAGCTGAACAACAACCCCTTATGATACATTCGGCGTCGCTGGCGCCAGTGTGCAGTTCGTAAGCGTGCAGTTCTCTTATTACATCGGTGTCGATTGCCTATCTATTGTTTGTTCACCTTTCCACAGTTGCCAATCTTACAGAACATTGTTGAGGGCCTGTAGCGGTGTGCGGTCTGTAGAATCCTCTCTAAATTGTTGCAGGATGACAAGTCGTAAGAGCCATCGGGCTGCCGCATGGATGCTTGTAACCCGCGAGATCATCTAGCCTTTTGCCTGCCGTCAGCTTGAGCAGCTCCGGCCTTTATTGTGGGCATCGTAAGAGCATGTGGCAGATTGTTTGTGCAGGCCATTTGCACGCATGTCGCGATAGTACGTCTGAGACTCGTATGGATGTGAGCCTGGTTTAGACGTTTAGGCGTATAACCTTCCGTAATTTCTGTTAGCCTCTAGAGATAGAAAGTCCTCTACTTGTTACCAAAGTCATTCCGTAGTTTGTAACTTCCGGTAATCATTAGCTGCTCCTCAAATCCTAACAGAAGGGTTAAAGGGTTCTATATACTACCTACTCTACCTTAACTCGAAGTCAAAAGAGGCGGGTGACTAGGCGAGACGGACTTCCCAACAGCAACATTAAATACATTGAAAAGCGGATTGTTGCAGTTTAGCCCGGCCGATCCGGCGACTAACTTTCCCATCTTGAACTCCCAATAACTTATACTTCGAGTAGAAATTGGGATCAACTACTAAAGTCGGTGCTATCAGCAGAAGTTGGAGTGACCTTTGCCGCATCCAGCGGGGAAGACCGCGACTCTGGAACTGCACCTCACTGAGCTTTTAAATCCATCGCCTCAGCTGCGTCTATTGCATATAGAGTCCGGGAGATGTCATAAATGCAGTTCATATCTTAAAACTACTGTCAATAATGTCACCCAAATCAAAGAAACAATCGAAGCCTTTGAAGAAAGGAAAGGCAGCTACTCCGGTACGTCAACAAAGTAACCCCATGTCTTCCATCACCGTTAACGCTTTTCAGGCACCAGAAACCGAAAATGACTTCCTAGAAGAAGCTGACGAGTATGAGAAAGCAGCAAATAAATGGAAGGCAGGGTAAGAGGTGTTTCGATGTTATTGTTGAGGGATATCTTCGAGATGGGAGTTGCCAGAATGCTTTCTGCTGAGATTTTCGTCTCACCATTCACGTACCACTTTTTCAATGTTTCATCGTGATGATACGTAGACTTATGTTATAACAGAGATATCCAAAAGGCTCTCCGGTTTTACCAGCGGGCTATTAATACGTACAACTCTGGATTGAGCAAATGGCCGAAAAGCTTCGACCTCGCATACAACAAGGCTGTTTTACAGTACCAAATGATTCAAGAACCACGAATATCGAAGCACCTGTCAAGCTCTAGAGTCGACCTAATCAATGAGACTATTCAATCACATCGATATGCGCTGAGCCTAAATCAAGACAATGCTGATATTCTTTTCAACACCGCACAAGTCCTAACCACTGCTGCTGAAACCGCGCAGGAGACTAAGGATCCCGACGCCCAAAATGAAGCAATTACGCTTTTGAAAGAAGCAGTGGAACTTTTCTCATCTTGTCTTTCGCGTCAAGAGCTGGATTTCACTGAGAGTCAAGCACAGGCTGAAATAGATCCAACATCTCAAGATGACGATGAAGGAGATCTAGAGAGAATGTCAACAACATCGTCCCAGCCTCCACAAGAATGGGCAACGGTAATGGAGCCAGTCACGGCGAACACGTTGGTTGAAACCGCACTTGCAGAGCTGAACACCCTCACGACTTTGGTATCTCTTACATCGAGCACCGGTGGCCCGGACAGCAACGACTACAGAGCATTTGCCGACGTGGCCGAAATTCTAATCCAGCAGAAACTCCCGCAATACATCGCGCTAGTGCCAACAACGTCCCCAGAAGAAGCCACACCCGCGCCAACAGCGCGCTTCCTCTCGCTCTCGGACGCAACCCCAACACTACACGTCTCGACACCCACGCCACCCACAAACCCACAAGCGGACGCAACGCACGCCGCATCCCTCGCAGCCGCCATCTTCAGCGCCGCCGTCGCCGAAGCCGAGTACCGCGGCGGCCTCAGCACAGCATCGACGTACGCAGCGCGGGCGACACGCGCCTTCGCGACCGTGCCTGCCGACACTCCGGTGCATTCGATCCAGCAGGCGGCGGCGCACGCGGACGCGCTCGTGGCCTTCGCGGCAGCCGCGGCCGACGACGACGACGCGGGCGTGCCGGCGCTGCGGGCCGCCGCGCTGGACGCCGCGCGCGCCCGCCTCGCGGATGCCGCCGCGCTGATGCCGCGCGTGGGCGGCGCGGATGCTGGCGTGCCGAGCGCGGCTGCGGTCGCGCTGCTGCGCGGCGATGTTGAGATGATGAGGCGGGTGGTTGCGGAGGGTGAGGGTGAGGGTGAGGGTGTGGGCGCGGACGCGATGCTGGAGGGGGCGGCGGGGTGCTACGGTAGTGGAGCAGGGGCTGCGCATGGTGATGAGGATGAGGAGAGGGAGGTGGGTGTTAAGAGGGCTGTTGTTGGAGTGCTGAGAGGCGTGGTTGGGGCCGAGGAGCTTGCTTCTCTGGTCAAAGATGGGAAGGCGAGGATGGTTGTATCGGAGATGGAGGAGGAAGGATTGCTTCGTAAGAGTGATAAGGAGAAGCTTGCTGCGATTTTGAAAGGGTAACAGACGTGTACGGACACGGATATGGGATAGGACGGTCTGGTGATCTTCGAAATAGCGGATGGCTTTCTAGCACTCAATCGTCAAATGACTCAGGCTAGCTCATATGCACATGGAAGGATGAATTGTACTCTCTACGGTTTCTAGTTAGGAATAAGCCCAATGCTTGGGAATCTGTCCTCGGCAATTGCATGCATCATGTCGTCCATAAGGTGATCGCAAAGAATCTTAGAGCCATAACATGTCATCCCCAAACACGTCTTTGATGGCATCGCGACTTGACCTCTCCTCCGACCTCAACCTCCTCGGACTAAAAAAGCCACCAAAAAGTCTTTGAATTGCTTTGGTTCTCCTCTCAGCTTAGAAATATACGTCTCGACCTGACCTTCATCAGCACCCATTTCCCTCAGTTGCTGCCTAAGCGTCTCTTCGTAGGCACGGCCGGTCTTCCTGCGGATTTCCTGCTGGAGTGCCGCAATCTCAAAGACCACTTTGCGTCCTGTGGGATCGGCGATCCGGAAGCCCGGTGATGACGGTATGGCCCAGGAAAGCGGAGCGAAGTTGGTAATTGCAAACTGATCAAATCCGGCGAACACAGGTTGTGGTTGGTTGGTACTGTCGGGTGGTATGTCAGGTCCTCCCCAAGTCGAGACCATCTTGGTGAGTACGGCAAAAGCGAGGCTGGATGCCGGCAGATCGGCCGGTGTACGGGCGTAGATGGATATGCAGTTGATGAGAGGCTCGAAAATGGCTTGATTTGCTAGTTGAGTGAGTTAATGATTACCTGAATATGGAATGGAAGCGGAAACTTACCAGAGCTCACAAAGACTCCCGCAAGATCGTTGTTCATGATAACAAGCACGAAGTCCAAAAACTCCTTCTGCAAATCCTCAAGTTGAAGTTCTTCATCCGTACCATCTGGTGTCCCAGCCAGCCGCTCGAATACTCGTTGAAGTAAAGGAGTAAGCACCGCATCCAAGATCGCTAAGATCTCACCACGGAAAGCGAAGATGACTTGTTCCAGGAGCCTCAGAAAGAAGCTCATTTCTTCTTTTGAAGAATTCTGGCTGAGTAGTCCTTCAATCCAGCGTGGCAGTTGTTGCAGTGTTGCAGCACCCATGCCACCAACCAGTCGTGAGAAGGAGAATCTTGCCGCGGTGCGCACAACGACCGAAAAGCTCAATGCTTCCAAGGATACCAAGACTGCTTCAGCCGCACGGGCGAACTCCGCCTGTACTTCATTTGCGGGCCTTTCGCCTTGCTTGCTTCCTGGCATCCAATCCGTGAAGCCACGCACAATCGTCCCTAGCGCCATGATATCATGATGGACTTGCAGTAAAGATCGTTCATCCTTTTCCTTAGCCGCTGGAATCGTCTGTTCAAGGTCTGTGAATAGCGGATTGATGACGGACTGAATGTAAAGTAGCTTGCTTTGTAGCGGTACTGAATGAGCGGAGGCCATACAACCAATGGCATCGAATAGGTGGAGCTGACTGTTGAAAACTGTATCTCTTTGTATCTCACTGCCACCGTTGCTATCCAGTTCATCCTCATCGCCTTCATCATTATCGGGTTGAAGCTCAGCTTTGATTACAAGCAGATCGCCGATGGCTTGAATGAGAGTTTGCGAAATTTCTCCAATGCGGCCTTTGACACCACGAACAAATCTGGAGAAGAGGTACCAACAGCGGTAGCGAACTTTGGTATAATCGCTATGGGCTAGACGTACGAAATCTTCCAGGGCTCGAGGAATGAAGGTGGTGTTCTCTTCAAAAATTTGAACGTAGCGAACACATAGCTCTAGATATTGTAATTGTGTGGCTGGATGCGGAAAGTCACCGACACCTAGATACAACTTAGAAGAAGCATTAACTGCGCGAAGGGTCAAAACTTACGAGCTTGAAGCATCTTGACAACCATTTCAATCAATCTCTCTGCTGCGACAGAAGACGGTTGACGCTTTTGGTAGATGCCTCTGTTCTTCGTAGCAAGATCACCGAACAAATACATCTCGTGGAGACTCAAGTCGAGTTCTCTCCAATCGACCTGGGATTGATTGGATGTCAACCGGTCCAGTGTGCCACAAATTACTCCGTTCAGCGTATTCATGTAGAGCTGTTCATCAATCGCCATCACTATCTGCTGTAGCGAATTTAGCTTTCTCCGGAGCTCTTGGAACTCGGCTTCATCCGTATCATGGCTGTCGTCAGAATCCCACGAGGCAGTCTCATCGTACTTCATCTTTGCGATGATAGCCTCCAGTATCGGTGGAAGCATTTCAGAATACTGAGAAGGGAGTCGACCTTGAGCCTTTATGAATTTGCGGAAATAAGTAAGAAGATCGCCAACGGAAGTTATAACAGTCCAACAAACTTCGTCGTACTCGTCTGCGAAGAACCGGAGCAAGAATGGGACGAAGTTTTGGAGAATCTCATTGGCACCTTGCCGTGCTTGGACATCATTTGAGCCACCGTCGAGGATTATTACGACGTCTCGAACGACATTGTTGACCAATTTCGCCACGATTTCTGCAAGATCAGCGTCGTAGTCGGGCGTATTGCGATATTGTGCAAGTGGAGGACTCGCGATGAGTTGACCGGCTACGGCTCCAAGGTTCAAGAATTTGAAAAGCTCGACTTTCTCAGGAGCTCGCATCTTCTTGCTTGCAATCTCGGTAAAAGTTTCAATAGCCGCATCACGAATCTTCACTGATAGTTCCTGAGGTTGGCCAGCCATACTCAAGAGCGGATCGAGAGTCTGTTGATTAGCAACCAGTGAGATGTCGATCCAGCTGACCCAGCGACTGATGGTTTGGAGGCACATTTCGGTCACGCTGAGATCGATTTGTCTCCACTTGACAAGGATTTCCTGCCATGAAATGGAAACTTTCTGAGCGTCACGAGTACGGATGGCATCTCTCAATTCAGCATGCTTCCTGGCTTCTTCTGGTGACCGCAGAATTAGCTGGTCAGCAATTTCATCGTGAATAGACCCCAGGAGCCGAAGAAATAAGATTGTGCCGGCGTGGTTGGTAGCCGCAATAGACGAACCTCCTACAAGCAACAGAAAATCATCGAAGAATGATGGCCAAGCGTCAGGATAGAGTACTATGAACAACTCGGTGAGAGTTTGGGCCAGTTTGTTCTGAATGAGCGGAAAATCTCTTGTTTCTTCACCGCTGTATGTTCGGCGCACGTAGTCCATGAGCGTAGACTTTATGTAGTTGCGGCTTGACATGTCCACCTCGCTAGAGCTAATGGCATTATTGACTACTTCGAGGCTGAACACCCGAGTTGGTTCGTCGGCTGGGGGAGATCGAGTGAATAGAGGTAGGCAGACTTGCCAGGCAGATGCGTTGTTGCGAAGCTGGTTCACAAAGAGGAGGGCTTCGGATCGAAGATTCTGATCACTGCGGTAGTCGTAGGCAATGGAGATAGCCTTCTCGACCTATATCACAAGACAGTTAGTCACGGTCTGTTAGTCGAACGACATTCGCACAAATGGGTTGCCTACCTGAGTAGAATCCATCTTTCACCGAGGGTATTGAGAGGGTTATGATTGTGTGAGGCCACAACAGCTGATGCTATCGTAAAAAGCACATTGGAACTGAATGTGAAGGACAGTTATTTGTCCTCCGAGTGCTGGTGAAGAGTGGGAATGTTAGAAGGTCTCCATATTGTCGTGTGACATTGAGGGTTAGGGTCGAAGCTGTTGTGAATGGTTAACAAGCGCAACACTGTACGTTACGTTTTCTGAGTCGGTCCTGTAGTATTTGGGTATCAAGATGACGTCCCGGAAATTGTGAGGCTTGCAAAAGAATTTAGATGTTGTCGCGTGCAGGTGTTCGGTTCACATAGACAGAAAATCAGCCATGCCCAGGCATTGGACGAAGAGCTGCCCCACTGCGAGAGCTTCGAGCTTCACAGCATCCACGGGTGTCGTAGGTAATAGTACAGAACGACTCGACTTTATGAATACATAAGGTATCTAAGCTATATTTTAAATCAGGATAGTGTACAGCTAGCGTTACTATCATTCTTCGTGTTCATCACCATGATACTGCTGTATCTATCGTACATATTCAACCAGAAACGTCCGAGACATCGGAAAGTCACGGCTTAGCTATATCCTCACTTCTCCATGCTATCTAGTTCCTGACGTTCTTCTTGGCTCTCAATTCCGTTATCGACGGTTGATGCAATACATCGTAGCCATTCTTCGTGATTTGTTAACAGCTAGGTAGAAGTCGAGTACATGCAGTAGTCCGTACGATGATGACTATGCTGAAGAAGCAAAGTGCATGGAGCGGGCGGTACGATAGTAAACGCTAGGACGCTAACAACTCTCGTACGCCGTTCCAATATTCTACTTCGTACACCGCACATCGTCGGAGGATTCCGCGCCCAACTAATGTACACTTGACTTACACTCCTGTACCGCTTATATAATTCTGCCAAAAACACAACATGCGCGCATAGCGAAATGAACCATGCCGAGCTTTGCGCTCCACTTTACCGCAACCCGGTTGCAAGCCTCTACTTACCTCCTATGCGTCTGTCTCTTCAGTATATCCTTCCTCGTCTTCTTGAACGCTACAGTCTCCTTCGTCATCACCGATCGGATTGGTCAGAAGAAGCGCGTAGGAGATGCAGTTGGAACGCTTGGGTTTGCTGACGAGCTTGTGGTACTCGTCGCATGCCCAGCATGGGGTCTTTTGAGTGATCGCATAGGATTGCGCGCCGTGGCCGTATGCGGATATCTGATCGTTGGAGTTGCGCTCATGGTATTCGTTCAAGCTAAGGAAGTCTATCCGGACCTCTTGTTGGGACGGATATTCTTTGCTCTGGGAGCTGCAGCAACGTATGTCTAACAGTGTTTGTCAACTGCATATCAATTGACAATTTCTCGACAGAGCGACAATGGTTACTGCAATAATGCCTTCTATGACCCATAAGCCAATCAACCTCTCCTCACAAACATCAACCGACAGACCAATCTTACCGTCGTCACATAATGTAACTCCTTCGATATCATCTGAGCTTACCATCACACCCACGCGCTTCCGCTCACAGCATGAGCATGCGCATGCCGACAATGAGAATTCAAATTCACAAGGCACAACATCACAATTGGCAGGACTTGTTGGCATGTGCACGGGATTGGGTGCTCTAGTAGCACTCGGTCTCTTCCTTCCTTTGCCAACGCGATTCCAGGAGGGTGGCATATCTCCTGCCGACGCCGTAGCATACAGCTTCTACGTGGTCGGTGGAGTCGCCTTACTGGTTGCAACAATATGCCTCTTTGGACTTCGTAACCTTCCCGGAGAGGAATATAAAGGCTGGAGTCGACTGTTCCAATCCCATTTATCAAAACCCGACAACGTATCGGACGGTCCGCGCCTACTTTCGTACCCACAGATGCTATTCACTTCTCTTAATCTTGCGGTTAGAGACGTCGATATCGGACTCGGCTACCTTGGTGGATTCGTCGCCCGTGCCTCCAGCGTCGCCATATCTCTCTTCATTCCCCTCTTCGTCAACCACTACTTCATCACGTCCGGACTGTGTCCAGAGAACCCGGATGAAACACCACAGGATCCCAGCGAAGTGAAGCGCAACTGTCAGCGTGCCTACCTGGTCGCATCAATGCTAACAGGAGTAAGCCAACTGATTGCACTGCTCAGTGCACCGCTGTTCGGCTACCTCAATGCGCATTATTCGACGCACAAAATCCCACTGTTGCTCGCATCAGCCGCAGGAACCGCGGGCTATGTTGCGTTTGGGATGTTGAAAAGTCCCGATCCAAAGAGCGAAGATGGGAGCTTCGGCGTTTACTTCATCGTTATGCTACTCGGCATCAGCCAAATTGGGGCCATAGTTTGCAGCCTTGATTTAATCAACCGTGGCATCCAAACGGAGGATCCGGAGACCGAAACGGAAGATGATTTCGCAGTTTACAACGGTAATGAAAATGGAACGGTTTCACCTCTGCCAGCAGCAACATCTGTGGATTCGCCCTCTCACGAGCGGGCTGCACAGATCGACGGAGCCAACGAGTCTACACCATTGATGCCGAGCCATTTATGTAGAGTGCAAGCCAGCACATCACGAAAACACTTGAAAGGCTCCATAGCTGGGGTCTACAGTTTGTGTGGAGGAGTCGGCATATTACTCCTTACAAAACTTGGGGGCCTCATGTTTGACAAAGTGGACATCGGGACGCCATTTTATATGATGGCTGGATTCAATGCGGTGTTGTTCGTTACTGCGAGTGTTTGCGTTGTGTGGCAATCATGGAGCCATCGGGATAACTACGAGGCTGTGGTAGACGGTGAAGGTACGGTAGAATAGGATGTTGTATGAGGTTTGTTGCATGATACCCGGGCAAAACTGGAGCGTGTGTTAAGGTTTCTGAGGTTACAATGCATACTACTTATTTAGAGTCGACCTCCGGCTCATCAGTCTAGACGAAATCTAAGGCTCTTTACTGTATGTGTCGGACCCAAGTCGTCGCCCATCAGTAAATTCTATAATACGACGAATGGATTGGATTTTCACTTTGTCGAAGAGAAGATATTGGCTTAATGCGTTCATAACGAGCGGTATAATGGTTGGAATTTGTGGCCTTACTGCCGGACTGCCTATTTCGAATTGACGGGGGAGATAGTAATCCAACGCCTTTTGCGCCAACATATGTAAATATCCTCAGTTTCCTGCACAGATCATACGTACTCAATGAGCTAAGTCTTTCACCTTGCCATGTCACAGAGTAAGTAATCATCGAGTCTCAATTTCACAAGGTTCAAAGACATTTTTCATTCGCAAGTCGCCCTGGCCATAGCCTGGTTGACTGAAAACTCCACGTCAATTTCTTAAATTTATATCCTTTTGCCATTACCCGAGAGCTCCGAGCTTATTCTGTTCCTTTATCCTCAACTCTCTGACCTACCTTCAGGGTCTCTTGCCAAAACCATGCTTCTCTGACCGCCATCAACTCGACAGCATACGACCTCAAGCCATGAAGGTACGCACAACCATCGCTCCACCGCCAGCCAAAGCAGCCCCTAACCACCACAGATCCTCGACCCGGGACGCACCCTACTCACAAACGCCGAAGTGCTGGCGCACATCAACGCACTCGAAGCGCAGCACAACCCTCGCAGCGGGCGGCCGCATGCGCCGCAAAACCTACTCAACGTGCTGCGCGACGTGGGAACGACGCTGACGCTGGCAGCGCAGGGCAGCGGGGCCGCGCGAGCGAGCGCGTCGCCGCTGCTGCTGGCGGACCCGCGCGTGTTCGTGGCGCTGCCGCGCAGGCTGCGCGCGCCGCCCTTCCGCCTGCTGCAGAGCGAGGTCCTGCAGATCTTCAACCATGTGCCGTGCGACCGCGACAGGCTCGCTATGCTGCTGGAGGATGCGGAGCAGCGGTTTGGGGAGGACCAGCTGGATGAGATGGTGCGGATCATTGAGGACGTGCTTGTCAAGGGTGAAGGGTTGGACGAGGTGGGAGCACTTGAGGATGGTGGTGGTGGCGAGAATGATGGGCGCAAGGAAGCAAAGTTGGAGGATGTGGCGACCGGTGAGGAGAGTTGATGCTTGGGGACGGGATTGTTTCATTCATATGGCGGCTGACTACGTCCTCTATACGTATTGCATGTAGTGATACCCAATATACTCACGGGCATTAACAGTCTACGCCAAATATGCCCGCAAAAGCGAGCTCAAATATCCACCAGA
>Ga0335073_10007729_pt1 | contig 15080 bp, 15 predicted proteins | sample Lox_Sample_22_FD_207093 | JGI IMG/M metagenome (GOLD analysis project Ga0335073, IMG submission 207093) | Soil microbial communities from Loxahatchee National Wildlife Refuge, Florida, United States - Lox_Sample_2.2 | ecosystem: Environmental > Terrestrial > Soil > Wetlands | place: USA... | reverse complement strand
GTGGCCATGGTCATCGTCCCGTCGCGCAGTTCGGCCGGCTCGCCAGGGATGGTGAGGGCGTGCAGGTCGACCACGCAATAGAAGCAATCGCCGTCGCGCTGGTCGGCCACCCACCAGCGCACGGCGCCCAGCAGGTTGCCGAGGTGGGGGTCGCCGGTGGGCTGGATACCGGAGAAGACTCTGGTCACGAAGCCATGGTATGCCCGGCCGCTGAAGGTCCCCCCGGTATTGTTGAGGCGTGCCCTACACGGTCAGCACCCCGGTATTCGAGGGCCCCTTCGACCTCTTGCTCCATCTGATCACCCGCCAGCAGGTCGATCTGTGGGAGGTCTCGCTCTCCGACATAGTCGACCAGTACGTCGCCTCCCTGGCCGAGATGCGCGCCGGTTTGGACCTCGAGGTGGCCACCGAGTTCCTCCTCATCGCCTCGGTTCTGCTCGAGCTGAAAGCCCGGCGACTTCTGCCGGGGCGCGACGACGTGGAGCTGGAGGAGGAGCTGGCCCTATGGGAGGAGCGGGATCTGCTGCTCGCCCGCCTGCTCGAGTGCAAGACGTTCAAGGACGCCGCCGCCGCCATCAATCGGATCATGGACTCGGCCTCCCGCTCGTATCCGAGGGTGGCCGGCCTCGAAGAGCGTTACCTGGGCCTCACGCCGGACATTCTCGAGGGAGTGACGGGAGAGCAGCTGCGCGACGTGCTCCAGTCTCTGATGGCCCCCAAACCGCAAACCCGGTTGCTGCTCGATCACGTGGCGCCGGTCCGGGCGAGTGTGCGCGACGCCGTCGACGAGCTGATCGATGAGCTGCCCCGGGCCGGGCGCATCTCTTTTGCCCGGCTGACTTCAGGTCTGGTCGAGCGGCTCGAGGTGATCGTGCGCTTCCTCGCCTTGCTCGAGCTGTACAAGCAGGGCCTCGTCGATCTGGCCCAGCCGCAGACCTTCGCCGACCTGCACGTGACCTGGCTCGGCCAGACGGGTGAGGAGGATGGCCAGATCATCGACCTGGTCGAGGAGTATCAGGGCTAACGGATGGCGTCGGAGGAGGCCAAGGCCATAGAGGCGATCGTGATGGTCGCCGATCAGCCGGTAGACCCGCATCTCCTGGCCCAGCTACTCGAGGTTCCACCGGCGCGGATCGAGGACCTATGCCGGGAACTGGCCGAGGCCTACCGCAACGAGGACCGGGGCTTCGAACTGGTCCGGGTGGCGGGCGGGTACCGCTTCCAGAGCCATGCCGAGATGGCACCCTACGTCGAGCGATTCGTGCTCGAGGGCCAGTCCAGCCGCATGTCGGCCGCCGCTCTCGAAACCCTGGCCATCGTGGCCTACAAGCAGCCCGTCTCCCGGGCCCAGGTCGCCGCCATCCGCGGCGTGAATGCCGACGGGGTCATCAGGACCCTGCAAGCTCGAGGGTTCATCTCCGAGGTGGGGCGGGACCCCGGTCCGGGTCAGGCGGTCCTGTACGGCACCACCACTCTTCTGCTCGAACGCCTGGGTCTCGACGCCATCTCGCAGCTGCCGCCGCTGGCCCAATTCGTCCCCGGCCCCGAGATCATGGACGCCCTGGAGCGAAGCCTCCGTGCTGACCGTCCCGCTTCAGCCGCTCCGGGTCAGCAGGCGACCGACGACGATAACGAGGACGGCTTCACCGACGACGACGTTCAGGGAGCCGACCGGGGCCGCGGTCATCCCGGCGGGAGCGACGCCAGCCCCTTCCTGTGAGGAGCGGTCCCCCGAAGGAGGGGGAGGGTGACCGGCTTCAAAAGGTGCTGGCGCAAGCCGGCGTCGGTAGCCGCCGAGCCTGTGAGGAGCTTATTGCCGCCGGTCGGGTCGCAGTCAACGGCGAAAGGGCGGAGCTGGGACGCCGGGTCGACGTGGAACACGACCGCGTGTCGGTCGACGGGGTGCCCATAGGTGTTCGCCCGGGCCTGGTGTACTACCTCGTGAACAAGCCCCCCGGTGTGGTGTCCACCACGTCCGATCCGCACGGTCGGGTCACCCTCATCAGCCTGGTGCCCTCCGATCCGCGGGTCTACCCGGTCGGCCGGCTCGACGCCGACAGCGAGGGCGCCATCCTCTTGACCAACGACGGAGATCTCGCCTACCGACTGACCCATCCGAGCTTCGGTGTCGACAAGGAGTATCTGATAACGGTCGACGGCTCGCCCAAACCGGGCGCCATCCGGCAACTGCGGGATGGCGTGGAGCTCGAGGACGGCCTGACCGCGCCGGCCCGGGTGTCGACGCTGGGGGCCGGGGCCTTGCGCATCACCATCCACGAGGGTCGCAACCGCCAGGTTCGCCGAATGGCTGAGGCCGTCGGGCACCCGGTCCGCCGCTTGGTCCGGACCCGCATCGGACCAATCCGCCTGGGGTCCCTGCGCCCCGGTCATTGGCGTCAGCTGACCACCGAGGAGGTCAGGGCTTTGGAACAGGCGACCAGCCCCGCCACCACCGGAAAGTCGCGGCGCAGCCGCCGGGGGGCGGCCAAGCGGGTCACCTAGTCTGCCAAATGAACCTGGGCGAATGGACCTAGGCCCCGCCCCGCAGAGGGCTCAGGTCGTCGGGACCGGGCTCATCGGCGGCTCGATCGGCCTCGGCCTGCGCCAAAGGGGCTGGCATGTGACCGGATCGGACATTCTCCCCGGTCGAGTGGCCCGGGCCCTGGAACTGGGAGCGGTGGACGAGATCGGCACGGACAGGGCGGCGCTGGTGACCTTCGTGGCCACCCCGGCCGGAGCGGTGGCCGAGATCGCCCGCCAGGCCATCGAGGCCAGCCCCGACGGTTTTGTGACCGACGTGGCCGGGGTGAAGGGCCCGGTGGTGGACGGCGTGGATCATCCTCGTTTCGTCGGCGGCCATCCCATGGCCGGATCCGAACAGGAGGGTGTGGACGGCGCCGACCCGGAGATTTTCGAAGGGGCCACATGGGTCCTGACCCCATCCACCCACACTGATCCGGTGGCGTTCGCAACCGTCCGGTCCGTGGTGAGCCAGCTCGGGGCCAACGTGGTTGAACTGCCGGCCGCCCGTCACGACGACATGGTCGCCCTGGTATCGCACGTGCCCCATCTCACCGCCGCCACCCTGATGAACCTGGCCGCAGATACCGCCCTGGAGCACGCCACCCTGCTTCGCCTGGCGGCCGGCGGATTTCGCGACATGACCCGGATCGCGGCCGGTGACGCGGGCATATGGCCCGATGTCTGTGCCGAGAACAAGGAGGGGATCCTCGAGGTCCTCGACCGCTTGCTCGCCGCCCTCGGTGACGTCCGGCAGGTGATCGCCAGCGGCGATCGGGACATGCTGTTGAAGACGCTCGAACGAGCTCGCGAAGCGCGGGTCAACCTTCCCACCGGTGTCCCTTCCAGCGAGGACACTATCGAGGTCAGAGTTCCCGTCCCGGACCGCCCGGGCGTCCTGGCCGAGGTGACTACCCTGCTCGGCGAGATGGGGATCAACATCTACGACCTCGAGATCGCCCACAGCGCCGAGGGGCAGCGGGGCGTGCTGGTCCTGGTCGTGGACATGGCCGCAGCCGAGAGGGTCCGGGTGGCGCTGCACGAACGAGATTTCCGCTGCTCGTTCCGGCCGCTCGGTCCGTGACCACCTTCGTCGCCGAGCCCTACGGCGGCGGTTTGAACGGCCGCATCAGGGTCCCCGGAGACAAATCGGTGTCGCATCGCGCCCTCCTGCTGGCGGCGCGAGCCGCGGGGCGGTCGCGTCTGGCGGGTCTGTCCACCGGCGAGGACGTGCTCTGCACGCTGCGGGCCATGGACCAGTTCGGGGCGGGGATCAGCCGCGACTCCGACGGGTCCTTGCTCGTCGACGGAGGACTGGAGCGGCTCGGCGAACCGGAGTCGCTGGTGGATGTGGGCAACTCGGGGACGGCGATCCGCTTGCTGACCGGCTGGGCGACGGGGGTGGACGGTTTAGCCGTGCTGGCCGGCGATGCGTCGATCGCCCGCCGGCCCATGGACCGGGTGACCGAACCTCTCCGCCTCATGGGCGCCCGCATCGACGGCCGCCAGGGAGGACGTCTGCCGCCGCTGGTAGTGCGGGGCGGAGGTCTGACCGGGATCGACTACCGCCTTCCGGTGCCGAGCGCGCAGGTCAAGGGGGCCGTGCTGCTCGCCGGCTTGACCGCAGACGGGGAGACGACCGTCCGGGAGGACGTTCCGACCCGGATCCACACCGAAGAGATGCTGGCCCGCTGCGGGGCGGATATCCGCATCCTGCCCGGGGCCGTCACCGTCCGTCCCGGTCCGCTCCAGGCTCTCGACCTGCAAGTACCGGGCGATCCATCCCAGGCCGCCTTCTGGATCGTGGCCGCGTGCGTCACTCCCGGCAGCGACGTCACCGTCGAGCACATTTACGTCGGTCCCGGTCGGGCCGGCTTCTTGGATGTCCTGACCCGCATGGGCGCCGACCTGCAGATCCTGGACAAGGACGGAGCCTCTTCCACGGCCACCATTCGGGCCCGGTACGGCCCGCTCACAGCCACCTTTGTGGGTGGCGGGGAGGTCCCGGCCCTCATCGATGAGATCCCGGCCCTGGCGGTGGCCGCCGCCTACGCGGCCGGATCCACCACCTTCAGCGACGCCGCCGAGCTCCGGGTGAAGGAGAGCGACCGCATCGCCACCATGGTGACCGCCCTCCGGTCTGTCGGCGTCGACGCTGAGGAGCTCACTGACGGGCTGGTGGTCCAGGGGAGCGACGGGCGCCCCCTTCGAGGCGGCCTGATCGACTCCGCCGGCGATCACCGGGTGGCCATGGCCATGGCGGTGGCCGCTCTGGCGGCGTCAGCTCCCGTCACGGTGTCAGGATGGGAGGCCGTGGCCACCAGCTACCCGGGCTTCGAGGAGGAGTACCGCCGGTGCGGGTCATAGCCATCGATGGGCCGTCCGGTTCGGGCAAGTCGACGGTCGCCAAGGCGGTGGCCACCCGGCTCGGCCTCTCCTACCTGGACACCGGCGCCATGTACCGGGCCGTGGCTTTCGAGGCCATGCGCCGCGGCATCGACCCGGAGGACCGGCCCACCGTCGCCGAGCTCTCGCGCCAGATCGAGCTGAAGGTCGAAGACAAGGTCACGGTCGACGGCGCCGACGCAACCATCGAGATCCGCAGTCCGGAGGTCACCCGGGCGGTCAGCATCGTGGCCGCCAATCCGGAGGTGCGTTCGGAGCTGGTCGCCCGCCAGCGGGAGTGGGCGGAAGCCCATCAGGGGGGAGTGGTGGAGGGTCGGGACATCGGCACCGTCGTCTTCCCTGGTGCCGACGTGAAGGTCTTCCTCACCGCCGAGGACGGGGAAAGGGCCAACCGCCGCAGCAAGGAGATGCTCGACCTGCGCTACGACCAGGTGGCCGCCGACATGGCTCGCCGCGACCACATCGACTCGACCCGGGCCACGTCGCCACTCGCAGTGGCCGATGACGCGATCCGCCTCGATACCACCGGGCGATCGATAGAGGACATCGTCGAGGAGGTCCTGAAACTGGCCGCCTCGGCCGGCCGGAAGGGCGAGACCCGAAAATGAACCAGATCAAGTCCCGGCTGTCACTGGCCTGGTACGCCGTCGCCCGGGGCGTGGTCGAGCTGGTATGCCGGGCGTACTGGCGGGTGGAGATCCGGGGCAAGGAGAACGTGCCGCCATGGGGTGCCTACGTCATAGCCCCGGTGCACCGCTCCAACATCGACACCCTGCTTTGCGGTTGCCTCACCCACCGCCGGATCCGGTTCATGGGCAAGGACACGCTGTGGAAGTACAAGTGGTCCGGGACCCTGTTCAGCTCGCTGGGCGCCTTTCCGGTCCATCGGGGGACGGCCGACCGGGAGGCCCTGCGGGTGTGCGAGGACGCCGTGCGCGGCGGCGAGCCGGTCGTGCTGTTCCCAGAGGGGACGCGCCAATCCGGGCCGATCGTCCAGCCCCTGTTCGAGGGGGCCGCCTTCGTGGCCGCCCGGGCCGGAGTGCCCATCCTGCCCGTCGGAATCGGCGGCAGCGAGTGGGCCATGCCCAAGGGCAAGAAGCGGGTCATGCCGGTCAAGGTGGTCATGGTGGTGGGTCCGATCCTCCCGGCGCCGGAGAAGGCGGTCGGGGCCCGGGTATCGAGACGGTCGGTAACGGAGCTCACCGACGAGTTGGCCGAACGACTCCAGCTTCTATTCGACGAGGCCCTGAAAGAGGCGGGGCGGGCTTAGCCGGCGGGGGCCGGCGGGTCCTGTCCGGTAGGAATCGCTTCCCGCTCGTCCTCGCTCCTGTGCGGGCGGCGGGCCCCTTCCCCACCGGCCACCCGCGCTGTGGCCCGCCTCTGTGCCAAGTACTTAACCGCATATGGGGTAATACTGAGCGTAATGGCATACTCCTGTTGGACTACGTTGACTTTCACCCAAGGTCAGTGGGTGAGGCCGGCCAGAGCCATGGAAGCCGACAACTCCCGGTCGTCCGGCATGGGATCGCCGCCAGCCGTGGGATCCCCGCCGGGCGCGAAGGCCAGTACGGCGGCGGCGGCGGCCAGGTGGCGGACCGTTTCGCGCAGCTCGCGGGGGAGGGGGAAGTACTCGTCCTCGTCGACCGCCTCCACCTCCTCGACGCCGCTTCGGGGCGCCAGGTGGGCGACCAGGGCCTGGACCACCTCCTCGGGTGCCGACGCCCCGGCGATGACTCCTACCGTGCCGCTCAGGTCACCCGGTAGCTCGTCGGGACCGTCGACCCGAAGCACCCGGCTGCACCCCGCCGCCCGCGCCGTGCGCTCCAGGGCCAGGGTGTTGGACGAGGTCTCCGAGCCGATCACCACGACCGCGTCGCAGCGCCCGGCGATGTTCTTGAGGGCGGTCTGCCGGTTGGTGGTGGCGAAGCACAGGTCCGAGGTTCCGGGCATCCACAGGCCCGGCCAGCGGTCGCGGGCCGCCTCGAGCATGGCCTTCCACTCGTCCACGGCCAGCGTGGTCTGGGCCAGGAAGGCCACCTCGCCCCCGGGATCCGGCAGGGCCCGCAACTCCTCGAGGCTCTCGATGCGCCGCACCGCGTCGGGAGCCACCGCCGCCGTCCCGATCGCCTCCTGATGACCCTCGTGGCCCACGTAGACGATGGTGTAGCCCTTACCGGCTCGAACCTTGACCTCGTGATGGACCTTCTTGACCAGGGGGCAGACCGCGTTGACGACCACGCCGCCGCGTCGCTTGGCCTGCTCCACCAGCTCGGGCGGCGACCCGTGGGCCGACAACATGAGCGGAGCTCCGGCCGGGACTTCGGCCACGTCGTCGACAAACACCACGCCCATCTCCCGGAACCGTTCCACCACGATCTGGTTGTGGACGATCTCGTGGTAGCAGTACACCGGTGGTTCGAACACCCGCGTCATCCAGGCCAGAGACTTGATGGCCATCTCCACGCCCGCGCAGAACCCGCGGGGCGAAGCCAGAAGGACCCGGTCCACATCCACGGCGGAACAGGCTAACGGCTGCCCGGCGCTTGACGGCCCCAACCCGGCCGCCGCCGGAGAGCTTCGGACGCCTATCCTGGTCGGGTTATGTCACTGCCCCGCGTGGTGGCGGTGGCCCCCGGGTCACCGGCCGCCCGGGCTGGTCTGGAGACGGGCGATCAGATCGTCGCCATGGACGGCCAGCTCCCCCGAGACGTCATCGAGTACCAGATGCTCGCCGATCAGGCCGAGCTGGAATTCGACCTGCGCCGGGGCGGCCTCGAACTGTCCCTGGTCGTCGAACGCGACGGCGGGGAGCCCCTCGGCATCGAGGTTGACGCCGCTCTGTTCGATCGGGTTCGGACGTGCGACAACCATTGTGAGTTCTGCTTCATCCACCAACTGCCCAAAGGTCTGCGCCGCAGCCTGTACGTGCGCGACGACGACTACCGGCTGTCGTTTCTCTACGGCAACTTCACCACCCTCACCCGCTTCACCGAGGCCGACCTCGAGCGGGTGGTGACCGAGGGACTGTCCCCGCTGTGGGTCAGCATCCACGCTACTGACCCCGAGGTGCGCAGCCGGATGCTCCGCAACCGCCGCGGGGCGACCAGCCTGAGGTGGCTCCGGGCCCTGCTCGATCACGACATCGAAGTGCACGGGCAGGTGGTGGTCTGCCCCGGGGTCAACGACGGCCCGGTCCTCGAGGACACGCTGGCCGGCGTGCTCGACCGCTACCCGGAGCTGGCCAGCCTGGCTTGTGTCCCTCTCGGCGTCAGCCGTTTCAACGCCGAGCCGGCCATGCGGAGCCACACACCAGCCGAAGCCGGGAAGGTCGTAGACCTGGTGGAGGACTGGCAGCAGACCTTCCTGCAGGCGGTCGGCCGCCACCTGGCCTATGCCTCGGATGAGTACTACCTGGTGAGCGGCCGGTCCTTTCCGGCCCTGAAGACCTATGGAGACGTGGCCCAGCACGACAACGGAGTGGGCATGGCCCGGGCTTTCGAAGCCCGTTTCCAGGGCTTGGACGCTGCTCCTCCGGGTGGCCCCGGCGGCTTCTTCCAGTCGGTCGACGGCGCTCCGGCGGCCGGCTACCGGGCGCCCCGTAACCCGGGTTCGGTGACCCTGGCGCCTCGCCCCACCGCCCCGGTCACGATCCTCACCGGATCCTACGGCGCCCAGGTGATTCGACCGCTCGTGAGGTCGATCCGGCCCGACGCCGAGGTCCTCCCGGTGGCCAACACCTACTTCGGTGGCAACATCGGCGTGGCCGGGCTGCTGACCGGGCAGGACGTGGCCGAAGTGCTCGCCCGGGCGCCGTTGGGGCGCCGTTACCTCCTGCCGGACGTGTGCTTGTCCGGCGGGCACTTCCTCGACGGGATGGGGCTCGGGGACCTGCCCCGGCCGGTAGAGGTGGTGGCCGCCGATGGGGCGGCGTTGAGGGCAGCCGTGATGGCAGGACATGAAGGGTGACCGATGAGACGGCCGCCGGCCCACCCTCTCTTCCCCTCGTCGCCGTCGTAGGCCGTCCCAACGTCGGCAAGAGCACGCTCGTCAACCGGATCGTCGGGCGACGCGAGGCCATCGTCGAGGAGCGTCCCGGCGTCACCCGGGACCGCAAATACCTTGACGCCGAGTGGGCCGGCCGCCCGTTCACTCTCGTCGATACAGGTGGGTGGCTGGCCGCCGGCGACACGTTGGACCGTCAGGTCAGCGCCCAGTCCGAGCGAGCCATCCGCGACGCGGCCGCCATCCTCCTGGTCGTGGACGCCACCGTCGGCATCACCGATGACGACGCCAAGGTGGCCGGCCTCCTGCGCCGGTCCTCGGTGCCGGTCATCGTGGTCGCCAACAAGGTCGACGGGGACAGCCGGGACGCCGATGCCTGGGCCTTTGCCCGCCTCGGGCTGGGGGACCCGTTCCCGGTGAGCTCGGTACACGGGCGGGGCACGGGGGACATGCTCGACGCCCTGGTCAAGGTCCTGCCCGAGGAGGGCCACGGCGACGCCGGCGAGACCGAAACCGACGAGGACCCGACTGTTCCGTCTGTGGCCATTGTCGGCCGGCCGAACGTGGGCAAGTCCACCCTGTTCAACCGGCTGATCGGTGATCAGAGATCCGTCGTCCACGACCTGCCCGGCACGACCAGGGACAGCATCGACACGCTGGTGTCCACTCCCGAGGGTGACATCCGCTTCGTGGACACGGCCGGCATGAGACGGCGGGCCAAGGAAGCGGACGGAGCCGAGTATTACTCGCTCGTGCGGGCCCTGCAGTCCCTGGACCGGGCCCAGCTGGCTCTCCTGGTCCTGGACGCGTCCGAGGGAATCACCCGTCAGGACCAGCGCCTGGCCGAGAGAGTCGACGCCGCAGGCGGTCCCGTGGTCGTCCTTCTGAACAAGTGGGACCTGCTCGGCGCCGAGCAACGCGCCGCCGTCACACGCGATCTGGCCGACCGGCTGGGCTTCCTCGCCTATGCGCCCGTACTGAAGGTCAGCGCTCGCACCGGACTCGGGGTGCACAAGCTCTATCCGGCCCTCGAGGAGTCGATGGCGGCGTCGCGCCGCAGGGTGCCAACCGGTGAACTGAACCGGGTGCTCGCCGAGGCTCAGTCCGCCCACCAATCGCCCGGAGGCCGGATCCTCTACGCCACGCAGGGAGGGACGGATCCCCCGACGTTCACCCTGTTCGCCACCAAGTCCGTGCCGGCTCCCTATCTGCGTTACCTCGAGCGGCGCATTCGGGAGCACTTCGATTTTGGTCCCACTCCGGTGGTGTTCCGGGTCCGGCGGCGCTCCGGCTGAGGACTCGAACCCCGGGTTCCAGCGAGAACGTTCGGAGAACGGCGTCTAGTACCCTTTGAAGCATGTTCACGCAGCCGTGGCTTGCTGCCGCGGCGGTGTTTTGTGCCATCGCAGCGGTCTTGTGGGGGCGAGCTGCGGCGCGATTGGGGAGAGCAGCCCGGCGCATCGAAGCCGAGACGGCCTCGTCCTCCCACGGCCGCGACGCGACCGAGCTGGCCCGGTCGGCGTTCGACAAGGACCTCCACGCCACCCTTCTCTACGGCTTGCTGGCCGTGGGGCTGGCGGTGGCTTCGGTCTCGAATACCTTCTGGTACGAGTTACCCCTCCTGGCCGTCTCCATACCGGTCGTCCTGTCGATTCGCTTCGCTCCCCGCTTCCTGGCCGAGGCCCGCCTGGCCGAGAACCGGGCCATGCTCGAGCGCCGGGCCGAGGAGGTGCTGGCCCAGGAGCAGCTGGCCCCCCGCCGGTGGGCCGACCGCCTCGCCCCCGAGAGCCTTCCCCACATAGAGGGCTTCGAGATGGGGCGGGTGTACGAACCCGGGACCGGGATGATGGCCGGCGACTTCTACGACGTTTTCGCCACCGCCGATCACCGGATGGCCGCCGTGGTCGGCGACGTGGCCGGGCACGGAATCGAGCCGTCCATAACCGCCTTTCAGGTCAAGTACCTGCTCCGGACGTTCATGCGTCAGTACCGGGACCCCGGCCAGGCTCTGGAGGAGCTCAACAAGGTCCTGTCCACCAGCGGGCGCCCCGAGGATCTCGTGTCAGTGTGCGTGGCCATCCTCGATACGGAGGCCTCCACCGTGCGTCACGCTTCGGCCGGGCATCCCGCGGCCTGGCTGTGGCAGGACTCCGAGACCCACCCCCTCCGCTCCACCGGCCCCCTGCTGACGCTGGACCCTCAGGCGACCTATTACTCCCGCGAGCTCCCGCTCATGACCGGAGACGTGCTCCTCCTCTACACCGATGGGCTGACCGAGGCTCGCTCGGGGGGCCAGATATTCGGCGAGGAGCGCATCGCCGGCGTCCTGCGGCGCGACCCGGGCCAGGACGCCATGATCCTCTGCAAGGACCTCCTCGAGGCGGCGCGGGACTTCGCGGCCGAACCACTTACCGACGACGTCGCCATACTGTGCATTCGTCGGGTTTAGAACCGGGTGGTTGTAGTGCCGTGGTGTGACGATTGCAGCAAGTTCTGGAACCAGGAGAGCATGGGCGCCGATAGCGAGTGCCCGACGTGCGGAAAAGTGTTGGTGGCGCCCCGCAAGGGCATTCCCTGGCATTTCAAGCTGATGCTGGCCGCCTTCGCGGTGTACATGGTGTACCGCATCTACTGGCTGGCCGAGTGGCTGCCCAAGCACATCTGAGCACCCGGCGGACGGTTTCGTACTAGGGTCAGGGACCCACCGGGCGGTGGCGCAGTTTGGTAGCGCACCAGACTGGGGGTCTGGGGGCCGCGGGTTCAAGTCCCGCCCGCCCGACCGCCTCTGACCTGCACCTTTGTGGGTCAGAGGCCTCTTCACGGCGCGACAACCGTGACTGCCGAGGAGAAACCAAGGCGGCAGGACTCAACCGGTCCGGGTCTGACCGCACCCGGTTCCCACCACGCGGTTGAGTTTTCTCCTACCAGGCAGGCGTATAACCGCCTCGCCCCATGGCCGCGCTGGTCTCCCAGTCGATGTCCTCGTCCACGCCGCCGTAGACCTCGGTGATCCAGTCGAGCCTCTCCTTCAGGATGCGCTCCACGCCGGCCTGCAAGGTGGTGCTGCTGACAGCGCAGGACGAGCACGAGCCCTGGAGCTGGACCTCGACCACGCCGGTCTCCACGTCGACACTGGTCAGGACCAGGTCCCCACCGTCAGCCTGAACGGCCGGGCGAATGAGGTCGATCAGCTCGGTCAAGTCGGCGAGCCGCTGGGCTTTTTCCTCGTCTGTGATCATCGTTCCTCCGGGCTCTCATTCTGCCAGGTCGAGGCCCCCTACCGGCGGGAGCGGATTCCCGCGGCCGCCCCTCGACGCCCGGCGGGCGCCGGTGGGGCCGACGCAGATACCCTGGTCCCGATGTCCAGCGCCGGCCTTCCCGACGCCCCGACAGGAGCCGGCCTTCCCGACGACCCTACAGGAGCCGGCCTTCCCGACGACCCTACAGGAGCTGCCTCCTCGGGCCGACGGGGACGGCGGGGCTACTGGGTCCCCGGTTTGATCGCCATGGCTGTACTCCTCCTCATCGCCGTGGCAGTCGGCGCCGGTGACCTGGATCACAGTGCGCCCCATGTGCTCGAGGGCCCGGACATCGCGGCCCAGATCAGCTTGGGCATCCAGTCCCAGGAGGGGGCGGCCACCGCCCCGGCCGTCCATTGCCCCAAGAGCGAGCCGGTTCGTACCGGGTGGAAGTTCGAGTGTTCCGCGCAGCAGGCCGGCAAGAGCGTGCCGGTGCAGGTCGTCGAGCTCGACCAGCACGGCCAGCTGAGTTGGCGCCTCGGTACATAGGTCCTGGCCGGCGGTTCATCGGGGTCCTGCGGGACCAATGGCACTTAGACTTCTTACATGGCCGTCGATGCCAAGCCGGGGGAGGACCGCATCCTCACGGTCCCGAATGCACTGACCCTGTTGCGGTTGTGTTGCATACCGGTGTTCGTCTGGCTTCTCGCCCGGCCGGACCGGGCCGGGTGGTACCCGGCCGCCCTCCTGCTCGGCGTGCTCGGCATCACCGACGGGCTCGATGGCTTCACCGCCCGGCACTTCGGCCAGGTGTCGACGCTGGGCAAGGTCCTGGACCCCGTCGCCGACCGGCTGCTGCTGGGCGTGGCCGGCATCGGGGTGATCGTGGTGGGTGCGGTCCCGCTGTGGGTAGGGGTGGTGGCCTTGAGCCGGGAGGCTTTCGTGGCCGCCGGCTTCCTATTCGTGGCTATAGCCGGCGGGCGGCGGATGGACGTTCAGCTGTCGGGCAAGGCCAGCACCTTCGCCCTCATGTGCGCCCTCCCGCTGTTCCTCATCGGACACGCCAACGACGACTGGCACCGGGTGGCCGAGGCGCTGGCGTGGGTATTCGTCATTCCGGGACTGGTACTCGGATGGTACTCAGCCATCACCTATGTCCCGAAGGCTCGTGTTGCGCTAGCGGAGAGCCGGCGCCGGCATAGCGAGGAGGCTGAACCATGAAGGCCGTGATCATGGCGGGTGGAGAAGGAACCCGGTTGCGTCCGCTGACCTCCAACCAGCCGAAGCCGATGATGCCCGTCGCCAACCGGCCCATGATGGAGCACATCGTCGAATTGTTGAAGAAGCATGGCTTCGACGACATCGTCGTCACGGTGGCGTTCCAGCCCAACGCCATCCGCACCTACTTCGGCAATGGAACCGAGTTCGGCGTCCGCATGGTCTACGCCACCGAGGAGACACCACTCGGGACGGCCGGGTCGGTGCGCAACGCCATGGATGAGCTCGATGAACCGTTCCTCGTCATCTCCGGTGATGTCCTGACCGACATCGACCTGGGTGGGATCGTCGATTTCCACCGCGACAAGAAGGCCCTGGCCACCATCGGCCTGAAGGCCATGGAAAATCCCCTCGAGTTTGGAATCGTCATCACCCGGGAGGACGGTTCGATCGAGCGCTTCCTGGAGAAGCCCACGTGGGGTCAGGTCTTCTCGGACACCATCAACACCGGCATTTACGTGCTGCAGCCTGACATTTTCGAGTACATCGAACCCGAGAAGGCGGTGGACTTCTCCTCGGACGTATTCCCGCGGCTGCTGGACGACAACATGCCGATCTTCGGTTATGTCGCCGACGGCTACTGGGAGGACGTCGGCACCCTGGACGCTTACATCAAGGTTCACCAGGACGTGCTCGACGACCAGGTGGCCCTCGACCTGCCCGGGTTCCAGCTGGGGGAAGGCATCTGGCTCGGCGAGGGGTCGGAGGTCGATCCGGCCGCGACCATCGACGGTCCGGCCATAATCGGCGACTACTGCCGGGTCGAGGCCGGCGCCCGTCTGGCCGAGTACACCGTGCTCGGTTCGAACGTGCGAGTCGGCCCGGACGCCTTCATCGAACGCTCCGTCGTCCAGGACAACGTCTACCTCGGGCCGGGGGTACGGCTGAGGGGCGCGGCGGTCGGTCGGTCCAGCGATCTACGACGGGGAGCCCGGCTGGAAGAGGGCGTTGTCATCGGCGACGACTGTTTCATCGGCGAGCACGCGGTGATCCAGCCGGGCGTGAAGGTGTATCCGTTCAAGACGGTGGAGCACGGAGCCATCGTCAATTCCTCGATCGTGTGGGAGTCGCGTGGGGCTCGACACCTCTTCGGCCGGTTGGGGGTGGAGGGCCTGGCCAACGTCGACATATCTCCCGAACTGGCGGTGCGCCTGGCTATGGCCTACGGGACCACGATGAAGAAGGGCTCCACCGTCGTCGCCTCCCGGGATACCAGCCGGGCGGCGCGGGTTCTCAAACGCGCCCTGATGGTCGGGCTCAACTCAGCAGGCGTCGACGTCGCCGACCTGGAGGTGGCGACAGTACCGGTGACCCGTTTCGGCGTACGCAACGAGGGGGGAACAGGTGGCCTCTCGGTCCGTCTGGCTCGCGACGACCCGCAGTCAGTGGTCATCCGGTTCTTCGACTCCGGCGGGATCGACATCTCCGACGCCACGCAGAAGAAGATCGAGCGACTTTTCTATCGTGAGGACTACCGGCGTTCGCTCGCCGGGGAGATCGGAGATCTCCGCTTCCCGGTCCGCACCGCGGAGTTCTATACCGCCCTGCTGATGGAGACCGTGGACGTGGAGGCCATCCGATCGGCGCGCTTCAAGGTCGTGCTCGACTACGCCTACGGGGCGGCCAGCTTCGTCA
>Ga0335073_10007728_pt1 | contig 15080 bp, 14 predicted proteins | sample Lox_Sample_22_FD_207093 | JGI IMG/M metagenome (GOLD analysis project Ga0335073, IMG submission 207093) | Soil microbial communities from Loxahatchee National Wildlife Refuge, Florida, United States - Lox_Sample_2.2 | ecosystem: Environmental > Terrestrial > Soil > Wetlands | place: USA... | reverse complement strand
ACCAGCGCGGCGGCGTCGATCCAGACCCGCCCCTCAATCCGGTTGCCGCCGTTGGCGAAGCGGCATGGAGCCGGTCCGAGTCGGTCGAGCACGAGTCGATTCAGATCCAATAGGTCGAGGGGGTCGCCGCGGTACTGAAGCCACGTGTCGGCGAGTGTGACCTTCACGTCTCCTCCCGCTGCGCTGATCCGCTTGCCAAGAAGCGTGAGGTCGACGTCGCCGCAAAGGCTCCACGGCGTGGCGGCCGCCAGGGGGAGCGCTCCCGGGCCGAACATCCAGACCCCGGCCATCCCCAGGGCATGATCGGCCCTAAACGCGGCCAGACGGAGCATCTCGTGAGTGGCAACGCTGAGGTGCTCGCGAGGACTCGCGGCCTGGTGCGCGAGCAGCAGGATATCCGGCGCTGTGTCGGAGAGACGATCGAGGAGCGGGCGCAACGGCTCTTCGAGTAACCCCGACGCGAGATGAACGACGCACGGCGCGTCGCCGACGATCGGCGCGACCGCCCGCAGCGCATCGGTGACCTCGAGCGGGGCCTGACGCTCGACCAGTCGGACGGCCCGGCCGGTCTGCTCTTGACGGCCCCGAAGGCAATCGCGGATCCCGGCGCCAAGGCGGCTCGACGAGACGACCACTATGTCTTCGACACCGGCGAGCTCCAAAGCATCGAGCACGTGCTCGATGATCGGTCGATTGGCGATCCGCTCCATCGCTTCGCCTGGGACGCGCCCGTTCTCGCACCGCGGACGAACGCCATCGTCGGCGACGATCACGCCGAGTGGGTTCACATCAAAGAAACGGCTGGCAGGAGCTTGGACTCGCGCGCCGTCCGGCGCACCGACCCGGAACTAGCCCAAACGGGCGAGGCCGGAGCGCGTCAGGAGGCGACGGCCGGGACCGTCGGTTCGACGGCGGCGTGCGGAAACTCGACCGCAGCCGGCGCCGTGAGTAGTCCCGGCTCCGCGACCGGGGGAGCCGGAGCCGGGCGCCGTCCGGGCTTGAGCCGCAGCGCCCGCCGCTCGACAGCGAACCACGAGGCCGCTCCAAGGAGGCAGGTAATCGGCAGCGACAGCGCGATCATCGCGAGGGGTGTCACCGATGACCCCAGCTTCAGCGCGATGACCTGCTGAACCGGAAACGCCCACAGGTAGACGCCATAGGACATGTCGCCCCAGGCGGTGAGCTTGCGCCACCGCGGGCTGCCTCGGAAGGCCAGGACGAGCGTGGCGTACGGGATGACCAACGCCGGCACGAACTCGGTCCGGAAGCTATGCGGCAGCATCGTCGCATGCGACGCCGCGAACCACACCGCGATCACGGCTGCGAACGCATCCCAGCGCAGAGCCACCCGGCTTCGGCCGAGGTACAAGGCGCCGCCGACGGCGAACTCCAGGAACAGGTACCACTGGGAGAAGCCCCCGGTGACCTGCTTAGGGCTGGGGAGCGACACTCCGTAGTCGGCCGGCGCATGGCCCGAGGCCTTGAGGATCGCCGCGACCAAGCCTATGGCCAGCACCACCGCGGATCCGATGAACACGAATCGCCGAGACGCCTTGGGCCGCCGCAGCCGGGGACGCCATCCCAGCATGAAGGTGACGAACAGGCCGAGGATCGCCACCCCCGCGTACGCGCGCGCCTCGGTCGGAAGCGTCCACAGTGACCCGTTCACAGCGCTCGGGTACGCGTTGTGGGCGAACACGCCCGGGAGCAGATAGTCGGTGCGCAGCGTAGCGTTGCGTAACGCGTACGCGTGAGTAAGTGGGCTCCCGAAGTAGCTCTGGAGTGACGTTGTCGTGACCAGTGGGCCGATGGCATACGCGGTGAGTAACGAGACCAGCAGCAGCGCCGGGAGAATCCGAAGCGCTCGCTTGGCAAAAAAGGCGCCGAGCCGGGGTTGATGTACCCAGCTCTTCGTCACCAGGAATCCACTGATGCCGAAGAAGATGAACACGCCGACTGCCCCGAACGAGACACCCGCGATTGTCGGCTCCGCTTTGCCTGAGAGGGCGTACGAATGCGATACAAGAACCAGGAGCGCGCCGAATAGTCGCAGGACGTCGAAGTTGTTCTCGCGGCTCTTTACGGCGTCGATCAACCTCATGGGAGAGTCGCCTAGGAGGCCAGCGCGACGAGTTCCCGTTCGGGAGCGACCACGGAGAGCGCCTGCTTTGCCGGGAGCAGCCCGTTGACATGCGCGTAGTGGCACGCCTCGGTGCGATTGGCCACGTCAAGCTTGCGATAGATGTTCGATACGTGGAACTTGACCGTCTGCTGTGTGATCCACAGCTGCCGGGCGATATCGCCGTTCTTGGCCCCTGACGCCACGAGATGCAGGATCTCGAGCTCACGGTCGGTGAGGGACGGATGCTCGGTGGCCAGCTCGAGCGGAGCGTGCTTGGTCGAGCGGATCCGGGCCGGCGAATGGACGATGTGACCGTTGACGGCCTCGCGCACGAGGGTCGCCAGGGCGGACGGATGGATCGCCTTCGACATCGCGCCATTGGCGCCCGCCTCGAACGCGCGGTGGAGCCAGTCCCCGTCCATATGCAGCGTGAGGACGATGATCTTGATCTCGTCCGCTTGTTCTTTCAAGCTGCGGATCAGCGCGAGGGCAGGCTCGGAGCCGTCGGCCTCGTCGACCAAGACCACCTCGGCGCCGGCTTGCACGATCCGCGCGGCAGTCGCCTTGCGCGGATCGATGTACCCGAGAAGCTGGAACGCGCCGTTGTCTCGCATTCCCGAGCGAATCGCGCCCGCGATCAGCGGGTTGTCTGCTACGACGACAAGTCGCTTCATGTCCGCCCCGTCCTCGCGACTTGGGCATGATCAGCTCGCTTCATGTTGCCCTTCCGTTTCGTTGCCCCAAGTCCGCCCGGCCGGCTGCATCCCAGCCGTTGCGAGCGGACCTACCTTTGCCTGCTGGATCGCGCCCCCACCGTCACGACGTCCTGTCGGACCGCCGCAGCGGCACCCTTTCCGTCGGGCGCCTCCCTGGGTAGGAAGCATGCGCTGAGGTCCGGCCCCCCGCAATAGGCCAGGGCGCCGGTCGGGCGTTCAAGATGTTGAACGCGCCTCTCGAGAGGTCTCGCGAGTTCAAGTTCGCCTGTCGACGGGCCGAAAAGGACACGGAGCGGGATCACGTGTGCGATAGGCTCTGCGCTGGCGGGCGATCGGCGATCGCTCGCTTACCGGGGGGCCTCTGGAGCGGCTGACGATATGGCCCGAGGAGCCTTTATAAATACACCGGTTTCGGGTATCAAGTGCCTATGAGGCGCTTGGTGATAGTGGCCGACGACTCTTTGATCGTCGAGGCGATCGCGCTCGGCCTGCGCAAGAGCGGCGAGTTCACCGTGGTGGCCCAAGTCGAAGCGCGATCGGAGAACGTGGAGACGGTCGCCGACGCGTCTCCCGACGTGGTGCTCATCGACGACCCGGAGCATCACGACCGCCTGCTCGACCTCGTCCGGGAGATCACGGACGCATGTGAGAGCGCGTCCGTGATCATGCTGACCCTCTCGCCCGACGCCGCACGGCTCGACGCGATCTTCGACGCCGGCGCCGTCGGCGCGGTCTCCAAGGCGGCGCATCCTTCGGCGCTGGCAACCCTGATCCGTGAGACGGTCGACGGTCGTGTGCTGCATCTGCACAGGCCGGTGGGCTCGACGCCCGCACCGGCAGTCAAGCCCACGACGAGCGAGGACTCGGCGCTCTCGGCCCGAGAGCTCGAGGTCCTCCGGCTGGTGGCGGCCGGCTCGACCAACAGCGAGATCGCGCAGAAGCTGTGGGTCACCGAGCAGACGGTGAAGTTCCACCTCTCGAACATCTACCGGAAGCTCGAGGTCGCCAACCGGACCGAGGCGAGCCACTACGCCCACGTAAACGGGCTGCTCAACGCTTCCTGACGTTACGCCGTCGAAGACCGCTGGCGCAGCACCTGGAGGGGAGTGCGCAGCAGCAGGCGTAGGTCGAGGCCCAGCGACCAGCCCCGTACATAAGACACGTCCATGTCGAGCGCCTCTCCGTACGTGCAGTTGGCCCGCGCTGTGACCTGCCACAGGCCGGTAATCCCCTGCGGCATCGCGAACCGCTCGAGGTGATGCGGCTCGAAGTTCTCGAGCTCGTAGGGGATGCAGGGTCGCGGCCCGACCAGGGACATGTCGCCTCGCAGGACGTTGATGAGCTGCGGCAGTTCGTCGAGGCTGGTCTTGCGCAGGCGACGCCCGAACTTGGTCACGGCGTCGGCACGCTCGAGCTTGTATACGCCGCCGTTCTCGGTCGCATCGGCACTGGCGGACATCAACCGCTTGATTGCGACCTGATGCACGGATTGGTCGGTGTCCACCTTCATCGTCCGGAATTTGAACGCCGTGAACTCCTTCATGTTCGTTCCGAGTCGCGTCTGGCGGAAGAAGACCGGGCCAGGCGAGTCCAGCTTGATCCGAACGGCGATGTAGGCGAATACCGGGGACATGAGGGCGAGGCCGATGCCCGCCCCGATCACATCGATCGTGCGCTTCATCAGCCGGGATGTCCTGGTGGCCTGGGTCGGCGGGAGACCGAGCAGAGGCAGCCCCTCCATCGAATGGACGGTGACGCGAGGCCCGACGAGCTCGAACAGGCGCGGGACGAGATCGATCTGAACCGGGAACTCCCGAAGCTGGCGCAGCAGTGCGAGCAGCTCCGCGATCGGTTCGTTGGAGAATGCGATCACCACGCGCTCGACGTCAAGGCACTTGACGATGTCGGCGAGACGTTCGGGGCCGCCGAGAATTGCCAGGTGGTCGGGCAGATCGGCGCGGCGTGCCTTCGGATCCCGGTCGATGAACCCAACCACGTTGACGCCGTATTCGGGGTGTTTGACGAGCTTGCGCGCAATCAGCTGGCCGACCTCGCCCGCGCCGACGATCAACGTGTTCTGTTCGTATGCGCGCGATCCCTTGCACCACTGGCGCGCGAACGTCCTTGCGAACGGCAGGATGCACACGGCAAGAGCCCAGAAGGTGATCGACGCGTAGATACCGGGGGCGTTGCGTCCCGCCAGGCGTGAGGCGACGAGCAGCACCCAGACCCCGATGGTCACCAGATGAAAGACGCCCACCACGTCGTCGGCGGTCGAGTGATCCGCGCGCTCCTGATCGCTTCGATACAGCCCCTGGAGCTTGGCCACGATCACCCAGCACGGGAGCGTGAGCAAGAAGACGAGCATCTCGCGGCCGCGTCCGAATGCGCCCGAAGCGCCCCAGAACAACGTTGTCAGCAGGTAGGCGAAGCACAGGCCGAGGACATCGGCCACGAGCAAGCTGCGAGGAACCAGCCATCCGCGGCGCTCGTGGCGGCGACGGGCGAGCAGCGCTCGCGTGTGATCGTCCATCGTGGCGACAAGGTCATTCACGCCGAAATGGGCTGCGCCAACGTCAGGCTCGGCCGGCTCGGTGCGTGTGCGGTGTGAGTTGATCGAAGTGACTGAGGTCATCGCCGGCAGGATGACCCCGGATATGCGTCCAGCGCTAGACCAGGAAGTCAAGACCGGGCGAATCCCGGTCCAGGGACCGGGCCGGTACCTAGCCCTTCGTCCAGCACCCCTTCCGCCCCATAGCGCTACGTTTTTGATCGCTGAAGCCGGCTAGCCAATGGCCAGAGATTAGATATGGCTAACAGGCCGAACGGCTTCGACCGCACGCTCCGGGCTGCTCCCGGCTCGCGCGGTTGGGGGGCGAGCAAATAATGCGAGAGGACCTATGACTAACCAGGCCGTGGGGGCTGAACGTCGCACGAAGCGACTAGTTGTCGTAGCCGACAACTCACTGATCGTGGAGGCAATTGCCATCGGATTGCGGAAGAGCGGGGAGTTCAACCTGCTCGGCCACGTGAACGGACGCACCGGGCAGATCGCGAAGATCTTGGAGGTCAAGCCCGACGTGGTCCTGGTCGACGACATGGAGCGCTCGACCGGCGCGGTCGAACTCGTCCGGCAGATCACCTCCAAGGATGACCGCGTCGCGGTCATCGTGTTGACCATGTCCATGGAGCCGGATTGGCTCGACGAGATCTTCGCCGCGGGGGCGGTCGGAGCCATCTCGAAGGCTACCCACCCGACCGCGCTCGCAACGATCGTGCGCGAGACGCTCAACGGGCACATCGTCCACGTTTACAAGAGCTCTGGCGCGTCGAGCAGGTCGATTCCGGGCGCTGTCGCCGTCAGCCACGCGCCGCTGACGGCGCGCGAGCTCGAGGTGCTGCAACTGGTCGCGGCGGGATCGACGAATGGTGAGATCGCGCGCAAGCTGTGGGTCACGGAGCAGACCGTCAAGTTTCACTTGTCCAACGTGTATCGGAAGCTCGAGGTAGGAAACCGGACCGAAGCCAGCCGGTACGCACATGTCAACGGGCTGGTTGGTCTCCCGCAGTCCCTCCCTGCGACGTGATGGGCAACCAAGCGCCCGGTGACCCCTCGGGCACGGAAGACGGCGTCCTGTGGGGTCGCGTCGGCCGGCTCGTGGACGAGGCGAACAGCGTCGAGGCGCTGCGCCACCATGGCCTCGAATTGATCGCGGCGCGCCATTGGCGCAAGCTCGACCGCCCGGTCCCGGAGGAGCTGCGCGCCGACGAGCGACTGGCGGCGATCAGAGCGTTGGCGGCTCCAGTTCTGCTGAGTCGAGTAAGGGACGCGTACGACGGGACGCTTGTCCTGATGAAAGGGCCAGAAGTGGCGGCTCACTACCCGGACCCTCGGGTTCGGACCTACTGCGACCTGGATTTCCTGGTCGATCGCCCCGAACCGGCGCACCGCGCGCTTCTCCGTGCCGGCTTCGTGGAGGTGGGTGATCCGGCGCACTACCACGGTGCGGTCCCACATCTGCGGCCGTTGATGTGGCCGACGCTGCCCCTCTCGATCGAGCTGCACCGGCAGGTCAACCGCCCGCCGTGGCTTTCACCGCCGCCGACCGCCGAGCTGCTCGAGCTCACCACCTCAAGCTCCACCGGGGTCGCCGACATTCTCGCCCCGGTGCCCGCCGTGCACGCGATCCTGGTTGCCCTACACGGTTGGGCACATCAACCCCTGCGCCGGCTGCTGGATCTGATCGACGTTGCAGTGGTGATCGGGGACGGAGACCGCGATGCGGCCGCCGAGTTCGCGCGCCGCTGGGGACTGCAGCGCCTGTGGCGAACGACCATCGCCGCCGTGGATGGCCTGCTCGGCGACGGCCGCATCGGGGTGGCGCTCGGGGTGTGGGCGCGGCATCTCTCCGCAGTGCGCGAGCGGACCGTGCTCGAGACGCATCTGACGCGTTGGGCCGGACCGGTGTGGAGCCTTCCGGACACGCGGCTGCGCGCGCTTGGCGGTGCAACGGCGATGTTCACCGAAGCGGCGCGGCCGCGCGCGGGTGAAGCCTGGCCGGACGCAATCCGCCGTACCGCACTGGCGATCGGCGATTCGCGTCGACCGCAGTCACAACACGAGCTGATGAAGGAGACTCGAATCGGGAGATGAGCTTGCGACTACGACAAGACGACCTGGAGTGGCGTGAGATAGACCGCGACATCGTGGTCCTGGACGCGCGCGACGCTGCGTACTTGACACTCAACGGCTCTGGCGCCGTGCTATGGCGGATGCTCGCGGCGAGCGCGACCAGGGACGAACTCGCCGCGGCGCTGGTAGATGCGTACGGGATAGATGCCACGACCGCGGCTGCTGACACCGACGCGTTCCTCGACGCGCTCTCCGAGCAGGGACTGCTGGCGGCGTGAGGCAGCCCCCCGATCTGGCCACGCTGCGGGCAGCATGGTGGGCGCGCGGCGCGCTCCGGACGACGCGCCAGGCGCTCGCCCGGGGCGAAGTGAGGGACATCGCAGTTCCGGCTCCCCCCAGCTTGCCCGTTTCGGCCGTACGCGGGGTGGACGCGGTGTTGCGCCGTGAAGCGCCCACATGCCTCGAGCGTGCGCTCGTTCGCCAGCGCTGGCTGGCCGCACACGGCGATCAGCGCGCCATCGCGATCGGCGTCACGGCGCCCTCACGAGGTTTCGCTGCCCATGCCTGGCTGGTGGGCGACGAGGATCCCGTCGCCCCGGCATTTCTCGAGCTCACACGGCTGGAGCCGTGACGCACGACTCGCTGACACCGCTCGACATGGCCACCGGGATGGTGCTGCCCACCCGATGGCCGGCTGCCGAGGAGAGTGGGATCCGCCCCTCGCCGCAGGCCTGGCCGACGCTGAACGGAGTCGAATCGGTGCCACCTCGTAAAGCGCTGGAGCGGGAGATTCTTCCGGCTCTTCTGCGCCCGCCGTGTCTCGTCAGCTTCTCCGGCGGGCTCGACTCGTCGGCAGTGCTCGCCACCGCGACGGCGCTGGCGCGGCGTGAGGGCTTGCCGCTGCCGATTCCGGCGACCAACGTGTTTCCCTCCTCCCAGGATGCGGACGAGGCCCGCTGGCAGGAGGAAACGATCCGCCACCTTGGGCTGTCAGATTGGATACGGGTCGAGCCCGGTGACGACCTCGATCTGATCGGCCCGTATGCCCACAAGGCGCTCGCGAGGCATGGCCTGCTCTGGCCGGCAAATGCGCACTTCCACATGCCGTTGCTCGAAGCCGCGCCGGGGGGCTCGATGCTGACCGGGGTCGGCGGCGACGAGCTGTACTGCGCGGCGCGCCAGCTGAGGGTGAGCGCCGTGCTCCGTCGTGAGGTCCGCCCTCGTCGGCGCGATCTGCTCAGCTTGGGGCTGGCGTACGCCCCGAGGCCGATCCGACGGCGGGTGCTCGCGAAGCGATCGGTTCCAGATATACCGTGGCTGCGACCGTCGGCCAAGAAGCTGGTCACGACGCTCATGGTCGACCACGCGGTCGCAGAGCCGCGCCGGGTCCGTGAGCGGATGGCCTGGTGGCGGCAGTTTCGGTACCTGCGCGTCGGTACGGCGTCACTCGATCTGCTCGCGCGTGACACGGACACGCGCATCGTGCACCCACTCCTCTCCGAGCCGTTCTGGAGCGGGGTAGCAGTTGCGGCTCGGCCGACCGGGTTTCCGCGGAGGGCCGACTGCGTGCGGCGACTGTTCGGCGATCTCCTCCCGCAGGCCGTGATCGAACGAACCTCCAAGGCGGCCTTCGACGAGATCTTCTGGACCGACCGCACCCGCGCGTTTGCCCGCAGCTGGGATGGCACGGGAGTTCCTCACGCGTGGGTGGACCCCGAGGCGCTGGCGCGCCACTGGTGCCAGGAGCGGCCGGTCGCGGCTTCGAGCGTGTTGCTTCAGTCGGCCTGGCTGGCGTCAGTTGGACACGGCGCCGAGCAGATGCCCGAGCGTGTCCTCCATTGAGCTCCATCCGCGCGGTCTGGTCAGCTCAAGCAGTGGAAGCGCGCTGAGCTCGATCAGCGCACGAGGGTCAGGCGGCGGCACGCGAAGCGCGCGGTGACGCAGTAGCTCGCGGATTCGGTCGGCGCCCTTCACGGGGCGGACACCGATCTCGGGTCCCCAGCGCAGGGTTACCCACCCGCAGAACGGCAGCTCAGGCTCGACCGGCCCAAGCGGGACACGCCAGCGAAAGCGATCGCCGACCCTGCCGAGCGGCTGGCCTGCTCCCAGCGTTCGGGCCGCGTCGGTACGGAGATCGATCGAGCGGGGTCCTGCGTACGCCGTGGCCTTGTCGAGCACCAGCACGTCGTCGGACACGATCGGCACGCCGGCGCGCGCGAGCGAGACAAGCGTGGAGCTCTTACCCGCGCCCTTATCGCCGAGGAGCCCCCATACGCCCCCGCCGGCGACGAACGCCCCGGCGTGAAAGCTGTCGCGGCCGCACCAGTGCGACAGCACGGCGGCGGCGCCGGCCAGATGCGGATGCACGAGCGCGCCCGCCAACGGTGGCGTCGCCATCCAGAACGTAGCCCGCTCGCAAGCCCGATCGATCACCACGGTTCCGCCGGAGCGCATCCGCAGTCGTGCGCTGTGTGAGTCGACGTAGTCGGGATCCTGCGGTGGCTTGGCGACCACGCGCACGCTCAGGTCGATCCGCGGCCAATGCGCCGGCGAGTCGACGAGCTCGGACTCCCGAACCGTTAGGCCGGCCAAACGAAAGCCGTACGCTCCCCCGAGACGCTCCTGGGAATGTGTTTCGTCCCGAACCGCGACGGCGGCTCGCAAGTCGTGCGCGTTACGAGCAGTTTGAAATCGGGATATTGATCCCGGGGATGATCGATGACCAGGCATCTTGCCCGCCCCACTGCTTGCCGGCGAAGCATCCGTTTTGCGTCTCGACATGGAACTGTCCGAGCCGCTCCAACCGCGGCGGCTCGTAGGCCTCCGGCTTGGTACGACCGATGTTGTGAGTCATAGTGCGCGCCCCTGTTCCGTTTGCCTCTGACCGGTTGCGTGAAGGTAACAGCCGGGCGCCCGTCTCCGCACCGTTCCTTGACCGATGGTTAGGTCAACCTGGCTGATGGTCGAGTCTTGGCCGGGCGATCCGTCGGCCGGCGGCACGGGAACGGCGTAGCGCGGGTTCTTCGAGGCACAAGGACGGGCTCACCGGATCCGTTCTAATGAGGTAGATGGGCCTCCACGGCACAGGGCAATCGATCGCATCCACCCTGACGGCCCGGGTCCCGTTGGCCGTCGCACCTTTAGGCGCCGCCGAGCCAAGCGGACCCGCGCTGTCGCTCGCGCCCGCCCACGAGCAGTCACTGGTGTCGATCATCGGGGTGGGTCGGCACTGGGGCCGCGGCAAGGACCGCCGAGCAGTGCTGCGTGACGTTGATCTGGAGCTCGCGCCGGGCAGCGCCATGTACATAAGCGGACGGAACGGGGCGGGAAAGACCACGCTGCTGCGGATCGTCACGGGCATCCTCGCTCCGGACAGTGGAGCGGTCGTGGTCGACGGCATCAGGATCTTCGAGAGCTGGCGCGAGTACCACCGGCGGATCGGCTTCGTAGCCGCGGGAGACCGCGGCCTGTACGCGCGGCTGAGCGTGCGTGGCCACCTCGAGCACGCAGCCGCGCTGGCCTTCCTCCCGCGCCGCGACCGGCGTGGGGCGGTGGACGAGACACTCGTGCGCTTCGGTCTGGCAGAGCTGTCAGGGCGCCGGACCGACCGCCTGTCTCAGGGACAGCGCCAGCGGCTGAGGCTCGCCCTCGCCTTGCTTCATCGCCCCACCGTCCTTCTGCTCGACGAGCCGCGCAACAGCTTGGACGCCGAGGGCCTTGAGATGGTTGCCGGTGCCGTGGATGACGTGGTCCACCGCGGGGGCGCCGTGATTTGCTGCGGTCCCGTCGGAGAGCCTCCGGCGGGCGGGTTCGATCGCACTGCCGTGCTCGAGGACGGGACGTTGAGGTTCGCATGAGCGCGGCGACGGGATACGTGACGGCGCTGCTCGCAACGATGCGGCGCGACGCGACGATCTTCGCGAGCTATCGGTTCCGCATGATCAGCCAGATGCTGGCCATGCTGTTCACGATGACGATGTTCTATTACATCGCGAAGCTCATACGACCTGGGGCAACCGGGGTCCACGGACAGTATTTCGCCTACGTGGTAGTCGGCATGGTGAGCTTCGCGATCCTCACGGCGGCGTTGAATACGGCGCAGCTCGTCCGGATGGAGCTTGTCGCGGGGACGCTCGAGCGTATGGTGATCTCGCCGTTGGGCCCGGTGGGCGGCGTGGTGTCGATCGCGGCGTTTCCGATCACCTACTCGATCTGTTTCGCCGGCGTCACGCTGCTGGCAGCAGCCGAGGTTTTCGGCTTCCCCGTGCGGCTGATCGGCATTCCCCCGGCTCTGGGCGTGGCCGCCCTGGCGGCCATTGCGTTCGCGGGTATCGGGCTGCTGTTCGTAGCCGCCCTGCTCGCGTTCAAGGCCGCCGCGGGCGCCACATGGGTCATCGCTGGGCTGAGCATCCTCGGTGGCGTGTACTTCCCGGTCGTCCTGTTTCCGGGCTGGATTCGCTGGGTCTCCGAGGTGCAGCCGTTCACGCCTGCCCTGGACCTGCTTCGTCATCTCCTGCTGGGAACGACGCCGACCCAAAGCGTTGCCCTGGAGCTGTTCAAGCTCGTCGCCTTCAGCCTGATGCTGATCCCGATCTGCGCCGGGGCGCTCGCGCTCGCCGTCGGGTTGGGCCGCCGGCGCGGCACCCTCATGGAGTATTGACAGCCCGCGCGCGGTAGCTCGAACCGTCGACGGCAGCGGTGGCCGCAGTGGTAGCGCGCGAGCCTGTACCCGCGACCGTTGACAGCATTGGCAGCGCATCCGACGAGCCGCTCGTATAGGCTGCCCGGCGTCGACCGCTGACCGCCAGGTTCGCGGCGGACGCCTCAGGTTCCGGCATCCAGCCAGGCCGGGGTAGCGGGCAGAGAGTTGTCGACAGGACCGTGGACTTAGCCGAGACCCTCGATGCGGCGCATTAACGTCATCCTCCTGGCTTGCCTGACGCTGGCGACCGTGGCTTGGGGCACGGCGACGACCTCGGCGCGCCCACAGGTCGGTGTTCAGACCCGCGCGCGCTCCCACCCGAAGACCCACCCGCGGCCCACCGCGGGTAAGTGTGCCCCGGTCGCGGTGGCCAATCCGCCTACCCGGGCCGGAAGCAAATGGGTGCTGATCGGCCGGCGGACCCTCCAGTCCAGGCGCACGCAGATGGGCGCGGGCGTGGCAAGGGCCTTCTCGACCAGGAGCCGGGGCGACGGGACGGTCTCGGCGATCGCGGTTTACGTCGACGCCGGCAACCGCGCCAAGCGGCTCGCCGTGGCGCTGTACCGGAGCAGCGGCTGCCGTCCAGCCGCTCGCCTGACCTACGGCTCGCTCCGCTCGCCGCGGGCGCGCCGGTGGAATACGGTCAAGGTCCATCGCGTCACCATCAAGGCCGGCCGGACCTACTGGCTGGCGGTGATGGGCGGCGGTGGGGCGCTCCACGTTCGCGACCGGAGCGTCAAGCGGTGCACGAGCTACAACTCGCGCGGCGCGTCGGGGATGGCGTCGAAGTGGAAGATGGGCGCGGCGTCGCGCGCCTGCGATGTGTCCGCGTACGCACTCGGCACCCGCCTGACGTTCGGTGTGCTCGGCGGCCCGGGCGGCGGCACCTCAGGTGGCGGTGGGAGTGGCGGTGCCGGTGCCGGTCTGCCCGTGGGCGTGTCGTTGCAAGCGATTGACGGCGGCCCCACTTACTTCTGCTCGCACGGCTTCGTTTATGCGTGCAACGACGGGTGGGACAGCTCGTCGTTCTTCCCGGTTGGCGCCTTCTATGGCACCTTCGCGAGCGCTTCGGACGTGTCGAAGTGGGAGGGCATCGGCTGGAATACCTCCTTCCGGACGACGGCTTCGTCGAGCGCGAGCGTGATCGACGCGGCGTGCGCGCCGGTCGCGGGGAAATGCACCGGGAGCTGGCCGATCTACGTGGTGGAAGGCGGCTGGGGAGGGGACTGCGGTAGCTGCACCGTCGGCCAGGGCGAGACCCCCGGCATGGGCGGCAGCGATCCGGATGTGGTCGGACTGGAGTCGTTCGACGAGCCGTGCGGCAGCTGCGGCCTGAACACCACGGACTTCAACGCCGGCGTTGCCGATCCCCTGGCGGCGACGCCGAGTGCGGATCAGGAAGGGCGGTTCTGGTGGACCAACTTCACCTACTTCTGGGCGGCGTTCGGAGGGATTGGCCCGATGCCCGAAACGCCTCAGGGCTCGGCCCAGGTGCTGGACTCGCTGATCGCGACCCCGGATGGCTCCCAGCGGCATGTCGACGTGCAGAGCCTCGACGAGTACTGGTTCGCCGCGTCCGGTGCGGGCTCGAACTCGAACGATCTGCAGGAGGTCTACTCGCACTCGCCGTGTTCGACCTACGGCACCTGCAACTACTCGGGCTGGACCCCGGCCGAACAGGACTGCGGCTGTCGCTACGGCGACATCCTCGACATGGAGCGCACCTACCAGCAAATGTCTCCCGGCGCCTGCGGCGGATCCAATCCAATCTGCGGCCCGCCTACGAGCGCGCCGATGATCTCCTACGTCGAAACGGGCGGGCCGGACGCGCCGGACACCACCGCCGCCTCATACATCCAACCGCCGGAGCTGAACTGGGCGGTGTGGTCGAGCATCGTCCACGGCGCGCGGATGATCGAGTACTTCCCGAACACCTTCTCGGGACCCGGGGAGAACCAGGGCGTGATCACCAACTACCCCAACGGCTACTTCGACGTCCCCGAAAACGGACAGCCGATCTCGATCTACGCCCAGATCAAGGGCACGGATGACCTGATCCACCAGCTCGCCACCTACATCAACTCCCCGGAGGCGGTCGGGTACGTAAGCGTCAGTCCCGCCCCCCAGACCTTCTCGGGCATCGAGACCCGCGCTACCTACAAGAGCGGACCCGGGAACTGCGGCGCGGGCACTGCCACGAGCGGGTGCTTCACGATCTTCGCCGACACTCGCGACGCCGAATCGGCGAGCAACATCTCCGCCACGTTCACGACCGCCGGTAACTACACCGGGCCGGTCGAGGCCATCTGCGACAGCCGGAGCGGGGGCGACGGCGACCTCAACCCCGGAACCTGCGTGAACCGGACCATCACGGCGACAAACGGCGTCTTCACCGATACGTTCGCCAAGGGCAGCACCGTCCACATCTACCAGATCCCGAACTAGCTTCTGCAGCTAGCGCCGCGGGGCTTGGACCCCGGTCTGACTCGACACTCCAAAGAATGGAGTGGACGGACGTTCGACCCGATCCAACGTTTCGTGGAGGTCCGAACTCGCGATCTCACCCGCCGCTTTAGAGCCGTCGATAGGCCCGTAAAGCAACTTTGCGGGAGGACCGGATGCGACGTGCCAACTTCATTGTGCTGGCGTGCTTGTCGCTGGGAGCCGCGGTGTCGGGTGCTTCCACGACGTACGCGCGCCCGGTGGACTCCTCTGGGGCCAGACTCGCGGCCGAACCGCACTCGCTGCGCGGGGCGGCGGCGGTCAGATGCGTCCAGGGGATGGTGCCAAGCACGACACCGAGCCGGATGAGCAGCGGCTGGGTGCTCATCGGTGAGCGGGCCGTCGAACCGAGGGGCGCCGAGAGCCCCTCGGGCTTGGCGCGCGCCTTCTCCTTCCGCAGCAAAA
>Ga0335073_10007726_pt1 | contig 15083 bp, 13 predicted proteins | sample Lox_Sample_22_FD_207093 | JGI IMG/M metagenome (GOLD analysis project Ga0335073, IMG submission 207093) | Soil microbial communities from Loxahatchee National Wildlife Refuge, Florida, United States - Lox_Sample_2.2 | ecosystem: Environmental > Terrestrial > Soil > Wetlands | place: USA... | reverse complement strand
GTGCTGTTGGCGTCCTGGAACTCCTTCGACGTGGCGGAGGAGGCCGAGGAGACGGTCGCCTACCGGCGCTCGGCCCGGGCGTACTTCGGGCTGGTGATGCTGCTCGAGGTATTCATGATCGGGGTCTTCGCGGCCACCGATGTGTTCCTGTTCTACGTCTTCTTCGAGGCCATGCTGGTGCCGATGTACTTCATCATCGGCAGCTTCGGCGGCCCGCGCCGGCAGTACGCGGCGGTCAAGTTCTTCCTGTACTCCCTCGTCGGCGGCCTGCTGATGCTGGCCTCGGTGATCGGCGTGTACGTCACCTCGGGCACCTCCAGCTTCGCCTTCTCCGACCTGATCGGGCACGTGCCGGGCGGGGCCACCCAGAAGTGGCTGTTCCTGGGCTTCTTCATCGCCTTCGCGATCAAGGCACCGCTCTTCCCGTTCCACACCTGGCTGCCGGACGCCGGCGCCGAGGCCCCGGCCGGTGGTGCGGCGCTGCTGGTGGGCGTGCTCGACAAGGTCGGCACGTTCGGCTTCCTGCGCTACTGCCTGCCACTGTTCCCGGAGGCCTCGCGCTACTTCGCCACCACGATCCTGGTCCTGTCTGTGATCGGGGTGCTGTACGCGGCCTTCCTGGCGATGGGGCAGCGCGACATGAAGCGGCTGGTCGCCTACACCTCGGTGGCGCACTTCGGCTTCATCGGGCTGGGCATCTTCGCCTTCACCACCCAGGGCGGCACCGGCGCGGTGCTCTACATGGTCAACCACGGCCTGGCGACCGGCCTGCTGTTCATCGTGGTCGGCTTCGTGGTGGCCCGCGGCAAGAGCCGGCTGGTCGGCGACTTCGGCGGCACTGCCCGGGTCACCCCGCGGCTCGGTGGCGCGTTCCTGATCGCCGGCCTGGCGGCGCTGGCGCTGCCCGGGCTGTCCACCTTCATCAGCGAGTTCCTGACCCTGGTGGGCACCTTCACCCGGCACAAGGCACTGGCCATCGTCGGCACCACCGGCATCATCCTGGCCGCGCTCTACGTGCTGCTGCTCTACCAACGCACCATGCAGGGCGTGGTGGTCGAGCGGGTCCGCGGCTTCCGTGACCTGAACGTCCGCGAGACCTTCGCGGTGGCGCCCCTGATCGTGCTGATCGTGGCGCTGGGGGTCTACCCGAAGCCGATCATCGACATCATCAACCCGGCCGTCGCCTACACGCTGCACGACGTCGGCAAGACCGATCCGCAGCCGCAGAACGTGGCCCAGCACGGAGGACAGAAGTGAGCGCCAGCCTGAGCCAGGTGGCCCTGGCCGCTGCCGACCCGTCGACGTTCATCAAGGCGCCGTCGATCAGCTACTCGGCCCTGGCCCCGATCCTGATCGTGCTCGGCGCCGCCTGCGCCGGGGTGCTGGTCGAGGCGCTGGTGCCGCGGGCGCAGCGCTACGCCGCCCAGCTGCTGCTGACCGTCGGGGCCATGATCGTGGCGCTCATCGACGTGATCACGCTGCACGGCAGGTCGCTGACCACCGCCTCGGGCGCGCTGGCGATCGACGGGGTGTCGCTGTTCATCCAGGGCACCATCCTGGTGCTGGCGGTGCTGTCGGTGCTGCTGATCGCCGACCGGGGGGTGGAGCCGGGCAGCGCCATCGTGGCCTCGGCCGCGGTGACCGCCGGCTCGCCGGCCGACCGCCGGCTGGCCAGCAGCGGCCGGATGCAGACCGAGGTGTTCCCGCTCGCGCTGTTCGCGGTCGGCGGCATGATGGTCTTCACCGCCGCCAACAACCTGCTGCTGATGTTCGTCGCGCTCGAGGTGCTGTCGCTGCCGCTGTACCTGATGGCGGGCCTGGCCCGGCGGCGCCGGCTGCTCAGCCAGGAGGCGGCGATCAAGTACTTCCTGCTCGGCGCCTTCGCCTCGGCGTTCTTCCTCTACGGCGTCGCTCTGCTCTACGGCTACGCGAACTCCGTCGACCTGGTGCAGATCCTCAAGGCCCAGAACACCTCCAACCAGTCCGACACCCTGCTGTTCCTCGGCCTCGGCCTGCTGGTGGTCGGCCTGCTCTTCAAAGCCGGCATCGCCCCGTTTCACTCCTGGACCCCGGACGTCTACCAGGGCTCGGCGACGCCGGTCACCACGTTCATGGCCTCCTGCACCAAGATCGCCGCGTTCGGCGCGATCCTGCGGGTGCTCTACGTCGGGTTCTCGGTCAGCGCCTGGGACTGGCGACCGCTGATCTGGGCCGTCGCGATCGCCTCGATGGTGGTCGGCGCGGTGTTCGGCCTGACCCAGACCGATCTCAAGCGGATCCTGGCCTACTCCTCGATCGCCCATGCCGGCTTCATCCTGGTGGGGCTGGTGTCCCTGGACCAGGCCGGCGTGTCGAGCGTGCTGTTCTACCTGGCCGCCTACGGCTTCACCACGGTGGCCGCCTTCGGCCTGGTGATGCTGGTGCGCGACGGCAACGGCGAGGCGACCCACCTGTCGCAGTGGTCGGGCCTGGCCAAGCGGTCGCCGGTCTTCGCCGGCACGTTCACGTTCCTGCTGCTGGCGCTGGCCGGCATCCCGTTGACCAGCGGCTTCACCGGCAAGTTCGTGGTGTTCCGGGCGGCCTACCACATCGCGGCACCGCTGGTGGTGATCGCGCTGATCAGCTCGGCGGTGGCCGCGTTCTTCTACCTGCGCATCGTGGTGATGATGTTCTTCGCCGAGCCGGCCGAGGACGGCCCGACCGTGACCGTCCCGTCGTTGCTGGCCTACATCCCGATCCTGTCCGGCGTGCTGGTCACCGTCCTGCTGGGTGTGTTCCCGCAGCCGTTGCTCGACCTCGCCGACAAGGCAGCTAAGTTACGCGGGTGACGACTGCGGCCATGCTCAGCATCGGCGTGACCTTTGACGACCCCGAGCTCGAAGCGGCGATCCGCGAGGGCCTCGCCTCGGTCGAGTTGGCGCTGAAGGCGGCCACCCGGTCCGAGGACGCCTTCGTCGACGAGGTCGCCGGCTACCTGCTCGACGCCGGCGGCAAGCGGTTCCGGCCGCTGCTCGCGCTGCTCGCGGCCCAGTTCGGCTTTCCCGACGACGAGGCCGTGATCATGTCGGCGGCGGTCTGCGAGCTGACCCACCTGGCCACGCTCTACCACGACGACGTGATGGACTCGGCCACCGTGCGCCGGGGCGCCACGGCCGCGAACGAGCGCTGGACCAACTCGGTGGCCATCCTGACCGGTGACTACCTCTTCGCCCAGGCCTCGCACCTGCTGGCCGACCTCGGGCCGGATGCGGTCCGGATCCAGGCGCGCACCTTCGAACGGCTGGTGGTCGGCCAGATCCGCGAGACGGTGGGACCCAAGGACGGGGTCGACCCGATCGACCACTACCTCGCGGTGCTGGCCGACAAGACCGGCTCGCTGATCGCGACCGCGGCCGAGTTCGGGGCGATGTTCGCCGGCGTCGACCCGGACGTGGTCGACGCGCTGCGGGCGTACGGCGAGCAGGTGGGCATCGCCTTCCAGCTCTCCGACGACATCATCGACATCGCCTCCGAGACCGGCCAGTCCGGCAAGACGCCCGGCACCGATCTGCGCGAGGGCGTCCAGACGCTGCCGGTGCTCTATGCCCTCCGCTCGGACGATCCGGCCACGGACCGGTTGCGGGAACTGGTCAGCCGGCCGATCACCGACGACGCCGAGCACGCCGAGGCGTTGCGCCTGCTGCGCTCGTCGGCGGCCCTGGACGAGGCCCGCGAGACGGTGCTCAGCTACGCCGACGCCGCCCGGGCCGCGCTCGGCGCGCTGCCGGACGTCCCGGCCAAGGTGGCGCTGCAGGCGCTGACCGATCACGTGGTCGAGCGCAGCGGCTGACCTGGCCGCGCGTGGCCGACCACGGCGCGTAACCAGGCGGCGCGTAACAAGGCATAGGGTCGGGGCGTAACCTACGGCAGCGTAAGTCGAGCCGGTCACCCGGCCACGTCCCCAGCTAGGGAGCCTTCGATGACCGCGACCGCCGACCGCCTGCCGTCCGGGCCCGAGGGCACCATGGCCCGCCTGTTGCACGAGCTCGAACCCGTCGTCGCGGAGAACCTGAACCGCCACCTGTCGGTGGCCAAGCCCTGGCAGCCGCACGACTACGTGCCGTGGGACGAGGGCCGCAACTTCGCCTTCCTCGGTGGCAGCGACTGGGAGCCGGCCGAGTCCCGGCTCGACCCGGTCGCGCGCACCGCGATGATCGTGAACCTGTTGACCGAGGACAACCTGCCCTCCTATCACCGCGAGATCGCCACCCGGTTCGGCCGGGACGGCGCCTGGGGCAGCTGGGTCGGGCAGTGGACGGCGGAGGAGGGCCGGCACGGCATCGCGCTGCGCGACTACCTCGTGGTGACCCGCGGCGTCGACCCGGTCCGGCTGGAAGAGCTGCGGATGGCGCACATGGCGCACGGCTACGACTCCGGCGACAAGACCTCGCTGCAGGCGGTCGCCTATGTGTCCTTCCAGGAGCTGGCCACCCGGGTGTCGCATCGCAACACCGGCAAGTCGACCGGTGACCCGGTCGCCGAGCAGTTGCTGGCCCGGATCGCGCAGGATGAGAACCTGCACATGATCTTCTACCGCAACCTGGTCGCCGCGGCCTTCGAGATCGCACCGGACGAGACCATGGCGGCGGTGCGCGACGAGGTGGTCGGCTTCCAGATGCCCGGGGCCGGCATGCCGGACTTCACCCGCAACTCGGTCACCATCGCCAAGGCCGGCATCTACGACCTGCGGTTGCACCACGACGCGGTGGTGATGCCGGTACTGAAGTTCTGGAACGTCCTCGACCGCACCGACCTCGGCCCGGCCGGCGAGCAGGCCCGGGAGGAGCTCGTGGAGTTCCTGGCCGGCCTGGACGCCCAGGCCACTCGCTTCGTCGAGCAGCGGGACCGCGCCCGGGCCCGGGCTGCCGCGCGCGCCTGACCCGTCGCCCGTTGCTGACAGATACGTCCGGCGGGCGGTTTACCCGCGAGTATGACAGGGTAGGTTAACTTCGATTGCACACGCGCACCGGTCAAGCCGCTGCGCGTCCTGCCGATAGGGACAGCAGCGGGGGCGAGAGGACGGTGACTTCGGCGTGGCGTCAGCACGGCATCGGACGGCACCTGCCACCCCCGCGACGGGACGTGGTCGGCGGCTTGCGGTCGGTTCGGCCACCGTGCTGGTGGCACTGGCCGCGACGACCCAGTCGGCCGGCGCCGAATCGCACCGCGCCCCGTCGAGTCACCGTCCTGCGGCTCCCGCCGCGCAGCTCCGCCCGGTGGACAGCCATCGGGCCGCGGCCCTCACCGCGGAGCCGCCCGCCAGGTCCCGCGCCGTCGCGCTGACCGCCGCCAGGAAGACGGACGACCGCCGGAGCGCCGAACGCAAGGCCGCGGCGGCACGCAAAGCCGCCGCCGAACGCAAGTCAGCCGAGCGCAAGGCCGCGGAGCAGCGCAAGGCCGCCGCCGCACGCAAGGCTGCAGAGCAGCGCAAGGCTGCAGAGCAGCGCAAGGCCGGCGAACAGCGCAAGGCCGCCGAGCAGCGCAAGGCCGCCGAACAGCGCAAGGCCGCCCAGTCCCGCAGGGCCAGCCGCCAGGCCGAAGCCATCGCCCGCCAGGCCGCGCGGGCCGCCGAGCAGGCCGCCCGAGCCGCCGAGCAGGCGGCGGCGGCCGCAGCCCGGCCCGTCGCCGACGGCCAGCGGACCGGCCCGTCACCGATCATCCTGCCGACGCCCAGCGGCTCGGTCAGCTCGCCGCCTCCGGTCGCGTCGAGCGGCGGCCAACCTGCCGCGGCCCCGCCCGGTGTCTCGCTGCCCCACTCGGCCTCGCCGTCGGTGGCGCGGCTGGTCCGGCAGTCCAGCAGCGCGGAGGCGTCAACCGCCCAGCAGCTGATCCGGTCCCGCTCTATCGCCCCCGCGAACGGTTCCCAGTCGAACGGTTCCCAGTCGAACGGTTCCCAGTCGAACGGTGCCCGGTCGAGCAGCGCGCCGGCGAGGCGCAGCAGCACGCACAAGGCCACCACCGAGGCACCGTCGCATCCGCGCCGCGTCATCGCCGAGCCAGCCGTGGCCGCGCCGATCCTGGCGCTGGCGACCGCCGGGCTGTCGCTGGGCAGCGCCCCGGCACTGACCCTGCTCGCGATCATGGCGCTGGCCGGCCTGGCGCTGGTGCTCGCCGGCACGCGCCGCCGCACCTCTCGGCGCTGAGCGGGCGGATCGCTCGCCGAGCCCGGCGCCGAACTGGCCCCCGCCGCACACCCGGCATCGAGCCTCGCCCGGGGAGCCCCACGGCCCCCGGAGAACACCGCGACGCGCGGAGAGTGCCCTCGCCGACACGAGACCGACCGCAGGCCGTACGGTTCAGGCCGCGGTCACCCGCTCGGGGGCGGCGACGGTCCGCTGCCGGCGGATCGCGTCGATCGTGAGCACCACCAGGGCCAGCCACACCAGCATGAAACCGATCAGCCGCCCCGCGGGCAGCGACTCGTGCCTGATGCCCACACCGACCGCGAACTGGAGCACCGGGGTCAGGTACTGCAGCAGCCCGACCGTGGTCAGCGGCAGCCGGCTGGCGGCCGCGCCGAAGAGCAGCAGCGGCACCGCGGTGACCACGCCCGTGCCGGCCAGCAGCAGCGTGTTGCCGGCACCGTGCTGGCCGAAGGCGAGTTGCGAGCGCCCGGCCAGCACCGCCAGCGTCAGCAGCGCCGGGAGGGCCAGCACCGAGGTCTCGATCGCCAGCGACTCCATCGCGCCGGCGCCGACCTGCTTCTTCAGCAACGCGTAGCCACCGAAGGCCAGGGCGAGGCCGAGCGCGATCCAGGGCGGCCGGCCGTAGTCGACGGTCAGCACCACGATGGCGGCCGAGGCGATGCCGACGGCAACCCACTGCGTCCTGGTCAGCCGCTCGCCGAGGACCAGCACGCCGAGCAGGATCGTCACCAGCGGGTTGATGAAGTAGCCGAGGCTGGTCTCGATGACCTCGCCGTTGTTGACGCCCCAGATGTAGAGGCCCCAGTTCACCGACACCAGCACGGCCGCCACCGAGAGCCGGGCCAGGTGCCGGCGGTCGGCAGCGAGCCGGCGCACCGCGCCCCACCGCCGGCCGGCGGTGAGCAGCACCGCGACGAAGACCAGCGACCACAGCATCCGGTGCGCCAGGATCTCGACCGCACCGGCCGGCTCCAGCAGTGGCCAGTACAGCGGGAAGAGACCCCAGCAGAGGTAGGCGGCGACCCCGAACGTCAGGCCGCCGCCGGACCGGCCGGCGGGTGAGCGCGGAGCCGGACGGCTCAACCGGCCGGTAGCCGAGAGGGCGCCCGCCGCGGCAGGCCCACCACCCGGCGTGCCGTCACCCGATCGTCCACGGGTCGCTGCCGCGCAGCAGCTCGGTCAGGGCGCCGGTGTCGCTCGGCGCCTTCAGCTTCGCCAGGTCGATCTGCTCGTTCACCAGCCGGTCGTAGTTCGGCCGCTGCACGTCGCGGAACACGCCCATCGGGGTGAGCCGGCTGTCGGCCTGCGACAGTCGCGACAGTGCGAACGCGTACGACGGGTCGGCCAGGTGGGCGTCGTGCACCACCACCCGCGGGTCGCCCTCGGCCACGCCGTCCGCCACCCCGAGACTGCCGGTGGCCGGGTCGCGCACCACGGCGTGGCTGCCGAAGCGCAACGGCTGGCCGTGTTCCAGTCCGATGATCCACTCGCCGCGGGTCTCCGGGTCCTTGAGCAGGTCGAAGGCGCCGTCGTTGAAGATGTTGCAGTTCTGGTAGATCTCCACCAGCGACGCGCCCTGGTGGGCGCTGGCCCGGCGCAGCACCTCGGTGAGGTGCTTGCGGTCGGAGTCGAGGGTCCGCGCGACGAAGGTGGCGTCGGCGCCGAGTGCCAGCGAGATCGGGTTGAACGGGTTGTCCACCGAGCCGAACGGGGTCGACTTGGTGATCTTGCCGGTCTCGCTGGTGGGGGAGTACTGACCCTTGGTCAGCCCGTAGATCCGGTTGTTGAACAGCAGGATCGTCAGGTTGACGTTGCGGCGCAGCGCGTGGATCAGGTGGTTGCCGCCGATCGACAGCGCGTCGCCGTCCCCGGTGACCACGAAGACGTGCAGGTCCGGACGGCTGGTGGCCAGCCCGGTCGCGATCGCCGGCGCCCGGCCGTGGATCGAGTGCATCCCGTAGGTGTTCATGTAGTACGGGAACCGCGACGAGCAGCCGATGCCGGAGATGAACACGATGTTCTCCCGGGCCACCCCCAGCTCCGGCATGAAGCCCTGCACGGCCGCCAGCACGGCGTAGTCACCGCAGCCGGGGCACCAGCGGACCTCCTGGTCGGTCTTGAAATCCTTCGCCTTCAGTCCCAGTTCGGACGGACTCATGCCCCAGCTCCTCGACGTCCTGCATTCTCGGTTGCCACCACTGTCTCCCTGCGGCGGCCGCGATCCCTGCGGTGCCCGCGTGGGAGGGGCCCGCTCCGCGTGCCGGTGCCGCGCCGCTCACCCGCCATCGGTGACCAGGCCCTGCAGCATGTCGGCCAGATCGGCGGCCCGGAATGGCATGCCGCGCACCTGGGTGACCGAGATGGCGTCGACCAGGTACCGGGCCCGGATCAGCTGCGCGAGCTGGCCCATGTTCATCTCCGGGATCACCACCCGGTCGTACCGGGCCAGCACCGCCTCGAGGTTGGCCGGGAACGGGTTGAGGTGGCGCAGGTGCGCCTGCGCGATCGAGTACCCGGCCCGGCGGACCCGACGGGCGGCCGCGCCGATCGGGCCGTAGGTGGAACCCCAGCCCAGCACCAGCACCTTCGCGTCGCCGTCCGGGTCGTCGACCTCGAGCTCGGCCACCGGGATGCCGGCCACCTTCGCGGCGCGGGTCCGCACCATGAAGTCGTGATTGTCCGGGTCGTAGGAGATGTTGCCGGTGCGGTCGGCCTTCTCGATGCCGCCCACCCGGTGTTCCAGGCCAGCGGTGCCCGGCACCGCCCACGGCCGGGCCAGCGTCTGCGGGTCGCGCAGGTACGGCAGGAAGCTGCCGTCCGGCCCGTTCGGCTCGGTGGCGAACTCCACCCGCAGGTCCGGCAGCTCGGTCAGCTCCGGCAGCCGCCACGGCTCCGAGCCGTTGGCGATGTAGCCGTCGGAGAGCAGGAACACCGGGGTGCGATAGGCCAGCGCGATCCGGCAGGCCTCCACCGCGGCGTCGAAGCAGTCGCCGGGGGAGCGCGGCGCCACCACCGGCACCGGCGCCTCGCCGTTGCGCCCGTACATGGCCTGCAGCAGGTCCGACTGCTCGGTCTTGGTCGGCAGGCCGGTGGAGGGGCCGCCCCGCTGGACGTCGACGATCACCAGCGGCAGCTCCAACGAGACGGCGAGCCCGATGGTCTCGGCCTTGAGCGCGATGCCCGGGCCGGAGGAGGTGGTCACGCCCAGTGCGCCGCCGAACGAGGCCCCGAGCGCGGCGCCGACGCCGGCGATCTCGTCCTCGGCCTGGAAGGTGGTCACGCCGAACCGCTTGTGCTTGGACAGCTCGTGCAGGATGTCCGAGGCGGGGGTGATCGGGTAGGCACCGAGGAAGAGCGGGAGCTCGGCCCGGTGGGCCGCGGCGATCAGCCCGTAGGCGAGCGCCAGGTTGCCGGCGATGTTGCGGTAGGTGCCGCTGGCCAGCGCGGCCGGCTTGACCTCGTAGGAGACGCCGAACGCCTCGGTGGTCTCGCCGTAGTTGTAGCCGGCCTTGAACGCGGCGACGTTGGCCTCGGCGATCTGCGGCTTGCGGGAGAACTTGTCCCGGAGGAAGGCCACCGTGCCCTCGGTGGGGCGGGAGTACATCCAAGACAGCAGGCCCAGGGCATACATGTTCTTGCAGCGGCCGGCGTCCTTGCGGCTGAGGTCGCTGAAGGTGGCCAGTGAGTCCAGCGTCAGCTGGGTCAGGTCCATCGCGTGGACGGTGAAGCTGTCGAGCGTGCCGTCCTCGATGGGGTTGGCCGACCAGCCGATGCGGGCGAGGGCGCGCTCGGTGAAGTCCCTGGTGTCGACGATGATCGTCGCGCCCTTGGCCAGGTCCGGCAGGTTGGCCTTCAGCGCCGCCGGGTTCATCGCCACCAGCACGTCCGGCCGGTCGCCCGGAGTCAGGATGTCGTGGTCGGCGAAGTGCAGCTGAAAGGACGAGACCCCGGCCAGGGTGCCGGCAGGAGCCCTGATCTCGGCCGGGAAGTTGGGCTGGGTCGACAGGTCGTTGCCGAAGTTCGCGGTCTCCTGGGTGAACCGGTCTCCGGTGAGCTGCATCCCGTCGCCGGAGTCCCCGGCGATCCTGATGACCACTCGGTCGAGTTGCTGAACTTGTGTGGACATGCGAAGAAGTCCGCCTCCTGTACGCTCAGGTCGGGCATGCCGTGGAACCAAGTTCACGACCCGTTCGGTACCGCCCGTTCCATGGTAGAGAGCCGACGCGCGGTCCACGTGGTGGTATGCCTCACCGGCGGCCGAGTGTCGCACCGGCTCCCCCTGCAGACCCTATCGGGCGAAAACTCCGACTGTTCCGATTTTCCACTTCATATGTCATGAAGAGGTGAAAACGGCGCGAGTTCCCCAACCCTGCGCGCAACGCACGATGAATGCGCACCGCGGCGCACCGTCTGCGGCCGAGTGTGTGCGTGGCAACCGAACGTTCCGTTTCCGTTCACGCTCTTGATCCGATTCGGTCGCCGGCGGGGCCTGTGGCGGCCGTCGGATGCATCGAACCCGGCTGTAGTCATTCGTGCCGGAAACGACTACAGGCGGTGTCGGATTGTCGCCAAGTATGAAAAGACAAACGACACCGTTGCGGATGCAGCTACCTCGGAGCGGCCCGCAACGCGGTCCGTACGTCCGATTCGGACCGTTCGGTCTGAATCGCAATGCCCTTTACTCACAGGGGTGTTCGCTTCTGCAGCGGTCTGTGGACGGGACGCTGCGGGATAAACCGACCAGCGCGAAGGTTTTTTGCTCGGGTGGCTAGCTGCAAAGCATTCCGGGTGGTATTTTTCTCAGCAGCGCGAAGGTCCGATTCGGAGGAGTTCGACTCCGGGGCACTCGCGTGGCACGTCTAGAAGCCTGTCGTCGCGGGTACCACAACCAGGCAGCCGATTAACGGTGCGGGGTCGCGCTGCGCGAGCACACGAGCAAGGAGGCGTCATGGAGAGCGAACTCCACGCGCTGGAACTTCCGGCATTCGAGCTCGATTGCCGGGATTGGCTGATTGCAACTCCCGAAGATGGTTCAGTTCCTGAAGAAATTGGCGGAGCGCCGGTCGTGGCCGTGCTCAGCACCGCGGTCATCGGTGCTGACGATATCCTGCCGGCCAGCGCCATCCTGAGCGTCGGCCTGCTGGACGAACCCGTCGACTGCGTGCGGTTCGACGCGGACTCGCCGGTCGCCGAGCTGCTCGACGTCGACGAGGTGATGGGCGCCGCCCGCTACCTGGTGCCGGCGCCGGACGGCAAGCTGGCGCTGCTGGCCGAGTTCAGCGGCGGCGCCGACTGCCCCGACCTGATGGCTCGCTTCGACGAGCTGATGGCCTCCTTCCGCTGGGCCAGCTGATTCACCAGCAGAAGCGGCGTCTCGTGGTCCACGAGGCGCCGCTTCTGCCATACTGCGACCATGACGGACGAGTTCCAGGGAACCGGTTTCCCGATGCTCCCGTTCTGGCAGGTCACCTTCTGGACTACCCGGCGCGCCGACGCCTTCGATCAGCACTGTTCCCGGAGCCAGCTCCCAGCCTGACGTCCGGTCTCAGCCCTGCTTCGAAAGTCCTGCCATGTCCCTCGGTCCTCCCCGATCGGGCCCGGCCACGCCCCACGGTGCCGCCGGTTCCGCGCTCTTCCTCGATCCGGTCCAGCTCGTCGACTTCACCCGCTTCGTGGCGGCCGAGGTACGGGCCGGTCGGTATCCCTACATCCGGTACGAGCAGTCCGAACGCTGGCACCAGCGGATCTACCGTGACCGGCGGGTCGACGTCTGGTTGATCAGCTGGCTGCCCGACCAGGGCACCCAGCTGCACGACCACGGCGGCTCGTCCGGCGCCTTCACCGTGCTGGCCGGCGAGCTGGCCGAGGCGATCCACCGGCCGGGCGCCGAGCGGGGGTTGGTCGAGCGGGTCCGCGGCGCCGGCCAGAGCGTCGGCTTCGGGCCCCGGTACGTCCACGACGTGCGCAATCTCGGTACCCGCCCGGCGGTCAGCGTGCACGCCTACTCCGCGCCGCTCCGCTCGATGACCTACTACGACCTCGACCCAGGTGCCGGCCTGCGCCCGGTGCTCAGCCTGCCGACCGAGGACCCGGAGCCGGACGTGCGGCTGCCCGGCCGGGGCGAGCCCGCCGCGTGACCGGACCGGTGCGATGAACCGGCCCTGGGAGCCGGACGGTCCCGGCGGAGCCGAGTACTCCGGTCCGGACGCGCTGCTTGCCGCGGCACGGCGCGGCCTGCGGCGGCTGGCGCCGGGCGAGGCCGCGGCGGAGGTCGCGGACGGCGCCCGGCTGGTGGACATCCGGCCGGCCTGGCAGCGCGAACGGGAGGGGGAGATCGCCGGTGCGCTGATCGTGGAGCGCAACCACCTCGAGTGGCGGCTGCATCCCGGCTCGGTGAGCCGGCTGCCCGGCGCGGTGCCCGGGCAGCGCTGGATCGTGGTGTGCTCCGAGGGCTACACCTCGTCGCTGGCCGCGGCGGCGCTGTGCTCGCTCGGGGTCGACGCGGCCGACCTGGTCGGTGGCTTCCGGCGCTGGCAGGCCGACGGGCTGCCCACCGTCACCGGCCGCACCCGCACCGAGCGGGTCGTCGGCGAGGACGGTGCCTCAGTGGACCTCGGTGAGCTGGGCGGTCCCGACGTCGAAGACGAAGCCCCGCACTGAGTCGCGGTGCGGCAGCCAGCCGCATGCCCGGACCCGGGCGACCGAACCGGCAACGCTGGCCGCGACATCGCTGAACCCGGGCACGTCCCAGTCCGGCCGCTGGCCGCTCTCGGCCTGCAGCTCGGCGCGATAGGCGTCGTCGTCGAAGTTCAGCATGCCGCAGTCGGTGTGCCCGATCACCGCGATCTCGCGGGTGCCCAGCTTGCGCTGGCTGATCGACAGCGAGCGCAGCGTGTCCGGGGTGGCCAGCGCCCCGGCGTTGCGGATCAGGTGGGCATCCCCGATCTGCAGCCCGAGCGCGGGGAACAGCGCCAGCCGCGAGTCCATGCAGGCCAGCACGGCCAGCCGCAGGGCGGGCTGCACCGGTCGCGCCCCCGGGAACGAGCCGACGTAGTCGGCGTTGGCCGTCAGCAGGCCGTCGATCGCAGACATCTCAGCGTCCCTTCGCCAGGGCCTTCGCCGCCACCTCGACGACGTACTGGCCGTATCCGGACTTGGCCTGCGCCCGGCCCAGCTCCATCGCCTGCTCGGCAGTGATGAGGCCCTTCATCAGCGCGATCTCCTCCAGGCAGGCGATCCGGACGCCCTGCCGGTGCTCGAGCACCTGTACGAACTGGCCGGCTTCGAGCAGCGAATCGTGGGTGCCGGTGTCCAGCCACGCGGTGCCCCGGCCCAGGTCGACCAGCTGGGCCGAGCCGCGCTCGACATACCGGTTGTTGAGGTCGGTGATCTCCAGCTCGCCCCGGGCCGACGGCGACAGGGCGGCCGCGATGTCGAGCACCTCGTTGTCGTAGAAGTAGAGGCCGGTGACGGCCAGGTCCGACTTCGGCTGTGCCGGCTTCTCCTCGATGGAGATCAGCCGGCCGGTCCCGTCGGCCTCGGCCACGCCGTACCGCTCGGGGTCGCGCACCCGGTAGCCGAAGAGCCGGCAGCCGTGCTCCAGCCCGGCCGCCTCGGTGAGCATCTGGCCCAGCGCGTGCCCGTAGAAGATGTTGTCGCCGAGCACCAGCGCCACGCTGTCGGAGCCGACGTGCTTGCGGCCGATGATGAAGGCCTCGGCCAGGCCGTTCGGCTCGGGCTGCACCTCGTAGCTGAAGCTCACCCCGAGCTCGCTGCCGTCACCGAGCAGCCGGACGAACTGGTCCTGGTCGTGCGGAGTGGTGATGATCAGGATCTCGGTGATGCCGGCGAGCAGCAGCACCGAGAGCGGGTAGTAGATCATCGGCTTGTCGTAGACCGGGAGCAGTTGCTTGCTCACCGCCCGGGTGATCGGGTGCAGCCGGGTGCCGGAACCGCCGGCGAGCACAATGCCCTTCACATTCGCACCTTTCGACTGGGCCGGCCCGGGCGCCGGGCGCGCGGGGTCAGCGGTAGTTGTCGAACTGCAGGGCCACCCCGAAGTCGCCCGCCTTGAGCAGCGCGATCACCGCCTGCAGGTCGTCCCGCTTCTTGCCCGACACCCGCAGCTGGTCGCCCTGGATCTGGGCCTGGACACCCTTGGGGCCGGAGTCGCGAATCTCCTTGGCGATCTTCTTCGCGGTCTCGGAGTCGATGCCCTGCTTGAGCGTGGCCGAGATGACGTACTGCTTGCCCGAGGACCTGGGTTCGCCGGCGTCCAGTGATTTCAACGAGATGGAGCGCTTGATCAGCTTCTCCTTGAAGACCTCGAGCGCGGCGCTGACCCGCTCCTCGGTGTCGGCCCGCAGGGTCACTCCCAACTCGCCGGACCATTCGATGGCGGCGTTGGTGCCGCGGAAGTCGAATCGCTGCGAAAGCTCCTTGGCCGCCTGGTTGAGCGCGTTGTCGGCCTCCTGCCGGTCGATCTTGCTCACGACGTCGAAGGACGAGTCGGCCATGACGCACTGCCTCCCTGCTCGAGCCGGTTGCGGGGTCTTCGCTGGTCGCCGGCCGGGCCCGGTCGGGCGGCCGGCGGCGTTCCCGCGCCTGCAGAGCACGGTAGCGCGTGCCGGCCGACCCGGGGCGTCGGCCCCTGCTCGGGCTCGTGTAATGTCTCGTCGCGCACAAACTCTCGCAGTGCGCGGCTCCGGAGGGCCGGCGGGCGAGACATACGGCGGTTTGCCCGAGTGGTCAAAGGGAGCAGACTGTAAATCTGCCGGCTCTGCCTACGTTGGTTCGAACCCAACAGCCGCCACCGGTAACGGCCCCCGAGGGACTCCCTCGGGGGCCGTGGTCGTCTCGGCCCAGACCCGGGCGGCCGGTCCCGGTGCCTGTCCCGCG
>Ga0335073_10007725_pt1 | contig 15084 bp, 11 predicted proteins | sample Lox_Sample_22_FD_207093 | JGI IMG/M metagenome (GOLD analysis project Ga0335073, IMG submission 207093) | Soil microbial communities from Loxahatchee National Wildlife Refuge, Florida, United States - Lox_Sample_2.2 | ecosystem: Environmental > Terrestrial > Soil > Wetlands | place: USA... | reverse complement strand
CCGCGGAGTCTGCGCTTTCGGGAGCAAGTTCTCTTTAGCGGCAGAGTGCGTTGCATCCGTCTTTATACGTTTTAATGGACCAATGCCGCGTTTTGGGAGTCCCCGGGGATGTTTAAGGCCCACGATAGTTTCTTGTGAACGCTTATTCATGTCGTCAATAAACAACCGAATCAGGAAATCGACTTAAAGGATCCGGACGGCCTCCGGTCCGATCTGTGCGCGTTCTTCGGGCGAGAATTGTCTGAAGACCAGCTTATCATTATCTATTCTAGAGATTAACGTCATGGCGTAACTCCCTATATTATCCTGCAATTATGCAATTTGACCCTGCGACTCCATAGCCTCAATCAGCTCCTTCAATGGTTCAATCTCGGCCGGGTCAAGCAAATCGAATTCCTAAATGTCAAGACTCTCATAACACAGCTGATCAACCTTGGCAAACGAAATAAAATGGGCAAAGAACGAGTTCCAATGTGCCTCTAATCGGAGATGAACAATTGTCTAGGCTGATTAATTACCACTGCATGGGATTGGTTACCTCAAAATGAGCCCAGTAGACGTGGGCAAAAATCCTGAACATTTGTTTGTGAATAGGTTTCACAATGCTTTGATGAAAGTTGGCTGGAAAGGATGAATTATTTTTCGTTGGGAAGAACTTTTCGTTTGTGATGCGATTAGAGATGTTTGTCATAATGAAATCTATGGCTCGTCAGCGTCTTAAACTCCTAACAAGCATTTACCTGTATATTGAGGCGCGGGTAGTCGAACCTGCTTTCGTTGATTATCGAGCCACATGTAGTCCATCCTAAAAATCGTCGTTAACCCCAGAAGAAGCAGAAGTGAGAAATACCCAGGGCCAGCTGTCATACTATTACGAGGATTAGTACATCGAGGGCGAAAGATGTGTACCTGGGACAGTTTCGATTTGTGCACACTTCGGCTATAACGCCGTAAAATTGATTGAGATGTTGGAAGAATTCGAATTCTGGGCGCGGTTATTTCGATGCTCAAAAAGGAGAGGATGTTACCATTTAGCGCGAGCCATTCATTCAGATCAACGTATTTGGGAAGGACGACAATCGTCTGGATTGAGCCCCGAACTAGTTGAGAGTTGACATAAGGTTCGCACAGGAACAATGGCCTATTTGATATGTGTCAGAAACCCACAAACAGACATGACAGCGTACCTTTGATACTGAGGACTATTGTTACTGGAGGATGCTGGAGGATATGCTGGCGAAGTCGGGGTTGTTGGTGACCTTCGAGGACGGCTGGAGCGTTGACGCCAGTTCTGAAAAAGGTTACTCATAATGCGGTCCGGTTCAGTCCTGTTTGACGACCGGAACAGTCGCTTAATAAGGCAAATAAGCCAAAGGAGAAAGAACGTCTATGCGATAATGAGCCACTTGAGAAAATGGAGCTGTGCGAAGGTATTTAACGAGAACAGTTCGCGTGCCAGTTTGGTGGTTTCCAAGGAATGAAATTAAAACAAAGTCAAAAGGGAGCAAAGCCGTCTCCATAGCAACCATGCTGATTTTCATCCCCTGAAAATCGAAACGCCGGTGAACGACTTCAGAAATGTTGGGACCGTTTCCTCTCCCGTTCGAGGAATCGCAAGTGTTACCCGGGTCAGTCATCGAGTTACGCCTCAATGCGCTCAGCACAGCACTGAGAAGCAAGCTGGATTGGTAAACGATACATCTCAACCTGGCAATCATTGCGAAATGAGCTCAAGAGACATCACTACAAAATATAACCTCACCTCGGTTCAAATCATCATCGACGAACTCTAGTACTACGACAGTCTTCGCAATTGATGCGGAAAACCGTCGGCTCTATATTCCGATCAGCCTGAAATTTCCCCCAGCGGCTCCCAGGAGTTTGCATCTCCCAAATACCACTGGATACCGACACCAGTCGCCTATCGACGAGTCCGGGAAGGCAACATTCACATCCTATATCAATAATCTTATCCAACGCATCACGGAGATCTCTATTCCACCCTTACAACAATGTTTAGCTACACCCTCCCAATCTTCGAACGCGGACTTAGCTTCCTGAGAACGGCTTGGACACGCAAAATTGGGTTGGGAAACCACCAGATGTATGACGAATCAGGGGAACCTGAGGAAGATTCGGATGACGATTATAATGAACGGTTCGACGCCTGATACGAGAATCCTCCTCTGAATCCCAAACTCTTGCACGAAAAATTACCTGAGAAACTTCGGGATCTGAATCTTAGAACGGGCGGACGACGCTATGCCGTTGGAAGCGGCGCGCGAAGATCCGAAAACGAGCAGGGAGGAAAGAAAATACGTTAGAAATAGCACCAATGAAATGATCTTCGAAAGAGAGTTCTCGCTGTGTGAGCATTAAACATGTTTATAAAAGCAATCAATTTTTGAACTCCCGATGTAATCGCGCTCAAAGTAATTTCATCTATTTTCAGTTGTGAGCATCAGAATCAGGGCCGCTTGGGCGTTCCTCATCCGTAGACCGCGTTTCGGGAGTCTTTGGATAGAAACCGTCTCCGTCTTTTGATCCACTAGACCTGTTGCTTCTCATCACCAACCCAGATTTTGTGGGAACATTTTTGTTCCTTTTAACGGTTTCCATTTCGCTCTGCTAGTCAACAGATAATCAATAAGTGGGAATACCCCGCTTAAGACTGTGCCATGAAGAGATTCACCGTTAGAATTCGGCTGAGACTTGCTGAGCCTCTTCGGTCTTTGTGACGCCCTACCTCGTTCGATCTGCTGTTCGAGGCGAAGACGATGCGATATCTGTCCATATCAGCATATCAGCATACTTATCAGAGCGCTCACCATGTGGAGCTTCGGCCAAGTCGCGCGTTGCCCAACCAACAATTTATGTGCCAATTGATCCCTAGTCGGGTCACTACGATGTGAGATTTCCATGTATACGGGGTGGCACCTAAGGATATACCAGAAATCGCTTATCGATATCTTTGGCTGTATATATAAGATTCGTCAGATCGCTTTGTGATACCCATATAGTGATAGTCCCTTCAAACCTCTCACTAATCAGCGTGAGGCTTTAAGTGTCGTACCTGTAGCCATATTTGTTCCCACGAGATTCCGAACCATCTTGGGGTCAACTCCAAGTCTCGAGCCACGCGCAACCATTTCTAAGTTAGACAATCGCAGTAACGCCACTATTACCGTCAAGTCGAGCTACATAAGATTAGCCTTGAGAAAGGAAAGTTGATTTACCTTGATATATTGTTCAAAAGCACTTCCTAGAAATCCGCCCCTCCATCCTTTCCCTTTTCGGCTGGTATGGTGAGCCCAACAATCATAGTCACGGGGAGATACTGACTCACTGGTCTACCAACGGTCCCTCGTGCTGTGAATTTAGCAACACTCACAAGTGTATTAACCTGAGAAAAAGAACAGAGCAATATGTGGGTTCGTCTGACTCACAATAGAAAAGTTGATGTTGAAATAGCTAGAGGTCAGTCCAATGACTCACACGCTTTGAGTTACGTTTTCCTATCACACAGTCAGCTGGAACATCACGGGACGAAAACAGTGTCTCAAGTGGGATGTCTGTACGAAGGGAGCCATCTTTCCACTAGAGAGTGAGATCCTTCAAAGAATATTCCATACTTTGTGCCCGAAATTATATGGGGCAATCCGCCCGGATCTCGTCTTCATCATCAAAACAACCTTAGAAAGTTAGCGTAACAGTTGTATGACATATACCGGCGACAAAATACCAGGCACCGCGGCACTTGCAAGTAACGATGACCAAATGACGCAATTTGGGGCTGTGAGATAATTTATCAACTATATGATTAATTTTCCTCGTTATCAAGGAAGGGAACCTTCGGAGGAGAATGGGTGTCGTAGGGGATGACACTGACATTCAGGATCCGTCCTGTCCTTTCGTACGCCTGTCGGGTCAGCCAGAGAGCGAACGCAAATACTTACTTCCTTGAAGGTCATAGATCCACGCGTGAACCTTGACTTTCAGCTCAGAAATTAGCAAGTAGTACCATGTACAGCGACGTGCCCAGTCGATTGAATCAAAACGAGAGCCGGTCTTCCACCTAAAATAAAGTTAGGTCGTGCGATGTTGTAGAAACTAACCAACGATACATCCACTCCTACAAAATTGCGTGAGATATGACTATCGGAAGGAGGAATTACCAGTGTCGTCTCGTGGCAGGCTGTGATTTTGTCGGCGAGCTCCGGGACTAGAAGTTGTTTCAGTTCTTCCTATTTCGATCAACAAAATTCCATAGGCTCGCGAGTACGTCAGTTCGAGTACAAGCTAATGCTGCAATCAAACCCCCTCCACTTGTCCCAGTAATTACCTGCGAATAAGAGATGAAAGCGTGAGATGATACATTCGGAAGGAGTCCCTGATCTAATAACGCCCTTCAGATTAGGAACAAATGTGATCGGTTGGAAATCTCACTTCACGACACCCTACATCGTCAGCGAAGGTTGGGAATCTAGGGAAGATACGAAATGATAATATGCCAGACAAGCACCACCAGAGAGGCAAAGTGCAGTGCGTCCATAATTGCGAGCCATGTGACGAAACAAAACCCTTTTCTCTTCTCCCACAAGCGAAGGAAGCTCATTCAAGATGGCCAGACATTTTTCCACTTGCCAATTAGATTCCTCAAATCTCGAATAGTTGTACCTTCATCAACGTACTCCTCTAGAAGCCGTTTGGTGCCAAAATATGTCTGACTGTAAAGCCTTGGACTCTCAATGCCGGCTGGGGATAAATGCATTAACGTCTGAGGGAAGTGGAAACTACCGAAATTAGCCTTGATGCAAGCTTCAAGAGCCCCCTTAACTTCATCTATGTTTCCACTTTCGCGACATGTTCGAAGGTTATTCATGACCCGTCTGATCAACTGATAGTCGTAGTATGCAAAGTCGTCTTCCTCGCACCAAATGTCATTTGACAGATGTTGATCCAAGTCAGCTGCGGCTGCTTTCCATTCGCCGTAGGTTCTTGCGCGTCTTAAGTTCTGACGGAATCGCCTAATGCGCGTCAGCAGTCTGCCAGCGGCATTCAATACTTACTGCCGAGTTCCTCTCCTAAGTAAGTTAGTCATGTTACCAGATGTAGAGATTCACCAAGTGATGAAAAATTCAGTAAGATTGACGTATATCCTTACCCCCGCATAGCAAATTCTGAAGAAAATTAGATCATGCATTGAGGCGACAGCATACGCAAGCCACGCCAGCCAAGCAAGCACCAGCAGCTACACTAGTGTCAATCCCGAGTTTCCCCAACGGGGCACTTACAAAGGCTGGCCAGCGTAACAAGCGATAACTGAAACCTTCTCTTCCTTCGTCAGGCGTGCGCTCGGAAGCCTTTCTGCTTCGTAGTCTTCTGTCCTGGGGAGCTTGCCATTCGTTTATAGACGTGACAATGTACTCGAGCTCTGGGTCCGGATTATCGGATGCTCGAATCGCTTTGGCGAACTCTATCAGATCCTCCTCGACTGCGAAGCTGTTGAGCGGCATGTCAGCGCATTGGTGCACATTTGTATGTAGGGAAGGAAATCACATACTTTGTGTTGTAGTCAGGCAGGATGGAGTGCATGAACGATCTCTGCTCTCCATTCGGAGTACCCAAAGTCATCCCACCTGTAGATCCAGGCACAGTCTGGTCGTGTGCGGTCTCCTGTTTTGCGTTATTCGTTAAAGGTCAATTGCTGATCAATCACTCCCGTACGTCATCTCCAGTAAATGTCTTTCATTGATGGAGATTGATCATTTGATGCATTTCTGCGTATTCACGTAATTTACGCGAACCACTCGTGACTCAACCATCTTATTTACTGTTAATTAGGTTGCGGTACCTTTTCCCCCTCCGCATCAACATCTCTTCAATTTGTTGCTGAAAAGGAAAAATATCCTCTCAACTTCTCTTTTACAGTTAATCGCAATTTCAAGAGCGCATCAGATTGAAAACATCCCATTGCAATATGAGCTCTACGCTCCATGAAAACGCTCTTCGCGCTTGGCAAAACGTGAAAGGTGCCCATGCAATTACTCAGGGAAAGCAAATTCCGTACTGACCATCTCCCCAAGATTTATAGAAAGCTGCTTACTCGGTGCTAGATATGAGGTTAGAACCATCTCTTCTTACTCATCTCACAATTAAATTGTACTGAACTGTTCCAGAAAGCACCAAACCGACGCCGTGAATGGGAAGTCGATACGGTACTCCATCCCATCAGATTATTTCATCAGATTACTTTCCTGGCTAAGTTTGGTTTAGGAATCGGTCATCTCTTCGAGAAGCTCGGTGAAGCTCTCTGCTAAGGAAAACTGGCCTGCTGGCTCTTCCTCCCGTCCTCCCGCCGCTCCGGAACAAGTTAACAGGAAAGCTGTCTTTGAACCACACGTTCCTCAAGCCGTCAATGGGGGTCAAGACTACGACAACAACAAATCCGAGATGAACTCCGTTGCTGACTCCGAAGAATGGATCGGGGAGGACGACCGTGCATCCGACAGTATTGCTCCGTCCGTCATGTCCGAACCTGAATTTCAACGCCACAAATTGTTGATGCAACAGCCTCCAAGAAGTAGACTTCCCTCCACTCAAACAAGAAAACCTGATGTCAGCCACATACGAGATGCCAGTCTTCGCAGCAGAATCTCAGAAAGACCATTTTTACGCAAGGTTCTTTGGCCCTCGCTATGAGAACTTGCGACGCATTGCCGACAAGAATAACATTGTTTGCAACTACCAACCTGGATCCGAGGTACACCGGGCCTCGGCAGAACTTGTTGACTGACGTCCCAGCTTATCAAAATCTGGGGAGAAGAGAGGAATGCAAGGAAAGCACACGCAGACTTCAAATCCTTTGCAGAGACAATCATTGCTGATGCCGAAACTTCTCCCAGAAAGACTCGCGGGTGGTCCAAACCAGATCGAGAGCTTACCGAAAAACAACTCAAACGCAAAGAGCGTGCAGAGCGAAAGTTGGTCGAATTGCGAAAGTATCAGGGAATGCCTGAGTCTGAGACCAAATTTCCATTCGTTGTACATCCATGCCGTTTCGTTTTTTGATATCAGGGGATCTTCGATTGGCCTAGTGATGGAATCGATCCTCTCAAGGCACTTGGAATGAGTCTTGAAGATCTTGATCCCATTCGCAGGGATTGCAAGGTCTACATCTTGTTTTCCCGCAACTTTTCGGTATATTCCCTGTCAGTCAGAACAACCTGAACTAGAGGTATTGCGTGTTCTTGGACATGAGCCCGTACTCGTCGAAGAAGCACTCGAGAGGATCTGCAATATTTACTCGGAACGTGCATCTGTAAGCCAATCCCTGCTTCCAATCTGACAAGTCACTAGGCCATCCGCATCAGATCCAAGCATCTCTCGATCCATGTGGTGCATCCTCCCGACGTCCAATTTGCCCTTCCGGAAGTCATGTACGACAAAGAGCACATCTTGATTGGAAGAGAGGTGCTGATGAGGAAGCAGCCGGGATGGAACGGGTATGTCTCTGCCCCGAGCCCTTGCTAACGGCAATAGGGCCACATTCAAGCTTACTCGCGATTCTCAGGGCGCCACACGCTCTCCCACTGCTCTCGAAGATTTCCGTACAAGCTTTCGCGACAAAAGGGATCCGTATCTCTGTCTCTAGCCGGTGTCACTAACATAAGCATCATTCTTGACAACAGGGCACACCTTCGCGCTTACATGCAACAAGCGCTCGACAATATGGTCTATTACCGCGGAGATATTAAGTTCTCTGTGCAGATCGGTACACCGGTTCTCTTCTCGTAGACATTCTTATTGACGCTGCTGATGGACAACAGGTATCCGGGGCGCCAAACAGAGTACCACGGCCTAGAGAAATTCATGAGGATCATGAAGGACCCAAAGATCCAGAGCGAATTGGTGAGATAGTAAGGACCTCGCCTGGGACACTGTTAACCAAAAACAAGTCTTGGACCTTCTCATATACACGGGGATCTCATCCATGCATCTATCGGCGAGTTCGAACGCTTTAGCGTCAAAAGTGAGAAGTGTTCTACAAGTCTTAGGTTCGACTTGCGTCTCGCCGAGAGTAGCGTGTCTCACTTGAGACTTGATCTCGATATGAGTTCTGAAACAAAGAGGCCTGTGGCTTGGAAGTTGACTGGACCTCGTCATAGAGCTGCTGAGCTCAATACCTTCGTCGTTCAGACGTCCTTCTCATCCGGGGTTGTGCTGATTTTCGTCCAGTGGGCTTGCTTGGCAACTCAATTTGACATTTGCAAAACATATCGACGCTGCCAGAGATCCGATGTTTGAGCAGTTCATCAATCGGATTCGGCTTGAGTATTCCCTTGCCATCATGCTTGTAACAGATGCAGTGAGAACGGGCGAGCATGTTTCTCAAACTTGCCTACAATCGTCGTCAACTCTGTCGTCCAAAAGACAAAGGTAATTGAGCTCATTCTCGAGAGGCGCTGATCTCTTAAGTCTCGAAGTTGGTTCAAGTCTACTCCGTTCGTCCTCGAACTTACAAAATACGAGTACTTCGACGTCATGGCGCTCGCTGGCTCGCTCCCCACCGGTGTCGAAATCACTCTTCACGGACGTCCCTTGGACGAACGCATTGGAGCAGCACTCTTTGACCCTCGTTGGCAATCTCTTTGGGCGTACAATCCCTCTCCATTACCCGAAAATCCTCTAATCGAATAGAGAAGCCAAAGATCTTCCAATCGGCAAGGTTCTTCCCTCTTCTCTGAAGTTGACTGATCTGTCGATAGGCTCCATCTTTGTGGGACAAGACCATGTACCAGGGCCCACAAATCCAGAAGACTAACATCTAGTGATGGATTCTTTGGAGAAGACAATTCGGGAAAGAGTCGTTTTGATTTGCTGCTTGACAGCGCCACGGACGCAGTGCAGTGGATCCATGACCAAACTGCGCGCTTGGAAGAGTGCGATGCTTGAGAAATGGTTCGTTATTTTTTGGGAGGAGAGGTAAAATGTTTTTCTTTTGGTAGTTCTTTCATTTATCTGTGATGTGAGTTGGAGTTGCCTAAGTATTTGGTATCAGAGGCGAGTTTTCTGTGCTGTAGTGAGATGATGTTATTACTATATAGGGAATCGATGTCGCTATGCAGATTCAGAGGCGGCGCTTGTCAACTTTTGCTGTAAAATCTCGCTAACAGCTAGAGTAGTCAGTACCACAGAGAAGGGAGGGGCACCGGCACCTTTAGCATTGGAGGCCTTTGCACTCACAACCTTCTCCAGGTCTGTCATATTTTTATCCAGAAATTCAACCTTGCTGCTGTAAAATTTGATTGCATCGTTGCTGGTCTGAAAAATGTTATGTTTAGAGTCAGAGAGAGACTACCTTCTCAATATAGTAGCCCGTTCCGACGTCTACAAGGAATTTCCCCGCATTTCTGAGCGTCCCCGGGACATACAAAGACGAGGTCAGAGGAACAAGAATCGGCTTTCCTGAGTGATGTTAAATCCGAGCTTGGTAGAGTGCGCAAACCTTCGTTCTCTCCTTTTCCGCTGTCACTTATTGATTTAATACAATCCACAAATTTGTTCCTCGCTTGCCGTAGCTGTGAAAATGATTGTGAAAGGTGCTCTAGCTCTATGGCATTAGACAACAGGGAGCATTGGGGCACAACCTTCGTCAAGTTGTTTTTTCACATCTGAGAGCTGCTGCACCGTGAGCGTCGTTAGGTCCACTGATTGACAGGTGTTAGCAGTCGAATCAGCGAGATTCAATACCGGTTTTCTGTGTCTCCTCAGCTGACATCCTTTGACCTCTCCCTGGACTTGGGGCCTGACCCTTTTTGACGTAAAGTACGAGGGTGGTTGCCGCAGCAACCGAGAAGCCGCTGTTCCAAACCTCTAACTAACCTCATTTGACGAGTGTGGACATCCGACAGCGTCATGAATCGAATTAATACACCGCTTCGCCAATGCCTGCGGTCAATCCACACCACGCCCCGCCTGTATTCCAATGTCGATTGGAGGTCACCCCTGCGCACGCTTGGAATTCGTAGCCCTTACTCTCTTGCCGCTGGATCTCTCGCATTGACCCTCTTCCTCACATTCCCCCTTTGGTTCATCCACCCCGGTCCGCGCTCAGCCACTCACTCTCAGAACGATGATCTCCCTGCTCCTGTGCGTGGTACTTCAGCAGGCCCATATGTACAGACTTCTCAGCCTCCGGCAGTAAATCCAGTCTTACGAAGCGTGGAAAGCGTTGTTCCAGTGAAAGGCGCGACCGACAATTTTCCAGAGACCCTCGAGATTGCAGGAGAAAGATTCAAGCTTGTCGCGTGGGGTGTCAGAACAGTCTCGTTTCTCGGCATTCAAGTCTACAATGTTGGACTCTACATTCCGGAAGCTCAATTCGAAGTGCTGCCTACGTACGCTCTCTCGAACGTCGGAACGGAACCATGGTCGTCTTTAATTCGGATGTTTTCTTACCCTCTTCTTTTGCGCATCATTCCTGTCCGAAACACCGACTATGCACATCTGCGCGATGGCTTCATCCGCTCAACAACACACCGATTGAAAAAATATTCCGAGGAGGATGTTAGAAAGCAGTTGGTGGAGGAGAGCATACAGAAGTTTAAAGGATTGTTTCCAAGGGCGAAATTGAGGAAAGGGGAGGTGCTAAGTATCGTCCAATGCGGCCCTGAACTGAGACTATTTGTTGGAGATGGCATGGAAGAAGATTTGGGATCTGTGAAAAATGACGATCTCGCAAGAGGATTGATGAGTGCGTACCTGGTGGGAGACAACGTCGTCTCTCCAGATCTCCGGAAAAGGTTGGATCAAAAGATGCGACAAATAGCCCAGCGCATAGAGCCTGCCATCAGTGAAAGGTAGGAAAGCTCTTTCTTAGTTTATAACGCGACAAGTAAAAAGGGGAATTAATCCGAATCAAAACGCAATGGATATGTAGCTTGCATTAAAGATTTTATTCGCTCCTCCGCGAATGCCTAAATAATCATTAAAAGTCGGTCCTCCGCTCAATGCTTACATCCGATTACGTCCAAAAACTATATCCATCCTACATGTCCATTCACTACCAATTCAATTCGGCTAAAATCTTCACACATGCATTCTTGTATTGCCATACATCTCCTCCCACTCGTTTGAATTGGATTCCATGCAGCGACAACCACGGAAACTTAACGATATATATCTCGAATTGAACGACCATCGAGCTCCCAGGTCCGGACAGGTCTGCACGACCAGATCCACTTCCTTGGAGATCGGAGATTGATTCCGCCGACGCGTCACTTTCATTTTCCTGGCGCACTCTTTTCTCTCCAAAACCAGCAAATTGAGCAGCTGCAGCAATCGGAGCACCCAAACTTAATCGACGCTTAGTTTTCTTTCCAGCCGAATATTCTTCGGCATGAGGGAGGGCTTCTTGAACCGAGTCAAGAGCGATACTTGGACGATGGACGCAAAAAAAGCCCCCTTTAATCTCTTCGTGTGTAATCCCAATCTGGTCGAGTACGCGGATGAGATCGGCTCGCATCTTTGCAACAGGTTTGGTAGATGTGGTGGCGACGCTGAAGAGACCTTTGAGATGGACTGGACGCGTTATTTGATCATCTCGAGCAGAGGTTGAACGACTCGAATCGTCGCGGGAAGACTCTTTGCCTTCCTCGGGAATGGTTAAGGGCCCTGTCAGAGGACCCGACCAAAAATCGCGATCTTGTCGGTCGTTTGCTCTCCTAGCTGCCGAAATAGTTGCGTGACGAGCATGGCCCACCGAACGCGTCCGACCGCTAGGAGTTGATTTTGTTGATCCAGCGGATGATGGCGTTTGTGGAGTCGCCAACCAATCACTCCTTCGTCGGGTGGACGTTTCATCATCTGACATTGCGCCGGCGCCACGTTTCCGGTAATCGGCCTCCGAGACGGAAGTCGAGCGACCTAGACCGCTGGTACTCTTGACAGGAGAAAGATGTTGAGGACTTGGAGGACCGTATCGATCAATCTCTCGCGAGATTTTGCCGGCTAGCGTTTTAGACGGGGTCGCAAGTTCAATCTGCGGAGGAGTTGAGATCGTTGCCGGCTGCTTTGATTCTCTTCGTGCCTCTTTCATCGGTTCTTTCGACCACTTGTGACTAATACGCCGTAGAAGACCAGTAGTTTTACTTCCCGAAAATTCATCGAGTAATCGTGATCGCGGTGAGCCGGTGCTAGTCTCGCTGATACTTGTGGTATAAGTTGATGCAACAAAGTCCTCATCGCCTCGAGATTTAGTTCTTGATCGCATGACAGGAGGTTGGTAGGTGCTTTTCCCAGGCGGCGTCGTAATCTCGTAGCTCGCATCGCCGGTATGTGCTGCTTCGGGTATCGGTATTGTTGGGAGACGAAGAGCCCGTTCAGTTTTCGGAGATGAAAGGCCGCCGCTAGATCGGGAAGAGGGTTCTGCAGATTGTCGATCCCGTTCCTGCTTTTCACGGACTAGATAATAAATTGACAACAACGGATCGAATGCGTTCGTAGGGTCATCGAATTGGAGGGAACTCGCCGAAGTGATGCCATTCTCTGGCCAGGAACCTGGAGCTGATACGGATTTCCGCTTGTAGAATTCCAGAGAAAAAGGCTTGCGCTTTTCGGCTTTCTCGGCGATCGCCGAGGAAGTTGCTGCTTCGAGTAACCGAGTGTACTGGTCACATGCCTTGAGATAAGGGGCCGAGAGGATGATTGAGGTGATATGCTCACGTACTTCGTCTTCCGTCCCAAACTCAAACCCTCTCATGCCGCGAATCACTTGGTCGTCCAGAGGAAGACTAAGGGGCAGCCGAGCGGGAAAGTAATTTTCGATTGGCCCTTCGCCTCCTTTCGACATCCATGGATGTTGTGAAATTTCAGCGAGTGTCGCTCGTTTGGAGGGGTCTACTACTAAGATTCGGCTAAGTACACTTTTGCACTCTATGTCCCATCAGAGCGGCCCAAAAGGGTTTTACCTGTTGACAACCAGCTCGGATATTCGACATAGCCTCTTTTTATTTTGGCATGCAGTGCGGCCATGCTCTGATCATCGAACGGGACCTTCCCGCAGACCAGAACATATAACACGATACCAAAGCTCCATACGTCTACTTCCGGTCCAGTGTAAGCTTTTGCGTTGAGTAATTCTGGGGCGGCAAAGTATAGAGATCCACAATAGGTGGTAAGGAGAGAGCGGGTCGAGTAGAGATTCGATAGGCCAAAATCGATTATTTTTATGTTACCAGATTTCGAGATGAGAATATTCTCTATCTTGAGGTCTGCAATTAGTTGGATACCGCAGGTGAAGTAACCTCTGTGCACGATTGAATTGCGGTGACAATAGTCCAAGGCACTGATAATCTGTCTGGCAAACTTTCGAGCGTGCTTCTCCCGAAGCTTTCCATGGCTTATGATGTAGTCGAGCATTTGTCCGCCGTCGACATATTCGAAGAAAAGGTAGAAATGACCCTGTGTGATGATGACATCTCGCATTCCACAAATGTATGGATGTCTCAGCAGCGTGACAATTGCTGCTTCGCGGACAGCCCGAATCTCGCGGTTGTCGTCTTTTGGGCGTGCTCCAGCATCTGTGCGTCGCAACTGGTTATGCGGGGTTTCTGGAGGTGAACGAGGTATTATCTTGACAGCAACCTGAGCAAAACGATATTAGCTCCGAACAATACGTCTGAGAAAGTTTTGGGTTTGATGTTGGTACCTGTTCTCCAGTGACGAGACTGTGTCCAAGTCTGACTCTGCCCATGGACCCCTGACCTATTGTTTTGCCGAGCTGCCAGTTGCCCAGCGTGCGTCGGGACTGGGAACGTGTTCGTCCGAGTTCGGCTTTGGGTGACTTTGGGGAGAGGTAGAACGGGGACTCGATTTCCACAGTGGCGCCTAATGTAGTTGTCGCGGAAGGCGGCGTGCCAGGGACGGGCGCAGATGAAGGCTCCATCGGAGAGGGGGCGCTGACGGAGAGCGAGAGAGAGGGACTCCTTGATGAATGTCGCGGTGCGACGGCAGGGTTCATCGCGGATGCTGCTATCTCTATCGTACCATTCGTGTAGTCGTTCGTGGTACGAATCACGGCACGGCACAATAAATCGAAACGGGGCCTTTTAACTTGGAATTTACTTTTTGGTAGAAAAAAAGAAAATTTTACATTATTCACAGAATGCAAACTGATCTGATCAATCATTTTCAACAAAGCAATCTCACGGAAGCCAAAGTAGCAAAATAAGAATAAGAGCCAAACTCAACTCAAATCCTCGGTAGTAGCACTCTCAGACTTCGCTCCAAACTCCGAGATGACTTTGCTGAGTTTCGGTAAAAGAATTGGTTTCTAAAATTGGTTACAATCCGTTCAGAAAGGATCTACCGTACCGAAAGAAATGCAGCCATCCCAGCAGCCTACTGAGTTAGTCCATTATATATTCACAAAATCAATAGGGATAACCATGCATGTTTCTTGATCTCCTGACTGTCGTGTTATCAGTGACAGCTAAACATGTACACTAGGGCTTACCATAGCACTAATCAACGTCAGCAATAGCGCGTTTGGGGGCTCGTTTCTCACTTTGCAGTCATAGCAATCACCGTCGGCCGTTTAGACTCTGGGAACTCTGTCATGAGAATTTTCGTGGCGCTCAATCCATCCATCCCTGATAGTGAGCCATACGGAGGCAATCAGCCATACTCGGCATTTGAAGATCTGAGGTCAGTGACGTAAAAGTGTGCGAAACCCATGAAGCAGAGATGAAACTTTTCCCTTTTACAAGCATCCAAGGCTAGCATGTCAATAAATACAACATGACAACTTACCTTCAAGACCGTCTTTCGCATGAGTAATGTTGACAACCCCCAGTTTTCGAAAAAGCTTAGTAGCGACTTTGGCATTCAAGAGCTATTATCATCACATGGCATTAGAATATCACACACGTTATCTAACTTTAGCACATTTTTTTTTTAGACAGACCTTCAACGAGCAGAACCTTCAGTTGACCCACCTCCGACATGACCTTGGGGCCATTTTCGTCTTCCTCCTCTGGCCGGGCTTCAGTGTGTGAAGGTTGATCCGCGGGGATCAGAGGC
>Ga0335073_10007724_pt1 | contig 15084 bp, 12 predicted proteins | sample Lox_Sample_22_FD_207093 | JGI IMG/M metagenome (GOLD analysis project Ga0335073, IMG submission 207093) | Soil microbial communities from Loxahatchee National Wildlife Refuge, Florida, United States - Lox_Sample_2.2 | ecosystem: Environmental > Terrestrial > Soil > Wetlands | place: USA... | reverse complement strand
TCCGGCGTCATGGCCACAAAGAGGTACGGCGCCGGTCCGCGCCACTCGATCACCTCGCCGGTGAAGGTCCACTCCATGTGCCCATCATCGGAGATGCGCCCATGCGCCGGGGAGGCGGCACCATGCCGGAAGTGTGTCAGTCTCACGTCAAAACGCGCACTCTCATGCTGCGCTCGGTGCGTTACGGGGTTCGCGACGTGCGGGGGCAGGCGCAGCGTTTGGGCACGATGAACTTCACCGACCTGCCGTCTGTCCCGTCCGATCATCTGGTGCCGTTCACTGATCAGCTACGGCTCGCGGTGGCTGCCTACCTGGCCCGGTTCAAGGGCTCCTCCCGCTACCACACCGAGTCCGACCTGCGCTGCTACCTGGCCTGGTGCGCGCAACACGGCCTAGACCCGCTGTCCGCGCGCCGCCCGCACCTGGAGTTGTACCTGCGGTGGATGCAGGAGATCCGCCGGTTCAAGCCATCGACCGTCTCGCGGCGGTTCTCGATCACCGCTGGGTTCTACCGGACCTGCGTCATCGACGGCCTGCTGGAGAACTCACCCGCCGAGCACGTCCGCCGGCCCTCCGTCCCACCTGAATCGCCGACCCTGGGGTTCACTCACCTGCAATTCGAGGCCCTGCTCACCGCCGCCCGGGAATCACCGGATACGTCCGACTTCGCACTGGTAGCCATGCCCGGGCTGCTCGGCTTGCGGATCTTCGAAAGCCTAAGGAGACGCCCGACATTGCCGATGAGCGGGCGACCCTGTTGATCTTGAGCTGCGCGTCACGCGAATCGCTTCTGCGCACCCGCCAGCCGGGTCGGCGGCCTGTCCGTTGTGGAGCCGCCCGGATGCGGCCCACCGTGGCGGCCGGCCGGTGCTGGCGCCGCGCGTGTGAATCTTGGAAGTCAGTGAAAAGCGTGCGGAACTAAGACTCAGCCCAGTGGCTGGGTGGTCCAGCCGGCAGGATTCGTTCCAAGCAGCCGAGTGTGATCGGCGAACATGCTGATGGCGTCAGGCGCCGCGTGCCTGCCGTAGGTGGAGATGAACACACTCAGCCCATCCGCGTTGGCTGCGCAGACCTGCTGCACGGGCGGATTGCCTCTCGCCGCCGCGAGGTGATTGACGGTCACCCGGTACCCGTTGATCGTCTGGCGCGCGGACTGGCCGCCGGGGTAGAAGTAGCATGAGCTGCCCGGCGTGGCTGGGTCGGTGGTCAAGTCGGGGGCGTCAGGGCCGGTCAGCGTGTACTGGCTGACCCGCAGCACCCCCGCGTCCGCTACGAAGTGCGTAAAGGCCACCCGCCATGCTGATGGCAGCCCGGTCAGCTGGACCGGGAACCTGAGCGAGGGCTTGGTGGCGACGCCGTACCTGACGTTGTCCGCGACCTTGATCACGTCGCCCAGCGCGCCGCGCCCGCGCGGGCCCGCCAGGGTTGCCCAGCTGCCGCGCGCGTACTCCCAGGCCAGGTAAACCCGGCCCGCGGTCCAGAAGGCGAGGTGCCCGTCGACCGGCGGCGCCGTGCTGGTCACCTGGTCCGCCCACCCGGTGCAGTTCAGCTGGGGCTGCCGGTGCTGGCGGAGCTGCCTGAGCACCTGCGTGCTGGTCAGGTTGCAGCGCCCGGCCACGTAGACCATCAGCGCCCACGCGACGGACGGCCCGGCGGTGAGGTAGGCGTTCGTCGGCGTGAGCTGGCCGCCGTCGAGCGACTGCCCGCGCGGCAGCCAGCCGAATGCCGCGTAGGGGATCAGCGGGTTGAACTGCCGCGGAGGGGCCACCCGGGCGTTCGCGGCCGGTACGGTCCCGCGGCCGGCGGCATGTCCGCCGGCCCCGGACGGGACCACGGCTGCGATGATCACGGCGGCGGCGGCCAGCGCGGCCAGCGCCGGAGCACCCGCCAGGCCCGCCCGGCGCCACCGCAGCCTCTTGCGCCCCTGGCGGCGAGCCAGCTCGACGTCAACCCGCGTTGGCGGCGCCTCGGTGGCGGCCGCCAGCTCGAGCAGGGCGCGCGCCGTTGCCTCATCCATCCAAGAGCCTTTCCTGATTGCCGCGTTTCCGCGCCGGTTCGCTGGATCGGCTATCCGGCTCCAGAGCCCGGCGCAGCGAGTCGAGGCCCCTGGCGGTCTGGCTCTTGACCGTCCCCGCCGAGCAGCCGAGAACCTGCGCCGACTGGTCGACGTTGAGGTCGCAGTAGAACCGCAGCACCAGCGTCGCCCGCTGCCCCGGCGGCAGCTCGGCCAGCGCCGAGCGCACGTCGAGCGCAGCGTCGAAGTCAGCGGCGGCGGCCGGCACGTCGGGCACCTGAGCACCCAGGGTGACCCGCCGCGCCCAGCCGGACCGCCGTTCGCTGAGGAACTCGCGGACCAAGATGACCCGGGCGTAGGAGTCGGCATGGCCGCCCGCCCGCGCCTGACCCCAGTGCACGTACAACTTGGTGATCGCGCCCTGCACAAGATCGTCGGCGCGATCCCAGTCCCGGCACAGCAGGTAGGCGACCCGCCGCAGCGACGTCAGCCTAGCCGTCACGTACTCGGTGAACTCCGCATCGCGGCGCGAGTACTTCACGCGCCGCCCGCCTCCATCGAATGCCCCACAACTAGTGAATGCGCGCGGGCACCCATTCGGTTGCCTCCGCCCCCGGGCTGGTGAGTTATTCCGGCGAATACCCGCTTTGCCCGCCCAGACGCCTAGCACCTGGCCTGTCCAGACCCGGGCACGCGCAAACTCAACCCCGGCGGGCACGTCCGCGACGCGCAGGCCGTCGTCACCGAAGGGTGCACCAGCGCGATCATGAGCGCAGCCGGCCACTGGCCAGACGCTCGGCCTACTTTCAGCCCTGGCCGATGAGCTTGATGAGCATCTTGTCTGTTCCGCCGGTTGCCTTGAGCGCTGCCCAAGACATCGACTCAAGCCCAGAACGCACTGGCCGACCCACACGGCGGCAGATGACGCTCAACACCTCTGCGCCTATTCGGCACCTCTAGCCTAACCAACGAGCAACATCGAGGTATCGCATCGCCCGCTCGTAGCCGCGATGATGTCACCGCTGGTTGAGGTCGGTCAGTCGAGCTCAGCGACCACCTCATGGTGCGAGACCCGCTCGTCCCAGCGGCCCAACGCTTGCTGGGCGGCGTCCTCGACTACAGCCCGTTCGTAATCGTCGCCGGCGAAGCCGCGGACAGCATCCAGGCTGGTGAAGAACGTGATGGAGGTAAACATGACCTCCATGCCATCGTCTTGGCGCAGCAGCCGGGCACCGCGGAATCCGCTGACTGCACGCAAGTGCTCGCCGACCTCGGTTCGGTAATGACGCTGATACTCATCGGCAGTAGCCAGCGGCGCCCAGCCGCGCCATATCCTGGCGATCACACATCCTCCTGAACATCATCCCGCGGTATCCCCGATGGCACCGTAACGCATGAGCGCAGGCCGACGCGGCTGCAGCGTCTCCCGGAACCGCGCATGCGTCCGGAGAGCGCCGCTAGCAGTCTGCTGGATGGGAAGCCTGGCCGGCCGCTAGCTGCGGGAACGTCGTGAAGGACATGGCCAGCCGTATCGCTAGCCTGCTGCTATATGAGCTGCCCGATGCGCAGGGGGGTCACGGGAGCGCCTGGCTGACTGGGCAACTCGGCTCCGGGCCGAGTGCGACAAGTTCGTAGAGGTCGTCCGTAAGGAACTCAACTGATCAAGGAGCGATTGTCCTCTAGCCCAGTTGTAGGGACGCTCGCTCATAGCCGCAGTCCGTGAACAGGTGATCGCGCCACCTGGGCAGGCTCATTGACCATGTATGCATGGCCGTCTGGGCCGGTTGCTGTATCAGTCTTGGTGACCGGGATCTGGCGGTGACGGCAGGTAGCCGTGCGTGACCAGGCGGTGCGCCCCGGCGGCGTACGCCGCAGGATCGTCCGGGGCGGTCGTGGCCAGGCCGTCGACGTACCGGTTGAACATGCAGAAGGTGGCCGCGATCAGCACCGTGTCGTGAATCTCCACGTCCGTCGCGCCCGCGGCGCGGGCCCGGGCGACGTGCTCAGCGGTAACGTCGCGCCCGCTGCGGGCTACCGCCGCGGATATCGCGAGCAGGGCTTTCAGCTTGGCCGACACCGGCGCGCGGCCGGGGTCGGCGCGGACCTGCTCGACCACGGCCATGCCCCCCGGCAGCTGGGCGGCGGCACAACAAGAATGCGACGACGCGCAGTACCGGCAGTCGTTGAGCGCCGACACGTAGGCCGCGATCAGTTCCCGCTCGCCCCGGGTCAGCGTGCCCGGCCCGCGCAGCAGCACCTCGCACAGCTCGCTCAGCGGCCGGGCCGTCTGCGGGCGGTAGCGCAGCAGGCCGCGGATTCCCGGCTCGGCGGAGTTCAGGGCGATGTGCGGCATGCTTGCTCCTGGCTTACGCGGAGAAAACCGGGCATGGCATGCAGCATCGGTGCCAGCCGAGCCTTCGGTCAACAATCTCCGCGCAGTCGTCCCGGCAACGCGGTCTGGCATGGCGTCGCGAGCGGACGCTCACTAGCCCGCCGGACGTGCCCCTGACCGGTGCCATACCCCGCCCCCGAAGTGCATCCTGGCCGCCTGCAAGGCCTCGGCGCCTGATCAAGCCCGCGCCGCCTGCACCCAAGCCGCAGGAGACGCCCTGCATTGCCGAGAAGCGGAACTCGATTCCTGTACCGGTATGCGCGGATTCGCATGGTCTCTCGTTCGCGTCTTGTGCTTGGCGCGGTCTTGGCCAGGGTGAGGTCGGCAGGTGTTCGTGTACCGCTCAAGGTCTACCCGGGCCTTGAGCGCGCCCAGATGTCAACAAGAATCGAGATCACCACGGACCGACCAGCCGAAGCGGAGGAGAGGGTTATGGCCGCAGTGCGGATGGCGGACCTGCCGACAACCGGCACCGACGTCCTGGTGGTGGGCGCGGGGCCGTCTGGCCTGATGGCAGGGCTGGTGCTGACCCGCCGCGGCGTGCCGGTGGTGGTGGTTGACCAGAAGGCCGGGCCGACCCGGGAGTCGAGGGCGCTTGCGGTGCAGGCCCGCACCATGGAGATCTACGACCAGCTCGGGCTCGCCGGCCAGGTACTGTCGGGCGCCAACCCCGCATTACGGATGCAGATCGGCACCGACCCGCCGCTTGGGGGGATCAGCATCGCCAGGTTGCAGCAGGGCGACACCAGGTTCCCCGGCATCCAGATCTTCGAGCAGAGCGCCAATGAGCAACTCCTGTCCCGCTCCCTCGCTGCGGCGGGCACCGAAGTGCTCTGGCAGCACCGGCTGGTCGACCTGGCCGAGGACACCAGCAAGACAGAAGGCCCCGTCGTCGCGCTGCTCGACGGACCCGCCGGACTGGTCCGTGTCCGGGCGCGATGGTGCATCGGCGCCGACGGGGCCCGGTCGGCCGTCCGCCGCGAGCTGGATATCCCGTTCGAGGGCGTGACCGACGACGCCACCTTCTGGGTTGCCGACCTGCGTGGCGTGCGCGGGCTGCCGGACAACTCGATGGCATTCCGGTTCGGCGACGCCACCTTCGCCGTTGCCTTCCCTCTCGGCCCGGCCGGTCACACCCGGCTGGTGGCCCTGGCGCCGCGAGACGACGTCAACCAGGAGGAGGCTCTTGCGGCGGCCCGTGATGACCTCGGGCTCACCTACGACGGGGTGGATTGGTTCTCCAGCTACCGGGTGCACCACCGCGTCGCCACGGTATTCCGCAAGGGATCGGTCTTTCTGGCTGGCGACGCTGGTCACGTGCATTCCCCGGTTGGCGGCCAGGGAATGAACACCGGCCTGCAAGACGCCCACAACCTCGCGCTCCTGCTCGCCGACGTGCGGCAGGGACATCTGGGCACCGTCGCACTCGACCGATACGAGCAAGAGCGCCGCCCGGTCGCCGTCATGCTCGTCAAGGTCACCGACCGGCTGTTCGGCTTCATCGGCCGGCGAAACTGGCGGACCGCACTGTTGCGCCGCCGGGTGAGCGGTATCGGCGCGCATCTGGCGCCCCGGCTGCTTGGCACCCGGTTCGGCCGGCGCATCGGCGGGTACCTGGGCCAATACCGGATCCGCTACCGCTTCGCCGCCAACAACGGCCGCACGCCCACCTGGGCGCACGACCCCGCCGTGGGCCTTCGGCTGCCGCCCGTGCCCGGCAATCATGTGCCGCTGCGCACACTGGCCTGGCAGGTGCACACCTACGGCACCCAGGCCGCGCGGCCTGACCTGCCCGCCTGGATCGAAGGCCCGCATCACTTCCCCGCCGACCAAAAGGGCCGGCTGCAGGCGGGGCGGCTCTACCTGATCCGGCCAGACGGATACATCGCGGCATCGCTGCCCATCCATTCCGGCCATGTCAACGATGCCGACCTGCGGGACGCCTTGGCCGCACACGAACTCCGCGCCTGACGGCGATCAGTCCATCCGGCTGGGCGCCCGCAGACACACCCACACCTCGGCCCGGACCGCATATGTATGCGATCACCGCGCAGGCGAAATGCACGCTCATGCCGCCGATGAGCGTGGCGTGGTGTATCGCCTTGGTCACTCGTGCTGGGCCCGGCTGAGGAACCGGTCCCTGTCGACCAGTACCCGCTCCAGCGTGCCCGCGCCGACGACAGCGTCCTGGTCATCTGGTGATCCAGCCAGTGGCTCATGCCGGGCGATGAAGCTGAACACCAGCCGCCGGCCGTCCACCTCGGTCAGCTCGGCCTCGACCACGACCTGCGCCCCCACCGGGCTTGGCCGCTTGTGCTCCACGACAGCTGACGTGCCGACCGAGGTCAGGCCCGGTTCCAGGCTTGGCTCGATGGCCGCCACCGCCGCTGCCTCGGCCAGCGCGAGCAGCCGCGGCGTGCCCAGTACCGGCACGTCACCACTGCCCAGGGCCAGCGCTGTATCAGTGTCGGCGACCACGATCCGCACGAATGACAGCAATCCAGGTGCCAGGGCCATCCCCGTACCCTAATAGCCCCGGCCGGCAGGCTTCTGGGCGTAGCCTGTGCGTCCGGCCGTGCACCTGCCAGCTGCCAGGCTCTGCCGCGCCGGCTGGCTTGGCATGACGATCCGCGAAGCTTTGCGGAGCACTCAGCCCGTCGCCAGGATGATCACGGCCGCAGACAGCACCGGTCATGCCGAATAGCGGGCGTTGTCAGAGCGCATAGTCATGCGACTATTTGCATAGCTACTCGTACTATGGCATGACCGGCCGCCGTCGCGACGATCGGCCGCACCGCATTGTCGTTCGCGGCCGGAGCGCGCGGAATGGTGGCGAACAAGGCGTACTCCGGCAGTCCCAAGCCGAAGCTGTCGGCCGTCAAGTTCCTGCCCTACACCGCCGACTCGACCGAGTACACCGCGTTGAAGACCGGGCAGACCGACATAGGCAACGTCCCGCCGCAGGACCTGCCGCAGCGTCCGGCGAACTCGGTCCTGCCGGCGACCAACCCGCTGGGCAGCGGCTACAACCTGCAGACGTCCTACTCCTTCGGCATCGGCTACGCCCAGCCCAACTTCAACAACCCGCAGGTGGGCTTCATGGTCCGGCAGCTCTACATCCGCCAGGCGCTGCAGATGGTGTTCGACCAGCCCGGCATCGACAAGGCGATCTTCCGGGGGTACGCGGTCCCGAACTCGGGGCCCGCTCCGAACACGCCACCCGGGAACCAGTGGCAACCCGCCATCCAGAGGCAGAACGGCAGCCAGGGCCCGTACCCATTCAACATCGCCAAGGCGAAGTCGCTGCTGACCAGCCACGGCTGGGCCATGCAGGGCGGCGTTATGATCTGCCAGGACCCGGCCAAGTGCGGCACCGGCATCAAGAAAGGCCAGCAGGCGAAGTTCACGTTTGTTTACTCGACCGGCGTGGCCTCGGTCACGGCGATGTGGCAGATCTACAAGTCCGACGCCAGCAAGGCCGGGATCGACATCAACATCGTCGGGCAGACGTTCAACACGATCGGCGGCGAGGCTGCGCCGTGCGCGCCGATGGGCCCGAAGTGCAACGTCCAGGTGTTCGCCTACGGCGGCTGGGCCTTCGCCGGCCCGGGCTTCGAGCCGACCGGTGAGCCGCTGTTCGCGACCGGTGCCGGGTCGAACTCCGGCAACTACTCCAACCCGCAGATGGACCAGCTGATCACCGCGACGCACACGAGCAACAGCCTGACGACGTTCCATAACTACGCCACGTATGGAGCGCAGCAGCTGCCGTTCATCTGGACGCCGAGCCCGTACTTCATCCTGGCGGTCAGTACCAAGCTGCACAACGTCACGTTCAGCCCGCTGTTCACCATGCTTCCCGAGTACTGGTACTTCACCAAGTAGTCAAGCCCTGCCATGCGCCACGCCGAATCGGCAGGCGGCTGACCCACGCCACGAGCGCCCCGCAGCCCACAGCCGGGCACCGAGCAACAGCAGCTACCAGCAGATGCTACATAACGCCGCGTTGGGCACAGCTACCGCGACATAGAGTGCGTATCCCAGATCCACTCATAGCGGCTACGCGCGCTATTTCGGCCCGGGCAAACAGATCACCAACGAGGCTCTCGGGAGAGCGGTGCGCCGCATACTTATGCGGCGTCGCACTCGTGGGGGACATCCGCAATTGCCGCGATGAGGTGCGCGGCCAAGGCACCGACCGTGCGCGCGACGATCCCAGGCAGCAGGCGAGCCGAGCAGTCGCGGGCGCCAGTGGCGACGCGACCGCACGGAGGTCGCGTCGGCTGAGCCGATCGCAGGCAGTAACCAACTCACTGGCGTCAGCCGCCTACAGTCCCGCCGTTCGGTGCGGCTGACGGCTCCTCGCTGATCATCAGCAAGGGCACTCCGATCAGATCGATCTGTGCGCTGACGTCGTCGGATCTGCCGGTGAGCGCGCGTGCTGGCACCAGGGGCACGGAGGCGCGCCGAACGAGTAGGCGCTCCAGTCGGCGGCTCGCTGCCTGCCGGGTGCCGAGCTCAGAGCATCCCGCTCTGCGCTGCCCCATCGTCCGGTGGCGGGCGTGGGAGACAGCGTGATGCCCACCACCGCACACACTCCGCCACGGACGGCCGGCCTCGCGCGCGGTGCGAGCCATGGCCTCGATGAGATCCCGGCCGAGGGTGGCTAAGTATGGCCCTAGGCAAGCACGTCCTCCGACTGAGATAACACTTATTTGTGTTATTTCAGTTATTAGTTTAGCATGCTGGCATGCTCAACGATGCCGAGGCCGCCTTCACCGACCGGGTTGCAAGCCTCTACGCCCGGCAGTACGGCTTTCCCCCGGTGGCGGGCCGACTGCTGGGGTACCTGCTCATCTGCCAGCCACCGCAGCGGACTATCGCGGACCTGACCGAGGAATTGCAGGCCAGCCGTACTGCGATCACCGCCGCGGTCAGCCTGCTCGAGCGCTACCACGCGGTGCGCCGGACCCGCTCGGCGGGCCAGCGCTCCGACCATGTGAGCCTCGATCTACGGGCGCTCGACCCGACCGGGTTCGCCGCCGAGTCTTACGAGGCCCAGGCGGCGCTAGCCCGGCAAGCGCTGGACCTGCTCACCGACGGCGAGCCGGAACGCCGCGCCATGATCGCCGAAGCCGCCGAGTTCTACGAGTTCCTCGCCGAGCGCATGCCCGCCCTGCTCACTGACTGGCTTGCCCAGCGTTCCCGGTAGTCAATCCCCTCTGCACGAAAGGCCACCACCATGCCCGCTCTCACCGTTCCCGCCGGGGACACCCTCCTGCACGTCCTGGACACCCCGGGCGGCGAGCCATCCCTGCTGCTGCTCAATGGCGCATTCGGCACCCTGCAGAACTGGAACAAGGTCACGGCCCGGCTGGATGGCAGGTACCGGATAGTCCGGTTCGACGCTCGCGGCCGCGGCAAGTCCGGCACCTCAGCTGACTACTCGCTGCACGCTGCCCTCGACGACGTCGGCCGCGTCATCGAGGCTGCCGGGGTCACCCGGCCGGTCCTCGTCGGCTGGTCGCACGGCGCGACCACCGCAGTCCGGTACGCCGCCCAGCACCCCGGCCAAGTCGCCGGGCTCGTCCTGATCGACGGAGGCTTCCCCATCGCCATGTTCGACGAGAAGGCCAAACAGAACGCGCGAACACAGTTCCGCCGCCTCGGGCTCCTCATGCGGATCACCGCGGCGGCCGGCCGGGGAGCGCGACTATCACCCGACCAGGCCGCGGACGTCGTCATCGAGATGGACGCCGTCAACGGCGAACTAGCCACCGACTTCAAGGTCCTGGACTGCCCGGCTGCCTTCATCCTCGGCACCGGCGGACACTCCGGCGCACCGGCCGAGGAGACGCAAAGGATGCGGACAAGCGTTGCCGTGGCGCAGGCCGCCAGCCAGCGGGTCTCGGTATTCGCGACCGCGCCGTGCAACCACACCGCGATCCTGCGCAAGTGCCCCGACCTCGTGGTCGCGGCGATCAAGGACGTCGCCGAGAGGGCCTGAGGAGACTGTCCGCATTCCCGCGGCACAACCAAGATCGCCTCGGTTACCTCGGTGACGATGAATGGCGGCTCAGCGCGTGTAGCAGACGCACTCAGCCGCGTATCGTTCACCCGTTCTCAGCCGCCGCTATGACCATCAGCGGGATCAGACGGCCGAGATCGGCTGGCGAGCGCACATGGAGCTCGATCCAGTCTCGCCGTGAAGGATTGTGACGGATGGCTGGATCGCCGCTGTAGTCGTCCCTGGCCTGCGCCCATCCCTGCCGGGTGATCCGAAGATCAATCGCTCCGGGTGCTTCCAGGTGGGCGCTTTCCCGGCCCTCGATGAACAGTCGAGCAGGCGGAGGTCCTCCGGGCTGCCGTCGAGCTCGAACCCGTGGGCTCGGGCAAAGCCGCGCAGCCGGTCTCATCCGCCCAGCAGTTCCGCCAGGTGCTCACGGTCGGGGTGGCGGGGGTGCCGTACACTGCCACGCCAGGTGCAAGCCCCTGTTTGGGCCACGGGATCCACCGCCGCCACCTGTACCCCACGTTCCCATTTTCCCGCCCGGGGCGCCAGGCCACCGGGCGGGGCCATCGCCCGTATTTGCCGTGCACCGCGCCCAGCGTGGGCGAATGCCATCTGATGTCGTTGACACTTGGCTTCTCTAGAAGCACGATGCGTGGTAGGGGTTCGCGGGAACGTGCTGTCCGGGGAGGGACACCGCCATGGCCACCACCCGCACCGGGCACAGCTACGTCGTCGCCATGCTCGCCGAAAACCCCTCCTTCAAGGCAACGGCGGTGCCGGCCATGCTGTCGGCCATCAAAGGAGCATTCACACTCGCCGCGCACGGGTAAAACATCACCACCACATCCGCGGCGGCCCTGGACGCGGAAGCCCAAGGTCCCCCACAAGCGTAAGCGGGGCAGGCCAGCACCTGCCCCGCACCGCGGCGAAGAATCACAGCCCAGGAATGGCGGCAGAACTGGCTGTTCTGCACCGCCCGATCACCCCTACCTCACCATCAACAGGCAGTACATAGTCGGCGATCCGGTCGCGGCCCAGCGTGAAGGGTTTTCACACTGCGTGAGGGATCACCGCAGGCGCTCAAGTGCATCAGCGATCCTGCCCAGCGCCTCAAGCCGCGCGGGGTCAGGTACGGCGGGCTGGTAGCTCGACCCGTCGACGTACTCGATAAGCAGACGTACTCGATAAGCAGCAGCGCGGCCGTGTCGTCGGCACGGGCGGCGATGACAGCCGGCGCGGGCACGCCTCCGGCGCGGGCCAGCGCCATCCCGCGAACCTCGAACTTCTGTGTCCCGGCCGTCTCGGGCGCTCCGACACGCACCACGGCGCTGCCCGCCCAGCCGGAGGCCTCGTAACGCATCAGCCAGGACGGGGCGCCCTGGCGCAGGCCTGTCGTGCAGATGAGATGGTCCCCGCCGGCCGCAGCGAGAGCCCAGGCCACAATGGTGTCCTCGAGCGAGGCATCGGTCACCAGGCCCACGGTGCGCGGCTCTCCGAGGCACGGGACCACCATCAGCCGCCAGATTCGCCGCCTCGCCAGGGATGCCGGGGCTGATATCGGGGACGCCACCGGGAGCACGACCCCGTGGAGAAGCGAACGTAGCTGCGTCGATTGGAGCGTACGAGAAACCCATAAGTCCTGGACCAGTAGGGTCCGACCACGCGGCATGCCGGGGCGCCGCTGACCCGGCGCTACCGACGTGATCTACCTGTGGAGGGCATTCACGCTGGTGTGAGCGTCCGTGACGACATGCCGCCTGATCGGTTAGCTCTTCGTCGCGATGACGAGTTCGGTGTCACCTGGCCAGTCCCAGAACAGACCGTCTGGCGAATACTCGTGCAGCAGGTGACGTAGATCGGACTCGAAGTCGGCTCGGCGGATCCCGAACCATCGGGGCGCGGCCCACGACAGCGAGAAGCAGCTGGCCACAACGGTGTCGATATCTTTGATCAGGTCGGGGCGCCCAGGCGCATAGATGGTGCGCGAGCCGCCGAACCGGGTCTGCGACAGGGTGTCCTCAAAGCGTGCCGGCTGGCCCTCGTTCCAGGTTGCGAGGTAATGGCGCGTGCCGTCACCGAGGTAGCCGAGGATGAGCTTCCGCACCGCGGCGTGGGGAACCTCAGGGTACCCCGGATCGGCAGGCCGCGGACGGCCGTCGATCTGGTGCGAGACCAAGACCAGTGAGCCACCCGGCACGAGCAGGTCATAGACCGCCTCGGCAACCTCCAGCCGCCGGACCCGGTGAAACGACTGCCCGAAGGTGACCGCCCGCCACGAGCCGAGGTCCAGCGCCGCGATATCCTCCGCGACCCCCTGCACCCAGCGCACGTCGGCGACTCCCGCCTGCTCGCAACGCCGTTGGCCCGCCTGCAACATGCCGGGCTCGGGATCAAGCGCCGTCACCTGGTCGAACAACCGGGCCAGGGGCAGCACCAGCACGCCAGGCCCACAGCCCACGTCGAGCAGCTGGCCGGTGCCATCAAGCGACAACTCCCGGGCCATCGTCTCCGCCAGCTGCGCGGAATACGCAGGACGCCCGGCCGCGTAGTACTCGGCCGTCCCCTCAAATGCCTGGGGATCGAATGCCGATGGTGAAGATGTAGTCATGCGCACATCTTGAAGCAGGCCTCGCGTGAGCCCGTGGCATCGGCTCGGGTTCCTGACGCGCCTGGCTCACCACCACCATCTTACGCGGCCGTCTCGGCCCAAGCCGGCACCGAGCGTGGCCAGCATCCGAAACCAGGCCCGCGCCCGAGCCGCCGTTCTGGCACCGGCTTGGGTCAGCCGTTTTGGCCGTCTGGCAGCACCCGAATGATCGTTATGGCTGGCTCGCAAGGATCAAGCTCGGCATCATGTCGTGACCGGAACGATCTGTCAGGCGGACCGGGCCGTTCCGAGGTCGAGGACTTGGTCGAGGCCGAGCGCCTGGCCCCGGGTGTAGGCACGCTGGAACTGCTCCTCGCCGAGGGCGGAGCGTAGCTTGTTGAGGCTGTCGTGGCGGTAGCCCGTTTCGGGTTCTTGCCAGCTTTCTCCGGTCTGGTCCAGGCAGGCCTGGGCGATACCGTGCAGCTGCCCGGCCCGGTACCAGTCGCCCGCGTCGGCGGTGAGGCAGGCCAGGCCGAGGCTGGTGTAGGCCAGACCTGAACGGTCCCCGTTGCGGCGGCTGATCTGCAGGCCTTCTTCGAACCTGGACCGCGCACCGGGCAGGTCACCCTCCTGGCGCAGCACCCAGGCCAGGTTGGTCGACACGAAATGGCTTGTGAGCCCGATCTCCTGCCTGGCCTGTGCCGCTTGCTCCAGGTGGGCCCGGGCGGCAGGGATGTCGCCGGCTTGCAGGGCGTGGCTGCCTGCGTTGTTGTGCAGCAGGCAGGCCGCGAACCGGTCGCCAGATCGTTCGGTGCAGGCGATGGCCTCGGCGAACAGCTGCCCGCAGCGGGCCGGGCCGATGCGATCGGCGAACAGCAGATACACCATGAGGCTCGCGCCAAGCAAGGCATCGTCACCGAGCCGCCGGGCGTACTTGACAGACTCCTGCGCGAGGGGGAATCCCCGCTGAGGCTCACCGGCGTAGCAGTACGTGGAACCAAGTACCAGCAGGGAATCGCTCAGCAGCCGGTCGCCGCGCTTCTGGCGGGCGAACTCCACCGCCTGCTCGCCAAGCCGCCGGGCCGCGGCCATGTCATGAAACTGCGCAAGTGTCGCGGCCGTGACCAGTGCCTTGCCGAATAGCCCAGGCTCGATGCGGGCGTCGGGCCGCTCCAGCGCCGGCGTAAGCAGGCTGAGGGCTTCCTCATTGCGAGAGCGCGTCATCCAGTACACCCGGAGCGCGGCACCAAAGCGCAGCACCTGTGTGGTCCCGTCTGGCCGGCCGGCCGCATAGTCCGCGGCGCGCCGCAGGTTGGCCTGCTCGGTATCCAGCCGCGCGAACCACTCGCCCTGGTCCGGCCCGTTCAGATGAGGTGCCGCCGTCTCGGCGGCCGCCAGGAAGTATTCGCTGTGTGCCGCCGCCACGGCGGCGGCTTCGTCCGCGCCTGCCTCGGCGAGCCGTTCGGCGGCGAACTGGCGGATGGTCTCCAGCAGCCGGTAACGCAGGGCTCCCCCCGTGCGCTCCGCCCCGACCAGGCTCTTGTCCACCAGCGAGCCGAGCAGGCCGGTGACCTCGAGCGCCTCGATGTCACCGAAGCCGCACACCGCCTCGGCGGCCTCGAGGTCGAAGCCTTCGGCGAACACCGACAGCCGCCGAAGCAGCAACTGTTCGGCCCCGTTGAGCAGCGAATAGGACCAGTCGACGGTCGCCTCCAGGGTCTGCTGCCGCCCCAAGGCGGTGCGGCTCCCCCCGGTCAGGAGACGGAACCGCTGGCCGAGACGGTCGTGCAGGGCACCAAGCGACAGCGAGCGCAACCGGGCCGCGGCGAGCTCGATAGCTAGCGGCATCCCGTCCAGCCGCGCGCAGACCGACACCACCAGCCGGCCGGTTTCCTCATCGAGGAGCAGGCCGGCGCCCTGCTCTTTAGCCCGCTCGACGAACAGCGCGACCGCATCCGAGGACCCGGGCGCCGGGACGCCGCCGGCGGATCCCGGTAGCGACAACGGCGGCACCCGGTAAATCGTCTCGCCGCCGATGCCCAGCGGCTCGCGGCTGGTGGCCACCAGGTGGACCCTTG
>Ga0335073_10007723_pt1 | contig 15088 bp, 14 predicted proteins | sample Lox_Sample_22_FD_207093 | JGI IMG/M metagenome (GOLD analysis project Ga0335073, IMG submission 207093) | Soil microbial communities from Loxahatchee National Wildlife Refuge, Florida, United States - Lox_Sample_2.2 | ecosystem: Environmental > Terrestrial > Soil > Wetlands | place: USA... | reverse complement strand
CGCTCGCCACGTCGTGGATGCCGGCGACGCTCTGGCCCGCCGACCAGATATCGCGCCACGCCTTGAGCTCGGTGTTGCCGCCGCTGCCGAAGTTCATCTTCGATTTGTCCGCGCTCTGCAGCTTCTCTGGATCGAGCCCGGTCTTGACGACGCTCGCGCGCAGGTAATTGCCGGCCACTCCACTGAACAGCGGCGTGTACACGATCTCATCGGCGGTTGCATCCACCAGCATGCGCTTGTACTCGGCGCTTGCGGCGGCTTCCTCGCTGGCGATGAAACGCGTACCGATGTAGGCGAGATCGGCGCCGAGCGCCCGGGCCGCCAGCACGTCGGCGCCCGTGCTCATCGCACCGGCCAGGATGATGGTCCCGGGGTAGATCTCGCGTATCTCCTTGACCAGCGCGAAAGGGCTCAGCACTCCGGCGTGTCCGCCCGCGCCCGCGCACACCGCGATGATGCCATCCACGCCCTGCGCCGCTGCCTTTTCCGCATGACGCAGGTTGATCACGTCGTGAAACACGCTGCCCCCGTAGGCGTGCACCGCGCTCACCACCTCGGCCGGGGGCCGCAGGCTGGTGATGATGATCGGCACCCGGTGCTTGACGCACGCGGCCACGTCCTGCTCCAGCCGATCGTTGCTGGCATGCACGATCTGGTTGACCGCGAACGGCGCAATCTTCGCCGCCGGATTCGCTCGGCGCAGCGCATCGAGCGTCTCGGTGACCTCGCTCAGCCAATCGTCGAGCTGCGAGGCCGGCCGCGCGTTGAGCGCCGGAAAGGAGCCGACGATGCCCGCCCGACATTGCGCCACGACCAGCTTCGGGGTCGACACGAGGAACATGGGCGCACCGACCACCGGGAGCCGCAGGCGGTCTTGGAGAATGGCGGGAATCGGCATCGGGCGAGGGACTCGACTTTGACGGGGCAGTCATTATGACCGAGGCGCGCGCGGCGCGCTCTGCGATACACTGGGGTGGATGGAATTCGAGACCCTCATCTACCAGCGCCGGGACCAGATCGCGTACGTCACCTTGAACCGTCCCGAGCGCCTGAACGCGCTCAATGCGCGGCTCGCGGCCGATCTTCTGGCCGCCGCCAGGCTCATCGAGGGGGATGCCGAGATTCGCGCCGTGCTGCTCGGTGCAGCCGGGCGCGCGTTCTGTTCCGGCGCCGATCTCATGAGCGAGGATTTGAGCTCGGACCGCAGCCTCGGCGAGGTGGTCGGCGCGAGCCTGCGCGACAACTTGAATCCCATGATCCACGCGTGGTACCACCTCGCGATGCCGGTGGTGGTCGCGGTCAACGGCGTGGCCGCGGGCGCGGGCATGAGTCTTGCGCTCATCGGCGATGTGGTCGTCGCCGCGGAGTCCGCTTCCTTCGTGCAGCTGTTCGCGCCCAAGGTCGGACTCATGCCCGATCTCGGCAGCACGTTCTATTTGCCGCGCATCGTCGGCAGCGCCCGTGCCAAGGGACTCGCGCTGTTGGGGGAGCCGCTGTCCGCACCGCAGGCGGAGCGCTGGGGTCTCATCTGGGCGAGCGTCCCGGACGCTGCGCTCGCCGAGCGTGCCGAAGCGCTGGTGCGCCGGTTCGCGACCGGCCCGACCCAGGCGTTCAAGCGCATCAAACGGGTGTTCAACGAGGAGCCGGCGGCGACGCTCGCGGAGCAGCTGACGCTCGAGGCCCGGCTGCAGGTCGAGCTGGCGGAGTCGCGCGATTTCGCCGAGGGCGTGCTCGCGTTCCGCGGCAAGCGGCCGCCACGCTTCTCCGGAGCCTAGGGCTTCGACTTTCGCTGGATCTTGTCGATCGGCACGCGCACCTCGGAATTGTCCGCGCTCGCGCCCGGCTCCGACTCGCAGCTCCCGCAACCAGCTCCGCACGCTCCCGCGCCCGTCTCCCGCTCGAGGCGGCGCGCGGCGCCCGGCAAGTGCGCGCCCGCCGCGACCCGCGCGAGCGTCATCCGCAAACGCCGGCGCAGCGCTCGCGGGCCGAGGGCGGCCAACGCGTACAGCACGCTCGCGATCAGCGCCAGCGCTACCAGACCGGTGTCGATTACCTTGCTCATCGTGCCTCAGGACCCCGCAAGCGCCGACGCCGTTCGAAACGTGACCCACGAGGCCAGGTACGCGAGCGCGAACAGATAGCCTGCCATCAGGATCGGATAGCGCCAGGAGTTGGTCTCGCGACGCACCGTCGCCAGGGTGGACAGACACTGAGGCGCGAACACGTACCAGGCGAGCAGGGACAGGGCGGTCGGCAGGCTCCACGACTGAGCGATCAACGGCGTCAACGCCGACGACAGCCGCTCGCCGGTCGCTGAAAGCGCATAGACCGTTCCGAGCGCGCCGACCGCGACCTCGCGCGCCGCGAGACCGGGCACGAGCGCGATCGAGATCTGCCAGTTGAATCCGATCGGCGCGAACACCACCGCGAGCCAGGCGCCCAGGTGCCCCGCGATGCTGTAGCGGATGGCGGGACCCGGCGCACCCACAGGCGGCGCCGGGAAGGATGACAGCGCCCAGAGGATCACCATCAGCGCGAGGATGATGGTGCCGACGCGGCTCAGAAAGATCTCGACGCGCTGCCACAAGCCGATCGCCAGATTGCGCAGGCTCGGCCAATGGTAGGCCGGAAGCTCGAGCATCAGGGCCTGATAGCGCGATCCCGAGCCCAGGTGCTTGAGCGCGTAGGCGACGGCCATCGCGCTCGCGACCCCGAGCACGTACAGAGCGAACAGCACGATGCCCTGCAGCTCAAACCCACCCCAGATCAAGCGGCGCGGTATGAAGGCGCCGATGATGAGCGCGTAGACCGGGAGCCGTGCCGAGCAGGTCATGAGCGGTGCGATCATGATCGTCGCCAGACGGTCGCGCGGGCTCTGGATCGTGCGCGTCGCCATGATTCCCGGGATGGCGCACGCGAAGCTCGACAGCAGCGGAATGAAGGCGCGACCCGACAATCCGACGCTTCCCATCAAGCGATCCAGCAGGAAGGCGGCGCGCGGCAGGTAGCCTGAATCCTCCAGCACCAGGATGAAGAAGAACAGGATGAGTATCTGTGGCAGAAAAACCAGCACGCTACCGGCGCCGGCGAGCACGCCGTCGATGAACAAGCCTTTCAGGAGACTCGGGGGCAACGACTGGCCGATCCAGTTGGCGAACGTCGCGACCGCGAGCTTGATCGCATCCATGGGCAGCTGCGCCCAGGCGAAAACCGCCTGGAACACGAGGAACAGAATCGCGGCGAGAATCAACGGTCCGACGAGCGGATGCAATAGAACGCCGTCCACACGGTCGCTGAAGGTGACGCCCTCGAGGCGATCTCCACCGACCGCCTGCAGAATCCGGCGCACTTCGCGTTGATCGTGCTGGATGTCCTCCGCGCTCGGGGAACGCCACTCGCGGCCCTCGCGACGCTCGCGAGGCACGCTGACCGAATCGAGCACCTGAACGAGATCGCGCGCGCCCGAGGCCTTGATCCCGACGGTCTCGACCACCGTCACGCCGAGCTCGGCCGCGAGGCGCTTCACGTCGATGACGATCCCCTTGCGGCGCGCGATGTCGGTCATGTTGAGCGCCACCACCATGGGCAGGCCGAGCCGCTTCAACGCCAGCACGAGCCGCAAGTTCTGGCGCAGATTGGTGGCATCCGTCACGCAAACCACGAAGTCCGGTGTGCTCTCGCCTGCGCGGCGACCGAGCAGCACGTCGGCAGTCACCTGCTCGTCGGGCGTGAGTGGATCGAGGCTGTAGGCCCCGGGAAGGTCGAGGATGCGCACGCGCAAGCCCGACGGGGTCTGCAACACCCCTTCCTTGCGCTCGACCGTGACGCCCGCGTAGTTCGCGACCTTCTGACGGCTGCCCGTCAAGACATTGAAGAGCGCGGTTTTGCCGCAATTCGGGTTGCCGACCAGGGCAACGAGAGGGCTCGGATGCAGAGCCTCCATGGCGAGCCCCTCAGGCCGGGAGAGGCGGCTCCGGGACTACGTGGATGCAGGCGGCCTCCAGCAACCGAAGCGCGAAAGTGCCCGTTCCAACCCGCACGGCGATCGGCTCGCGCGCCAGCGCGCCGCGCGCGACCACGCGTACCGCCTCGCCCGGCAAAAACCCGAGCTCGGCGAGCCGCCGTCCCATTTCCGGAGTCGCCGCATCGGCTGACGAGACGGCGACCACGCGCGCCACCGCTCCGATGGCGAGGTCCGCCAGCTTGATGTGCGCTCCGCCGCCGGAAACTGCAGGTTTCACTTTCATGAAACTAAGTGTATATGAGAATCGTTCCCATTTCTATTCGAGAATCCGAGGATCCCCATGCATAGTCTACACGACTAATGCTGCTTTGCCGCAATCCCGATCCCTTATACTGTGGTTTGCTGAGGGCTCTTCACCGGAGGCGTATGAAATGCCTACGCTTTTTGAAAAGATCATCGCCGGCGAGCTACCGTCGACCATGGTTTACCGTGACGCGCGGGTGGTCGCCTTCCTGGATATCAGGCCGGCCGCCCCGGTGCACATTCTCATCGTGCCGCACAAGGTCATTCCCACCACGGACGACATCGAAGACGCGGACGCGTCCTTGATCGGACACATGGTGCTGGTCGCGCGCGATCTTGCGCGCCAGCAAGGCATCGCGAAAAGCGGCTATCGATTGATCATCAACTGCAATCCGGACAGCGGGCAGGAGGTCTATCACCTGCACTTGCATCTGCTCGGCGGAAAGCCGCTTGGACCGCTGGTCCAGCGCGCCTAGATCATCACGGGGGAGTTGGCATGACGAAAAAGAAGACTGCGGGACGAGGCACCGCGTCGCAACCCGCACCGCGCACCGCGCACCAGTTGAAGAAGGCGCAGCGCCCGGGGAAGACGCGCGTCGCGGCGCGCTCCGCCAAGGTCGCCGCGCGCAGCGGCGGTGCCTCGCGCAGCGGTAGCGGCGCGCGGCTCGCGGGATCGACGCCCGCGCGGCGCGAGCTGTATCCGGCGATCGAGCCGTTTCGACAGGGGCATCTGCGAGTCTCGGACATCCACGAGATCTACTACGAGGAGTCCGGCAATCCGGCCGGCAAGCCCGCGGTGTTCCTGCACGGCGGCCCGGGCGCGGGCTCGGACAAGCGCGCGCGTCAGTTCTTCGATCCGCACCACTACCGCATCGTGGTATTCGACCAGCGCGGCTGCGGGCGCAGCCGACCGAGCGCGAGCCTCATCGAGAACACGACCTGGCATCTGGTTGCCGACATCGAGCGTTTGCGCAAGCACTTGGGCATCGAGCGCTGGCTGGTATTCGGCGGATCGTGGGGCTCGACTCTCGCGCTCGCGTATGCCGAGGCGCATCCGGAGCGCGTCACCGAGCTCGTGCTTCGCGGCATCTTCCTGCTGCGCTATGGCGAGATCCGCTGGCTGTACCAGCACGGTGCTTCGGAGATCTATCCCGACGCGTGGGAGGCTTATCGCGACGTGATCCCACCCGACGAGCGCGATGACTTCCTGCGAGCGTACCACCAGCGCCTCACCGGCTCCGACCAGCGCATGGCGCTCGAGGCGGCGCGCGCTTGGTCCGTGTGGGAGGCATCGACCAGCTTTCTGCACAGCAATCTCGACAACATCCGCAAGTGGAGCGAGGACCAGTTCGCGCTGGCCGTGGCGCGCATCGAGTGCCATTATTTCGTGAACCGCGGTTTCCTGCGCAGCGAGAACCAGCTGATCGACGATGTGCCGCGCATTCGCAAGATTCCGGCCACCATCGTTCAGGGGCGCTACGACATCGTCTGCCCGGCCACGAGCGCGTGGGACTTGCACCGGGCGTGGCCGGAGGCTGATCTGCGCATCGTCCCGGATGCGGGGCACTCGGCATTCGAGCCCGGCAACGTGCACGAGCTCGTGCTCGCGACGGATCGCTATCGGAGCCGTTGATTCCGAGCCGCAGCCACAAGCGTCGCGCCGCCGCGGGCTGGGCCGCTCTGCTGATTGGCCTCGCGCCCTTTGCCTGCCCGGCGGCGGCGCGCCTGCTGCGCTTTCCGGACATCTGGCGCGACCGCATCGTCTTCACCTACGCCGGCGATCTATGGACGGTGAGCGCGCAGGGCGGCACCGCGACCCGCTTGACCTCGCACCCGGGGCTCGAGCTGTTCGCCAAGTTCTCTCCCGACGGGCGCCAGCTCGCCTTCACCGGGCAGTACAGCGGCGATGAGCAGGTTTACGTCATGCCGTCGCAGGGCGGCCCGCCCCACCAGCTCACCTTCTATCCGGCGCCGGGCCCGCTGCCGGACCGCTGGGGCTACGACAATCAGGTGTATGGATGGACGCCGGACGGCAAATCGGTGCTGTTCCGCTCGACGCGCGATGGTCATAGCCATGTCGATTGCCGGCTCTACACCGTCCCCGCCACCGGCGGTGCCGCGAGCGCGCTGCCGATGCCCTTGTCCGGCGCGGGGCACTATTCTCCCGACGGCAAGCGTATCGTCTATTCGCCGTTGTGGCGCGACTTTCGCAGCGAGAAGCGTTATCAGGGCGGCTGGGCGAATGACCTTTACATCTTCGACCTCGAGCATCCCTCGCTGATCCAGGTCACCGACGATCCGCGCACCGACCGCGACCCGATGTGGATCGGATCCGAGGTCTACTTCAACTCCGACCGCAGCGGCGTCTTCAACCTGTACCGCTACGACACCGCGACGCGCCAGACGACGCAGGTGACCCATTACACGGACTGGGACGTGCGCTGGCCGAGCGCAGACCCGGACGGCCATATCGTCTATGAGCTCGACGGCGAGCTGCATGTGTACGATACGCACGAGGCTACCGACCGCGCGCTCACGATCGTCGTGCCGAGCGACGATACTACGCAGCGTCCGCAACCGGTGAACGCCGCGGACGATGTCGAGAGCGAATCCGTCAACCCCAAGGGCGAGCGTCTGGTGATGGTGGCTCGCGGCGACGTGTTCACGGTACCGCTCGAGCACGGCGTCACCCGCAACCTTACCCATTCCTCCGATGCCCACGACCGCGAGGCGGCCTGGTCGAGCGACGGCAAGCGACTCGCGTACGTGTCGGATCGCAGCGGCGAGGAAGAGATCTACGTCCAGGTGCAGGACGACAGCGCTCCCGCGCTCGCGGTGACATCCGGCTCCAAGGGGCGCTATTACGCGCCGCGCTGGTCGGGGGACGACAAGCGCATCGCGGTCGCCGACCAGACGGGACGGCTGTACGTGATCGATGTCGCCGGCAAGCGCCGCTTCGAAGTCGCCAAGGATCCGCTCGATCTCACCCTGGACTATCGCTGGTCGCCGGATGGGCAGTACCTCGCCTACACGCTGAACGGGGCCAATGGTTACAGCGGCGTGTTCATCTGGTCGGTGGCTGAGGGCGTGTCGCGGCGCGTCACCCCCGAGCTGTTCAGTGCGCAGTCCCCCGCCTGGTCGCCGAACGGCGAGCTTCTCTATTTCCTGAGTGCGCGCGAATATCCGCCGATCATCAGCACGGTCGAGTTCGATTTCGCCACCGACCGGCAGATCGGCATATTTGCCCTGGCCTTGCGCCGCGGCGTGAAGAATCCCTTCGGAGTGCGCGACGATGAGCCCGGCGACACGGACAGGGACGCCGACAAGAGCGAGCGCCGCGAGGACCGGAAGCCGAAGGCCGCGGCCAGGATCGAGTTCGACGGCATCATGCAGCGCGTGATCCGCGTGCCGGTCGATGCCGACGACCTGAGCGAGCTGCACGCGGGAGACGAGACGCTCCTCTATCAACGCAATGGACCCTTCTACTACGGGCGCGACTCGAGCGTGAAGGCGAGCGTGATCGCCTACTCGATCAAGGATCGCGAAGCGAAGACGGTGGTCGAGGATGTGGTCTCGTGGTCGCCGACCGCCGACGGCAAGCATGTGCTCGCGCGACTCGCGTCGAAGGAAATTAAATACTACGAGGTGCCGAACAGCGGCGAGGGCAAGGGCGAGGATCCCAAGAGCGTCGCCTTGACCGGCCTCATGACGACGCGCATTCCGGCGCAGGAATGGCGCGAGATCTTCGCGGAAGTTTGGCGGCGCTACCGCGACTACTTCTATGTCGCGAACATGCATGGCTACGACTGGGCGGCGTTGCGCGCCAAGTATCAGCCGCTGATCGAGCACGTCGGTCACCGCGCGGATCTCAATTACGTGATCGCCGAGATGATTTCCGAGTTGACGGTGCAGCACGCCTACATCGAGGGCGGCGATCTCGGACTGCCCAAGCGGCCGACCGTGGCGTTGCCCGGAGCGCTGTTCGAGCTCGACTCGAAGTCCGGGCTCTATCGCATCGCCAAGATCTACGCCGGCGAGAACGAGGAGGAGCGCTATCGCTCGCCGCTGACCGAAGTGGGTGTCGAGGCGCACGTCGGCGACTACGTGCTCGCGATCAATGGTCGCGAGCTGCGGGCGGGTACCGACCCCTACGAGCTTCTGCAGGCGCCCCCCGATCTGCCCGCCGAGTGGCGGGTGGCCGCGACCCCCGACGGCAAAGCGGCGCGCACCATCCGCTATCGTCCGCTCGCGAGCGAGGCGGATCTGCGCTATCTCGAGTGGACGACGGCGAATCGCCAGCGGGTCGAGCGCATGAGCCAGGGACGTATCGGCTATATTCACATTCCCGACATGGGCGAGGCCGGCATCCGCGAGTTCATCAAGTGGTGGTATCCGCAGGTGCGTAAGGAGGCGCTGGTCGTCGATGAGCGCGACAATGGCGGAGGCAACATCTCCGAGATGCTGATCGAGCGGCTCGCCCGCACCTTGCACGGCACGAACTTTGCCCGCAATCAGGATGTCGCCGGCACCTACCCGCGCGTGGTACAACCGGGTCCGAAGGTCGCGCTGATCAATGAGGACACCGGATCCGACGGAGATATCTTCGCCGACCGCTTCAGGGGATACGGAATCGGCGCCCTCATCGGCAAGCGCACCTGGGGCGGCGCGGTAGGCATCACCGATCACGGGCCATTGCTCGACGGCGGGATCGTCTACGTGCCGGAATTCGGCACCGGCGATGCCGAGGGGCGCTGGATCATCGAGGGCCACGGCGTCGATCCGGATATCGTGGTCGAGGAGGATCCCCTCGCGGTACTTTCCGGCCACGACCCGCAGCTCGAGCGCGCAGTCGCGGAGCTCATGCGGCTTCTGCCGGACAAGCCTCGCACCTTACCCGGGCGTCCCGCGGCGCCCGTCAAGACGGAAGTCCACTAGCAATGTCCGAGCTCGCCACGCTGGGTCTTGCACGCTCCGCCGATGCGCTCGAGATCGCGGAGATGTCGCGCGACTTGATCGAGCACGGACTCACCTGGTCCTGGATTCCGGCACGCGTACAGCGCGCCGTCTCCGGACGCGAATCCTCGGTGGTGGTGGCGCGGCGCGGCGGGCGCATCGCCGCCTTCGGCATCATGCACTTCGGCGACGAGGTTGCGCATCTCAATCTGCTCGCGGTCGCCGCGCGCCACCGCCGTCAAGGTCTCGGGCGGCAGATCATGGAGTGGCTCACCGCGACCGCCATCGAAGCCGGCATCTTTCGCATCGACCTGGAGCTGCGCGAGCACAATCAGGCCGCGCGCGAGTTCTACGAGCGCCTCGGCTTCGATGCGTTGAACGTGGTGCCGGGATACTACCAGGGACGCGAGGCGGCGCTGAAGATGACGCGCCGCCTGGGCCATGCCGCGCGCCATGGGTAGCAGGGGACCCATGAATCCTACGCGCCGTTTCGGACCGACCGGGCGCGAGGTCGCCGCCGTCGGGCAAGGCTCGTGGCGATCCGAGGAGGCGTCCGAAGCCGAGGCCATCGCGGCCCTGCGTCGCGGCCTGGACCTCGGCATGACCCACATCGACACCGCCGAGATGTACGGCTCCGGAGCCGCCGAGCGCATCATCGGCCGCGCGATCGCCGGGCGGCGCGAGGAGGTGTTCCTGGTGTCGAAGGTGTTGCCGAGCCACGCGCGCAGGCGCGCCACGATTGCCGCCTGCGAGAGCTCGCTCGAGCGCCTCGGCACGGATCGGCTCGATTGCTATCTGCTTCACTGGCCCAGTGAGTACCCGCTCGAGGAGACGATCGACGCCTTCCAGACTCTCGTGGCGAGCGGCAAGATACTCTCATGGGGCGTCAGCAACTTCGACGTCGACGATCTCGATCGGGTGGCGGCGATCGCCGGTGCCGGCCACCCCGCCTGCAATCAGGTGCTGTATCACCTCGCCGAGCGCGCCATCGAGCACAAGGTGTTGCCCTGGTGCCGGGAGCACGGAGCCGCGGTCGTGGCCTACACTCCCTTTGGTCAGTCTGCGTCGGTCTTCGAAGCGAGGACGCGGCAAGGTCGCGTGCTGCACGAGATCGCCACGGCACGCGGTGCGAGCCCACGGCAAGTCGCGCTCGCCTTCCTGCTGCGTCACCCCGATACCTTCGTGATCCCGAAGGCGGCTGACTTGCGGCACGTCGAGGAGAATGCCGCGGCGGCCTCGCTCGCGCTCAGCGCCGCCGAGATCGCCCGCATCGAGTCGGCCTTTCCGCTCGGCAAGCCGAGACGGTTGCCGATGATCTGACGGTCGCGCTCATCCGCCGTAGTCCTTGCGGGTCAGGGTCGGATTGCCTCTCACCCGCGGTTTCTTGCTCGCGTTGCGCCGACCCGTGGCAGGTGCCGTTTGCGTACCGACGAGATCGTGGGGCTCAGCGCCGGTCTCGGACGGCTTGTTCACGGACTGCTCGAGGTCCGCGCCGCGCTGTTGATAACGACCCTCGCGCCAGGTGCCGGGGCGCCCGATCGACTCGTCCGTGGTGCCTCGCGCCGCCGCGTGCTTCGCCGTGCTTTTCGCTCGTGCCATGATGACCCCCAAGAATTGCCGCCGGCCACATCCTGCTGCCGTTGCGCTGCGGGCGCCAATGGGCGGCAGCGCTCTTCGGGCGTAGGAGCGAGCGATGTAGGCGCCGAGGAGGTTCTTCCTACAGAGTTTGTCCTACGCAGGGTTGCAAGCTGCGAGCGTTGTTCGCCGAGGGAACCCTTCGCACCATAGGCGCGGGGCCCCTGCGTTTCGCGGCGTTCGCAATGCCAAAGCGTCTGAAGTTCTATCTGAATCTTGCGCTCGTCGGGTTCACGCTCGGCAGGGCCTATAGCTCGCTGCAGAGGCGCTTGGCGCGGGCGCACACGGCCAGGAAGGGAACATGGACCTGATGCGGCGACGCGATGACCGCATTCCTTCCGTCCCCGGTTTGATCTCGTACATCCAATCGGTGACGGAACGCGAGAAGGCGGTGCTCGCACGCGAGCTTCACGACGAGCTCGGCGGCCTCTTGGTGGCCGCCTCGATGGATCTGGCGTGGCTCGACAAGCATCTCGCAGGAGCCGCGCAGAGCGAGGCGCCCGAGCATACCGAGATGCGCCGTCGCCTCAATCGGCTGAAAGAGACGGTCGCCGAGGCGGTCGACATCAAGCGCCGGATCATCGAGGAGCTGCGCCCGACGCTGCTCGACAACGTCGGGCTGTTCGCGGCACTGCGATGGCTGGTCAACAATGCTTCCGCCCATGCCAAGCTCGCCATGAGCATCAAGTTTCCGGCGCACGAGCCGCATTTCAAGCCCGAGATGTCGATCGCCTTGTTTCGCATCGCCCAGGAAGCGCTCGCGGTCATCACCGAGTACCGCTGGGTGCGCTCGGTCGCGCTGCGCCTCGATTGCGACGAGCATTTGCTGACCGTGTCGATCACCGGGTTCGGCGACCCGGTGACGCTCGATGCCGGTCCGCCGCGGGAGTCGTTCGAGCTCGCCGCCATTCGCCATCGAACGGCCGCGCTCGGGGGCGGCATCCGCTTCTCCACTTCGCTGACCGGCGAGGTCGGGCTGTTCGCCTGGATACCGTTCGAGAGCGCCCTGGCGGCGTCCTAGGACGCCGCGTATCGGCGCTTCAGGAGGCTCAAGGCAGGACCTGTAGGTCACTCACCCATGCGCAACATGTGAGGCGCGGCCGCCGCCACGTCCGTCGTTCCGGTGAGCGCGAGCGTCAGCCTCAGCTCGTCGCGCAGAATGGCCAGGGCGCGGCTCACGCCCGCCTGTCCAGCGGCTGCGAGCGCGTACAGGAATGCCTTGCCGATCAAGCCGCCGCGAGCACCGAGGGCGAGCGCCTTGGCCAGGTCCTGACCCGAGCGGATGCCGCCGTCGAACAGCACCTCGCATCGTCCCGCGACCGCCTCGACAATCTCCGGCAGGACCGAGATCGAGGATGGCGCGCCGTCGAGCTGGCGCCCACCGTGATTGGAAACGACGATGGCGTCGGCGCCTGCGGCCAGGGCAAAGCGCGCATCCTCGGCATCCATGACACCCTTGAGGATCAACCGCCCCGGCCAGCGGCTGCGGACCCACTCGACATCGCGCCAGCTCGCGCTGGCGTCGAACTGCGTCTGCGTCCATTCGGCCAGGGTCGTGATGCCGCCCGCGCCGCCGATGCGTCCGATCAGATTGCCGAACGTGCGGCGCTTGCCGAACATTACGTTGAGCGCCCAGGCGGGTTTGCGCGCCACATCGAGCGCATTCTTGAGCGTGAGCCGCGGCGGAATGGTGAGGCCGTTGCGCGGATCGCGGCGCCGCTCGGCAATCACCTGCAGATCGAGCGTCAGCATCAAGGCGGAGCACTGCGCGGCGATCGCTCTCTCGATGAGCTCCTGGTTGAAGCCGCGGTCGCGCATCAGATATTGCTGAAACCAGAACGGATGGTCGGTCGCCGCGCGCACATCCTCGATCGAGCAGATCGACATGGTGCTGAGGCAGAACGGAATTCCGAAAGCGGCCGCGGCCCGCGCACCCAGGATCTCGCCATCGGCATGGAACAGGCCCGCGAGCCCGGTGGGCGCGATGGCGAGCGGCATCGAGGCTGCACAGCCCAGCAACGTGGTGGCTAGCCTCACATCCGACACATCGACCATGACCCGCTGGCGAAAGCTGAGGGCATCGAGATCCGCGGTATTGGCGCGCAGCGTGTTCTCGTAGTAGGAGCCGCCGTCGGCGTAGTCGAAAATCGCGCGCGGGATGCGGCGCCGCGCAAGCTGGCGTAAATCTTCGATGCTCAGAATCATGACTCGATCCGGCGTCTAGAAGAACTCCAGGTAGCGCCGCGACTCCCAGTCCGAGACGTGGCGCGAATACTCCGTCCATTCCATCCGCTTCAAGCCGATGAACTCGCGCGCGAGCTCGGCCCCGAGGCCGCCGCAGACGATCTCGTCGCGCTCGAGCGCATCGACGGCTTCCTTCAGGGACTGCGGCAGCAGGCGGATGCCCTTGGCGCTCAGCTGTTCGGGCGACAGCTCGTAGAGATTGATGTTCTGCGGCGGCCCCGGATCGAGCTTGCGGTCGATCCCATCGAGCCCCGCCGCGATCAGCGCCGCGGACACGAGGTAGGGGTTGCATCCGGAATCGGGCAGGCGGATCTCGAGACGCCCGTATGGAACCCGCACGCAGGCGGTCCGGTTATTGTCGCCATAAGCGATGTAGGCAGGCGCCCAGGTGGCGCCCGACAGCGCGCGCCCGACCACCAGTCGCTTGTAGGAATTGACCGTGGGCGCCGCAATCGCACTCAAGGCGTGCGCGTGCGCCAGCACGCCGCCGAGAAAATGATAGGCCATGGGCGAGAGGCCCATCCCGGATTTGTCGTTGGGATCGTGGAAGGCGTTCTTCTGGGAGGCCGAGCCCAAGGAGACGTGAAAGTGCGCACCGCTTCCCGTGCGATTGGAGAACGGCTTCGGCATGAAAGTCGCGATCATGCCGTGCTTGCGGGCGATCTCGCTCGCGGCCATCTTCACGAACGTGAAGCTGTCCGCGGACCTGAGCGCATCGGCGTAGGTGAAATTGATCTCGAACTGCCCGTTGCCGTCCTCGTGATCGATCTGATACACATCGATGCCGACGGCGCGCAACGCCGCCACCATCTCATCGAGCACCTCGCGGGTCCGGTGAAGCCCCTTGTAGTCGTAGCACGGCTTGTCGAGGTCATCGCTCGCATCCGCGGGGCCCAAGGTGCCGTCCGGGCGCCTGGCGAGCAGCATGAATTCCGGCTCGATGCCGGTGAACATCGTGAGACCGCGCTCCTTCAGGCGGGAGATCTGGGCCTGAAGCGCGACGCGCGAGCAGTAGGGGTAGGCTTTGCGCTTGACCACGCCGTTGCAGACCAGGCGCGCATAGCCCGGCATCCAGGGAATGATCGACAGCGTGGACAGATCGCCCACCGCCATGTAGTCCGGCCCTTCGGGGCCCATGCCGAACCCCCAGAGGGCAAAGCCGGCGAACCCGGCACCATCGGTCAGCACCATGTCCAGGTGCTCGACCGGGACCGCCTTGGCCTTGGCGGCGCCGTGGATGTCGACGAACTGCGCCAGCACATGGCGAATCTTGTGCTCCTCGAGAAATCTTCGAGCTTGCTCGCGATTCACTTGGGCAGCCCCCTCACCGTTCCGCCGCAGTCGACGACCACGCCGCCGACGGCCGCGCCCAGGAACGGCGCGAAGGTCGGGTCGCACCAGAAGCGATAGCTCCGCTCGCCGTCGCGTCGCGAGTGATCCGAGGCTTGCGGCACCACGAGCACGGCGACGCCGAGCATGAGCGTCATGATCACCGGATATGACTCCAGGGCCAACGCCGCGAAATGCACGTTGCAGACCTGCGCGAGCACATCGTGCACGCCATCGCCGCTCAACCGGAAGGCCGCGTCCTCGCGCAGCACCGGGTAGACGCCGGACGGAATCTCTTCGAGCGCGCGGCGCGCGCCTTGCAGCAAGGGTGCCTGCGCCGCATCCTCCAGAAAGAATTCGGAACTGCCGAGGCGCGCCACCAGCAAACCGCCCGAACTGCCGGCCGCGCCGGAGAAGGTCCAGCTGTTCTGCGCTCCCGGCAACGCGATGCCGCGCTCCGTCAGCCATTCCGCGGCGCGCGGCCCCTTCATGCCGAGCCGGGCGCGCCCCGTCTGCGCCTCGAACAGCAGCGCGCTCATGGGCCGGTATCCGCACGCTGGCGCAGGTTCTGGGGATCATAGAAGGGGGTGGCTACCACGCGCGCGGCCAACAGCGCCCCTTGGTCGAGGCGGATCTTGATCTCGCAGCCGACTTGCGCGA
>Ga0335073_10007722_pt1 | contig 15089 bp, 12 predicted proteins | sample Lox_Sample_22_FD_207093 | JGI IMG/M metagenome (GOLD analysis project Ga0335073, IMG submission 207093) | Soil microbial communities from Loxahatchee National Wildlife Refuge, Florida, United States - Lox_Sample_2.2 | ecosystem: Environmental > Terrestrial > Soil > Wetlands | place: USA... | reverse complement strand
TGAGTGGCAATTTCCTCAAGAAATTGCCACCTTGCACGATGCAGCGATGTCAACAAGTGAATCGAAAACGCTCCTAGAACGGTTTTTCCGTCAGGAACGGCTCGGGCCTGAGCGATCCGTCGCGCTGCTTCACCAGCATCTGCACCTTGCCCTCGGCGGCTTCCAGTTCCTGCTTGCACGCCGCCGACAGGTTCACGCCCTCCTCGAAGAGCTTGAGTGAATCCTCGAGCGCCAGATCGCCCTTTTCCAGTTGTTCGACGATGGTTTCGAGTTTCTTGAGCGATTCTTCAAACGACGGCATAGCGAAAACCCTTTCCCCTTATTTCCCCACCGGCAGCTCGCCGGCAAGCACCTCGGCCGCTACATCGTATCGTCCGTAAGGCGCGCTCACCTGCACCCCCTGAACCAGCGGCCGCACCGCTGCGAGCATCTCCTGGGCAATCTTGATGCCTTCGGCGCGCGCGGCTTCGGGAGTGTTGGCCTGCGCCATGCGCAGCATAATCTCCTCGGGCATGGCGATGCGCAGATCGTTCTTCATGTACTCGGCATTGCGCAAACCGGTGAGCGGCCAGATGCCGGCGATGATGGGAATGCTGCGGCCGCCCATGCGTTCCCCGGCCCGCTCCAGAAACTCTTCGAGCAGCCGCAGATCGAAGACCGCCTGCGTGATGGCGTACTCAGCTCCCGCCTCGACCTTATAAGCGAACCGGCGCAGTTCGTTCTCGATCTCGGGCACGCCGGGGTTGGCGGCCACGCCGATGGTAAAGTTGGTGCTCGCGCCCATGGAGTTGGATCCGATGTCCAGCCCGCGATTGAGCCGGCTGGCGATGTTCACCAAACCGATCGAATCCACGTCAAAGACCTGAGAAGCGTCAGGATAGTCGCCCTGCTTGGGCGGTTCGCCGGTCACGCAAAGAATATTGCGCAGACCGATCGATGCGGCCCCCAGCAGATCCGACTGGATGGAAAGCAGATTCCGGTCGCGGCAGGTGTAATGCAGAATCGTCTCCATGCCGGTGTGCTGCTGAATCTGGATCGAAAGGCTCTGGCCGCTCATGCGCGCCGAGGCCTGCGCCGCGTCGTACACATCGATGGCGTCCACGCCCAGCCGCGCCAGCATCTGCGCGCCTTCGATCTCGCGCGAGCAATCGATGCCGCGCGGAGGAACGAACTCCACCAGCTTGATGAATTGCTTCTCTGCCAGCAACGCGCCCAGCCGCGAGCGTTGCTGCAGGGGAGCCGGCGGTATCTCCTTGCTCACCTCCGGCGCCGCGCCGGTCACCGTCACATGGGCCTGCTCGTCCATGGCGCGGATGGCCGAGCGCATGGCGCGAATATGGTTGGGCGTCGTTCCGCAGCAGCCGCCCACAATCTGCACTCCGGCGGCAATCGCCTTGCGCGCAAAGCTCGCCATGTACTCCGGCGAGCAGAGATAGATATTGCGGCCGTCGACGGCCCGCGGCACGCCGGCATTGGGCATGGCGGCCAGCGGCAGCACCGTGGCCGCGCGCATGGCCTCCACTGCGGTCAGCACCGTGGCCGGGCCGGTGGAGCAGTTTGCGCCCACCGCGTCGGCGCCCCACTCGGCGAGCAGCGCCGCGGCCTGCGCGGGAGAAGCCCCGTCCAGGCACTCGCTCTCGTCGTCCACCGTCACCATCACCAGCACGGGCAAATGCGGCGCCACCGACTTTGCCGCTTCCAGCGCCTCATGCGCCTCGTTCAAGGCCGGCATGGTCTCCACGATCAGAAAGTCCACACCGTTCTCGGCCAGGATGCCGATCTGCTCGGCAAATGCGGCGCGCGCCTCATCGAGTCCCGTCTTGCCCAAGGGCTCCAGCCGCACGCCCAGTGGACCCACCGAGCCCGCGACCCACGCGGCAATCTCCGCGCCGGCTTCGGCATGGCCCGCCTGCTTCTGCTTCAACCGCTCCACGGCCTGCCGCGCCAGGCGCACGGCGGCGGCGTTGATCTCCGCCAGCTTCCCTGTCAGTCCGTGGCGTGCCAGGCGAAAGCGATTGGCCCCGAAGGTATTGGTTTCAAGAATCTCCGCTCCCGCCTGCAAATACTCCTCATGCACGGCCAGGATCAGGTTGGGGTCCGAGAGGTTCAGTTCGTCGTAACAGCGGTTGACGAAGATGCCGCGCGCATAGAGCACCGTCCCCATGGCGCCGTCGGCAAGCACGGGGCGGTCGGCAAAGAGCTCGGAAAAGCGGGTCATTCTGTTGACATGCTACCGCATCGACACTGCGGGTGTATGCAGCTTCGCCGTGGCCGCCGCGGCCGATGGCCGCGTCCGGCCCGAGAGCGATCGAGGCGCCACGATTCGGCGGCAAAAACCCGTAACCTGCGCCTCGCGCAGCGCGCACCCGGCGCACAACGGCGGGGCCGCGAAGAGCCGGGCCGCTTTGTTATACTTCGGGAGTCATAACCTGCGTGGAAATCGCTTGTGGTCCGGCAGTTTGAACGATTTCCGTGTGCACGGATTGCCATGATTTGTCGATGCGGCCAGCATGTGCCGCTGCATCAATCGAGGGTTGGGATTTTGAACAAGAAAAGCCTTTGGATCAGTGCGATTACCGCCCTGGCAGCAGCCGTCGTTCTTGCCGGTTGCGGCAGCACCTCTTATTTTGACGGCCGTACGCTTCCCCCCAGCGGGCTGGTGAATCGCGTCATCATCGCTATACAGAACCCCGGCATCCTCGCCAAGGGCGCGATCGAGATTGTCGACGCTTACTATGACGAGCGCAGCGGCTATAACGGTAAGCCGGCCTCGTTTTCCATCGCCGGTTACGGCGGCGCCCTGCCCACCACCATCCAGAACCTGCCCGAGGAACAGTTTGGCGCAGTCTATGGATCGGGCGACGGCAGCCTGACCCTAGCAGACTATGCCAACGAGAGAACCAGCGGCACTGTCAGCGGCCTTCCCGGTCCTTCCTCGAGCGTCTTTATCACCCGCAACCGCGAGTGGGTGTTTGCCGCCAGCCAGGCGGTGCATCAATTCACCGTTGTCAATCAGGGGGCCGGCGCTTCCATCGGTTTCGGTCTGCCCAACGTCTACCGCGTCAGCGTCAATCCCGGCGGATCGGTCGCCTTGGCCTTCGTGCAGAACTCGCCTTACGTTTACTACCCGATACAACTGACCGAAGGTGAATCGACGCTGTTCGCAGGCGGGCCCTCCAGGTGGCCTCAGGCCGCTGTCGATTGCGAACCACAGAGCGTCCCCATCTGGTGCCTGCTGCAAATGCAAAGCCCGGATCACCTTGACCAAACTTATAACGGTCAAAATGGCCTTCCGCTTTTCTACACGGGCGCGCCGCTCACCTTCGACCACCCCGTCAAGGCCCTCTTTTCGGCCGACGGCAGCACCGCGTACATCCTGAGCTGCGGGCCGGAGTGCGGCGGCACAAACGCTGCCTACACGCCGGTTCCTATTGCGCCCATGATCTTTCTTCAGGGCCAGTATTCCGGATTGTTGCCGACCACTGCGGCTCTCGCCCATGCTACTGTCGCGATTCCCGGCGGAGCCAGCAACGCGCTCGTCGACGGTTCCACCATGTACGTGGTCGGTCAATCAAAGCAGACTGTCAGCGGGCAATCGCTCTTCGGCGGCAATCTCTCCGTCATCAACCTGGCGAGCAACTCCGTTACCAGTACCACCGCCATCAGCGACGGCACGCCTGGCGCCATGACGCGCATGGTCGAAGCCGACGACAATACCCTGTGGATCGCCATGACCGGCTGCACCACCGGAGTGCGCTACGCCACCAACCCGGCCAGCGGCTACGGCTGCCTCACCATGTACAACACCTCCACCAACAAAGTCACGTTGATCGAGCCCTACATCGGCGACGCCACCGGTGTCACCGCCGTCACCGGCCTGCACAAGGTCTACACCGCCGAAGGCGGACAGGTGTACATCTATTCCACCGTCGACGGCTCATCGATCAACAATCAGTTCGTCACCGTCACCGGCGTCGCCTACGACGTGGCGTATATCGACGCCATTACCGACACCGACAATACGGTCTATTAGCGGCCTTGGCCACCGACCCCCACGCCGACGTTCTGGCCATCGCCGCGCATCGCGATGACGTCGAGCAAACCTGCGGTGGAACTCTGTTGCGCATGGCCGCGCGCGGCCTGCGCACCGCCATTCTCGACCTGACTCAAGGCGAGGCCGGCACGCGCGGCACAGCCCAAAAGCGCGCGCAAGAAGCCGAAGAAGCGGCGCGCATCCTCGGCGTCAACTGGCGGCAGGCGCTCACATTTCCCGATGGCGCCGTCGAAAACACGCTGGAAAATCGCATCGCGATCGCCGGCGTCCTCCGCCGCCTTCGCCCGCGCGTTGTCATACTTCCCTACTGGCAGGCCCGCCATCCTGACCACGCGATCGTGGGCACGCTCGGCTACGACGCCTGCTTTCTTTCCGGCCTCAAAAAGATCGATACCGGCTCCGCGCCGCATCGCCCCTTCAAAATCGTTTACGCCAGCCTCTACGCCGACGTGCGCCCCAGCTTCGCCGTCGACATCACGCCCTTCATCGAGCAGCGCCACCAGGCCCTGATGGCCTATCGGTCGCAGTACGCAAACCAGCCCGCCGGCAGCGGCCTCTTCGTTCCCGAAGAGGAGATTCGCGAGCGCACCTTCGCTGAAGCGCGCCACTACGGCTTGCTTGCCGGCGTCCGCTACGCTGAGCCCTTCGTGCAAAAAGAGATTGGCCTCGTCGACGACCTCACCCTCCTTGCCGTGCAATCGATTTAGAATGGAAGCCGGATTTCCGGAGCAAAACCCCTGCATGGCTAAAATCAGCCGCCGCCGCTTTCTATCCACCGCCGCGTGCTCAGTCGCCGCCGCGCGCCTCTCCGCGCAGAGCAGGCAAGAGATCCAGGTCGCGCTTTCCATTCCCTCTCAAGCCACCGGCCCCGGCATTCCGGAGGATTTCGTCGGCCTTTCCTACGAAGTCCAGCAACTCACCAACCCGTCCTTCTTCTCCGCGCAAAACTCCGGCTTGATCGGCGCGTTCAAGCAGCTGGCGCCGCACGGCGTGCTGCGGCTGGGCGGAAATACCGGCGAGTTCGCCTGGTGGAAGCCTTCCGCCGATAGCCCCGAGCCGGCGCACCCGCCCACTCGCGAAGTTGTGGGCGAGCCCAAGGCGCTGTATTATCCGGTCACGCCAGAGGCGATCCGCAACCTCGGAGAATTTCTCGAAGCCACGGGATGGACCTGCATCTACGGCCTGAATATGGGCACCAATACCCCCGGCCGGGCCGCCGATGAGGCTGCCTTTGCGGCGGCGACTCTGGGCGCAAGACTGCAGTATTTCCAGATCGGCAACGAGCCCGATCTCTTCGATCGCCATCTGCGCGATGCAAAATCGTGGTCGGCAAAGGCCTATCTCGACGAGTGGCTGGTGCTGGCGCGCGCCATCCAGGCGCGCGTGCCGTCGGCCCGCTTCGGTCTTCCCGACGCGGCATCGAACGTCTCCTGGCTCGAGCAAGTCGCTGGGATGTGGGCGGCGATTCCGGACCCTCCGCGTCTGGCCGCGCTTTCCCATCATTACTACTTCGGAGGTCCGGCCACCAACCCCGACGTGAATATTCAAAATCTGCTGGCGCCGGCCGCCATGGTCAAGGTGCAGCAAATAGCCGATGAGGCCACATCGGCCGCGGCGAAGCTGCATCTGCGCGTGCGCATGACCGAAGGCAACACCTGCTACCGCGGCGGCAAGCCCGGCGTCTCCGACGTCTTTGCCGCCGCGCTCTGGGCAGCGGACTATGCGCTGCTGCTGGCCCTCAACAATTACACGGGAATCAATCTGCATGGCGGCACGGGAATGTCGGTGGCCAACGGCCTCGGCGGTTTTCTGCCCGGCGACGTGATGCTCGCGGCCCAGGGCGCCACCCCCGCGCAAATTGCCGCCCGCCCACATCCCTTCTACACGCCGATTGCAACCTTCGGCACAGAGTATGTCCTCGAGCCGGTTGCCTACGGATTGAAGTTTGCCGGCACGCTTGCCGGCGGAACCATCGTCGATGGCGGTTTCACGCAAAAGCTTCAGGCCGCAGGAATCAATGCATCCGCCTACGCCGCCAGGCTGCAAAACGGAACCACGGTCCTGGCGATCCTCAACAAGGACTCCGGCAACTCTCTGACGCTGCGCTTGGATTTCGGCGCAGGGCGAAGCGATTGGGTGGATACGAAGGTCCTGCAGGGGCTTGGGCTCGAAGGCCGCCAGGTTCCGAACGCCCCCTCGCCGATCCCCCTCCGTCTCCAGGACGGCAAGTTTCAAGGCCATGTTCCGCCCGCTTCGGCGGTTCTCTATCGCGTCGGCTGATCTGCCGCAACTCTCGTCTCCGGCCGTGCGCATCCATCGCGGAGGGTATCGATGCCCCAAACCTGGAACCCGGAAACCTACTCGCGCGACGCCGCCTACGTTCCCCAACTCGGCACTGGCGTATTGGAGTGGCTCGCGCCCCAACCCGCGGAACGCATCCTCGATCTCGGTTGCGGCGACGGGCAACTCAGCGAACGCATCGTTGCCGCCGGAGCGGCCCTCACCGGCATCGACGCTTCGCCCGCAATGGTGGCCGCCGCGCGTCGGCGCAGAATCCGCGCCGAAGAAGGCTCCGCAGAGTCGATGCCCTTCGCCGACGGCTCCTTCGATGCGGTGTTTTCCAACGCCGCGCTGCACTGGGTGCGCGATCAGGATGCCATGATGGCCGAGGTGCGGCGCGTGCTGCGCCCCGGCGGCCGTTTCGTCGCCGAGATGGGCGGCCACGGCAACATCGCCGCCATACGCGTAGCCTTTGCCGCTGTGCTGGCGCATCTTGGCTGCGACGAGCCGGGCCGGCTCGACAACTACTTTCCCACGCCCGATGCATACTCGCGCCGTCTCGCCGCACACGGCTTTACAGTCGATCGCATGATTCACTTCCCGCGTCCCACCCCGCTCGGCGCCGGCGGCATGGTCGCATGGTTGAACACTTTTCGCCGCGGCGCTCTCGACGTCCTTCCCCAGGATCTGCGCGAAACCGCCATCGCCGAAACCGTTGCCCTGCTCGCACCCGCCTTGTGCGACGAAGAAGGCCAATGGACCGCCGATTATGTGCGCCTGCGGTTTATAGCAACTGCCTGATCGCCGCTCCAAATCAACGAAGGATGGATTGAATATCTGCGGATAACTTCCCCTCCTTCTCTTAAAATATCTTCCGGCTCTCTTGCATTTACTCATCAGTTATGGCAAAGTAGTTTCTGCGTAGGAGAACGCCCGATGACAAATAAAACGCAAATCTCGATGCGTAGGCTGGCACCAACCGGCCGCCGGGCGTGGTTCGTCGATTATCGCTAACCGGTTTCGGTTTACCTCCTGCGCATCCTGCATAACTATCGAGCTTTCCCGAGTGGCGTAGAAGCCAGTTACATCGTCTGTTAAACGCTACGCTGTCTTCGTTTGTTCCCTCGGGGACAATTGCGCCGTATTTCATCTGTTCCGTGGTCTAAGTTGGCGTCGCCATATGTTATGCGGCGCCGTAAGGAAAGTTTTGTCTCTAACTCAGAACTTAGTAAGTTATTGCACCGGTGGTGAAAGAGGAGAGTTACTTCTTCTGCCAAGGAAGCAGGGTTAGAATCCTGCACTCTTTTCGATGGTTCCCCGGGGCAATGTCTTACCGATGAGACTCTCGTCCCAAACCAGAAAAGGAACCGGTGGTGTAGGCAACGGATACTTCGGGAGCGGAGGATGCGGGTTCAAGTCCCGCCGCGATTGCGATCGCGTCGTCTAACGGCAGGACATCCGCTTGTTCCGTCGCCGCTTTGTTCCCCGGTTATAACTTCCGGCAAGTCCGGATTAGAAATGAGTCGCCATGGGCAAGTTGAAACTGAAAAACGGAACGCCGGTCGGCAACGTCCATTTGTGCCGCAACTGCAGCCATGGTCAGTTCACCGTCGGCTACCGCGAATCCGATGTGCTGGTCGTTTGCACCAACACCAGCCCGGCGCGGCTGGTTCCATTCCCCGTGCACGAATGCACGGAGTTCTGGGACCGCAGGCGCCCGGGCTACGATGAGATGACTCGATTGGCGCTGGACTTCAGCGATGGCCGCAGAAAACCCATCGCCGGTTTTCGCAACAGCGGTTTCTCGCGCATCCCCCTCGTCGTGAAATGCGACGAGGATGAGGACGAAGCCGCGATTCGCGAATAGCCTCGTCCAAAACCAGAAAAAAACTGCCGGTGGCGCAGGGCACGGATACTTCCGGAGCACGCAGGTTCGACTCCTGCCGCAAAGCGAATTGCGATGCGTTCCGCGCACGAACATTCCCCGGCAGAGAGTTATTCTTGCTACGCCCATGAAAGGAGGGCGCACCATGCGCCTGAACGTATTCAAGTCCAAGCCGCGCACCCGCGAGGGAGCCCGGGCACGCGTCATCACTCCCGAGCAGGCGCTGCGCCGTTCGGTTCTCTCCTGCATGTTGTGGGAGGGCGAGTTCTATGAGGATGGCGTGCAGATCGCCGGCCGCATTCACGAGCTCGTGCCGCAGGTGGAGGCTGCCAAGGTGGCCGCGCTGGCTGTCGAAGCGCGCGAGCGCATGAAGCTGCGTCACGCTCCGCTCCTGCTGGTGCGCGAGATGGCGCGCTACGCCACGCATCGCGGTCTTGTGGCCGAGACGCTCGCGCGCGTGATCCAGCGCGCCGACGAGCTGAGCGAGTTTGTCGCCATCTACTGGGCGATGGGCCGTCAGCCGTTCTCGGCGCAGGTCAAGAAGGGCCTCGCGTCTGCGTTCGGCAAGTTTGACGAGTACGCGCTGGCCAAGTACGACCGCGCCGGCGCCGTTCGCCTGCGCGACGTGCTCTTCCTGTGCCACGCTCGCCCCGTGGACGAGGCGCAGGCAGCGCTGTGGAAGCGGCTTGTCGATAACGAGCTTGCCACGCCCGACACCTGGGAGGTCGCTCTCTCCGCTGCAGGGCGGGGCGACAATGCCGACAAGCGCGCCGTTTGGGAGCGGCTGCTCGCCGATCGCAAGCTTGGAGCTCTGGCTCTGTTGCGCAACCTGCGCAATCTGCACCAGGCACAGGTGAGCGATGAGTTGGTGCTGGCCGCGCTCCAGGCTCTGAAGACAGACCGGGTTCTTCCCTTCCGTTTTCTGGCCGCCGCGCGCTCGGCGCCGCAGTGGGAGCAGCCGCTCGAGACGGCGATGTTCCGTGCTCTGGCAGCACGCACAGCAAAGCTGGCCGGACACACCGTGCTGCTCGTCGACGTCTCCGGCTCCATGGAGGCATCGCTCTCGCGCCGCTCGGAGATGCGGCGCACAGACGCTGCCTACGGGCTGGCCATCTTGCTGCGAGAGATCGCAGAGAAGGCGACAATCTTCACCTTCTCGGATCACACCAAGCGGGTGGCATCGCGGCGCGGCATGGCGTTGCGCGACGCGCTCGATGCCAGCCAGCCGCACTCGGGTACGTATCTTGGCAAGGCGCTCACCGATGTCGAGGCGGAGTGCCGTAGCGGCTACGACCGGCTCATCGTGATCACCGACGAGCAGTCGCACGACAACGTGGCTGCGCCGCGCGGCAAGGGGTACGTCATCAACGTCGCCTCGAACGCCAACGGCGTCGGCTACGGGCCGTGGACGCACATCGATGGCTGGAGCGAAGCGGTGGTGGATTATATCGCCGAGCTCGAAGCCGCGCAGGTGGAGTGATTGCCGCCTGACGAGCGACACAAATAACTTCGGGGAGCGGCCTGCCGACACCGGTGGCCGCTCCCCGATTTTTCGTTGTGCATTCGCCGCCGCCCCGCCACATTTTGCGCAGCGCGTTGTGCTAAGGTTCAAGCGTGAGCAAAGGCACGCCAGGTAAGGCGAAAAAACGCATCGTAAAGCCGCGTCTTTTGCCGGGATTAGCTGTGAAAGATGGCCTCATCCGCCATCCCTTCGATCTCGAATTCGGTGTGCGCACCAGCGGATTGGTCGCCGGCCGCCATCTCAACGTCGGTCACCGTCACGATCGCTATACAACCGCCTACTACGCCATTGCCCCTTCGGTCTTTCAGGGCATTCTCGTGCGCTGGCGGCGCTCCAGGCCCGTCGCGCCTCTCGACGCATACACGTTTATCGATCTCGGCGCGGGCATGGGCCGCGCTCTGCTGCTGGCCGCGCAATATCCCTTTCGCGCCGTCGCCGGAGTTGAACTGCATCCCACGCTGGCCCGCATCGCGCGCAGCAACCTCGCGCTTTGGCGCGCCGCCGGACGCATTCGCGTGCCCACGCGCGTGCACTGCCGCGACGCCGGCAGCTTTCCGCTTCCCGCAGGGCCGTGCCTGGTTTTTCTCTTCAATCCCTTTGCCGCGCCCGTCATGCGGCGCCTGTTGCGCACATGGAGCCAGAACCGCGCCGCCCGCGAAGGGCCCGTCGATATTCTCTACGTCAATGACGAGCAGAGGAACGTGCTGGCCTGCGCGCCCGGCTTTGAACGGCTCTTCCGCGGACAGATCCGCCGTTCCCACGCCGACGCGGTCGCCGACCGCACCATCCTCACCCGCCAGCCCGGCGCCGAGTATGCCGCTCCCGGCTGGGAAGACTGCTCGATCTTTCGTTGGAATCGGTAAAGAACAGGAGGCGCCGGTAGCCAGTAGCCAATAGGAACGTCCGGGGCGCGGAGTTTTTCTACTCCCTGTTGGCTATTCCTGCTCCCAGTTTTCAACATGGCTTTCAACATGTCCCAACCCCGCTTGATCCTCGGAATCGGCGAACTGCTCTGGGACGCGATGCCCGACGGCATGCGCCTGGGCGGCGCGCCGGCCAACTTCGCGGTCATGGCCGGCCGGCTCGGCAATCGCGCCGTCATCCTCAGCCGCGTCGGCAGCGACGATCTGGGCCGCCAGGCAATCGGCCATCTCGAGCCCATGCCCGTCGAGGCCGGCTTTCTTCAAATCGATACTCACCGCCAGACCGGCCGCGTCACCGTGCATCTGGTGGACGGCGAGCCGAGCTACACCATTCACCAGCCGGCGGCATGGGATTTTCTCGAGCTCTCCGATGAGTGGCTGCAACTTGCCCAGCGCGCCCACGCCATCTGTTTCGGCACCCTCGCGCAGCGCCATCTTGTGGCGCGCCAAACCATCGAAACCCTCGCCGCCGAAACCTCCGCCGGCTGCATTCGCGTCTTCGACGTCAATCTGCGCCCGCCCTTCTACTCGGCCGAGGTGATCGAAGAGTCGTTGGAGCTGGCTACGGTAGTGAAGATGAACGACGCCGAGACGCCGGTGGTTCTGGATCTGCTCGACCTGAGCGTTGAGGGAGCGCCCGCCGAAGAGACGTTATCGACTCCCGAGTACTTGCGCCAAGCAGCCGAGCGCCTGCTCGGCGCCTTCTCTTCCCTGCAAATGGTCGCCATCACACGCGGCAGCCGGGGCAGTCTGCTGGTCACGCGCGAGGCGTGGCACGAGCATCCCGGAATTCGCGTCAAAGTCGCCGACGCCATCGGCGCCGGGGATGCGTTTACCGCGGCCCTCGTCCACTTTATGTTGCAGGGCGCCAGCCTGGCCACGCTCAACGAGGCCGGCAACCGCTGGGGAGCCTGGGTCGCTTCGCAGTGCGGAGCCATGCCGCCCCTGCCCAGCGCCGTCCGCGCCGCAATCACCGCCGCCATCGAAGAAGGCAACAGCCCATAGCCGGTAGCCAATGCAGCCTATTGCCTAATGCCTATTGCCAGCCAGCGTTTGGTAAGCGTTTTCCAGATTGTCAAACCTGCTCTCCTGGCAGTACGATGTCGGGTTATGAACAAGCTAGCCTGTGTCACCGTTCCCCTGGCCGCTCTTGCGCTCTCCTGCGCCCTCCCGCTCATCGCCGGCGCGCAGCAGCCGTCCTTCACCATTCAGGCCGACCAGCCCACCGCCAAGGTGAGCCCCATGCTCTACGGCCTCATGACCGAGGAGATCAACTTCTCCTACGACGGCGGCATCTACGGCGAGCTGGTGCGCGACCGCACGCCAAGCCACTTCTGGGATGCGCTCAACGCCTGGCCTATGGTGGCGCGCGGCAACGCGCAAGTCAGCGTCACGGTCGATCCCACCGGTCCCACCCCCGCGCTGCCGCGCAGCCTCCGCGTTGCCGTCTCCGCGGCCACGGCCGATGCGCCCGCCGGCATTCAGAACGGCGGCTACTGGGGCATTCCCGTTCGTCCCCACTCCGTCTATACCGGCTCCTTCTACGCCAAGGCGGATACCCCGGGAACCGACGTCACCGTCTGCCTTCAGAACGATCAGACCGGCGTCGTCGCAGCCAAGGCCACCGTCACCGGCCTCACCGGCGACTGGAAGCAGTTCAACTACACCCTCAAGACCGGCGAACTTCCCGCCTCGTCCAACAACCATCTCATTCTCACCATCGCGCATCCGGCCACCGTATGGTTCAATCTGGTCTCGCTCTTTCCGCCCACCTATCACGCGCGGCCCGGCGGCAATCGTATCGACCTCATGGATCTGCTCGCCGCCATGCAGCCAAAATTCCTGCGCCTGCCCGGCGGCAACTATCTCGAGGGCGAGCACATCGCCGATCGCTTCGACTGGAAGAAAACCATCGGCCCCTGGGCCGACCGCCCGACCCACATGAGCCCCTGGCGCTACCGCTCGTCCGACGGCATGGGCCTGCTTGAGTTTCTCGAGTGGTGCGAGGACCTCAAGATGGAGCCGGTGCTCGCCGTCTATGCCGGTTACTCGCTCGCCGGCGATCACGTCGAACCCGGCCCCGCGCTCGAGCCCTACGTGCAAGACGCGCTCGACGAAATCGAATATGTAACCGGCGACGCAAATACCAAATGGGGCGCCGAGCGCATCAAGGACGGTCACCCCGCGCCCTTCCCGCTCCATTACGTCGAGGTCGGCAACGAGGATTGGTTCGACAAATCCCACTCCTACGATGCCCGCTTCGCGCAGTTCTTCCACGCCATCAAGCAGCGCTACCCCGGCCTGCAACTCATCGCCACCGCGCCCATCAAAGGCGTCACGCCCGACGTCGTCGACGAACACTACTACATGTCGGCCGACAAGTCCTTCTCCGAGGCCCATCACTACGACAACACCGACCGCAAGGGCCCCAAGATCTTCGTCGGCGAGTGGGCCACGCGCGAGGGCGATCCCACGCCCAACCTCGAAGCCGCGCTCGGCGACGCGGCCTGGCTCACAGGACTCGAACGCAACAGCGACATCGTCATCATGGCCAGCTATGCGCCCCTGTTCGTCAACGTCAATCCCGGCGGCATGCAGTGGGCCACCGATCTCATCGGCTACAACGCGCTCTCGAGCTACGGCTCGCCCAGCTACTGGACGCAGGTCATGTTCTCCTCGCACCTCGGCACTGAGGTTGTCGCGAGCGCACTCGACCACGCGCCGGCCCGCGTCTTCGCCTCCGTCACGCGCGACGCTGCCAAACACAAGATCTTTGTGAAGGTGGTCAACGCAAACTCCACTGCGCAGCCGCTGGCCATTGCCATCTCCGGCGTAGCCCAACTCGCCCCCATGGCCACGCTCACCACCATGAGCGGCAAGACGCCCAACGCCACCAACAGCATCACGCATCCCGATGCCCTGAAACCCGTCGAGCAGAAGGTTTCAGTCACCAGCCCGAAGTTCACCGAAACCTTCGCCCCGTATTCGGTGAATGTGCTGGAGTTGAGCTACTGAAGACGCTGTTGATACGGACCAAGCTTGACGGGTACGGAGGAAGGTAAACCGGGGTGCGCCCCGATCCCTCGCCGTCAAGTGCCGGGACATGCTTTACATTTTGTCTCCGGACATCCTTTACATTTGGCCGGGTGGCCCCGGTCCCTCGCGATTGGGGACCGGGGATCCCACGAACCCCAATCGACCTCAACAACCCCACCCTCACGGGCCGACGCGCGATTGGGGCGCGGGTCAGCCCGCGATGGCGCGGCCGATGCGTACCCACCACTCGGGCCCGACGGCAGCCAGATAGATCACGGCGAACTGGGCGGCGTAGTAGAGGGGCACACCGACGCGGTAGACGGTGTGGATGCGCCGGTTGACGAGCAGATCGCGGCACACGCCGAGCGCAAGCATCAGGTCCACGCCGACATAAGACAGATCGTGCTGACGCGCAAAGGCGTGATCCATGCGGGCGAATGCGGCCACCAGCAATCCGCAGGTGGCGAAAAAAACGAGGCGGCGATGGAACTCGGGCGTTTTGCGCCAACAGATGGCGAGCGTCATGCAAAGGCCGAAGACACCGATGTCGAAGAAGGGGACGGCAAGGAAGGCGTAGCGGTGCGGCATGTGGAGGCTGTAGGTTTCAAAGTGGACCATGCGGATGGCGGTAGCCACTCCAAGGGGCACCATGATGGCCGCGAGCGCGGCGGCCACCCAACCCATGAGGCGATGCCATTTCACGTTGCGGGTGCGCACCAGGGCCGATTGCAGGATGAAGATGAGGATCCAGGCCGAGAAGGCGACGCCGTGGACCCACAGGATGCGGGGCGGGGCAATCGAGGGATGGAGCAGCCGTTCGTCGACGGTCTGGCTGAAGCCGGCCACCACGGCCGCGGCAGACACGAGCGACATCGCGAAGTAGAAGTAGCGGTCGAGGAGGCTGTTGCGGCCGGTGAATAGGCTCGTACGCGGCGCGGCAACGGCCGGGGAAACGGAAGGCGGCATCGGCTCTCGCTTTCTTTGGATGAAGGAGAATCTTCGGGGGGAGAGGCGAACAGGCGGAGAGTACCACGCGGAAGCAGGCGCGCACAACGGGGTTGTGAGAGCGGGGCGGCCAGGGCCGTGAGTGAGTTGGCGATTTGGCGTCAAGGCAGTTGACCCGGCGAAATCCCCGTTCCCTCGCTGTTCAGTTCCATGACATCCTTTACGCATTGTCTCTGGAGATCCTTTACACTTCCGCGCGAGCGTGAGCGAGGGCAGGTGCCCCCTCACGATTGGGGACCGGGGATCCGACACACCCGATCGACCTCAACAACCCCATCCCGGAGGGATGGAGCGAAAATAGCCCAGGCCGGAGCGCGAAGCGCGACGTCCTGGGAATGCTTCCGCGCGAGCGTGAGCGAGGGCAGGTGCCCCCTCACGATTGGG